>ERZ1090868.8-NODE-8-length-155068-cov-10.178398_pt1 | contig 155068 bp, 119 predicted proteins | sample MGYA00478475_ERZ1090868 | MGnify/ENA primary metagenome ERZ1090868 (study PRJEB33644, sample SAMEA5815747) | chicken gut metagenome | biome: Chicken; feature: Gastrointestinal Tract; material: Caecum | place: Ireland | collected 2019-01-01 | study: A study of the...
TATGAGCAATTTTATTTACAAATAAACGAAATATCAAAAACAGCAGGAATCTCCGAGAACGATGACAAAGCGCGGTGCACCCGGCGCTTTGTCAGCTTGTCGAGCGCGTTCGAGCGCACGGCGAACGAGGGCGCTTCCGATTCCCATGCGCTGCTTTTCGGTCGTAACTGCCAGAGGTGCGAGGGCCCAGGCGGGAGTGTCGCCGCCGACATGCATGCGGGAAAAGAGCACGTGTCCGACAATACGCTCACTCTCGAGTGCAACAAGCGTGAGGTCCGCGACGACGTCGCCCGACGCGCGAAGTGCGGCAACAAGCGCCCCTTCCGTGCCGTCGCTTTCGGGTACAGCGCGAAAAGCTCTTTCCACGAGATCGGCAATGGCGGCGTATTCGGCGGGATCGGCCGCATTTTCCGGGCGAATGACGAGCGTTTCGGCGAGGTTGCTTTTTGAAGTTGGCATGGCGGTTGAATTGTGGTGCGGGAAGGTGCGCAACGTTGTGCAAACTGCGTAGAGAAAGGCCGATCGGCGCAAATGAGCCTGCGGTTCGGGCGGCGTTCAGGCGTCTTCGGGGCGAGCCGCAGCCGATGGCCGCTGTAAAGTCTCTCATGTTTTGACCGAGCACACACGAATTGCTTCACCCGTTTGCTGCGCGCTTTGGGTGCAGCCAACACCGGAACTCTGACCATGCGTACCCGTTTCGTGAATCTCAAGGCCTTTGTCGGCCTGGCCGACCGGCCCTTTCTGACCGAATTCGTCGTTGAGAACGGCCGCTTTGACGATGCGTCCGTGTCGGCCCCCGACGAGCGCGTCGTCGACTTGGGCGGCGCTTTTGTCGCGCCCGCCTTTATTGAAGCGCATGCGCATCCGATGATGATTGCCGAAGCGCTCGAAACCACGGCCTGCGTGCCGCCTGCCGTCAATTCGATCGAAGAGATGGTCGCCGCGCTTGCCGCCTCGGAGGCGGCCAAGCGCGGTTCGGGCTGGATCGAGGGCTGGGGTTACGACGAGACGCTTTTGGCCGAAGGCCGCTCGCCGACGCGCGCCGATCTTGACCGCGTGAGCCGCGATCGGCCCGTCGTCGTTCGCCGCTCGGACTGTCACTCCTGCGCCGTCAATTCCGCGGCGCTTGCGCTCGCGGGCATCACGCGCGAAACGCCCGATCCTGCGGGCGCGAAGATCGGCCGCGATGCTTCTGGCGAACCTAACGGTCTTTTGATCGAAACGGCCGCTTCGGCTTTGATCGACCGCGTGCGTCCAACGGTCGACGAAGCGCAGATTGTGAACCGCATGCTGCGCCTTCGCGAGCACTATCTCTCGCACGGGATCCTGACGACAACCGAAATGATGCCGCGCCGTCGGCCGGGCGCCTCCGATGATGCGCTCGCTATTTGGCGCAAGGCTCGCGAGGCGGGCGTGCCCGTCGATGTGAACCTTTACTTCGCTTGGGAGGGCGGCACGGATCCCTTCGGCGTTCCCGAGCTCTCTCACGAGGAGAAGTGCGGCCCGGTGCGCTACGCAGGCGTGAAGCTTTTTGGCGACGGCTCGGTGTCGGGCCGCACGGCGGCGATGCGCGAAGCGTTCAAATTCGCCCCCGGTGAAAAGAGCGATCGACCCGCGGGCTTCATGACGCTTGACGAACCCGTCTTCCGTGCGGCGCTCGCGTACGCGAGGCGCAACGGCGTTGCGCTTTCCATTCACGTCATGGGCGACCGTTCGATCGACACGATTCTCGACTGGCTCGAAAGCGAAGCGCCGTGGCTCGAAGACGTGCCGAGCGTTCGTTTGGAGCACGTGACGATGATGCGCCCTGATCACCTGGCGCGCATCGCGCGGATGGTGCTGCAGCCGGCGCTCACGACGCAGGTGATCTTCCCCTTTGCCGAATGGCGAAGCTATCGATCGGCTCTCACCGAGGCGAACCTCAATGCGGCGTGCGCCGTCGATGAGATTGCGCGCGCGGTTGAGCCCTTTGCGCTCTCGTCCGACGCGCCGGCGACGACTTGGGCCGACGCCGACGACGTTTTCGTCTCGATCGCTGCCGCCGTCACGCGGCGCGATGCCGAGGGCGGCTATTTCGGTCGCTCGCACGCGGTCGATGTTGCGACCGCTCTTTCGCTCTACACGGGACGCGCTGCGAAGGTGATGCCGACCGAGGGGACGATCGGCGTGATTGCACCGGGCGCTCGGGCGCACTTCGTGACGCTCACGGGCGATCCCTTTGCGGTGCCGCCCGAGGCGATCGCGGTCATTCGCGTTGCGTCGACGTGGCGCGACGGCGTGCGGCTCTGGGCGAACGAAGGACTTTGATGGGCGCCGAGTGGAGGCTTCATCGTGAACGATCGAATGCTGACGGCCCGCACTTTCGTGACGCTCGCGCAGACACTCAGTTTCACGCAGACGGCGGACGCGCTCGAGCTATCCGTGCCGCGCGTCTCGCGCCTTATCCAGTCGCTTGAGGCCGAACTCGGCTGTCGGCTGATCCATCGGACAACGCGTGCAACGACGCTGACGAGCGAAGGCGAAGCTTTTCTGCCGCGCGTGCGCGACTGGCTCGACGAAGGTGACAACCTTTTTGCCGAAGGACCAGTGCTTAAACAGCTTCGCGCGGCCGCATCCGTGCCCTTCTTTGAGATGGGCCTCACCGAAATCCTCGCCGATTTTTCGAAAGCGAATCCACAGATTCGGCTCGACTTTACGGTGACAGCCGAGCCGCTTGATCTCGTCAAAAATGCCATTGACATCGGTTTCCAGGAAGGTATCGATCCGCAGCCGGGCTATGTCGCCAGGCCGCTCGGGACGATTGCCTGCCGTTTTTGCGCGTCGCCGGCATATTTGGCCGAGGCGGGCGTGCCGGAGACGCTCGAGGCGCTTGCCGAGCATCGACTGCTGTCGCTGAAGAACGCCTCGGATCGCTGGTGCTTTACCGGTCCCGACGGTTCCGCTTGCGAGCTCGCTGTTCGTCCCTTTTTTTCGGGCGAATTTTGCGAACGTGCTCGAGCAGTTTGCGTTGGCCAGTGCCGGTATTGCGCCCGTGCCTAGACGTGCAGCGGACGTCCATATCGCAGCAGGGCGCTTGATCGAGGTCCTGCCGCAATATCAAGGAACGCCGCACACCATGTATGCGCTTGTTGCGCAAAGGCGCAACCTTTCGCCAACGGTGAAAAAACTGCTCGACTTCACGGCAGAGAGGCTTAAAAGCGACAGCTGACGACGTCTGCCGGGCATTGCAACGTTCTTTTGCCTGCGGCGCAATAATCGAACCGTTCTTTACCTCTAGAGTTTCTGAGAAGGATGTCGTCCGAAGGACGACCAAGCAAAAGAAACTTGACGGGAGAAAACGATGATGCGCCGGATTTTTCTGAAAACTGCGGCAGCGACGACCGTTGTTGGATCGGGACTGACGGCGAGTGCCGCCGCAGCGGCAGCGCCCGAAGTTCTCGAAATCGCACGTGCCGTTCGCCCGAACGAGGGGGGCTGCCTCTCAGAAAACATACCGCTGCCGAATTACGGTGCTCAAGTGTCACTACGACCAAGAGCTTGCCGATCGGTATTTGGCCGATCCAAAGGCGGGGCCTCGTCAGCTCTTCAAGCCCGGCAACGAATTCGTCGTTGACGCCGATGGCTTTTGGCGGATGCTCAACGGCCACTTTTGTGCGGAAGCCTGGGATGCGATTAGCCGCTACGTGTATGCGGCGATTCAAGGCGGCTCGATCATGAAAGGCTGGACGAACGATGAAAAAATGATGATCACGTGCTGCAATGACGGCGTTCGTCCGGTTGTCTTCAAACTCGAGCGAATCGAGTGATGATCGCGAGCGGCCAGTTTTTCTACGAAACCGCTGAAGGCTCGACAAGCGGCTCTCGGTGCATCCGCAGTCAGCTCGTGTTGCGTGCGTGGCGCAAACTCGGTTGGCGATAGCGCCGCGGGAAGACTCAAAGAAGCCCGCCACTCCCAAAGCCGCTGTCGGTTCGGAGGACGGGCTGTTCACGCGAAAAAGTTCTGCTTGCCGCCGCTCAAAGCGCTGGCAAGCGCAAGCGCCGCATCAGCGCCAGGCGGCCTGGTAGATCGAGACCGTGTCTTCAAAGGTGAGCGCGACCGGGTCCTGCTCAAAGAGTGCGGCCCCCGCGTCACGGGCATTCGCGGCGAGCGCCGGGATCTCTTCAAAGGTCACGCCCCAGTCGCTCATCTTGAGGTTGTCGACGCCGCAGGCAATCTGCAGCTCGTGAAGCGCACGGAGGAAATCTTCGGGGTGCACCGCGTCGCGCTTGCCGAGTGCGCGGGCGAGCTCGACGAAGCGTGCCGTTCTCGCGCCCGTCTTGATCATGTGGCCGAAGTAGGCAAGCGAAAGCATGATGAGGCCCGCGCCGTGCGGCAGCTCCTGATGGAAGGCCGAAAGGGCATGCTCCATCGGGTGCTGGCTCGTGAGGCGCGTCATCGTCATGACGTAGCCCGAAAGCGTGTTGGCAAAAGCGACGTGTTCGCGTGCTTCAAGATCGTTGCCGTCCTTCACGGCGCGCGCAAGGCCCGCGGCGATGTGGCGCACGCTCTCGAGCGCGTACATGTCGGAGAGGTAGGTCGGGCGTTTGGTGACGTAGCCTTCGATCGCGTGGAAGAGCGCATCAAAGCCCTGATAGGCCGTCAGGTGCGGCGGCACCGTAAGCATGAGTTCCGGATCGACGATCGCGAGCTTCGGGAAGAGGCCGATGTGGCCGTTGACGCCGATCTTCTCGCGCGTTTCGGGGTTCGTGATGACGCCGCCGCCGTCGACTTCCGAGCCCGTGCCCGCTGTCGTAGAAATGGCGACGATCGGAAGCGGGTCGTTCGCAATCGGCTTTCTGCCGCCGCGGCCCTGCTGCACGTAGTCCCAGATATGACCTTCGTTCGTCGAGACAATCGCGATCGCTTTCGCCGCGTCCATCACGGAACCGCCGCCGAGCGCCACGATGAAGTCGCACCCTTCGGCGCGAACACGTGCGCCCGCGGCCATGACGGTCGTCGTGAGTGGATTGGGTTCGACCGTTGCTTCGTGAACGTACGCAATGCCTTGAGCGTCAAGCGCGGCTTCAACGCGCGCAAGCGACCCGTTCTTCACGACGGAGGTCCCGCGCGAAGTGAGGAGCAGCGCCTTGCGGCCGGGCAACGGTTCGTCGCGCAGCTTGTCGAGCATGCCCGGACCGAAAAGAAGCTTGACGGGCGAAAACTGGATGAACTTCATGGGCTGTCATCGAGCGGCGCGCGGTCGGGCAAAAGAAGAAGTCCGGCCCCTCCCGAGCGTCGTCTCGTCCTTTTTTAAACGTTCGAAAAATGGCGTCCGGCCGCTTCCCGCACTTCGGTGCAGGCGGCCCGCAACAGAGGAAATTGTAGGAAGCTCGGCCGAATTCGGCAATTTTTGGACGTTCGCCCGCCGTTTCGGCACTTGCCTGCCCGTCACGGGATTTTCCTCTAGGAGCCTGTTTCAGGACAAAGAAAGGGCGGCGCTTTCCTTGCCGAAAGCGCCGCCCGAGTGCGTAAAGCCGGTTCTCGCTATTCGATGCGCTCGCCGTGCAGCGCGAGGTCGAGCCCGAGCGTCTCCTCTTCTTCGCTCACGCGCAGTCCCACAGTCGACTTGATCACAAAGAGGATGACGGCGCTCATGAGCCCGCCGTAGAGGAGTGTTGCCGCAACCGAAAGCAACTGGATGAGCAACTGCTCGCCCGTTCCGGGAAGCGCTGCGCCCGTCACGTCGCTCGTGGCGAAAAAGGCCGTCAGAAGCGCTCCGATGATGCCGCCCACGCCGTGTACGCCAAAAGCGTCGAGCGAGTCGTCATAGCCCAACTTGGTTTTGACGATGCTCACCATGAAAAAGCAGGCGATGCCCGAGAGGAGGCCGATTGCGGCGCCCGAGGCGGGAAGAATGAAGCCTGAAGCCGGCGTCACGGCGACGAGACCGGCGACGGCGCCCGAAACGAGTCCGAGAAGCGAGGGTTTTCCTCGCAGACGCCATTCGAGTGCAATCCAAGCAACCGCACCGGCGGCCGCAGCGATCTGCGTGGCGACGATCGCCATGGCCGCTCGTCCGTTTGCGGCGAGCCCGGAGCCGCCGTTAAAGCCCATCCAGCCGAACCAAAGAATGGCGGCGCCAACCGCAGCAAGCGACAGGTCCGCAGGGCGCAATGCCTGCGTACCGTAGCCTTTGCGCTTGCCGAGCATGAGACAGCCGACGAGGCCTGCAATGCCGGCATTGATGTGCACGACGGTGCCGCCCGCGTAGTCCAGTGCGCCGAGGCGGAAGAAGTAGCCGTCTGCCGCCCACACCCAGTGACAGACGGGAGCGTAAACAAGAAGGCTCCATGCGACCGTGAAAAGAAGAAGAGCGGAAAATTTCATGCGTTCTGCCCAGCTGCCTGCAATAAGTGCGGGCGTGAGAATCGCGAACGTCATCTGAAAGAAAACGAAAAGGATTTCCGGGATTGTGCCCGAGAGCGTGTCGATGCCGATGCCGGCGAGGAAGGCCTTGGAGAAGCCGCCCGCAAACGCAGTTCCTTCCGAGAACGCGATGGAATAACCGACGAGCCACCAAAGCAGAGAAGCGACGGCGCAGATTGCGCACGACTGCGCGAGCGTTGAGAGGATGTTTTTTTTGCGGACCATGCCGGCGTAAAACAGGGCGATGCCGGGAATGGTCATGAAAAGAACGAGGAGCGCCGCCACGAGAACCCAAGCCGTGTCGGCTTTGTCGATCGCGGCGGTTTCGGCAAGCGCGGGAGTGGCCGCGGCCGAAAGCGCCGCCAAGCTAAGTAATTTCAAGGAATAGAGAGACTTTGTCGTTTTCATTTTTACTTCCGAGGGGTTAGCGCATCGGATAATGCCGAAACGCTTTTGTCATTGGTATTGGTTTGCAGGGGCGGTGTGGCTTTCTCTTTCGTCTGCGGCAACACCTGCCGTCCGGCGGGTGCAGCGTGCATCAATTCGGTGCAGAACGCGCCTTTTGTGTCAATGCCCGCATCAGAGCGCGGCTTCGTCGCGCTCGCCCGTTCGGATGCGGATGACATCGGTGAGCGGCGTCACGAAGATCTTTCCGTCGCCGACGCGCCCGGTTTTGGCGGCAGCCATTGCCGCTTCGATCACGGTGTCGGCAGCCTCGTCCGAGACGGCTGTTTCGATACGGATCTTCGGCAGAAAATCGACGACGTATTCGGCGCCGCGGTAGAGCTCCGTGTGACCGCGTTGTCGTCCGAAGCCTTTCACTTCGGTGACGGTCATGCCGTGTACGCCCGCTTCGGCGAGCGCTTCACGAACTTCGTCGAGCTTGAACGGTTTGATGATGAGCGTGATGAGCTTCATGGCGTCAATCCTTTTCGCTGATGTGCTGTCTATTTTCGAAAGGCGGGATAAACCAGTCCCGCTATTGACTTTGGAAGCAAAAAGCGTGCCGAAAAAGTTGAGCGGAACGGGTCGACGGCTGTCTGGGAGGAATGCCTCGCTCGGAGATGCCAACGAGCTGATTTGACGCAAAGTTTTTGACGCGATGTTGAGTTCGCTTTGACGCGATTTTTGGCGCGCGGCGTCAAAAATCGACGGTGATGTCCGAAGAAAAAGCGCTCAGAACGCGCACACAAAGGACGAAGCGTTTGACGAGCGGCTCGACAAGCCGCCAATGCGCTTCGAGCGCGTCCGGCGCAACGCACGAAGTGGAGGAAAAACATGCCCAGCGTCCTGCCCCTCAATTCATCGATTTTTTCGCTCGCACGCGTTCGACCGACAAAGGCCGATGTGGTGAGTGCCTCGTGTGCGGCGATCGCCATGCTTCTCTTTGCGTTTTCGGCGGAACTCTTTTCTGCGGCGCTCACGTTTGGGGACTGCTTCGAGACGGCTCGGCTCGCCTTCAGGGTGAGCGGCGCACTCGAAGCGCTCGGCGAAGGACTTCTTTCGGCACTCATTTTGACTTCGGGTCTTCTTGTTCTCATCAGCGCGCTTTTGCCGCGTGAGGCGAGCGCACGGCTCTTTATCCGGCTTGACGCACGCGTAGCGGCACGCGCTTTGCGGCTCTTCGTCTCGGCAAGCATTCTCTTTTTCGTCCTTGAAGCCTGCGGGCTGGAGCCTTCGCTCGAGTCGTTCTTCATCGTGTCGGCTTACGCTTTCGCCCCCGAACACCCGAAAAAGGCGCGCCGTATTGCGGTTTGGGCGGCAGCGGCGGCACTCGCGACGTACGCGACGGCGCTCTTTTTGCCGGGACACGCTTCGGGTGCGGCTTTGGCGGGCGACATCGAGGCGCTCATCTGCGCGCTCTTTTCGCTGCGCCTCGTGAATGCGCTCGGCGTTCGCGTGCCTCGCTGAGCGCTTCTGCGGCCCGAAAGGATGAATCGTCATGGCGGTTGATTTCTTCACGCTCGTCACGAATGCCGATGCACTTCTCTCCGTGCTCGGCAGCCTTGACAAAACGGTCGCTTATGCGATTCTCTTTGCCGTCTATTCGCTTGAGACGGGGGTTGCGCCCGTGTCTTTTCTTCCCGGCAATTCGCTGCTTTTTCTGTGCGGCACGCTCACGATGACGGCGGTTTTCGCCTTCGGGACGCTCTTTGCGGTTCTCTCGGTCGCTGCCTTCGTCGGCAATCTTTTGAGCTATGAAACGGGCGCTTTTCTCGGCGCGCAGCTCTACGCGCGCCGCATCCGTTGGATCGATCCCGAACGACTTGAGATTGCGCACGACTTCTACGAGCGACACGGCGGGAAAGCCATCGTTGCTGCGCGTTTTGCGCCTATCGTTCGTGCTTTCGTGCCGCTCGTAGCGGGCGCGGCGCGTATGCCGCGCGAACGTTTTCTCCTTTTGAGCGCTATTGCAGCAGTCCTTTGGATCGGGACGCTGTTGACGGCTGGACGGCTTTTCGGCGGCATGCCGTTTGTGCGCGAGAACCTCTCGGCGATCACGCTTTTTGCGTTCTTTTGCGCTGTGGCCGGTCCCGTGGGCGTCGCGCTTGCCGCGAAGTTCGGGCTTAAGAAGCGAGCGTGCCGCTAAGCAATGCTCGTGCGGGCTTCTGCCGCGTTGGCGGCCAAAATTGAAGCCTTTTCGCGTTGCCGCCAAATCGATGATTCTGGGTGACCGTGCACGATGAGGCGAATCGCGTGAACTACCCGAGCGGCAGTGTTTGCGCGAAGCGCTTGGCCGAATACCGCGTCGAGCCCTGCGAGGAATACAAGTGCGCTTTCTATCCGCGTCATTTGACGCGGTGCTTGCCGGCTATTCGCTCACCGCGTTCGCGTCCGTACGACTAAGGGTCGTTCGTTGAAAGTCTGCGGTTTGCTTGCACCGCAGGATTTTTCGCTTATTTTTCCATGCTGCCTTCCAAGCGAGCGGCTTCGTTGCCGGGCGTCAAATCGCGTCAAAACTCTTTGCGCTGCCTCAGTCGATTTGGCGCCGTTTTGACGCCGGTTTTTCGGGCTTTTGATGCCCGATTTCTACCTTTGAACCATCCGAAATCCCTTTTCAAATCTCGGGAGGAAAACGATGGTCCACTGGCGGGCAAACCGACTCGCAGCACGTGAAATTTCTTCGCTTGCGTCGCTTTCTGGCGGCACGAACGGGGCGGGCGCGAGGCCTTGGTCGGCGAGAACTTGGCTCCTTTTGCCGGCGCTCGCGCTTGCCGTCATGGTGTTCTTTGCGCCGCACTCGCTTGATGTAGCGATCTCAAAGCCCTTTTTCAACGGCAGCAGCTGGCCCTGGTACGGGGTTGACCTCTTTTCGACCGTTTTTCACAAGGGCCTCAAGGCCGTACCGATTGTGATTGCTCTGGGTGCGATCGGTTTTCTTGTCGAAGCCGTCTTCGCTCGCCGCAAGGGTCGCGCACCCTATGCCGCACGCTGGTTCTCGAACCCGGAAAAGCGTCTTCTCTATCTGCTCGCCGGGATGGCCGCAAGCGTTCTTCTCGTTTGGTGGTTGAAAGGCACGACTGGCGTTTCCTGTCCGTGGGACGCGAAACCCTTCGGGGGTAATCGCATCATTGTGGACCCGAGCTTTTCGCTCTTTTTCCGCTCGGGGAACTGCTGGCCCGCCGGACACGCGGGAACCGGGTTCTGCCTCTTTTCGCTTTACTTCATGCTGCGCGACGAACACCCGCGCGCCGCGCGCTTCGGTTTTGCGTTTGCAATGCTGATGGGGATTCTCTGCGGGACGACGCGTCTTATGCAGGGGGCGCACTTCGCTTCGCACAACATCGCGACGATGTTGATCGACTGGCTCGTCTGCGCCGGAATCTATGCGCAGATTTTTGCCCGCGGCACGATCAATAAGAACATTCGCGCGGCCTTCACGTCACCCATGGGACTGCCTGCCGCGATCGTTCTCACTGCGCTTTGGTGGACCTTTGTCTTCGATATTCCGCTTGCCAAGCAGTTGCTCGAACGTGCCGGGAGCGACCAGCTGCTGTTCCTTTTCGGCACGCTCGCGGCGTTCTTCTTTGTGGGGGCGGCGCTTTTGACGCTCATGTCGGCGCTCCCTAAGCCGCTCTTTCGCCTGATGGCCGCCCTTTTTGCGCTCTGCGGCGCAACGGGCTTCACGGGGGCGATGCTCTACGGCGTTATCTTTACGCCCGATATGGTGCGCAATTTCATTGCGACCGACGTGCGCGAAGCCTCGCAGTACCTGGGCGTTCGCACGACGGCGATTTTCCTCTTTGCCGCCGTTCCGCCCCTGTGGGCCGCTTGGCTTGCCGGGCGCGGCGCCAAGGGCGAGTGCGCTGCAGGCACGCGTCTCGCGCGGCTCGGCAAAAGCCTCAAGACGGGCGCCAAGCGTACGATCGGCGCACTTGTCTTCCTCGCGATGGGCGTTGGCCTCATCTTCCTCAACTTCCAGACCTTTGCGGGCGTCATGCGCGAAGACAAGACGCTTCGCTATCAGATCGCACCCGTGAACGTCATTTATTCGGGCATTCGGACGCTTGCGACCGATGCGAGCCCCGACGACAAGCGCGTGCGCGCCGTTGTTGACCCGACGCCCGTCCTGGCGACGAAGCCCGAAAAGCCCACGCTCTTCGTTGTCTTTGTCGGCGAAACGACGCGAGCGGCCAACTGGCAGCTTGCCGGCTACGAGCGCGCGACGAACCCGAAACTCTCGCAGGTAAATGACTTGATTTCGTTCCCGCGCGTTGCAGCCTGCGGGACGTCGACGGACGTGTCGCTGCCATGCATGATGAATCGCATCGGCCGCTCGGACTATGACCGCGAGCGAATCCTCGCCGAAGAGGCGCTCCCCGATGTTCTGAAGCGCGCGGGCGCCGAGGTGCTCTGGATCGACAACCAGTCGGGCTGCAAGGGTGTCTGCGCGGGCGTGCCCTCGCGCCGGCCGACCGCGGATGATAAGAACTGTCCCGACGGAGTCTGTTACGACGCGGTCTTTACGAGCGAGATCGCGCGCGCTGCGGCCAATCTCAAGCCCGGTTCAACGACGGTGCTTTTCCTGCACATGTACGGCTCGCACGGTCCCGCTTATTTCAAAGGTTCGCCCGACGAGCGCAAGGTCTTTCGCCCCGAATGCACGGCAGCGGACCTCTCGAGCTGCCCTGTCGAAGATATCCGCAACGCCTACGACAACAGCGTGATCGAAACGGATTCGGTCCTTGCCGACGCGATCGACGTGCTTCGGAAGACGGCCGACGAGAAGGGATTCAATACCGGCATGCTTTGGGTGTCGGACCACGGCGAGAGCCTCGGGGAAAACGGTTTGTTCCTTCATGGCGCCCCCTACATGATGGCGCCCGATGAGCAGCTTGTCGTGCCGATGGTGATGTGGTTCTCCGACGCGTTTGTGGGAACCTACGGCGTCGACCGCGCGGCGCTTGCCGAACGCGCGAAGAAGGACGCCACGCATGAGCACCTCTACTCGACCGTTCTCGGGCTCCTCAACGTCGAGGGCAAGACCTACCGCAAGGCGTTCGACTTGACGGAGGGTGATTAGTCGAATTGAAAAATTAATTTCTTTTCTCTGTATAAAACGGAGGGATACAAAAATAGTTTATGACCCAAGCGAGCGGCGCACTTCCTTATTTCGGGAAGCGCGCTGCTCGCTCGCAGCGATTGCGTCAGCAGTTGAATTTTGCGCGCAAGCCCCCGCTTAGTCCTTGCCCGTGATGCGGCGGCGCAGACCGTCGATCGCTTTGACGAGGAGCCCCACGAGGACGGCCGAGAGGAGCGTGCCTTCGCGGATTTGGACGATTTCGCCGAGCACGCACCAGCTCACTACGGCGGCGGTCGCGACGAGCGATACGTCATTGCAGATCTTCATGTAGCCGAAGGGCTTTTTGAGCGTAACGGCAACCGCTAGCACGATGCCTTCACCGGGCTGCACGAGTGTCTTCGAGCGGATCTGCATGACGATGCCGAACGCGAGCAGAAGGTTGCCGACAAGCGAGAGTGCGAGCGCGGTGACGTAGCCGAAACCGGTCACGCCTGAGAGGAGATGCATCGAGAGGTCGATAAAAATCGAAAAAACAAAAACGGACGGAATCTGAAGCAGGTTCCAAGGGTTGAATTTTCGCCGCAAAAGCGCGATTTGTCCGAGAACAAAAAACAGATTGACGATGAAGGTTGTCGTTCCGAAGGAAAGCCCAGTAATCGCCGCGACAACGAGCGGCAGCGAGCTGATCGGCGTTGAGCCGAGGTTGAGAACGGCGATGAGTGAGATGCCGAAGGCTGCGACAAACATGCCCGCGAGGAGAAGCAGGATCCTGAGCGCCATGTCGATGCGCTTGGTTTTTTCCGCGTAGGCACGAATTTCTGGCGTTTCGACGTCGGCAACGTCAAGCTGCCGGAGGCGGCGCTCGGACGCCTTCGGTTGTTTGGCTGCTGCGAAATTTGAGGTTTGATCTTGGGATTGTTGTTTTTGTTCGACTTTTTGATCCATATTTTTTCTTTCCCTTTCTTCTTTGGTGCTCGCTTTTTGTTGCTTGGGCGCTTTTGCTGCAGGAATCTCCCCGCTTCATCGGTCTGGAAACTGCTCGAAGAGCTTCTCTCAGAACGAAAAGCCTGCCGGCGATGCAGTTGGGCGATGTAAGAATCGTCCTGATGCGAATCGAATCGGCAGGCGTCGGCTCGCGGCGGAAGAGGCCTCTCGCGCGGCGTCCTAGGTTTCGTTTTTGGTTTCGGCTTCTCGCTTCGTCACCCGGGCTCGGGGGCTGAAAATTCGAGCGTACCGAGCGAGTGTGGAAGCAGTGCCGGTGCGTCTGCGGGCTTCTTGCTCGCTTCCGGGCGGAGCCAGGCGAACTTCACCCTGAGCGGGGAAGTGTTTGTGTGCGTTGCGGCATCGAATTCGAGCCGCAGATGCATCTGCATGCCTGGGTACGTAATCGACTTGAATTTGAGGTTTTTTACGGCAGACACGCCCGAGGCGAGGCGGGTTCGCACGAAAGGATCGTCGCCGGCGAATTCTTCGAGTGCTTCTTTGGCCAAGAGAAGCTGCGCGACACCGGGCAGAATCGGAAGTTCAGGAAAATGACCGCGGAACCAAATGAGGTTGGGGGAGAGCGCGAGCTCGACTTCGATCGAGCGGACGGACTCGGTGCGCTCGTCCCTTACGAGAAGCCATTCCGGGCGACGCGGGTCAAAGAGCGAGGCAAGCGCCGCACGCGTGGTCTTTCCCTGGGCATTTACAGGCATCCGCTCGACAAAACGCCAGCGCTTCGGGATCACAACGGGAGAGAAGCGCTCGAGGAGCGTGCGGCGTACGTTGACGAGCGCCGCGTTCTTTCCGAGCGAAAGGAAGCGACGCTTCATTTCGGCCGTGGGTACAACAACGGCCGCAAGCTCGTCGCGCAGTGCGGGGGCTTCGGTGATGGCGGAGTGGGTGAAAAGACGCTCGCCGCGCGACACGGCGAAGACTTTTGCAACTTTGAAGCATCCCGTCGCAAGGAGCACCGCCTCGACTTCTGCCAAGGCCACGCGTTTCCCTTCGATCTTTGCAATGCGGTCCGCGCGGCCGAGCAGCGTGAAGAGAGGGCCGGCCGCATTTCGCTCAAGACGCACGGCATCGTCGCCAATCGTCCAGCCGCGCTCGGCCAAGTGGCGCGCTTTGAGTGCGATGCGTCCGACACCTTCTTTCGCAACAGCAGGGGTTCTGGTTTCGATCCACTCGGCCGTTTCAGTTCGATCGGACACAGCAACGCCTATGTCAACGCCGGGCATCGGTCGCCAAGCGGGCGTGACGATCGCTGCACCAAGAGAACGAGCAAGGTTCTCTTCTGCGTCAACCTCGAATTCGGGGTCGGCAAATTTTCGCATTCTCCGTGCAATGCCGCCCGTTTCGGTCGAGCCGAGAACTTCTAGCGGCCAGTGACCGAAGGCAAGACGTGCCGAACGGGCCGCGTCGTCGGAAAGGGGGCCGGCCGAGGACGTGACGCCGACGATACTCGCACGGGATCGAGCAAAAAGCTCGGGCTCCGTAAAACGTCCTAGGTGTGCAGGCGAACTCACGAGGAGAATTCTGCGGCCGCCCTCGGCAAGAGCTTCCATGCGCGCGGCGAGCGCCTCCGGGAAGTGTGTCCGCGGAGAGTCGGCCATAAGCTGAGGTTCGACGAGTGCAAGAAGTGCACGGAAGAGAATTCCGTAAATGTGCTGCGCTGTCACGGTCGAAACCGCGACCGTGGGCATATCAAAAGTCATGCCCGTTTCGTGAAGCGCACGCGCAACGCCTTCGGTTTCAAAGAAAAGCTGCCCCAGACGCTTGGGCACGCGTTTGGCCTCGCCCGTCGAGCCGCTCGTGAAAAGCGAGCAGAGAACCGCTTCGTCGGAAAGCGGTCCGAAAAGGGGCAGAGGAGCAGAAGCTGCAGTGTCAATCGCTAGAGGTGCTTCCACGGCTAGGAGTCCGCTGCCGCTTTTGCTGTCTTTGGCAAAGGCCGCCATGTCAAGCGCTGCCATATCGACGCCGGGTTCAACAATGGCTGCGCGGCGCATGCGTGCAAGCGTGCCGGGCAACGCGTCGCCGGCGAGCACCGTCTCGACGCCTGCTGTCCAAGCCCCAAAAAGCGCGGGCAGGAGCGTGGCAGTGTCTTCGGTGTGGATTGCCACGCGGCGCTTTCGGCAGCAGCCCGTGTCGCTCGAGCAGTCAGCTGCGCGCCGGAACGCTTCAGCCCAGGCGCTCGCTTGCACAAGAAACGCTCGGTCCGTCATGACGGTTCCGTCGGCGCGAAGGGCCACGGGAAGGTCTCTGGGCGAAGTCGTGAGGAACTGCGATAGACGAGACGGACCTTGCATCGCGATATCGCATTCGGCGCCGTCGTTGTCGATTCGACAGTCTCTGGACTCGCAGTGGTTCACCGGGCAACTCCTTCATATCGGTTTCGGTAGCCAAAGCCGCGAAAGCCGAGCGTCTTTGGCAAATTACCGTCCCGATTATACGAGTCGTCAGTCAGCAGAAACCGTATCGCTAAACAGTTCTGTCGAGAAATTGTCCGATGTTGGCCGCCGCATCAAAGTGCGTCAAAAAGCACGGGTGAGCGGCATTTTCAATGACGGCGAGTTGTGGCGGATTTCGGGAAACGGCGGCATAAGCTTGAGAAGCCAAGAAGCAGGATCGTGACGGTTCTCAGCATCGAAGTACAACGATATGCAGCGTTGTCGTTCGAGCTCTCTGCAAACTGGAACCAGATGGAAAGATCAGGTTTTGTTAAGCAAGTTAGGCTTTCGGCCCGATCTCAAACAGGTCTCTGCAGTCCGCCGGCGTGACCACCCGGATCGGACAGTCCGGGTAGGCATCGCGAAATTCTGTGCCCCCGCTGTCCTTTTTCTTCGGGTTCAATTTGCACTCGAACGCCTCCATGCGATTGTCGCGGACATCAATGAAGTCGATTTCGCGGCTGTATTCCTGCATGGCTCCGGCATTGAGGTGTGTTCCTCTGATACGGCGGAAATATTGGCGCACAAGCGTTCGCTCCAAGTTGTGCTTCTTGAGTCGTTCCATGAAGAAGTTTTCCAAAAGAGCGTCTGCATCTTCACGGGCGGAAAACGGTGAGAAGTCATCGACGATTGCGTTGCGGATGCGACATCGCAGAAATAAATTTTCTTTCCCTTCTTGAGCTCATTGTCGAGGTTTCGGGAGAATGTTCTGCGATCGAAATTCGAACGGCGACTTCGGTCAGCTCGTTTCGAGTGCTGCCGACAAGAACGGCGAAATCTCGGCCGGCATGGCAAACTTCCGTGGCAAGGGCGGTTCGGGCGCTTTCGACGGCTTCATGTTCGCCATGATCGCGATCTTCGAGCACTACGGTGCCCCCAAGGCCGCCCGCCAGATGCTCCCCCTCACGACGCACTCGTCCGCGATGCCGCTCTCGAACGATACGAAGGCGCTCATTTTCCTGAAGCGCGATCCGAAAGGCAAAACTGCTTTTGCCGGCCGCGAAGCACCGATCGTTTCCGAGCCGCTCGACGAAAACGGTCCTTTCTACGCGACCGCGCTCTATCCGACGATGCTGAACACCCAGGGCGGCCCGAAGAAGAACGTGCGCGGTCAGGTGATGGATCCGACCGATCGTCCGATTCCGCGCCTTTACGCCGCGGGCGAACTCGGCTCGATGTGGGGCTCGATCTACCAGGGTGCGACGAATAACGCCGAGTGCATCGTCTTCGGCCGCATTGCGGGCCGCGAAGCCGCCAAGGAAAAGCCCTGGCAGTAAGCGTTTGCGTTCGATTGGTGCAGTTTGACTCGAGTCCTCTCGCGGGCTGCACCGTTCGCAGAGTTATTTGTGCCGCATTCGCTTCACGCTCTCGGCGTGCAGCGGGTGCGGCACTTTTTCGGCGCGTGAGCGACAGTTATCGGTGAGTCTGCCGCATCTTTCGGCGGCGCAGCAGATATTCGACCGCAAACATGAGGCCGATCGCGATGTAGCTCAAGAGCCCGTTCCAGAGCGTCCAGTACTGCTTGTCTTCAAGAAAAACGGTCCAGAGCGCAATGCCGCCGTTCACAACGAAAAAGACGCACCAGGCTTGGGTAACGCCGCGGCACCAGCGAATGGCTTCGGGCGGAAGCGTCTTCTCTTTAAGGCGCGCAAGCCGTTCGGCCATGGGTATTGCACCCCGGCGCAGGCTCGAAGCGAAAATCGCGAGGAAAAAGCCGTTCATGAGAACGGGATAGAGGAGCACGGCCTTGTGCGAGCGCATAAGAAGCGCCGCCAAGGCAAGAACGAGCGCCAAAACGAATTGCGCGGCTGTCGTTTTGTTGAAGTCGAGGGCGAGCCGCACGAACGCAATTGCCAGGAGCGCTGCCGCGACGGGCACAAGTCCGAAGCGCATGAGACCGAAATAGGCCCAGAAGGGGAAGATGACAAGAAGCGCGGCCAAAAAGACTTTAAGGATCGTTCGTGTCATCGTCGGTCGTGAAAGTGGTTTTTTGCAGGGAGGCGTTCGGATAAACGAAGGCGGGCGCTCAAAATGCTTCACTGAGAGATCAAAGCGCTTCGAGCGACCGCCCGAGGGAAGCTTCGGTCAAATGCCGAAGCTTCCGGTCTGCCTTATTCGGCCTTCTTGCCGTCTTCGCTTTCGGCGGGTTCTTCAAGGAGCTTAGCGACCGTCGTGACGACGTCGCCCATCGTGCGCACCTGTTTGAAAGCTTCGGGTGAGACGCGGCGGCCTTCGAGGTAGGGCTTGAGCTGCACGATCATGTCGACAGCGTCGATCGAGTCAATGTCGAAGTCTTCATAAAGACGCGCCTCGGGGCGGATCTTCTCCTCGGGGATCTCAAAGTCGCGCACGAGAATGTCCTTGAGGATGTCGTAGATTTTTTGTTCGTTCTGGTTGGCGATCATGGGTTTTCAGTCGCATCCCTCAAGCGGCTGAGCTAAGAGGGTGCTTTTCATGTGTGGCCGGCTTGGACCGACAGTTTTTGAGATACCTGCGACGAGCACCGCTCCTTTAAAGAGCAGCCTGATTCGGATGGCTGTGAGGGCGCATCGTCGAAAAAAATCAGACGCGGTGGGCCGCGACGTATTCGGCAATTGAAGCAACGCTTGAGAAAACACGGCGTGCCTCCTCACTCTCGGCGGCCAGCGAGATGCCGTAGGCCTTTTTAAGAGCGAGTCCGAGCTCAAGCGCGTCGATGCTGTCGAGCCCAAGCCCTTCGCCAAAGAGCGGCGCATTCGGGTCGATGTCTTCGGGCGCGACATCTTCAAGGTTGAGCGAGGAGATGATGAGTCGCTTGATGTCTTCAATGAGCGCTTGCATGAAACGTCCTTAAGCTTGTGTTCTGGCGCGTTCCCGTCGGGATCGGCTTGTCAGGGTTTCTCCTGCGTTTTTGTTCAAGGGATCGAACGACGTGCGAACGCTCGAATGTTGCGCTTTTGGCCGCCCGGATTGAGGCTGCTTCAGCTTCCTTTCCCTGGGAATAAAACCGCGGCGATCCGTTTGTTGAGCCGCCGCGCCGCAAGAGAAGGCCTCTCATTATAAAGAGGCAGAAGGTCGTCGACGGGCAGGTCTTCAAGGACCTCGAAGGTAAGCGTCATCGGCTCGTCGGGCATGTGCCACCAGCCGCGGTCTTTCGTGAGCCAGCGCGGCTCTGCCGTGATTCTCACGGGGGTGACGGGGGTGGCCGTGTGGAGCGCCACGGCGGCCGCGCCGCGGTGCATGCGGGGCGTTTCGCCGTTCGACAGATCAACGGGCGTGCGCGTGCCTTCGGGGAAAACGACGAAGGCGGCGCCTCGCCTGAGGTCGGCTTCGAGTTGCTCGAGCGCTTCGGGTCCGAGGTCGTTCGTCGCGTAGCCGGCCGCCCGAACGGGGGGCGCGGTGAACCAGTTTTTCGCCAGCGACGCCTTCACGATCGTTGTTGCCTGCGGAATGCGGCTGATGAGGCAGACGACATCGATGAGCGACGGGTGATTGGCCGCAATGATGAGGCCCTTTCGCTCGAGCCGCTCGGGATTCTTCACTTCAACGCGCACAAGGCCGAGCGAGCGGATGATCGAGACGAAAATCCCGAACCAGCGCCAGACGACAAAGCGCGAGATGCGCACGCGCTTGAGCGCGTCCTTTTCCGTGAGGTTGAGCCAGGGCGTGATGCCGAAGCGAAAGAGCATGCCGCTCGCGCCGAAAAGCCCGAACGCAATCGCGGTGCCGAGAAAGCGGAAGGGCTTAAGGCACTTGGCGGCGAGCTTCGAGCGACGGGGCGAGGCCGTCACTGCTGTGCCTCCTGAGAGAGGTCGACTCCGTTGATGCGCGTGAGCGTGCCGTCCTTGCCGAGCACGACCGCACCGTGCCGCGCGAAAAAGGTCGTCGTGCGCGCTTCGGAGCCCTCGGTCATGAGCCAGCGCAGAATGTCGAGGTCGGCCGACGGCGCGCCCGGCTGATCGAGGCGCGGGTCGGGCGCTTCCGAACCCCTGAAGGCGCGGGTGCGCTGCGCGAGCACGGGACCGCGGTTCATGAGTTCGCGCATGCGGGCGGGGTTCGAATCGTCTTCGGCGCGCGCGCAGAGAAAAGCAAGCGCGTGCGTGCTCCCCGGTGCCGCGAAGTCGACGGGGGGCTTCAAGTCGTAGGAAACGACGATGACGCGCTCGACTTCGGTCAAAAGCCCCACCGCCGCATCGAAGGCGGCAGCGAGCGACAGGGGACCGTTCGCAAGCGCGAGCACGTTGCCGCGAAAGCCTGCGGCGATCGTAAGCACGGCGGCAATGCCGTTGTGAACGCTCGTCGCAAATCGGGCGGGCGAGAGCGGCGCCCCTTGGGCGACGTCCTTCACCTGGCGAATCGCTTCGTCGATGTCGCCCCAGCGCGAGGCGAAAACGAGGGCCGTGCGATTGGCATCTTCGGGCGCGAGGAAGGGATTGCGTCCCGTTGTCGGATCTTCGATTGCCCAGAGTACGTCTGCCGCAGCGCGCCCCAAGGGCGTGAGGCGCCGGCGCAGCATCGGCGCCACGCCCGCTGCGGCCGCTTTGGGTTCTGCCGCACCCGGGGCCGCACTTGAGACGAGCGTCGCGTCCGTGAGGCCGAAAGCGGGATGCCGAGCTCGCTCGGCGAGCGTACGAGCGTCGTCGAGCCCGGGGGCCCAGAAGCGGCAGTCGAGAATCTGAAGAGCGGTGAGCACGGGCGAACCTCGGGAAGAGTTTGGGCCGGAGCCGAATCTTGAAGCAAAAGCAAACCGCGCCGCCCGAGTCTTGCTTCTCGGCGAGCGGCGCGGCATGCATTCTAGCAAAGGGCTTTTCGAGCGCCTTCGGTCTTTCGAGCGGTGTTTCGATCGTTACGAATTCGCGATCGGGAGCCGCGCGCGGACAATGTCGGCAAAGACCGCCGTCCAGACGGCGAGCGCGCGGTCGTTGAAATCGAACTTCGGGTTGTGCACGCCCGTGTTGTGGCCGGCATCGTCGTTGCCGATCCGGATGTACAGACCCGGCACGACTTCGGACATGAAAGCGAAATCTTCGCCGCCCATGCTTGCCGGGAAGCCGTCGTCGAGTTCGCCGTTCATGCTTTCGGCCGTGCGGCCAATGACGGGAAGAACCGCCTCTGCAAGCGCCGCATCGTTGATTTGCGGGGGATAGCGGCGGTCGTAGACGACGTGTGCTTCGGCACCGGCAAGTGCGGCCGCGCTTTCGGCCGTCTCTCGGATGCGCGCTTCAATGAGATCGCGTACTGCAGGCGAAAGGGTTCGAACCGTGCCCGTAATGCGCACGCGCTCGGGGATGACGCTCGGCGCGCCCGGGTCGCCAGCCTGAATCGAGCACACGGAAATGACGGCGGGGTCGGCCGGATTGACGTTTCGCGAGACGATCGTCTGCAGCGCCAGAATGAGCTGCGCGGCTGCCGGCACCGGGTCGCGCGTCTGATGCGGTCTTGCCCCGTGCCCGCCATGCCCGACGACCTCAATGTCAAAGAGGTCCGCCGAGGCGGTCATGGCGCCCGCGCGCGCCAAAATTTTCCCAAGGGGCTCGAGTCCGGCGATGTGCGCGGCGTAGACCTCGCGCACCGGGTACTTTTCAAAGAGTCCGTCCTTGAGCATCTTGTCTGCACCCGCCCAGCCTTCTTCGCCCGGCTGGAAGATGAGGAGCACTTCGCCGGCGAAGGCCGATCGGTTCTGCACCGCCCAGGTGGCAAAAGCCAAAAGTCCCGCCGTGTGGCCGTCGTGGCCGCAGAGGTGCGCGCGCATCGGTGTTTCGCTCGCCCAGGCCGCGCCGCACTCGTCGGGCGCGGGGAGCGCGTCCATGTCCGCCCGAAAGCCGATCCTCGCGGGGGGCGCGGCGCCTCCCGCCGCACCGCGCACGACGGCCGCGATGCCGGTCTTGGCAAAGCGCGCGATCTCGTCGACACCGAGCTCGCGCAGCATCGCCTCGACCTTGTCGCTCGTGCGGACGGTTTCCATGCCGATTTCGGGATGCCTGTGGAGGTCGCGCCGAAAGGCGACGATGCGCTCGGCGGCTTCCCGGCCGATGAGCGACTCAAGGCTCGGCATGTTCGGCGTGCAGGGTTCGCTTTTGCGTGCGGGTGCTTGCGGCATGGCTTCAACTCCTTTGGACATTGTTTCGGGCATTGAACGGACGTTTCTGGTACTTCGACTTTGTCGCCGGCTGGTGAGGCCGTGGCAGCTAAGCGAAAGCATGCAAGCAATCTAGCCGCATTCTCGAGGTTCAGGCCGCTCAAGTTTGATCGCTCGGGCGCTTCGCTTTGACGAAACCGCCGCTCGACTGAGAGAAAGTGCTCAAGAAGTCGCCGCCAAGCTTGGAGCGGCGGAGAAAGCCTCGGCAAAACACCGGTTCTAAGCAATCGGCCTTATTTTCAGGCGAGCGCTTTTCCTGTACATTGGAAAAACTATGACGAAGAAGACTCACGCCTTGAGCGGCATTCTCCATGCCGAACGATTTAGCGTCCGCTTCAGCTTTGCGTACCTTACGCGCTGCGAGCGGGATCGTTAATCGCGTCTTCTTTTTCCCAATATCCAAGCGAATACGGCCCGCCCGAAGAGAGCGGGCCTTCGTGTCTATGGGGCGCCTTTTGAAGGAAGACTTCTTGAGTTGAAAGCCGAAAGAAGTTCAAGCCCAAAAGACAATCAATCCCTGAAGTCCCGATCTCCGAGTGCGAAGCCTGCCGCACCGATTTCTTTCACTTCACGACCGAGGACTTCCACTATGACTTCGAACCGCCACGACGCTATCCGCACCCAATCGGTTTGTCTTTCCCGACGCTCGATGCTCGGCGCCTGCATCATCGCTTCCTTCGGCGGCAGCATCCTTTTGACGGGCTGCGGCGAAGATGCCGCGAAAAAGACCGCCGCAGCACCTGCCGGTGCGCCGGCAGCGGGGGCAGCGGCCGCGACAAACGTCGCCAAAAAGATCGGCATCGTGCAGCTCATCACGCACGAAGCGCTCGACGATGCGGTGCGCGGCTTCCGCGAACGTTTGACCGAGCTCGGCTACGCTGTCGATGGTGCTGCGGGCAAAGACGGCAAAGCCGCGACGATCGATCTGCAGAACGCGCACGGCGACACGGCAACGCTGCAGGCGATCGTTTCGCGCTTCGTCTCAAACGACTGCGACTTGATTTACGCGGTTTCCACGCCCGCCCTTCAGGCGGCTGCGCGCGCAACGCGCACGATTCCGATCGTTGCAACGGCCGTGACAAGTTTCGAGCGCGCCAAGGTGGTGAAGAGCGACGCCAAGCCGGGCGGCAACGTCACGGGCGTCTCCAACGCCGGGCCGATCGACAAGCAGCTCGAGCTTCTCCTTTCGATGCTGCCCCAAGACGCCGCGCCCGCGGTCGGCGTTCTCTACACGGCAAGCGAAGACAATTCGCTCGTGCAGGTCGAGCGGCTGCGCGCCGCGGCCGAAAAGAAGGGCGTCAAGCTCGTCGAAACGGCCGTCGCCTCCGTGAACGACATTCAGCAGTGCGTTGCGTCGCTCGCCGGGAAGGTTTCCGGCATTTGGGTCCCGACCGACAACGTGCTCGCGAGCGGCTCGCCCATTCTCGCCAAGAGCGCCGCGCAGGCCAAGATTCCGCTCGTCGCGGGCGACCTCTCGTTCGTGCAGGGCGGGTGCCTCGCTACCGTGACGGTGAGTCATTACGAGCTTGGCCGTATGACGGCGGAAATGGGGGTTGAGATCCTCGAAGGGCGCGCCAAGCCCGGCGATATGCCGATCGGCTCCGCGAAGACGACGAAGACCGTCTGGAACAAGGCTGCGGCCGAAGCGCTCGGCATCAAAATTCCAGAAGGCGCCGAAGTGATCGGCTGAGCGCCGACGTGCTGCAGTGCAAAAAAACGCCGCAACGAGTAAGAATCTCGCTGCGGCGTAGCAAGTACCTCATGCAGGCATCTGCGGCGAATTCACTCACTTCAATAGAGCGCGGTTCACCGCAAGTCTGCACACGCACGGATATCTCACGGCGTCTTCAGGTTGAACTTGTGGCAGTCGTTGCACATAAGGGTCGAGGGCTGATGGCCCTTATGGCACTCGGTGCAGTTGACGTCGCCCAAGTGGTTGTAGTGCGGGTTCTGGTCGAGCTTGGCGGTTTTCTTCGCGAGTTCGGCCGGATCGTGGCAGCTCTTGCACGTGTCCTTCGAGACGCGGGCGCCCGGCTGCGGCATGCCCGCCGACTTGTGACAGGTTTCGCACTTGAGGCCGTAGCCGAGGTGACGGTCAGCCGTAAAGTGGTCGGCCGCGCCGGCAGGAGCGGCGGCAAAGAGCGCAAGGAGCGAGGCGCAGAGCGCCGCGGAAATCGAATTCTTCAGCATTTTTTGTTCCTGGTGTCTGTGTCAAAGGGCTGCAATCAGGCCTTGAGCGACTTCGCGCGGCGGGCGAGTTCATTGCCCGCGATGCGGCCGAAAACGGTGGCCGCGCCGAGCTGCGCGCCGCCAGCATAGTTGTGGAAGAAGATGCCGCCCGCGGAGTTGCCGACGGCGTAAAGGCCCGGAATGCTGCGGCGGTCGAGGTTCTGCACTTCAGCCTTCGTATTGATGAGCGGTCCGCCGAAGGTCGCTGTCATGCCGCCCTGGAACGGGATGGCGTAGAAGGGCGCCTTGGCGATCGGGTGCGGCTTCTTGTAGGTGCAGGGCGGATTCATCTTGTCGAGCTCGCCCTTTTTGAGCGCTTCGTTATAGGCCTTCACAACGGCGGTGACGCGTTCGACGGGCAGATTCACCGACTTGCAGAGCGCTTCGATCGTGTCGGCCTTGCCGTACGGATTGTTGAGTCGGTCGAACTTCGGAATGACCTTGTCGAGCACGGAGCAGTCGCTGTCGACGATCACCCAGGCGAAGTTGTCGAGCGTGCGCTGCGCGGTCGTGCGGGCCTTGATGACGTACGTGTTGTTTTCGTCCATGAATCGTTCGCCCGAGGTGTTCACCTGCACGCCGTAGCCCGAATTGAGCACGTCGGCCGGATTGACGTGCGTCGCGCCGACGATCGGGCCCGAGTGGAACTGGTCCATGTTCACGAACTTCGTAAAGAGCGGCAGCGTGAGCGAGATGTTTTCGCCCGTTGTCGAGCGCGAACCGCGAAGCACCATGCGCGTGGCCCAGCCGCCGATGTAGCGGTCGACCATTTCGGGGTTTGCGGAGAAGCCGCCCGTTGCGATCGCAACGCCCGCACGCGCCGTAAAGCATTTCGTGCCCTCGGGCGTGAGGACCTTGACGCCCGTCACTTCGAAGCGGTCGTTGTGAAGAAGCTCGATCGCCTTGTGTTCGTAGCGGATTTCGATGCCGCGCTTCCTGCAGGCTTCAAGGAGCTTCTGCACGAGTGCGGCGCCGCCCGTGAGGCCCTTGTCGCCCACCACGCGGCAGGTGCGACCGAGGCGCGGATAGGGCATCGGGCGGATCTTGCCGAACTTCACGCCGATTTCGCTCTCGAGCCAGTCGATCCCGGCGGTGATGTTGTCGGTGTAGCAGCGACTGAGCGCCTTGTCGCCCATCTGCTTCGAAATATCCATCATCATCGCGTAGAAGGCGTCGGCCGTGTCTTCGATTCCCTGTTCCTTCTGGTGGCGCGTCCCCCAGCCGCAGACGGAACCGAGCGCATAAATGGCGTTGCCGTCGGGGCGGTCCATCTTTTCGAAGACGACAACCTTGGCGCCCGCGTCGTGGGCGGTGATGGCCGTGATGAGGCCCGAGGGACCTGCACCGAGGACGATTGCGTCGTATGCGCCGTCGGTTTTCTCTTCTGCCGCTTTGGCGGCGCCGGCAGCGCCGATCGCGGCGACGCTCGCCGCACCGAAGATCGAGGTCTTCAGAAGGCCGCGGCGGCTCATTTCGATTTTGGACATTTTGCTCTCCTAGAAAATGGGGGGTGCGTCGAAGCGTCGAGAACACGGCTTGGCCGTCTCGTTGTTGCTCGAGCGCGATCGAGTCGGTGGAGATTCTGCACGCAGTAATCCACTAAGTACCCGGGCGTTGCGTCAAGGAACGGCCAGCGGCGGACAGCTCATCGGCGAACTTGATGAGGCGAGGCTTTCACTTCGCTCGAGAGCCCTGTAAATTGGCGGCATGACAACCTTTGCTTTCTTTCGTGCCCTCGTCCGAGCAGCTCGTCATCCTTTTACGCTTCTTAAAACGGCTCATGCTTGCTTGCTTTCCGTGATGTGTGCGGCGAGCCTGGCTGCTATTTCGGTGCCGGTGCAAGCCGTGTCTGCCGCTGCTGACCTCCGTGCACTCAAACTGCAGGCGGATGCCGTTCCCGCCACGGCACTTCCCGTTCGGGTCGGCATCGTCGAATTTGTACGCCCCAATCCGAACGAGCCCGTGCTTGATGCGACGACGCACGCGCTTGTTGAGGCCTTCGGCCGCGACAACGTTCATGTGGCGTACTACAGCCTTTTCGGTCTTGAGGAAGCGGTGCGTAAGGGGGAAGTCGACATCTTCATTGCGAGTGCGGGCTTTTACATCCGAATGACGCCTTGGGGCGTCAGAAGCCTTGCGACAGTCGTTTCTCGGAACTATCCCAATCCGAACGGCAACGACGGCACGCTCATGCTCGTTCGGCGGGATCGCAAAGACCTCGTTTCGCTCGAAGATTTGCGCGGCAAACGGCTCGCGACGAGTACTCCGTATGCCTTTACGGGACTTCAGGTGCCCAATCGTGAGATTTATGCTGCGGGATATGATCCTGACGATTTTTTCAAACATATCCGCTTTCTCGGCGACGATGACAAAATGATCGGCGCCTTCGATCTGCTGGAAGACGGAGAGGTGGACACAGCTTTTTTCCGCCTTTGTCTTTTTGAAGCGCTCGAAAAGAAAAGTCCCGAGCGTGCTGCGCGCTTTCGCGTGATAAACGAGAAAACGGAGCCTGGCGAAGCCTGCCGCCGATCAACGCGGCTTTATCCGTCCTGGACGGCGGGGTCGACGCCATCGGCCGATCCTAGAATCTCCCGCCTCGTTACGCGCGTCCTTCTTCAAATGCCGCCGGCAGGCGAATCGGGGCTGTATTGGGGAGTCGCTACGAACTATTCCGAGGTTGACGCCCTTTTTCGCGATCTGCGGCTCGGTCCCTACGCGTACTTAAGAAGCTGGACGATCCGCCGGCTTTTTGACGAATACGGCACTTATGTCGGTTTTGTCGGACTTTTTGTTTGCGGGCTGCTGCTGCACGTCATGCGAACGAGCCGTCTCGTGCAAATTCGGACGGCGGAACTTGCCCAGGCGCTTGAGCGCGAGAAGCATCTCAAGCATGAGGCACAGGCCGCCAACGACAGACTCTCACGCATAGAGAAGGCAAGCGCCGTCGGACAGCTTTCGACGATTTTTGCGCACGAGATGCGCCAGCCGCTCGGCGCCATTTCGCTTTATGCCTTTGGGCTCAAAAAGCGCGTTGATGCCGGCCAGTACGACGAGAACGTTTTTGCCAAAACGCTTGCCAAGCTCGTGGACCAAGCTGCGCGTGCGAGTCAAATCGTGGAAAGAGTAAGGACTTATGCCAAGGCGGGTGCAATCAAGACAACGGCACTCGATCTCACAGAGGCGGTCAAGCGCGCAATCGACAATCTGCGCGTGACGGGGCGCGCGCAGGCGCATATCGCTTTTGAGCCGCCTCAGAACTCCGTATCCGTGACGTTCGATGCGCTCGATCTCGAGCTTGTCATCCTCAATCTTGTCAAGAACGCGCTCGATGCCGTGAAGCCGCTTGCCGAGGCCGGCCGCGTAACCATTCGCATCTTGAACAACGGCGCACGCGAAGCGGTGCTTGAAATCGCCGACAACGGCCTGCCGCTTTCCGAAGAGGGCTTTGCCGCTTTGTCTGCGCTGCGGCCGAGTCAAAAGTCCGAAGGTCTCGGACTTGGTCTTGCGATCGTGCGCAGCATTCTTGAACGGCACTCGGGACGCCTGACTTTTTCAAGATGCGAAACGGGCGGCTTGATCGTTTGCGTTTATTTGCCGCTGGCGGGCGGCGACGCCGACCGGGACGGCTTCGAACAATCGAAAGCATGAGGTGGATTCAACTATGCGGCCGCAAGACGTTGTACTGAGCGACGAGGAAATTTCTCAAGCAAAGCGCGAAGTGCTCATTCGCGTTGTTGATGACGATGATTCGCTGCGCGATGCGCTTTGCTTCGTGCTCGAAACGGAAGGCTGGAAAACGGCAGCGCATGCCAGTGCGTCCGAGTTTTTGAAGAGCGATTCGCCGTCGGTGCCCGGCTGCGTCGTTCTTGATATTCGCATGTCCGGCATGTCGGGCCTTGAAGCGCAGCGAGCGATGAGCGAGCGCGGGATCGATCTGCCGATTGTGTTTCTCACCGGGCACGGCGACATCGATATGGCGGTCGGTGCGCTCCAGGAAGGAGCGGTTGATTTTATTCAAAAGCCTGTCGACAACGAACGGCTGCTTGCGGTGATTGCTTATGCGGCGAACAAACATTTGGCGGCGCGAAGCGGGCGTGTTGACGGCGAAACGCTTCTCAAGCGTGCGGCAGAACTCACCGATCGCGAAAAAGAAATTGCTGCAGCGCTCGCCGACGGGCTCGTCAACCGAGAAATTGCCGCGCGCCTTTCGATTGCGCAGCGCACGGTCGAAGTGCACCGCGCCGCCGTTATGCGCAAGCTTGGCATCCGGAAGCCTTCCGAGCTCGAGCCGATTCGAAAGTGCCTCAAATAAGTGCAAATAGGTACGCTTTGGGTATCTTATCGGGTTGTTAAATTTGTTTGAAAAAAGACTATCTTGCTGTTAGCACGCATAGATTTTTCTTGCCGACAACTTCACGATGATCATGAAGCTTTCCTCGAACGACCGAAAAGTGCCGGCGCAGGCAGCGCTCCACTTTGGCAGTCGTTCGCCGGAAAAAGCTCGTGAGTTCGATAAGGAGGTTTTTCTATGACGACAAGGCGCCAGATCGTATCGGCATTTCTCGCCGCGGCCGTTTCCCCGTTTGCCGTCAATGCTTGGGCGGCGGACAGCACCGGCTTGAGCGACCTTCTCGGCGGCATTGCCGATGTGGCAACCCGCCGCTATGCCGAACGCTATCGCGACGAGGGCCGCTGGGACGGCCGCTATTACTACGACAACTACGACAATCGCCGCTACACGCGCGACGAATGGCGCAGAGAGCTCGAGCGCCGTGCGCGCGCTGAAGACGAAGGGCGCGACTGGCGCGACAGCAAGCGCCGCGCCTGGGAAGAAAAGCGCTACGGCAAGGAATACCGCAAGTTCCGTCGCGAACAGGAGCGCCAACGCCGCGACGAAGAACGCGTGAGACGCAACGACGAAGCCGTGCGCCGCCGCGACGAAGCGATTCGTCGTCAGGACGAACGGCGCGCCGCCGAAGAGCGCCGTCGTGAGCGCGAGCGCCAGCGCGAAGAACGCGAACGTCAGCGCCGTGACGACGAGCGCGTGCGCCGCAATGACGAGGCCGTGCGCCGTCGCGACGAAGCGATTCGACGTCAGGACGAACGTCGTGCGGAAGAAGAGCGCCGCCGCGAAGCTGCGCGCGCGATCGGCGATCGACTGTTTAGATAACGACCAACCGGTGCGCGGACCGTTTTAGAGATCCGCGGCCGAATTCGCAGATAGGAAAAAGGGGCGCCGAAGTTTCGGCGCCCCTTTGTGCTTCACTAAGTTTGTGAAGCGAACCGACGGTTAGCGAAGCGCGTCTTCAAGCGCTGCACGGAAGGCGTCCGACGTCACAGTCGCGCCCGACACCGTATCGACCTTGCCGTTCGTGCGGACGGCTTCTTCGGGGAGGCGTTCGAGCGCCTTCGTGCCGATGCCCGGCGTTTCGTTGGCTTCGATCACGCGAACCGCCGAGATCTTGCCGTCCTTCGTGCGTACGCCGAGAACGACGTCGCCGCCCATGCCGCGGGCGCGGCCCACCTTTTCGCCGGCTTCGCTCTTTGCTTCAGCCTTGGCGGCAGCGGGCTTGAAGCCCGGGCCTGTGAGCACGCTTTCCTGCGAGACGTCCGTCTTCACCTGCGCGGCCGAGGCACCTGCGATGCGCCCGAAAATGAGCGATTCGCCGATGTTGCCCGTGCCGTTGTATTTGTGCGAGAAGATCGAACCGAGTTCGCCCGCGCCGTAAAGATGCGGGATGCGTTCGCCCGAGCGGCTGAGGATCGCAGCAGTTTCGTCGCGCTCCGGCCCGCCCTGGGTGTTCGTGTAGGTCGGAACGACCTCGACGGCATAGAAGGGCGCCTTGAGGAGCGGCTTCAAAAGCTTGGCGCTGCGGCCGAACTCTTGGTCGACACCCGCTTTGCAGAACGCGTTGTAACGGTCGATCTGAGCGCGCAGGCCGTCGGGATCGATGCCGACAAGCTTGGCGAGCTCTTCGATCGTGTCGGCCTTCTTCACGAGCCCCGACTCAATTTCCTTCACCGCGCCTTCGCTCCAGGCGCCGTAGACGCGCGACGTCGTGCGTGCTTCGTCGTCAAAGATCATGAAGGCGGGATCGGGCATCTGCAGGTGACGGTAGTCGTTGTGGAACTTGATGCGGCCGTGCTTCGTCTTTTCGGTTTCGTTCCAGAAGCGCTTGCCGTCGGCGCCGACCATGATCACGTTATGACGCGTGAAGGCGGGGCCGCCCCAAGCCGAGTCCTTCGAGCCCGCTGTCATGTAGCCGAAGGAAATGCCCGTTTCCGGATTGAGCACGTTGGGATCGGGCCCGTTGTTGTTGGCCATGTTGACGAGCCGCGCGTCAACGTCCATTGCCATCATGATGCCGTCGCCCGTATTGAAGCGCGCCCCCTTGGCGTAGGCGACGGGTGTATTGGCGAAATTGCGGAACATGTCCGGATTGTTTTCGTAGCCGCCCGTCGCGAGAACGACGCCGTTCTTGGCGCGGATGTTGACGGTTTTGCCGTTCACCTTGGCGACGACGCCGTGCACGATGCCCGTGTCGCGATCCTGCAGGAGCTTCGTGGCGGGTGCTTCGAACCAAACGTCGATCTTATCGGCGCGCTTCTTCACGTTCGCCTGGATCAGGCCGTAAAGACGGCCGTCGCCGCCCGGCGCCTTCACGATCGTGAGGCCGATCGCCGCTGCGCCCGGATATTCCGGATATTCGGCGTAGTAACTCTTCACAGGATCCTTCGCGCCCAAGAATTTCAGATAGTCGACCTGCTTCTTGGCTTCGGCGATGAAGGTCTTGTAGACCTCGTCGCTCGGGTTGGTGTTCTTGCCGCGCAGCGTCTGGAAGTAGCGAAGGATGTCGGCTTCGCTTGCCTTCGTGTCGTCAATCCAGAGCGCCTGCTGCGCCGCATAGCGGCTGTTGCCGCCTTCCTGGCCCAGGGGCGCCTTTTCAAGGAGCAGCACGCGCGCGCCGGCGTCGGCCGCCGCAATCGCGGCCGCGCCGCCCGCAAAGCCGTAGCCCGCAATCACGACGTCGTATTCGGCGTCCCAGCGAACGGTCTGCAGGTAGGGCGCCTTCTGAACGACTGCTGTTTCAGGGGCGGCTGCCGAAACCGGTTCGGCGCTGACGAAAAACATCGGCAAAAGCGCCAGCCCGAGGGCCGTCATTTTGAATTTTTTCATGTTTACTCTCTCCTTTTTGTCTGGACTTCTCTTTTCAGAATTTCCGAAAAAGAAGAAGTCTGAAAGGTGATCGGTCTTCACCGTTCGACAAACCGTATCGTAAAGAGCGAGTAGCTAAAATACGCAAAAAAACTTCGATGGAATGTTCGAATCATCATTTCGAAAATTCCGAAATCATTTTCGGGTATCTACCGATGTTTCACTTCGACGACAAGGATCTCAAGCTCGTCATTGCGATTGACCGCTGCGGCAATATCAGCGAAGCCGCCGAGAGCGTTCACTTGGCCGTGAGCTCGGCGAGCGGCCGGCTCGCGGCGACCGAGTCACGCTTGGGTGTTCGTCTTTTCGAGCGCCGCGCGCACGGCGTCAGCACGACGCCCGCTGGTGCGGCGTTCGTTCGCCGGGCGCGCAGGATGGTGCTTGAAGCCGAGGCGCTCGTGAGCGAAGCCGAACATTTGCGCCGCACGAATACGACGCTTCGGATCGCGTCGAACGTCAACGCCATGGTGAGCGTTTTGCCGGCCGACCTCGGCCGATTTATGCAGGCGCACCCCGATTTGTCGGTGACGCTCGCGCAATTTTCGCGCGCAACGGAGCTTCTCACGAACGTCGCGCTCGGCGAATCGGATATCGGCGTGACCGCGTCGGCAGGCGATTTTGCCGGTCTTCGCTTTTATCCTTACGACACCGATCGTCTCGTCGTTCTCGCGCCCGTCGATCATCCGCTCGCGCGTCTCGGGCGAGCCGTTCGTTTTGCCGAAGCCATGACATTCGACTACATCGGCTTGACGCCTAATTACGCGCTCGAGCAGATTGTGGAAGAGAAGGCCGCGGAAGCGGGCATTGCGCCGCGCATCCGCATGCGCGTCGGCTTTTACGCGTCGGCGCGCATGCTTGTGACCACGGGCGTAGGTCTCACGATTCAGCCGCGCGGGTGCGTGCAGTCGGATTTCACGGGCGCGTGCATCGAGCTTGATGAACCTTGGGCGCTGCGTGAGCTCAAGATTTGCGTGCGCGAATCGACGCTCAACGACAAACCCGAAGCGGCCGCACTGATCGAAGCGCTCACGGCTGCGGCGCGCGAACGAAAAAGCAGTTCGACAACTGATGGCACTCAGTAAGCCGCGGGACCAAAGCCCGTGATGCGGCCCGTGCTCGGCATCGGTACGGGGTCGCGGGCTTCAAGGTGCTTGGCGAAAATCTCAAGGTCGAGCGCACCGCGCTCGGCTTCGCAGGGCTCGCACGAGAGGTGCTTGGCGCGCGCGAAGAACGTAAAGCCGTCGCCCCCTCGAGCCAAGTAGTCAAGCGTCACCACGCGATAGCGCTTTTCGGGCGAAATGGCACGCCAGTGCGTTCCGCTTTCGGCCGCAACGGGGACCTCGACGCGCACGATGCGCCGACCGACGGGTGCCGTCGGATCGATTTCGTAGCGAAGCCCTGCGGGTTGCAGCAGGTGCGGCCCGTCAACGGTGGGCTCGGCCGTACCGTGTTCGAGCGCGGCAACGATGTCGCGTCCGGCGACTTCAATGACGGCAAGCCGGTTGCCGAAGGGATGCATCTCGAGTATCGAGCCTCGGTCGATGCGTCCGACGGGGAGCGCCGAGCGGATCGCGCCGCCGTTGACGAGCGCAATCTGCGCGCCGCTCTTGCGCGCAAAGTCAAGAAAGGCGTCCGCAGCGAGCAGTCCCGAGAGGCACTCGCCCTCGCGGCACGCGTCAAGCCCGTCGGCGTAGCGGTTGGGGTTGGTCGAGACGTAGGCCGCGCGAAATTCGGCAATGTCTTGGGCGGCTTCGGTGACGATGCTTTCGAGCTCGGGATCACGCGGCAGGTCTTTCTCGAGCCGAACGGGGCCGCCCGACCAGTCGATGGCGCGACCGTCGTGCGAAAAGCGAACGACGAGCCGACCGAGGTATTCGGTCGAGCGCTTCGCCTGCACGACGAGCGTACGCTCGCCCTCCGGCGAAACGACAACGGTCGGGTAAGGACCTTCGTTGCCCGGAAGCCCTTCGCCCAAAAGACTGTGCGTGTGGCCGCCGACGATAACGTCAATGCCGCGTACCGCTTCGGCGAGTGCTTGGTCGGCTTCGTAGCCCTGGTGCGTGAGTGCAATGACGATGTCGGCGCCCGCCGTTTCGAGTCTCGCGACGGCCGCTCGGGCGGCTTCGATGTTCTCAAGAAAATCGAGGTTCTCGGCCATCTCGTCGGCACGCGCCGCAAAGGAGTCTTCTTCGCTGTTGGCAAGTCCGAAAACGCCCACTTTGACGCCGTCGAATTCGAAAAGGCGATCGGGTGCAAAAACGGTGCGCGGCAATTTGTCGAGCGCGCTTCCCGCTTTGGGGGCGATGTTCGCGGCAAGCGTCGGATGCGTCGAGCGCTTCAGGTGTTCGGCGAGTACGTCGACACCGAGGTCGAATTCGTGATTGCCGAGCGTGAGCGCATCCCAGGGGATGGCATTCGTCGCGCGTCCGATGAAGACTTCCCCGCCCGTTCGAAAGAAAAGCGTTCCCTGCCAGCGGTCGCCTGCGTCGAGCGCGAGCACGTGCGGGTGCGCGGCTTTTTCGCTTTTGATTTTTGCTGCGATGCGCGCGTAGCCGCCAAGGCAGGCTTCGTCGGCGTCGCAGGGGGCGCCGCGCTCGGTCATGCCCGCCGCATAGGCGTGCGTGTCGTTGGCGTGCACGATGACGAGCTCGAACGGTTCGCTCGCTGCCGCGGGCGCTGCGGCTGTCTCAGATGTCTCGCCGGACGCTGCGGGCAGAGCGTAAAGAAGCGTCGTACAAAGCAGCGAAGCCACGAGTCGGCGCAAGGGATGAAAGTCCGTTTGAAGAGGCATGGTGCGGCGCCGCTTGTGGAAAAGCGGCAGAAAAAAGACTGCGCGGGAAGGCGGACGGCAGACAGCGCCGCAGCGTCTGTCTGCTGCCGACTATGCCGTATTATGCCGTCGATAGGTGTTGGGCAAGGCGCCCTAAAACGGCGGCCCGACGGCATCCTCGACGGCGCGTCTGCCTTCTTCGCAACGGTTTTGCTAGTTTCTTCACATGTCCCGAGTCATCAATTTCGGTTCTCTCAACATCGACTATGTCTACGCGGCGCCGCATTTCGTGCGCGGCGGCGAAACGCTTGCAGCAACCGCGCGCAGCATCCATGCGGGCGGCAAAGGGCTCAACCAGAGCATTGCGCTCGCGCGGGCGGGGCTCGCGACTCTGCATGCGGGTGCGGTCGGGCTCGACGGTCTTTTTTTGAAAACGCTTCTCTCGGACGCGGGCGTTGATGCGACGCATGTTGCGGTCGATCCCGAGCACCCGTCGGGACATACCGTCATCCAAGTAACGCCCGAAGGCGAAAATGCCATCCTCTATTACGCGGGTACGAATGCGACGATCGATGCGGAATTCGTGCGCGGCATTATCGGGGCAGCCGGGGCAGAGGACGCGGTGCTGCTGCAGAACGAGACGAGCGCGGTCGCCGACATCGTCGAAGCGGCTCTCGAAAAGGGCCTGCGCGTCATCTTCAACCCCGCGCCGTTTGACGACTCGGTGACGGCGCTTGCGCTCGAGCGGCTTTTTGCGCTTTGCTTGAACGTCACGGAGGCCTGCGGCATCCTCGGACTCGATCCCGAGGTCGATGGGGCTCGTCTCGACGCGGGCGAACGGATGCTCGCGGCGCTCGCCGCGAAGTTCCCGAAGACCGTCATCATTCTGACGCTCGGCTCGAAGGGCGCCCTTTGGGTGCGCCCGGGCGAAGCGCCCGGGTTCGTGCCCGCCTTTCCCGTGAAGGCCGTCGATACGACGGGCGCGGGCGATACGTTTGCGGGCTATGCGGTTCGCGCGCTGCTTTCGGGCGACGCAGACGAAGCGGCTTTTGCGGCGGGCATGCGGCTCGCGGCCATGGCTGCGGCCCTTTCGGTCACAAAGCCCGGCGCCGCCGACTCGATTCCGACGCTCGAGGCCGTCGAGCGGGCGCTTGCTGCGAACGAAGCGTGAGATTTTTGAGCCAACGAATTCGACAAAGGAATCGCTATGAGCAATACGACGAACGCCTGCGCAAAGTCGCGCATCATTCTTGACTGCGATCCCGGGTACGACGACGCGGCCGCACTCATTCTCGCTGCGGGCAACCCCGACATTGAAATCCTGGCCGTGACGACCGTGGCGGGCAATCAGACGATCGAAAAGGTGACGCGCAACGCGCGCCGCGTGATGGCGCTAGCGGGACTTACGGATGTGCCGCTCGCCAAGGGCGCGACGCGCCCGCTCATCAATCCGCCCGTCGTCTGCCCGGAAATTCACGGCGAAACGGGGCTCGACGGCACGACGCTCGCCAGCGAAGGCGAAGAGGTGGCGGTCGACAGCCGGCACGCCGCGCAGCTGATTGTCGACATCGTCATGCGCGAGCCCGAAGGGACGGTCACGCTCGTGCCGACGGGGCCGCTCACGAACATTGCGCTCGCGGTTCGTCTTGAGCCCAAGATCGTTGAGCGCGTCAAGGCAGTCGTTCTCATGGGCGGGGGCTGCCGCATCGGCAACGTCGGCCCCTTTGCCGAATTCAATATTGAAAACGATCCGGAAGCGGCTGCGATCGTTTTTGAAGAAAAGTGGCGCAAGCTCGTCATGGTGGGGCTCGACCTCACGTATCAGGCGAGAGCGATGCCCGACGTGCGGGCGTCCTTCAAGGCGATCGATACGCCGGCGGCGCAATTCCTTTACGAGGTGCTCGAAGCTTTCGGCGAGAAGTACCGCAAGAACCGCGGCTTTGACGCGCCGCCCCTGCACGACCCCTGCGCCGTTGCCTACGTGATCGATCCGACGGTGGTCGAAGCCGATCCCGCACCGATTCACGTGGAGCTCGCCGGGGCGCACACGCGCGGCATGACGGTGACGGATTTGCGTCGTCCCGCCCCCGAAGGCACGACGACGCATGCGGCGCTGCGACTCGATGCGCCGCGCTTCTGGGCGATGCTGCGCGACGCGGCCGCGCGGCTCGGTTGAGCCGGTTCTCGACGTTTGCGGGCGAGATGGCGGGCTTTTCGTCTAAGCGAAGGTAACGTTTGCCCAACGTTCGCCCGAAACGGATGCAGGTCGGCGTTTGAAGTTCGATTTAACGAAAAAGCGAATGAAGACTGCCGAAGTATTTGGATGCCAAAACAGCGCAAGAATGCGAGAAAAGTCGAAAATCGACGTCCCGCCGCTTCGGTAAACTTCCGGAGAGAACAGCTACTCCTTTTGCGCTCAAGGAATCATTCAAATGGGTGAACACGTTTCTTTGTGCCCGTACAAGCGCTATCTCTCCGCACGCGGCCTTTCGACGATCGAGACGCTCAGAAAGCGAATTCTTGCGCTCGTGCCGCTGCCCGGCGTCGTGCAGCTCGGTGTGCCGGGACTTGCCGTAACGGTGCGAACGGAAGAAAACGCCACGGGCTGCGGCTTTTACGAACCCTCGATCGGCTTTGTGATCTCGGGGAGCAAAACGTCCGTCATCGGCGACGAGGTCTTTCACTACGATGCGGGCGCGATGATTCTCACCGGCATGGACGTGCCGAGCGCCTATTGCGCGATGCGCGCTTCAGCGGCCGACCCCTTCATCGGTCTGCACATGCGGCTCGATGCCTCGGTCTTAAGCGAACTCCTTGTGATGCTTGAGCCGCAGCTCGCCGAAATCGATTCGCGCATCTGCGAGGACGATTGTCTCGCCTTTGCGGTACCGAAGCCCGACGAGAGCGTGCTCTTTCACCTCGAGCGGCTCTTTAACTGCGCGCAGGATCCGATCGAATCGAAGTACATGGCGCCGCTCATTTCCCGCGAGCTCCACATGCAGCTTCTTTTGGGGCCTGCGGGCCGGATGCTTCGGGAAATCTTCACGAAGGATACGCTTTCGAACCGCGTCGGGCGCGCCGTGTCGTGGCTGCGCGAAAACTTCGAGAAGCCCTTTGACGCCGACGAGCTTGCCGACATGGTGCACATGGCGCCCTCGACCTTCCACCGCCACTTTAAGGCCGTGACGCAAATGAGCCCGCTGCAGTACCAGAAGCGCCTGCGGCTCACTGCCGCGCAGCGCCTCATGATGACGGAGGGGCTTGATGCGGCGACGGCCGCCTACCGCGTCGGCTACCGCAGTCCCGCGCAGTTTTCACGCGACTACGGCAAGCTCTTCAACGAATCCCCGAAGCGCCACGTTCGCCGCCTCAAGGCCGGAGACGGCGCCGATGCCGCCTCGGCGCAGGCGACCGAAGCGCTCGAACACTGACCGCTGCGGTGCCTTCTGATGCGCTGCCGCAGCGGCGCGTGAGGCGCATCCGACGGACTCTCCGGCCGATGGCCGAAAACACTTGAAACCCGCTTTTTCGCAAGAAAGAGCGGGTTTCCCCTTATTTTGATGCGAAAGGCAACTTCTTGCGGTGTCTTGCTTCGGCGGCACTATATTTTGTGTTTTCATTTGCCTAGCACCGCTATTAAATGTATGGCAGAATATTTTGGCTAATCCGAAGAGATTAGTGGAAAATTTTTTCAAGCCTCTCAACGACTTCGACTTTCTTGCGCTTTTAATAAAGAATTTCTATCGCAAACTGCCTCCCCGAAAGGCCTTCGGACGAGTACACTGCACGTCCTTCGCTTGCGGTACGGCGGCCTTTTTCGGCGGCGGCACTCTGATGTCGTTTGTCGGCGAGCACGACCCGGGCGACGCGAAGCGGCGCAAAACGCCGCCCCTTGTCTCGATCGAAGCCCTGCGGCCGCCGCAGATCTTGATCGGGCGTTTTGCGCTTATTTCTCATAACAACAATCACGGAAGCCCGGCCATGTTCAAGGTAATCAAGAAAGACAACACGCTTGAAGACTTCGCCCCGACGAAGATCGTCGACGCCATCAAGAAGGCGGCGTTTCGCTGCGACAAGGTGATCGCCGACGAGGCGATGTTTGCCATGGCCAATTCCATCCGCGATCGCCTCGCCGCGCGCAAGAAAGTGGCCGTTGCCGAACTGCACGAGCTCGTGATCGCGACGCTCGCGGGCTTCGGCTACAAGGACGTGGCCGACTCCTACGCCGAGTACCGCTACTACAAGAACAACTACGCCAAGACCTTCGAGCAGCTGCGCCAGGATGCCGATGACGTGCTGCGCTTGGGCGACCGTGAAAACGCGAATTTCGACAGCTCGCTCGTCTCGACGAAGGGCTCGCTCATCAAGGGCTACCTTACGAAGAGCCTCTACAAGCAGTTCTATCTTTCGGGCAAGGAGAAGGAACTCATCGAGCGCGGCGACATCTACATTCACGACTTGCGCGACATGATTCTGGGCTGCATCAACTGCTGCCTCTTCGATATCGGCGCGATCCTGCGCGGCGGCTTCGAGATGAGCAACGTCGAGTACACGGAACCGAAGACTGTTCTCTCGGCCCTGCAGGTCGTGGGCGACATCACGCTCGTGGCGACCGCGCAGCAGTTCGGCGGCTTCACGCTCGCCGAGCTCGACAAGGTGCTCCTGCCCTACGTCATGAAGAGCCTCGAAGCCGCGAAGGAGAAGTACCTCTCGCTCGGTCTCGATCAGGCTCGTTCGATCGAACAGGCCGAAAAGGACGTCATCCGCGAGCTCGAGCAGGGCTTCCAGTCGCTTGAACTCAAGCTCAACACGGTGCCGTGCTCGCGCGGCGACTTCGCCTTCACGACGATTACGTTCGGTCAGTGGAACACGAAGGACTATGCGCCGCTCGAGCGCAAGTGGCTCGCCCGCACGAACGAAGTGATGCTGCGCGTGCGCCGCAACGGCCACGGCCCGGACAAGAAGCCCGTGGTCTTCCCGAAGCTCGTTTATCTTTACGACGCCAAGCAGATCGCCGAAGACAGCTTCTCTTCCGAACTCTTTGACGAAGCGGTTCGCACGTCCTCGGAATGCATGTATCCGGACTACCTCTCGCTCTCCTCCGAGTACGGCACGGTTTCGAAGCTCTTCCGCGAGCACGGCGTCATCACGAGCCCGATGGGCTGCCGCGCCTATCTCTCGCCCTGGGCGAACGAAGAGGGCCAGTACATCACGATCGGCCGCTGCAACATCGGTGCCGTGAGTCTCAATCTGCCGCTCATCATCAAGCTCTCGCAGCTCGATCACCCGAACAATTGGCGCACCGCTTTCTGGGCCGTTCTCGACGAACGCCTCGAAGTGATCCGCGAATTCTTCAAGAAGCGCTACGACATCATCCGTCACCAGAAGTGCTCCTCGAATCCGCTCGCCTTCACGCAGGGCGGCTTCTACGAAGGCACGAAGGATCCGGACGACGAAGTGGGCGACCTCGTTCGCTACATGACGGCCTCCTTCGGCATTACGGCGCTTGACGAAGCGACGTATCTCTGGACGGGCAAGCGCCTTCTCGAAGAGGGCGGCGACTTCTCCGCCGAAGTGCTTCGCCACCTGCAGGCCAAGATCAACGAGTACAAGAAGGAAGACGGCTGGCTTTACGCCATCTACGGCACGCCCGCCGAAAGCCTCTGTGCGACGCAGGCCAAGCAGTATGCCGCCTTCTGCCGCGCGCGTGCGACGGAAAACGTTTTCGAGCACGTCGAGCACTACAGCCCCGAGTACTTCACGAATTCCTTCCACGTGAACGTGACCGAGGAGATCACGCCGTTTGAGAAGCAGGATCACGAATTCCGCGACTTCCACCTCTGCGAAGGCGGCCACATCCAGTACGTGCGTCTCGACAACCCCGAGAACCTCGATGCGGTGAAGGCCGTGGTCGAGCGCGGCATGGAAATGGGCTTCTATCAGGGCGTGAATTTCGACAGTGCCTACTGCAACGAGTGCGGCGCACACAGCACGAACGTGCTTATGCAGTGCCCGCACTGCGGCAGCCGCGACATCTCCGTGATTTCGCGCGTCTGCGGCTACCTCGGCTACAGCAACGTCAACGGCATCTCCCGCATGAACGAAGGGAAGATGGCCGAAATCCACAACCGCAAGAGCATGTAACGGACGCTCCCCGGGCCCTCGGGCCCGGCTCAAAGCTGCCGCCCCTTCGAGTCTTCGGGTTCGAAGGGCATTTTTTCGCGATTTCTCTCAGTTTCTCTGCGATTTCGACTCATCATGAACTACATCGGTCTGAGCAAATACGACACCGCCAACGGTCCCGGCGTGCGCGTTTCGCTTTTCGTTTCCGGCTGCACGGTGCACTGCCGCGGCTGCTTTAACGAGGAGAGCTGGGACTTCAAAGCCGGTAAGCCCTTTACCGACGAGACGACCGAAGAGATCCTGAAGGCGCTCGATTCGAAGTGGGTGTCGGGCTTTTCGCTCCTCGGGGGCGATCCCTTTGAGCCCGAGCACGAAGAAACGCTCGTGAAGCTTTTGACGACGATTCGCGGGCGCTTTCCCGAGAAGTCCGTCTGGGCTTGGACGGGACGCACGTTTGAGAAAATCGCCTCGAGTCCGCTCTTGCCCTTGATCGACATGCTTGTCGACGGCCCCTTCATCGAAAAGCACAAGATGACGAAGCAGGGCGCCTGGCGCGGCAGCGACAATCAGCGCATCATTCCGCTCGTCTGCGGCAAGGTGGATGACTCGGACGCGGGTCGGGCCGCTGCGGAACGCGCACAGGTCGAGCATTGACCTTGCTGCGGGACCGCCGGTTGCGTATTTGAGTACGCAGCCTGAGGTCGCCGTTTGGAGGCATGGAGGCAACGGACGTTCGGATTCTTTCGGGCGTCCGTTTTCTCATTCTTGAACGGCAAGCACGTTGAACTTCAACAACGCAGGCAAGAAGTTCAACAAGTTGAACTTTTGCTTGGGTGATCTGGAGGCGATCAACTCTTTTACGTTACTCGTCGAGACATCCGCATCCAAACCGTTCGACCATTTTCCGAGCTGATTCTGCAGGCACGAAATCTATCGCGATCGAAATGCCTGGTGCGTAATGGATTGGCTATTAAAGAGAAAAAAAGAACTTTGCAAATTGCCTGTTTTTTATTTAAAGTGTATTTGTGAATTTTTTTTGCTCTATTTATGAATAAATAAACGATTTGAAGAAAAACTTTTGTTTGTTCTGCCGTATGAATAATGGAAAAATAATTGACTTTTGTTTGGAGGCTGACTCCTGATTGGCCTTGTTCTACGGAATTTCAATTGCAACACAAGTGTATGGTTTACCTCAATAATTGAGGGGTGGCGTTTATGTCTGTGTTGTTTTAAACCAACAGCGGCAACTATCTGTTATTTGTGTAAAAGGCCTCATTTCTAGAGGCGGTTTATTTGAATGATTCTGCTGCTTCTTTAAAAATATGTCGAGCTTTGGACTTGCACGAATTTTGTCCGGGCTCGCCTATTTCTGGAGTAATGCAATCATGAAAAAGACACTCGCTGCTCTCGCTGTTCTCGGTGCTTTTGCTGCCGGTTCCGCTTATGCGGCCGACGTTACGCTTTACGGTGTCGTCGACCTAGGTCTCAAGTACACGCATGAAGATTCCGACAAGCCGCACACCGACGCGACAGACAAGCTCGAAATGAAGTCGGGCGGCCAGTCCGGCTCGCGCTTCGGTCTGAAGGGCGTTGAAGATCTCGGCAACGGTCTCAAGGTCGGCTTCGTACTTGAAAACGGCTTCAATGCTGACGACGGTTCACTCGGCAATGACGGCCGCCTCTTCGGTCGTGAATCCCAGGCCTACATTGCCGGCCGCTTCGGCGAACTCTCGTTCGGCCGCGTTGGTCAGCTGACGAGCGGTAATGGTACCTACGGCATCACGGGCAACCTCTCGCCGTTCGGCACGTCGTGGTCTGACGCCGTCGAAGGCTCGACCTATATGGTTGGCTATGGCCGCTTCGACAACACGATCACCTATAAGTCCCCGAACTTCGCCGGCTTCAACGTCTACGCTCAGTACTCGTTTGACGCCAACACGAAGGATGCTTGGGACAAGAATGAGCACGGTGCCGACTACACGGGCCACACGGAAGGTAAGTCCGACTCGACCCGCTACGGTGCTCTCGGTGTGACTTACGGCAACGGCCCGCTCAACCTCGTCTTCACGGCCGACTGGTACAACTGGTCGAACAACTGGAACCACTACAAAGACGAAGCACCCTCCGATCTCGATGACGGCTATGCCTTCACGCTCGGCGGCTCCTACGACTTCCAGGTTGTCAAGACTTACTTGGGCTTCCAGTACTTCGACAATATGCTCCGCATTTCCAGCGACGGTACGTCCGAGGAAATCGCCTTCGCGGCTGTTGGTGCTGGTTGCGGCGACTTCATCAAGGGCTACAGCGTGATGGCCGGTGTTGACGCTCCGATCTGGGGCGGCACGGGCATGCTTGCCGTCGGCTATGCCGACACGGAAGCTGCTGACAGCGGCTACGATGGCGATGAAGAAGCCAAGCCCGAATCGAAGCGCTGGGGTGCTTCCGTCGGCTACACCTATCCGCTCAGCAAGCGCACCAACGTCTACGGCGTTGCCGCTTACTACCAGGATAAGATCGAGAACGAAGCCGGCGACAAGGGCGTCGACCGCGATCCTTCCAAGGCCGTTCTTTTCCTCGGTATGCGTCACAAGTTCTAATTGAGGTAAACCCCTTGAAAGAGTTGCCTTTGGCAGCAAGGGGGTGACTCTTTCGAAGCTGAAACGCGCCCCGCAGCCTGTGCATGAGCTGCGGGGCTTCGATTTTTATGGCCGCCGAGTTGCAGACATTGATGTTCTTGACGAACTTGTTGTCCCTGAAGGGACGACTAACGCGCCCCAAACGTTGCCCTCTCCGTGGCGTTGCGCGCGAATTCTTCGGGATTTTCACATCCGAGTTGACTGTGTTCAGCTTCGCTCGCTGCCGCATTAGACGCCGCATGCGCATCGTTAGAAGAGAAGTTTCGACTTCGAGCACACAAACAAAAAGTTCAGCAGGTTGAACTCGGCAGCGTTCAAGGTGTGCCATGACGGCTTGGGCAAAGATGTGTGTAAACGATTCGTAGCCAACGGGTCCTAGCGTTATCCCGAGTTTTTCTGCTCGCTTTGTAAATACCTTCTTCGAATCGGCCGATTTACACGAGGGGAGGTGATAACGCTCTAACTGCATGAAAACTAAGTGAAAAATAGAATTTCGGCGTTTTTATACGCCGTGTGTCCGGTCGAATAAACGACTGACGCCCGACGTGCCGAATTCTCTTTTTAAGGTGTTTCGAATGCACGCAAAGTTCGATTCGAGCAATTGGCGCTCGAGCGCTATCACGGTTGCTGTTGCTGCGGCGGTGGCAACGTTCAGCAACTTTTCCGCAGGAGCGGTGCAGGCCGAAATGGTTCAGGCCGAGCAGTACTCGGTTTCAGCAGCCGATACGGAACAAGCCTCGCTGACCGATCCGGTTAAAGCAGGCAATTGGCTCGCTGCTCGCAACGTGCAGTCTGACGGCGACTACGACATCAACGTCTTCGATCGTCTCATCACGGAGGAAGGCTCCTTCGAGCTCGCAGTCAACAAGACCTTCGCACAGTCCGATTTCGACGCCATCAAGGCAGTCAAGGGCTTTGAAGAGTTTGGAAACTACTACGCAGACGACGAACCGGGCCTCTACCAGGTCGGCATGGTGAACGGTGTTCTCATCAATGGCGCGCAGGCCAATGTGCATTTCGAAAACGCTTCTGTCGTCGTTACGGGCGGCAGCCTTGAGGGCAATCCGTATGTCGAGCTCGGCGGCATCTATCAGCGAGGCGGTGTTGCGGAATACACGGGTGAGTCGACAAGCGTCAAAGTGTCGACGACGGCTGAAGTTGATGCGGACGGGGAATCTTATGTATACGGCTATTCGATTGAAAATCCGCTCGGTTACGCCGAGTCGCAGCGCCGTGTGACTTTCGCGGCGAATAAAACCGAGATTTCGGCCGAATCCACAAGCGCCAACGGTCTCGATGCGATTGCGCTTTCCGTGTCGACTGATGCGACGGACAATCCCACCGTTGACTTTGCGCGCGGCGACTCGACGCTTTCGGCCACTACGGCGGCCGCCGACAAATACGCCATCGCGCTCTTCATGCACAATTCCGACGGCAACAATGGCAGCGGCAGCGTGACGCTTGAAGAAGGCGCAACGCTCAATCTCGTTGCGACGGGCGGGGTAGCGCGAGGTCTTCACGTTGACCACGGTTCGTTTACCTCGAACGGAACGCTCGATATCCGTGCTGAAAGCGATGCCGAAAACACGACTGTCTACGGCATTTTTGCTGCCGATGATGCGTCGCTCACATTTAACGGCGAGACGCGCGTCTTTGCGCAGGGCAACGAAGCTTATGCACTCTTTGTCGGTGTGAACGACTTTGCCGACGAAGACGAGTCTGCTCAGATGCAGCATCCGAGCGTTGTCTTCGGCGAAAACAGCGTAACGACGCTTAACGGCGCCGTGCTCGTGGAAGCAGGCAACACCGTCACGCTCGACGGCACAATGACCGTGAACGGCGACTTCGATTTGGCGGGCGATCTCCGAGGCAGCGGTTCGCTGACGCTCAACGGTCAGAAAGAAGAATTCGGCAGTGTGATGGAAGGCGCTTTCGTTCGTGAAGATGCCGCTCTCGAGCTCGACTCCATCACGCTCGGCAACGTCGACTTCACCAATTACGGCGACGTTTGGGCGGAAGACAAGGTTGTTCTCGGCGATGGAGCGAAGTTTACGAACCTAGGCGGCGTCCATGCCAACCGGCTTGTTCTTCAGACAGGCGGCACTTATTACGAAGAAGACAAGGCGTTCATCAACGGTCTCTTCTTCGTCGGCGCCAACGCCGGCGTCGTGGAATACCAGGGCGGGCATGTTCTGCCGGTGACGGAGTCGCTCTTTAAGGGCTACAACCTTGACGAAGCGGGAGAAGACAACGAACTGGTCGAAACGCAACTCCTCTTCGCGGCGGGTGACTACGACTGGGAAACGCTTCGCATCAATATGTCCGAGCGCACCGAAGGCGCACGACTGGAAGTGCGCGGCGGAAGCTTAACGTTGGATACTTTCGATGCGGTCAAGGGGGATGCTTCCGTCACGGGCGGCGAACTGCACGTCGGCACGCTCAATGCTTCGGGCAAGTTCACGATGGCGGGCGGTGAGGAAGGCTCGTTAACCGTCGGTACCTTCCAGGGTGCAGCGGGTGGCGACTTTACGCTCGCATCCGGCGTCATGGATGTCGACAATCTCGACCTTGCGAACGGTCGCCTGACGATCGCAGAAGGTGCAAACCTTTCGAGCTTCTCGGGAGAAATCTTCTCGACCGGCCTCGGCGAGGACGGTACGGCTGCGTCAGCCGGCAGCGTTCTTTACGGGGAAGATCATCTTTTCTTCGCAGACGGCAGCACGCTCACGCTACGCGACGCCAAGTACAACATCGATTACGCGAATTCTGCTGACGATCTGCTCGGCAATGTCGAGATCGTCTTTAAGGGCGAACTTGTCGACAACAGTGGCGAGGCCCAGGACGAAATCGATTACGGCGACGTTGAGGACGGCAAGATTCTTGCGGGTATGGACATCGTTGCTTCGGCCGACGAGAACGGTACTGTCACGGTCGGCAAGTCTGTTGGCGGCAAGACTTTTGTTGTTAAGAACGGGACGTCCGTTGCTGTCAATGGAGAAGAAAAGTTGACGGTTGTCGGCTCCGACGAAGGCGGTGAACTGATCGATTTCGGCGACGCTAAAAACACCATGGTGACGGTCAACGGCGGTCTTGCGCTCGGTGTTGTCGGTGAAGAGAGCGAAGCAACAAAGGGGACGATTTCCTCTGACGTGACGCTTGCTGACGGTTCGACCCTTACGTCTACGAATGGTGAGTTCACGCTCAAGAACGTTGCCGCCGAAGGTGCCGACATCACCGTCGGTTCGGGCAGCCTCAAGATCGAGTCGTTCTCCGTCACGAACGACAATCAGCTCAAGGGCACGCTCGACGCCGACCTGGTGACGGGCGACGGTACGATCCGCGTCGGCTCGGCCGACGAGGAAACGGGGGGTGCCGGTACGCTCAATGTCGAGACGCTCGAGCACACGGGCATCATCTTCGTCGATCCGGCTTGGGTTGACGACGCCGAAATGAAGGATGGCTCGTTCCTCACGGTTCAGCAGTTGGGCGAAGGCGGCGTTCTCAATGCCGACGTTGTTGTCGGTCAGAACTCGACCTTTGTCTTCGGTGCGACGAAGGACGCCGCTGTGAAGGCCTTTGCCGAAACGGGCCTCAAGTACGGTGAGGACGCCGATGTGACGGCGGTCCTCTATGTCGCGAAGGCGATTACCGTTGGTGAAGAAGGCTCCATCATCGTGGACGGTACGCTGTCAGACATGAACGACTTTGAGCGCAAAGCCGGCAACGTTACGATCGCTGCCAATGGGCTTGCCATGATCGATGCCGCTGCACTCGCCGATGCGAAGGTGGCTGCCGTGACGGCGAGCACGGTCGACATTCAGAAGGATGCGCAGGTTCGCATTGCCAACCTCACGGGCGGCCTTGATAATGCGGTCCTCTTTGAAGCGACCGATGCGAACGGCCTCACGGTTGCCGACGACATCGAGTTTGAAAGCAACGACTCGATGATCAACGTTTCCTTGAAGCAGGACGGCAACAAGCTCGTCTACTCGACCGAAACGAACAAAGCTTCGGAGGTCTTCGCGGGCTTCGAAGGGAGCGACATCCTGCAGGCGATCTACGATGCTGGCTTGAACAACACGCATTCCTCGGACCGCACCGTTGCGTTCCTCTCGAACATGGCCGCCTTTGAAGATCACGGCATGTCGAAGGCCGACGCGATCGATATCGGCAACGACGCAATGGCGCTTGCGGCGATCGGCGGCGCCTATAACGTCGCGCTCGATGCTTCGGGCCTCATGAACCGCTCGATCGACCGCCGCATGTCTGTGGCGGGCACGATGAATGCCGAAGAGGGCGTCACCTTCTGGGCCGACGTCTTCGCGACGCGCAACGAAGCCGAGTCGCTCTATGGGGCCTCGGGCTACTCGGCCGACCTCTACGGCGGCGTGTTCGGCGCCGATGTGGCACTCGGCAACGGCAAGCGCATCGGTGCGGCCGTGACGGTCGGCACGGGCGATGCGGAATCCGAGGGTTCTGCTTTGAAGGTCGACAACGACGCCGACTTCGTGGGCGTTTCACTCTACGGCAGCCACCGTCTCGGCGACTTCAACGGCAAGGTCGACTTCGGCTACATGCACACGAAGTCCGACCTCTCGGCGACCGCCTTCAGCGTGAAGGTGGGCGACGAAGTGGCGGCCGACGCTTGGACGGTCGGTATCGGTGCCGAATACCTCTTCAACATGGGGTCGTTCGACATCGTTCCGCACGTTGGTATCCGTTGGACGCGTTTGGATGTTGACGGCTACACGGGTGCGTTCAAGACCGAAGACGACACGATGGACGTCTTCACGGCGCCAATCGGCGTCGCGTTTGCCGGCAGCTTCAACGCGGGCGGCTGGAAGCTTGCCCCGACGCTCGACCTTTCGATCGTTCCGAACTTCGGCGACGACGAAGCGACGAGCACGGTTCGCTGGAACAACATCAAGGACGAAGTGAAGACGCAGGTTGTGGACGATGCGCCATTCCGCGCTTCGCTCGGTCTCAACGCGCAGACGGGCGACTGGACGATCGGTGCAGCCTATGACCTCGGTGTCGGCGGCGACGATCGTTTGGACAACATGTTCACGGTTAAGGCGCGCTACCAGTGGTAATTGCGCATCTGGAGGCGGTTTAGGCTGTTTCCCGAGCGGCTCTTGCGCACGCGTGACATGAATGAAACGGGGCGGCATTCGAATTACCGAATGCCGCCCCGGTGCGTATCTGCTGCCGATCAGCTTGAGAACGCTCGGTAAGAGACGCTTTGGGATTGACTGGGACCGGTTTTTCCTTTTGGAAATAGACAAGGTTAGGATCGCGGCATCGCAATCCGCGCGGAGAGGCCGCCCTCGGGGCGGTTCGCAAGCGTAAGCCGCCCGTTATTCAAAAGCGCCATGTTGCGTGCAATCGAAAGTCCGAGACCGGTGCCGCCCGAATGGCGGTTTCGCGAGTTCTCGAGTCGATAGTAGGGCTCAAGCACTTTTTCCAACGCCGCTTCCGGGATCCCGGGGCCGCTGTCCGCCACTTCAATGGTGCAGTTCTTGTCGTCCATTGAAAGTCGAAGCAGCGCGGCGCCGCCCCCGTAGCGGTGCGCGTTCGCGATCAGATTGTCTACGGCGCGGCGCAGGGAAAGCGGTCGCGCATTGACGATCACGGGACCCGCGGGCAGCTTTTCGTCGAATTCGAGAGCGACGCTGCTGCCGACATCCGCATAGTCGGCGCCGATGCTCTCGAGAAAGGAACGCAGATCGAGTCGGACGAAGGCTTCGTTCGTATTGAGGCTGCGCGCAAAGGCGAGGCCTTGGCTGATGATGGCCGTCATGCCCGAAACGGTCGAAACGAGTTTTTCGCGCAAAGAAGCCGGTTCGACCCGATCGAGCCGCAGCTGCAGTTTCGTGAGCGGCGTGCGCAGGTCGTGCGCCATAGCGCCGATCATGCGGTCGCGCTCGGCAAAGTTGCCGAGAATACGCTCGCGCATGCGGTTGAAGGCGGCCGCTGCGCTGCGAATCTCGCGAACGCCGCGCTCGGCGATGGGTTCGGCCGTTTCCGGGTGCATGCCGAAAGCCTCGACCGCATCGACCAATTCAACCATGGGTTTCGTGGCGCGCTTTAGGAAGAGGTACGTGAAAACTAAAATCACGAGGCCGTCAAGGAGCACGACGAGGCGTTGCATCCAGACGACGAATCGGTCGTCGACGCTGTAGGGACTTGTCATCACGAGCCAGTCGCCTTCGGGAAGTTCGATCGCAACCTCTAGTAAAACGTTCGCAAAGTAACGCTATTAAAAGAGATGTGCGGTACAATGGAGGGACTTTCCCATAACGGATACCCTCCTATGCCGCGCGGTCGCCCTGTTAGCAATCGACTCGAACTCACTCCCGAGCAAATCACAACCCTGAAGCAAATAGCCGGCTCCCGAAGCGAGGAACTTCGCCGAGTGCAGCGAGCCAAAGTTTTCCTTGCTGCCGCCGAAGGACAGCCACAGCGAGAGATCGCCGCCTCTGTCGGTCTATCCGTCAGTGCGGTGGCCCGCATGCTTCGCAAAGCTCTGCAGATCGGCCCGATGATGGCGCTCGACGACTTGAAGCGCAGCGGCCGGCCGACGGTTATCGGCGTCGAAGCGCGGACTTGGGTTAAGGAACTGGCGTGTACGCCGCCCAAAGACCTGCCTGACGGCCCGACTCAGGCGCTTTGGTCTATGGATACGCTTGCCGAATACGTTCGAAAACACGCAAGTGAAAAACCTTTCGGCGGCGAGCTCGCGAAGGCATCCAAGTCGACTATTTGGTCGATCCTGGATAGCGATGAGATTAAGCCTCACCGCATTCGCTATTACCTTGAGAAGAAGGATCCGGACTTTTCTGCCAAGCGTCATGAAGTTCTGCTCTTATACAAGCGCGTCGAAATGGAACTCGTCTTCAGGGACACCTTGAGCAGTTCGTCGCAGCCGAATGGGGCGGTATTCGTTTCGTATGACGAGAAGCCCGTGATTCAGGCGATTGGCAACGTTCACCCGGACAGGCGGCCGAGCGCCGACAACGGATTTACTCGTCGCGACTACGAGTACAAACGGCACGGAACCTTGTCGCTTCTTGCCGGCATAGATTTGATCACCGGCAAAGTGCACAGCCTGATTCGCGAGCGACACAAGAGTGCGGATTTCATCGACTTTTTGAAGTTGATCGATGCGACTTACCCTGAAGATTGCGTGATCTTCATGGTTCTTGATAATCACACCATCCACACCTCGCGCGAAACGCGAGCGTATCTCGACACCCGCAAAGGGCGCTTCCAGTTCGTGTTTACACCCAAGCATGCCTCTTGGCTGAATTTGATTGAAGCCTTCTTCAGCAAGATGGCTCGGGTGAGCCTTCGCGGGCTGAGAGTTAACTCAAAGGACGAACTTCGAAGTCATATCGAACGCTGGGTGGCAGAATGCAACGAGGACCCCGTTCCTTTTCGATGGAAATGGAAAATGGACGAGGTCCACGAGCTTATTAATAGCGTTATTTAACGAACGTTGTACTAGCCGACAGCAACGACCGCCTCTTTAATCGTGAGTCGCAGCTCTTCCTGCGTTCGAACTTCGGCGAAATCTCTTTCGGCCGCGTCGGCCAGTTGAATAGCGGCAACGGCACGTACGCCATCATGGGCAACATCTCGCCTTTCGGCACGACCTGGGGCGACTTCTCAGCCAACTCGGCGAACTTCATGTCCGGTGACGGCCGCATGGACAACATGATCACGTATAAGACGCCGAACTTTGCCGGCTTCAACGTCTATGCGCAGTATTCGTTCGACAACAACAGTGCTGCCGATAACAATCCGGATGCGGATGTGACGGCTCACGGTACCGAAGACAAGTCCTCGGTCGACCGCTACTACGGCTTGGGTGCAACGTATAAGAACAGCGCGCTGAGCCTCGCCTTCGTCGTTGATTCGACGAACTACTCGACGGATTTCTACGGTTCCGACGTTGACGACGCCCTTACGGTGAGCTTCGGCGGTTCCTATGACTTCGGCGTTGTGAAGCCCTACTTGGGTGTCCAGTATTTTGACAATGCCGACTATTCGACGATCGGCATCGTCGATTCCTTTACGGATGGCGGCGCGGATCGTGGTGACGGTTGGGCCGAAGGCTGGGCTGTGACTGTCGGTACGGATATTCCTGTGTTCGGCGGTACGGCGAAGTTCGGCGTGAGCTACATCGATGCCGATTACGAGTCCTACGCTGAAGGTACCGATGCGTTTAAGGGTGACTTCTCCGCCTGGGCCGTGTCTGCCGGCTATCAGTACAGCCTGAGCAAGCGCACGTCCGTCTACGGTGCACTCTCCTATGCTTCCTTTGAAGACAAGGAAGACGGTGCTTCGAGCGTGAAGCCGAGCGCCGTTGAAGCTGGTCTCGGTCTCGTTCACCTCTTCTAATGACGGGGTGAGCGCTTAAGCGCAATCAGTCGATTGGCGCTTGAGTATCAAAGCAAACGAAGGCTTCGCAGCTTCTCAAAACGAGCTGCGAAGCCTTTTTGCATCTTCCGTATCGGTGCGCAGCGGAACTCGACGAAAACGTCCGCTGAAGACGTCATCGGACAAGAAGACGAGCTACTCGCAGAATTTCGTAACGAAGTTCTGCGTTATGATCATTCCATCAAATCTCGTAAAAAGTTGCAGATCAGATCATGACCGATCCATTCAATCCGTTCAAGTTTGGCACCGACGTTGACGGAGAGTTTTTTACCGATCGGACGGAGGAATTGCCCAAGGTTCGACAAATGCTGGCCGGCCACAACCATCTTGTTCTGATTAGCCCGCGGCGCTACGGAAAAACAAGTCTGGTGCGCAAAGCCATTCTCGAATCCGGACGTCCGGCTGTTTTCGTCAACGTCCAGATGGCCGTCTCAGCGTCCGCGCTTGCCGAGCTGCTTCTCAAGTCCTTTCTTTCTGTCCATCCTTGGGAACGCTTTAAGGAATCCCTCAAAAGATTCCGTGCAAAGCCAACCTTCACGTACAACATTGAAACAAACGGGATGGAGGTTTCCTTCGACACTTCTGTCAAGGGCACAGTTGCGCTTGAAGATGTTCTCAATTTGATGGATGAAAAAAGTGATCCGCAAAACCGTCTGATTGTTGTTTTGGACGAATTCCAAGAGATCGTGAATCTCGAAGCCGGAACCGACAAGCTTCTTCGCGGCATCATGCAGCTTCACAAAAATATCAACTACCTTTTCTTGGGCAGTGAAGAAAGCATGATGACGGCCATTTTCGAGGACATCAAATCGCCGTTTTTCCACTTCGGCGCGCTGATGCGGCTTAGCCGCATCCCGTACGATGACTTCCAGCGCTTTCTGGTCGATCGATTGAAGGCGATTCGCGGCGACAAATCCGACGATGAGGCTCGTACGATCCTTGAGCTCACGAAGTGTCATCCGTTTTACACCCAACAGCTGGCAGCCGTTTTCTGGGACCTTTGCGAACGAAACGCCGAGCAAGCCACCGTTCAACGGGCAGCGGAAGAGATTATTCGCGGTCTTTCAGCCGCTTACATGATTTTGTGGTCGAAGCAGAATCGAACCAACCGCCACATACTGGCTGTTTTGTCCCAAGGCGGCAAACTTCAGAGTATTCGCGATTTCCCGTCAAGTACGGTCTATGCAGCGGTTGCCCGAATGAAAAAAGATGGGGTCATCGTGCGCGATGAGGAATTTGTTCTCGAAGATCCTTTCTTCGCGCTTTGGATTCGTCAGTCGATGCAGCAAGCGGCGATCGGACTCCCGGCCTCTTAAAACCAACGGAAATCATTCGCCCGATGGCGAAGTCCTTGAGCATCCGCGCGAGATACATCTCACGCACGCGTCCTACAATACCTGTTCGGCTGACGTTGACGGAATCTTCGCGGCGTCAGGTTTCTTGGACTGCGTTTAAAGGACATTGCGCGGATGCCCACGTTTCTTTTCGCTTCGCCCGTTTTCGGGCCGGTGCATTCCCGCCGGCTCGGTCTCTCGCTCGGCGTCAATCTGCTCCCGGCGGACGGGAAACTCTGCACGTTCGACTGCTTGTACTGCGAGTGCGGGCGCAACGCCGATGCGCGTCCGAAAACGGATATGCCTGCGCGAACGCTTGTCGCTGACAGGCTCGAAGCGCGTATCCGTGCGCTCGCTCAAGCGGGTACGCCGATCGATGCAATTACGTTTGCCGGCAACGGCGAACCCACGATGCATCCCGAATTTGCAGAGATTGTCGAGGACACGATCGCTGTCCGCGACCGACTCGCGCCTGCGGCGAAACTCTGCGTGCTCACGAATTCGACGAATCTCTTAAAACCCAAGGTCGCCGAAGCGCTCGCTCGCTTTGATTTGCCGATGTTCAAGATTGATGCGCTCGACGACGACTGGGTGCGGCGCGTCAACCGCCCGCAGTGTCCGTACAATCAGGCGGCGCTCGTTGAAGCACTCAAAGCCTGGCAAGGCAGGTGCATCATTCAGACAATGTTCCTCTGCGGCACGGCAGAGGGCGTTTCGGTTGACAACACGACGGACGACTTTGTCGAGCCGTGGCTAGAGGTCCTGCGCCGCATTCGGCCGAAGTATGTTTCCATTTATTCGCTCGACCGCGATGCGCCCTGCAGCACGCTCAAAAAGGCGGCGCCGGAATGCTTGATCGAGATCGGCGAGCGGGTGAAGGCGGCGGGCATTCCCGTTCAGGTATCGGTAAAGGCCTCGGAGGTTCGCCGCGAGAAAGAGCGGACCTGAAAGATTATCCTGCAGCAAGGAGGAGCGCACCGTGCGCAACAATTTGCCGATTATTCGCCGCGTCGCAGCAGTTCACGATCTCTCGGGCGTCGGACGCGTGTCGCTCATGACCGTCGTCCCCGTTTTGTCGACGATGGGCTTTGAGGTCTGTCCGCTTCCTACAGCGATACTCTCAAATCACACTCAGTACCCGAGCTTCAGCTTTCTCGACCTGACGGAGGAACTCCCGAAGATCATTGCCGAGTGGAAGCGCCTCGCAATCGATTTCAGCGCCATATACACGGGCTACCTCGGATCGCCTCGGCAAATTCGCATCATTGCGGGTTTCATCGACGACTTCCGGCAAGACGATACGCTTGTCGTCGTTGACCCGGTCTTGGGCGACAACGGGCGGCTTTACAACAAGATCACCGAAGAGATGGTTTCCGAGATGCGCGTGCTTGCCAAGCGCGGTGACGTCCTGACGCCCAACCTCACGGAAGTTTTCGCGCTCTTGGGGCATGCCTATCATCCGGACTGTACGGACGAAGAGTTGAAGGACATGATCGCCGAATTGTCTGCGATGGGACCGGATACGGTCATCATCACAGGTGTGCCGGTGAAGGACGAACCGAAGCTGACTGCGGTCATTGCCAAGAGCCGATCCGACGGGCGCACCTGGAAGGTGACATGTCCGTATCTCCCTGCGCACTATCCAGGCACCGGCGACACGTTTACGAGCGTTGTGACGGGGAGTCTCCTTCAGGGCGACAGTCTCCCGATCGCGCTCGACCGTGCTGTGCAGTTTATTTTGCAAGGCATTCGCGCGACGTTTGGTTACCAACACGACAACCGCGAGGGGATCCTCCTCGAGCGAGTGCTGCCCAATCTGCGCATGCCGATTCAGATTTCGAGCTACGAGCTTGTCTGATCGTGCGGTGGGCGCCGATCTTTCGGCATCGGCCCGAGCGCAGCGAAAACGGAATTTGCATGCGCTTTGCGGTCGATCGAGCAGTCTAGACTGCGGTCGGTTTTATGGTTCTCTCAAGCTCAATCGCGAGCGGATCCAACACCACGGAAAAAAGGGAGAACACCATGGAATCGCAGAAACAAGTCCGCAAAGCGGCGTTCATCGGGAGCCTCCTTTGCGCGATCGCAGCGCTTGCGTCCACGAACGCCGTTGCCGCGCCGAAGGACGGTACGTACAGTGAAAAAGTGATGGGCCTCATCGCGCCCTTTACCGTTTCGGTGACGCTGCACGACGGTAAGATCGAGAAGGTCGAAGTGCCCGACGCGCTCGAAAGCCCGGGCGTTGGCGCCGAAGCGATCGGTATTTTGTCCGAGCGCATTGTGAAGAACCAGAGCGCGGCGGTCGACGGCGTTTCGGGCGCCACGATGACGAGCTTTGCGATGCTGCAGGGCGCACGCAAGGCACTGAAGGCGGCGGGTGCGGACGAGTCCTTCTTTAAGAAGGCGACCGAACAGTCGGCGCTGCCCGACGAAATGAAGTCGAACGTCGTCATCGTGGGCGGCGGCGGTGCGGGTCTCGCGGCTGCGGTCTCCGCGCTCCAAAACGGTGCGACCGTCACGATTGTCGAAAAGCTCGGCTATTTGGGCGGTTCGACCAACGTTTGCGGCGGCGCGCTCAACGCCTCCGGCACGAAGTACCAGGCAAAGCTCGGCATCGAAGACAATCCGCAGAAGCACTTCGAGCAGACGATGAAGGGCGGCCACAACACGAACAATCCCGAGCTCGTGCACTACCTCGCCGATCACGCGACCGAAGCGCTCGGCTGGCTCGAGAGCATGGGGCTCGTCGTCAATCCGAAGGTGGGCGCCGCGACGGGCGCGCTCTATCAGCGCTCGCACTACCCCGACCCCGCAGGCGGTCACACCTATATCGCCACGCTTGAAAAAGCGCTTCAGAAGTACGGCGACCGCGTTCGGATCTGCCTCGAAACCAAGGCGCTTAACTTGATCGAAGAGAACGGTCGTGTCGTGGGCGTTGAAGCCCAGAACCACGGCAAGAAAGTGAAGGTCTTTGCCGACAAGGGCGTCATTATCGCGACGGGCGGCTTTGGCGCGAATATCGAATTCCGCCAGAAGGTCAATACCGGCATCTGGAAGGAAGCCAAGCTCGACAAGGAAATCGGTTGCTCGAACATCAGCGCGGCCGCACAGGGCGATGGCCTCATCATGGCCGAAAAGGTCAATGCCGACTTGATCGGTCTTGCCGATATTCAGGTGCACCCGAATGGTACGCCCGGTACGGGCCTCATGCTCGACATCAAGACGTCGGGCCGCAATCGTCTCTTCATCAACAAGGCGGGCGACCGCTTCGTTGACGAAGGCGCACCGCGCGATGTGCTGAGTAAAGCCGTCTTCGCGCAGCCCGGTCAGACCTACTGGCTGCTGCAGAATCACCTGCGCTACCCGGACGAAAACAAGATCGACCTCTTGAGTGGGCGCAAAATGAAGGACATGCTTGCGCAGGGGCGCGTGCAGAAGGCAGAAACGCTCGAAGAAGCCGCCAAGATGATGGGCGTTGACTACGCGCGCCTCAAGGCTGCGGTCGAGGAATACAACCAGGTGGCTTCCCACAAGGTGGAGACGGACCGCTTCGGCTTCAAGGCCAATCACACGGATGACCGTCCGATGACGGAAGGGCCTTGGTACTTTGCGCGTAAAGTGCCGACCATTCACCACACGATGGGTGGCATCAAGATCAACACGAACGCCGAAGTGATCGACAAAGCCGGCCATGTCATTCCGGGCCTTTACGCCGCGGGTGAAGTGACGGGCGGCATCCATGGCGAAAACCGCTTGGGCGGGAATGCCGTGGCAGACTGCATGGTCTTCGGCCGTACGGCAGGCCGCAGCGCGGCCAAGGCCGACTAAACTGGAAGTCGGGTCGAGTCGGTATGCGCAGCGCATGTGCCGCATGTGCTTTAAGCACAGCCGACTCGCGGGACTTCAATCGACGCCGTCCGAACGATGTGCCAGCTCTTCGGACGGCATCACTCGAGAAAATGCTCAGCCGAATGCGGAAGCTACTGCGACTTTTCTCTCTCCTTTTCGCCGGTTTCATTCTTGCTTCGGCGCTCGGCGACGATTCTCCGGTGCAGGCTGCTCGCGCGAGTGCGCCGGCGTTGTCGCATTCGGCGCCGCCGTCGCCCGCTGCTGCGCAAATCCGCGAGTCGTCCTCGGCCGTCGAGCCGCCCCTCATTCGCATCGGCACGACCGACCGCAGTCTCTCCAATGCCGAGCGTCGGGCGCTCGCCGAGACATTTCTCTACCTTTCGCGCCGCTTGCCGCAATACCGCATTGAAGTGCGCAGCTATGCTGTCGCCGACCTCGAGACGGCTGTGAAGCAGGGGGAACTCGACATCTTTTTGGCAAGTTCGGGTTTCTATCGCCGTGTCTACCATCGGGGGCTGCGCGACCTCGTGACGATGACGACGCCCGAAGCGCCGGACCCGAACACGGGCTCGGGCTCTGTTTTCATCGTACGAAACGATTCGCCCATCGAAAGTGTGGCCGACATGCAGGGCAAGCGCGGTGTCGTGAGCTGGCGCGAGGGCTTCACGGGCTTTTTTATTCCGCTCTCGGAAATCCACGCGCAGGGCTTTGATCCCGACAACTTTTTCAGCGCTTTCGTGCAGGGCGGCTCGCCGATGCGGCGGCTTCTTGAAGCGGTGGAAGCCGGCGAGGGCGACGTTGCCTTTGCGCGCGCCTGCACGTGGGAAGAGCTCGTGGCCGAAGACCCCGAATTCACGAAGAAATTCCGTCCCGTTGGGCTTAAAAACGATTCGGCGTCGCTTGCGTGCGCGCATTCGACGGCGCTCTTTCCCAACTGGACGATCGTATCGACGTCGCGCGCGCCCTGGCAGGTAAGCCGCGACGTGACGGCGGCCCTTCTAAGCATGCCTGCGACGCGCGAAGGCTTCTCCTGGGCGGTTGTGTCCGACTTCGTTTCGGTTGACGAACTCTACCGCGACTTGAAGCGCGGTCCCTACGAGTACCTGCGCGTCAGAAGTGTTTCGGACTTTGTCGAGCGCTACTGGCCGGGGTTCTTCGCATTCGCGCTTTTTGTCGCCGGTCTCATGCTTCACAGCTGGCGCTGCCGCACGCTTATTCGAGAGCGAACCGCAGAGCTCGAAGACGCCATGCGCAAGGAGCGCGAAGCCGTCGCTTCGGCGCGGGAAGCCGAGCGGCAGAAAGAACTTCTTGAGCAGGTGAGTGTCGTGGGCGCCATGTCGAGCCTCATCACGCACGAACTCAACGCGCCCCTGAACGCCATCACGAGCAGCATCCGCACGCTTGAGCGCTATTTTGAAAACGAACCGCCGCCCGCTCCCGTTGAAAAAGCGTTGGCGCTCATCGGTCGGCAGTGCGTCAAAGCGTCCGAAATCGTGCAGCACGTGCGCGTGTACGTGAAGCGCCGCGAGATCGTGCACCTGCCCGTCGACGTCACGGCAGCGGCCAAAACGGTCGTGCGCGATCAGTCGATGAAGCACCCGGGTGTGCGCTTTGCGTGCGAGTGGCCCGAGGAACCGCTTCTAGTGCCAGCTGATCCGCTCGAAATAGAACTTCTCCTCACGAACCTCGTGAAAAATGCCGTTGAAGCGCTCGAAGGAACGGACGAGCCCTGCATCCGCGTTTGCGTTGTAGCCCAGGACGCCCGCGTACGCATTGAGGTGCAGGACAATGCCGTAAAGACGAAGCCTGAAGACGTGGGATTTTTCGCAACAACGCCGCTCGCGAGCCGCAAAGCGAGCGGCCTCGGCCTGGGGCTACTCATCGTGCGGACGATTGTCGAGCGCACGTCGGGCAGTCTCGCAGCGCGCTGGGCGGATCCGGGACTCTGCGTTTCAGTTGTGCTGCCGCGCCTGTAACCGAAGAAGACAATTGCCGAAAAAGACAATAAACATGATTGAGAAACCGCTTATCCGCATCGTTGATGACGAAGAAGACCAGCGCCAAAGCATCGAACTCATGCTCTCGATGGAAGGCTGGGAAGTGGCCGCTTACGACTCGGCACGTGCGTTTTTCGCGGGCGACATGCCGTCTCGCCCGGGCTGCCTCATTCTTGACGTGCGCATGCCTGACATCACCGGCATCGAAATGCAGGCGATGATGAAGGCGCGCGACTATCCGCTGCCGATCATCTTCTTGACCGGCCACGGCGACATCGACATGGCTGTCCATGTTTTGAAGCTCGGCGCGAAGGACTTCATCCAAAAACCCGTCGAAAGCGAGCGCTTGCTGACGGCCATCGCGACTGTCGTGCAGGAGGACCTCGACCGCAGAGCCTGCCCGATCGACGAGGCGGCTTGGCGCGCGAACTTTGAGGCGCTCACCGCACGCGAACGGACCGTGATTACCGAGGTCGCCAAGGGACGACTTAACCGCGAGATCGCGGCGCGCCTCGGCATCTCCGATCGAACTGTGCACATTCACCGACAGGCAGCCTATAAGAAGCTCGGTGTGCACAATGTTGCGGAACTCGCGCCGCTCACGGTACTGATCGAGCGCGGAAAGATTTGATTCGGTGTCGAGCCTTTGTTCAGCCGCACGGAGAGCCGACGTTTGCCTTTCGGGACGCGCTTCGCTATCGTTTCCGATCCGTCCGTTTTTTGCGGGCGTTATTTCTATCGATGCGCTTCTCCGAGATGGTCATTTCCCGAATTTTCTGCGCCCTAGGGCTTACGAGCCGCCAGCCGGCATTGTCGCAGCTTTTTTTTAAGGCCCCCCTTCGGGCTGCAAGGGCGGCAATCTTCTGTGCGGCCTTCGCCGGTTTGTCGCCCGCTTTGGAAGCGCATCCGCAGGACAACAGCGTCGTCGCAGCCATCGGTTCGGCCGTGACGACGCTCGACCCCGCCGACAGTGTCGACGCGATGACGCGCAACGTCGGGAAGTCCATTTTCGAGAGTCTCGTCGTTTTTGATGAGTCGCTTGACGCGCGCCCGCAGCTCGCCGAGTCCTGGGTGATTTCCGAGGACGGCAGGACTTACGAATTTAGGCTGCGCGCGGGCGTGCGCTTTCACGACGGCTCGATCCTTGACGCGCGTGCGGTGAAGCTTTCTTTCGAGCGCCTTCTAGACAAAAAGAACGCCCTGAAGCGCCGTGAGGTCTTCAGCTTCATCGAGCGCGTCGAAACAACGGACGATCCCCTGCGCGTGCGCTTCGTTCTGAAGTCGCCTACGTCGAGCTTCCTCGCGAAGCTCGCGACGGGGTCGGCCGCCATCATCTGCCCGAGCGCCATAGAGCAATGGGATAAAAGCCGCCCCGAGACGCTCGCCTGCGGCACAGGGCCCTTTCGCTTCAAGCGCTTTGTGCCGGGCGAGGTGTTCGAGGTCATACGAAATACCGATTACCGCATCAAGGAGCTCCCGAAGCTCGACCGCATCACGTGGCTCGTCGTTCCGGAAAACCACACGCGCGCAACGATGCTTCGAACGGGCGAAGCCGACTTTGTCTTTCCCGTGCCCTTCGAGGAAAAGCGCATGCTTCTGAAAAGTCCAAGTGTGCGCCTTGAAGTTGTTCCAGGGGTTCAAGCGCGGTTCCTCACGATGAACATGCTTGCGTCTCCCTTGGACGATCTTCGAGTGCGTCAGGCGATTGCGTACGCAATTGACAAGGCGGCGCTCGCTCGCGTGGCGTTCGGCGGCGACGCACGGGCAGCCGAAGGGGTTCTGCCCGAGGCCATTCCCGGGGCCCTTCGCCTCGGACCGTGGCCGTTTGACCGCGAGCGCGCCAAGGCGCTCTTGCGCGAAGCGGGCTATGCCGTTGCAAAAGGGGAGCAGGGCAAGCGTCTCACGCTGCCGCTCTGGTCGGCCTATCCGGACGCGACTTCAAGCCGCGTGCTGCAGTTTCTGCAGCAGCAGCTTCGCGCTGTCGGGATCGATACGAAGCTGCGGCTCCTTGAGTCGGGCGAGCGCAGCGCGCTCGTGACGGGCAATAAAGTTCCTGCCCGTGCGCCCAACCGTCTCTACTACACCGGGTGGTCCAATTCCGCTTCCGAACCCGACTGGGGACTGCGGCCGATTTTCGACTCGCGCAAATGCCCGCCCGTGCTGCAGAACACGGCCTACTATTCGAACCCCGAAGTGGATCGGCTTTTGGACGAGGCACTCGCCGAGACGGATGAAGCGAAGCGCTCGACGCTTTACGATACGCTGCAGCGCACCATCTGGTCGGATGTGCCCGCCGTTTTTCTTGTCTACGAAAATGCGGCTTCGGGCCGACGAACGGGGCTCGAAGCGTTTGACGTTTATGCAAATGCGGACTTTGACTTTGTGCGCGCCTACTGGCGCAAAAACGCGCAGCCTTAGGCTTGAGGCGTGCGTTTGTCCGCCTGCCAGTCCCGCTTCGAACAAACAAAAAACGAAGAACTCGAAATGGAAACCGATCTTCTCACGCTTGCCATTGTCTGTCCGCTCGTGTTCTTGGGCGGCCTCGTCGACGCCATTGCGGGGGGCGGCGGCCTGATTACGCTGCCCGCCTACCTGATGGCAGGAGTCCCCGCGCATTTGGCGATCGGCACGAACAAGCTTTCAAGCGGGCTCGGCATGGCGATGTCGACCTGGCGCCTTTATCGGGGCGGCTTCATCGACATGCGGCTTGCGCTCGTGCCGATCGTTTCGGCTTTCGTCGGGAGCCTCGCTGGCGCGCGCGGCGCACTCCTCGTGCCCGAGTCCGTTTTCGAGATCATTTTGATCGCGCTTCTGCCGATTGCGGCCGTGGCCGTCATGCGCAAGAAAACGCTCGAACCCGATGTGCACGCGATTTCGCCCGAGCGTCAGCGCCGGCTCCTCGCGCTCTGCGCCTTTGCCTGCGGCGCCTACGACGGCTTTTACGGACCGGGTGCGGGTACCTTCATGCTGATTTTGTTCTCGGCAGCTGCGCACCTTGCCGTACGCGACGCGGCCGGACAGATGAAGATCACGAATTTTTCGAGCGGACTTGCCGCCTTCCTCATGTTTGCGATGGCCGGCGAAGTCGACTGGGTGCTCGGGTTTGCTGCGGGCGCTTTCGGTATCGCTGGGCACTACATCGGCGCCGGGCTGGTGCTCAAAAACGGTTCGAAAATCGTGCGTCCCATCATCGGCGTGGTGCTCTTGATGCGTTTTTGCCAAGACGGCTTGGAACTATTTTGCCGGACAGCCATGAAAGCCTGGCAGACAGGTGTTTAGGCGGTTTTTGGCGACAGTCGGTCGAAAAATTTCCATAACATATTATGGAAATATCGCCAAATTTCCATAATACGATCACGATTTTGTGACGGAGCGCAGTCGAAACGGCGATCTCTCGGCTTGGCGGCGCCAGACCCAATTGCATCAAGCGGGGCGAATCGGCCTATCGGATTTGTTTCGGCTGCCGCACGGCATAAGTTGCCGAGAGCGAGTTCGACACCTTGACCTTATGGTTCTCTCGAATGGGCTGCAAACTGGGCGCCGAGCGAAAATGCAAGACAATTGTTTCGCGAGGGCGGACTGCGGCGCTTGGTCGTCGAAGTCGCCGACCAAGCGAAGACGCCCCGAACGTAGAGGAGAAAACCATGAAGATTTTCGCGAAAACCGCTTTTGCGTTTGCCGCGGGCATCGTTGCCGCCTGCGCGCAGGCCGGTGTCGACCCGGCGACGCTCCCGCTAGAAAAACTCACAGCCGATGTGGTCGTGGTCGGCGCGGGCGGCACCGGTATGGCGGCGGCTGCGAGCGCAGCAGGTGCCGGCGCCAAGGTGATCGTGTTTGAAAAGCTTGCGATGATTGGCGGCAGCTCCGCCTTTGCGGGCGGCGCGATCGCGGCGGGCGGCTCCAACGCGCAAGCCAAGGCCGGTGAAAAGGACACGACGCCCGAAGGCTTCATGAAAATCTGGCTTGACGACCAGAAGCGCTCCTATAAGGGCGGCAACCCCGCTTATCCCGACGAGCAGCTCGTTCGCTCGATGACGATTGCCTTTACGGATACCGTCAATTGGCTCGAATCCGAAATCGGACATCCGTTCGCCAAGCCCCGCCCCTTCGGCTACGGCGGCCCCAACTATGCGCACGCGCCCGCAGAGTCGCCCGTGCCGGCATCCGGTCGCGGCTCTTCGCCCGCGGGCGGTCGCTTTGTCATCAAGAATCTGAAACTCTATCTCGACAAGGCCGGGGTGCCCGTTCGTACGTCGACGCCCGTTGACAGTCTCATTCTCGACAAGTCCGGCGCCGTTGCGGGCGTGCGCGCTCATGACGGGAAGAACCGCTACGAAGTGTCCGCCAAGGCCGTCGTTCTCGCGACGGGCGGCTTCGCGCACAGCCGCGAAATGATGGAAAAGCTTGTTCCCGCGTACGCGCCCTATGTTGACAAGTCGGTCGCGACCGTGGGCGCGACGGGCGACGGCATCCGCATGGCCGTCGACGCGGGCGGCGTGATGTATGACGACGCTTGGGTGATCGGACTCTATGTGTCAAGCCTCGACCCGAAGCTCTCGAAGACCTATACGTCGAAAGACAAGTACAAGGACCGCGTCTTTGTGAACGAAAAGGGTGAACGCTTCGTGAACGAAGACCTGCCGTACCTCACGGATCCCGTCGCGATGCAGGGGGCTGCCTGGGCGATCGTCGACAGCTCGAACGCAAAAAATGCGGCGCTTCTGAACGAGTGCAAGGACCCGAAGATTGCCGCCAAGGGCAATACGTGGCGTGAACTCGGCGAAGCGATGGGCGTGCCCGGCGAAGCGCTTGAGCGCACGATGACCGAGTACAACAAGGCCTGCGAGACGGGTGTCGACAAGACGTTCGGCAAGCCCGCGGCGTACCTGAAGCCCTTTGCCAAGGCGCCTTTCTATGCCGTGCGCGTTATTCCGCAGACGGGCGGCACCATGGGCGGCGTCAAGGTGAACGACCGCTTTGAAGTCGTTCGTGCCGACGGCACGCCCGTGAAGGGCCTCTACGCAGGCGGCGAAGTCATGAACCGCCCGTATTACAACCGCGTCTACACGTCCGGTACGGGGCTTGGCATCGCTTACACGTCGGGGCGCATTGCGGGCGAAAACGCTGCGCGTGCGGCGCTCGGCAAGTAAAAGCGCTTGGCGGGATCCGTTGTTGTCCGGATTCCGCCAATGACGGCTCAATAGAAAAAAGCACGCAGTTTTGAATCGCTGCGTGCTTTTTTGTGGGCGGCGCACGTCGAGCGGACCTGCGCCGCTTGGTCGCCGTTCTGCTTAATCGGCCTTGGTCTTCGAGAAGTCGACCGCCTGACCGCGTGCTGGGCGCTTCGAGAGGCGTCCCGTGCGTTCGAGCACGGCGTACCAGCCCAAGCAAAGGAGGACGATGAGCGCGTTGGCGCCGAAGATGCCGTCGTAGCCGAGGATCGGTGCGAACGTGCCCGCCAAATAGGGGGCGAGGCCGAGACCGAGGTCAAAGAAGATGTAGAAGGTGCTCGTTGCCTGTGCGTAGCGTTCGCGCTCGACCATCGAAATGGCGCTCACCTGGGCGACCGACTGGAAGTTGCCGAAGCCGAGCCCCGCAAGTGCGCCCGCGGCAAGCACCGTGATGCTCGAAGGCCACAGCCACAAAATGGCGAGACCGATCGTGAGAAGCGCGTAGGCCGGATAGAGAATGACGGCCGGACCGTGGGCGTCGTAGATCTTGCCCGACCAGGGACGGGAGACGAGGATCGCGATCGCGTAGATAAGGAAAAAGAGCGAAGCGGCGGCAACCACGTCAAAGTGTTCGGCGTACGCGCCCATAAAGGCCTGAATGTTGCCCCAGGCAAGGCACGTGACGCAGACGAGGAGGCTGAGGGGGATGAGCTTCGGCTCAATGAAGTCGGCAAGCGTCAGCTTGTGCGGCACGTGCTTGCGCTGTGCTGCAACGCGCACGAGCGGCAGCAGCGCAAGGCTCAGGCACGCGAGCCCCGTGCCGATCGCAAAGATTCCTTCGTAGCCGAGAGCCCCCAAAAGTGCAATCCCGATGAAGGGCCCGAAGCAGAGCGCGAGCGCCGTACTCATGGAGAAATACGCAATGCCGCGGCCGTGGTATTGCGCGGGCACAATGAGTGCCACGATCGTGCCCGTTACCGTGCCGATCATGCCGACGGCAATGCCGGAAACGAAGCGAACGAGGAAGATGAGCGCGAGCGAATCAGCAAAGAAGTAGGACGCGTTCGTGATGAGATAAAGGAGCACGCCGCAGGTGAGAACGCGCAGGTAGCCCGCCCGGTGAACGATGCTGCCCGTGAAGAAACGCCCGACAAGGCACCCGATCACGATGATGCCTGTTGCGAGGCCCGCCGTGCCCGTTGAGGCATGAAAGACCTCGGAGAGGTAGCGGGTGCTTACGACGAAAATCGCGTAGTAGCCCGCAAGACCGAGCATGTTGATCAGCGAGATGGCGACGAAGGTTTTTGAGAAAATCGCTTCAAGCGCGGCATTGCGCGCAAAAAGTGGCGGCATGTAGGGCGTCCTCACTCGTGGGAGCGTCCCTCTTGTCAGGCGGCTTCTCGAGGCGGCGAGACGTTTTGGCGTGCGCGGCGAAAAAGAGTGAGCGGCCCCCTTTCAGATGCGGGCCGCTCGAGGTCGAAGTCGGAAGAAAAGCGGGTCGTTATTTGAAAAAAACGAAGGCCGGCGCACCGTTCGGGCGCACCGGCTTTTTAGCGAAGGCAGTATTTTAGCGCGTTGTGAGAAACACAAGGCAGGCAGCCTTCAGTCGACCCATTCGGCTTCGGAAAAATCGAATGACTGATCGACAAGCATCTTGAAGTTTTTCAGGTGCTTCGAATGCGCACCCGTTGCCATTTCAAAGAGAAGGAAGGCCCACGGCGCGTCTTCCCAGGCGATGCGCTGCGCGTCTTCGTAGAGCTTGAGGCGCTTCGCTTCGTCGACCTCAACGAGCGCCGCGTCGATCAGACGGTCGAATTCGGGGTTGGCGTAATAGGCCGTGTTCATATGGACGGGCGGGTGCTGCTTGCTGTGCAGAATCGGCCGAAGCACCTGGTCGGGGTCGAGCGTGCCGTCGCTCCAGCCGATGTAAAAGAGCCGCGTTTTCGAGTCTTCCGGGCCCTTCACGTTAAGAACGAGATCGCTGCGAACACCCGGCTCGAGGAGCTTCGTTTCCACCTGAATGCCGACCTGACGGAGCTGCTGCTGCAAAAACTGCACGACCTTCGAGCTCGTCGTGTCGTTGTAGCCCGACCAGAGCGTCGTCTTGAAGCCCTGCGGGTAACCCGCTTCCTTCAGAAGTTCGCGCGCTTTCTTCGGGTCGTAGGGCCACGGGCCGAAGTTGACGGCGCCCGGATAGTTCTTTGCGAGAATGCCGTACTGCGGCACGGCATAGCTCGCATAGGCGACTTTGGCAAGCGCCTCTTTGTTGATTGCGTAATTGATGGCCTGGCGAACGCGTTTGTCGGTAAAAGGCTTGAAGTGGTTGTTGAGGTCGAGGTGCTTTTGCATGATCGAGGGAATCGCCGTCACGACGAGGTTCGGATCCGCTTCGAGCGTCTTCATCTGTTCGACGGGCACCGTCGTGATGAAGTCGGCTTCGCCCGTGCGCAGCATCGCCGCACGCGTGGCGTTTTCGGGGACCGGCACGAACGTGATGCCCTCGAGCTTGGGCAGTCCCGGAATGCGGTAGTCGGGGTTCTTCTTCACGACAAAGCGCTCGCTCGGGTTGAACGCGACCTGTTTGTACGGGCCCGTGCCGCAGGCGTGAAAGGCAAGGCCCTTCGTGCCCGCATATTCCTTGATGTGCTTCGGGCAGATGATCATGGCGTTGTTCATGGCCATGCGGCGCAGAAAGCCCGCGTGCGGGTGCTTGAGAACGAAGGCGACCGCGTGCGTGTCGACGACCTCAACATGGTCGATGAAGGCGTAGACGGCGCGGCGCGTCAGGTGGTTCGCCGGATCGAGCACGCGGTCGAAGTTGATCTTGACCGCTTCGGCGTCAAAAGGCGTACCGTCGTGAAAGCGGACGTTCTGGCGCAGCTTAAAGACGTAGCGCAGTCCGTCCGGGCTCATTTCCACGGATTCGGCGAGGTTCGGCACCGGATTCATGTTCTCGTCGAACTTCATGAGTCCTTCGTAGACGGCACGGCCAACGGCCTTCGTGATGGTGTCGGGCGAGTCGTAAGAATCAAGCGTCGTGAAGGCGGCCGAGAGCGCGACCGTGATTTCCTTGGCTTCGGCGGCAAAAGCGCCCGTGAGGGCGAAGGCCCCGATCGCGGCGCAAACGAGCGCGGCGCTCGAGCGGCGGGTAACGGCCTGCGCAGCTTCTTTGATGCGGTTTGTCATGGCGGCGGTCCTTTTTATCGAGAATTCGTTTGGGGCGCTTTCTTTGGCGTTCTCGAGGAGCCTGCCGTCCGTTCCGCTTTTGGAAGATCTTTTCGATGCTGGTAAGAAACCGGGCGGTGCGTCCTTGGAACGCCCGCCCGGGTTTTGTGAAGCTTTATGCGTGTCTGTTGCGTATGCGATCAGGCAGCAGGGCGGGAGTTCGTTGCCCGCCACCACCAGCACTGAAGCATCGCGGATGCATCGCTGCACGCGTCGGCCGCGCACGCACGAAGGCTGCACTTCGAATCGAAGTGCATGCAATCGATGCGGGCATCGGTTTCAACGAACATGGCGACTTGTCCTTCAGCGTTATTGTTGCTTCGTGGGATGCTTTTTAAGCAATCGTGAGCGTCCGTCCGGTCGGCCTGCGGCTTTGGATTCGCCGGCCTTGGGCGGCGCCTTGAAAACATCTTCTCAACTGCAAGCGTTTCGAGCAAGCGCTCTCGCTAATAAAAAAGTCGTAGAGGACTAGCGGCGAAGACAAAGTTGGGCGCGTCTTTGTACCTTCACCGGCGCTTTTTCGGGCGATCGGCTGCTTAATTTCGGCGAAAGACCACCAACTCGGCGCAATTGCTCAACTGGGCAAAAACGGAAAGCGGCGCCGTTCGACGTGCCAGCGCTCGCACGACATTACGTAGAGGACGTGTTTGCTCAGCCGATCTTCGGGCTGGAGCGCAGGATGCGCAAAAGTGCGCTCGTACGCCATCCCGAGCCGCACCATCAGTCGCCGGCTCGGCTCATTGCAGACGGCCGTAAAGGCGACGATCCGCTCGAGGCCGAAGTGCGTGAAACCCGCTTCGAGCGCGAGTGCCGCCGCTTCAGCAGCAAATCCCTTCTTTTGAAACGGCAACGCAAGCCGCCAGGCAATTTCAATCGTCTCGGGTGCAAACGACGGGCGCGAGAGACCGACGAAGCCGGCAAAGCCGTGATCGGGCGAGAGCCCCGCGCATTCGGGGAGGCCCGGGCGGATGTCGAGTGCCCAGAGACCGAAGCCGTTCTCGGCAAACCCCTTTTGAATACGTGCCATGAGCGCGTCGGACGCGTCCGCCGAGAGCGGACTTGGGAAATGCGCCATCACGCGCGGGTCTGCGTTGAGTGCGCGAAAGGGTTCGCGGTCGGCTTCGCGCCAAAGGCGCAGCGTGAGGCGGGGTCCTTCGATGGGCGCGATCGAAGCGGTTGGCGGCGCAGTAAAAGCAGGGCCCATAGTGTTTTGCATGGCGGCTCTCTCAAAACGGCTAAGATTTTAGACATTGTGTCCGGACCGCAGAAGCGCTCGGCACTTGTTGCACCACGCTGACGGCACCGATTTATGCCGAAAAACACTTGATAAACGGCCCGAGAAGAAAGGAACTTCCCATGCAGAACATCATTCGACACCCCTTGACCGACATCATCGACCGCCATGGCGCACTTGTTGTCGACGGGGCGATGTCGACCGCGCTCGAGGCGCTCGGCGCCGATTTGAACGACTCGCTCTGGAGCGCCAAGGAGCTCGTGGAAGCGCCCGAACGCATCGAACGCGTGCACTACGACTACTTCTGTGCGGGAGCCAATGCGGCGATCACGGCCTCCTATCAGGCGAGCGAAGCCGGCTTTGCGAAAAAGGGAATCGGCGCCGACCGTGCGGCCGAGCTCATCGGCCTCTCGGTCAAGCTCGGCCTCAACGCCAAGCGGCGTGTGCTCGAAGAAAATCCCGAACGCGATCCCCGCGACCTCGTAGTGGCGGGCTCCATTGGTCCCTACGGCGCGTTTCTCGCCAACGGCAGCGAATACACCGGTCAATACAACCTCACGAAGGACGAGTTCGTCGCTTTTCACAAGCTGCGCCTTGAGGCGCTTCTCGATGCGGGCGCCGATCTTCTCGCCGTTGAAACGCAGCCGCGGCTCGACGAAATCGAAGCGATTCTCTCGATGCTCGAAGGGCGCGACGCCGTTTGCTGGGTGACGATGACGCTCGGCGACGAAGCGCATCTGCCCGACGGCACGCCGCTTGAAGCGGTCGCAGCGCTGCTCGATGTCAATCCGCACGTTGAAGCCATGGGACTCAACTGCATCAAGCGGGAATTGGCCGAACCGGCCCTGAAGCGGCTTGCCGCCGCCACGAAGAAGCCACTCATCGTCTATCCGAATTCGGGCGAGACGTACGATCCCGCAACGAAGACCTGGCACCATCCGGTCGCGGGCGGACACGACTGGTCGCACTTCGTACCGCTCTGGCAGCGTGCGGGCGCCAAATGCATCGGCGGCTGCTGCCGTACGCTCCCGCAGGACATTCTCACGATTGCGAAGCTTCTCGGCGCTTGATCGGTTTTGTGACGTGCGTCGGCCTCGACGGACCTCGGCGGCGTCTGCGCCCGCTCCCCGTTCTCTGAAAAGAGGCGCCCTTCGGCATAAGCGCTTCGAATGTCGCAAAATGCCGAATCTGTTCGCGGGTGCGGGGTTTTCATTCGTGAGAAACGATTCCAGAAGGATTCGTTCGAATCGAAAGCCGGATTCGAAATTGGAATTGACAAACGACGCCGTATGCGTAAAATCCCGAGTACTTGATTAATTTCAACGTCAACGGAATGTCTCAAATGGACAACGATCTCAATACCGAACTGAGCGAGCTTCTTGAAGAAAAGAAGAACTGGGACCTCAAGATGGCGAAGCTTCGCGGCAAGATGCTCGAGGAGTGCATCGAACTTATCCGCAAGTTCGAGTTCACGCCCGAAGAGCTCGGTTTCGGGCGCGCCGCCGTCGCTCTGAAGCCGCGCAAGCCCCGCAAGCCCGCTGCGCCGAAGTTCCAGAGCCCCTATGAAGAAGGCGTGACCTGGAACGGTACGGGCCGTGCGCCGCGCTGGTACGTCAAGGCCCTGGACGAGGGCTACACCGAAGAGCTCCTTCGCATCGAGAAGCCTGCGGAATAAAGCGTCGGCAGCTGAAAAGAACCGGGGACATGCTTCATCGGCGTGTCCCCGTTTTTTTTAGCGGCACTGGGGAAAGCGGTGGTCCTTCGGGTGGCGTATCTCACCGTGAGGGGCTTGGGTACAGCAAAAGGCGCGCTCCACAAAAGAAGCGCGCCTTTGCGTGACGGGCCCGTGAAGCGGCTTGACCGGCCGTCCGGGCCCGAGGCGGCTCACGGGGCCGCCTCCATGGCAGCGATTAAGCTGCGTTTTCCTTCGCCTTGGCGGCAGCCGTACCGGCGATGCGGCCGAAGACCAGGCAGTCGAGAATGGCGACCGAACCGAGGCGAACGGCACCGTGCACGCCGCCCGTGGCTTCACCGGCAGCGTAGAGGCCGGGGATCGGGGCATACGTAATGACGTCGAGAACGCCGCAGTTGTCGTCGGTGATCAGACCGCCCATGCAGTGGTGAACCTTCGGCTGGCATTCGCCGACGTACCACGGACCGTCAACCATCGGAACCTGGTCGTTGTTGATGTAGCGGCCCCAAGCCGGGTCCTTCTTCGTTTCAACGGCCTTGTTGAATTCGTCAACGGTCTTCTTGAGGCTTTCGAACGGGATGCCCGTACCCTTGGCGAGGTCTTCGAGCGTCTTGTACTCGGAGACGATCTTCATTTCGAGCATCTTTTCAAGGAAGCCCGGACGCTGCTTCTTGAGCGGTTCGACGTTCTTGCCCTGGGCAATGGCGAAAGCCTTGCGGCCGGCCTGCTGTTCGAGCATGATCGCGTCGGCGCGAACCTTGCGGTTGGCGAGTTCGTTCACGAAGCGGTTGCCTTCGGAGTTGACCCAAATGCCGTATTCGGCAGCGGCCGTCTGGTTGAACTGCCAGCCGATGCCCATGCCCTTTTCATGCGGGTTGCCCCACGGGCCGCACTGGATCCAGTCGTTCTGGACCTGCAGGCAGCCGATGGCGGAGGTTTCGCGCCAGAGTTCGGACGTGGCGCCCGGCTGGTTCGTCGTGTCGAGGTCAGCCGAGAGCTTCGGGTCCTGGAACATGCGGAACTTTACGTCGGCCGCGAAGCCGCCGTAGCAGCAAACGACGCCCTTCTTGGCGCGCAGGAACTTTTCCTTGCCCGATTCTGCCTTCGGGAAGCGGTAGCCTTCGCGAACCTTGACGCCGACGACCGCACCGGCTTCGTTGCGGATGATGTGTTCGACGTAGCAGCGGTTCTTCATCGGAATGCCGAGCTTCTTCACCATGTCGATTTCCTTGGTGACGATGCCCGAGCCCGAGCCGTTCTTCGTCGTGACATAGCGCGGAACGCTGTGGCCGCCTTCCTGACCGATGGCATCGGGCAGGAATTCGACGCCGAGCGTCTTCACGCACCATTCGTAGTTCGAAAGCGCATGTTCGGCAAGGAGACGAACCTTCTTCTTGTCGTTCAGGTACTGACCGGCAACGAGAATGTCCTTTTCAAGCAGATCGACCGAGTCTTCGATCTTGTGCATCTTCTGCTGCGGGCAGCCCGTTGCCGTCAGAATGCCGCCGTTGATGATGGAGTTGCCGCCGAAGGTCGTCATCTTTTCAAGCACGACGACGTTCGCACCCGCGTTCTTGGCTTCAATCGCGGCAGCGAGACCGGCAAAGCCGGAACCGATGACGATCACGTCATAGGTTTCGTCCCACTTGATGTTCTTATCGACGCCGTGCGCCATGAGAGGCGATGCAGCAAGCGCGGCTCCGCCTGCGAGCGTGCTGGCAATAAGGCTGCGGCGCGAAATCTGATTGGTCATGGTTATTCTCTCCTTTAGATGACGACGGTTTTCGTTCGGGTTGCAAAGCGCGCCGCGAAGTGCGGGCGCTCGTTGCCGACCGAGCGAAGCGGTGCGCGGCCGCTGCCGCGCACGCGCTCTCTGAGCCGTCACTACATATTCTCCTCTCGGAGTTCCTAGGAGAGATGACTTTGGTCAAACGGGCAAAGGCGTCTGGGCGTTACTCCCATTGGGACAAATCAGCTGGACAAACCCCCTTTTTAGGAGCCACTATTGCCGAATCTCGCGCAGGATCGACGCGGGCAAATCGCGCTCGGTACTGCGGAAGGGATTGATGTCGATCCCGCCTCGGCGTGTAAATGCAGCGTAAACCTCAAGCATCTCCGGCGAGAAGGCCGCACGCAGGTCGTGGAAGATCTGCTCGACGCACTGTTCGTGAAAGCCGCGATGACGGCGGTACGAGACGAGGTAGTCGAGCAGCGCCATGGGCGCAGGGCCGCGGCCGCGAATGCGCACGACAACGGCCGCATAGTCGGGCTGCCCGGTCACGGGACAGAGCGAACGGAAAATGCGCGTCGACCAAATCTTTTCACCGGTCTCAGCCGGGTCGGCACCCAAGCGCAGCACCAGTGCGTCGGCTTCGGCTGCGCGGAATTCGTGCGAGGCGGCTTCGGGGAGCGTTTCTAGGCATGTGCCTGGGAGCGGCGTCACGTTGCCCGCCCATTTCTCGGCGGGCGAAAGCTTCACGCGGACGCCTTCGCCGATGCGCGCGCCGAGGTCTTCTTCCATGCGCTTTTCAACTTCTTCGAGCGAGGCGACCGTCGTCATGGCGAAGCTCCCCGCGTAGAGCTTCAGGGACTTCGACTCGACAATCGAGTGGGTCGAGGCGGGGACGAAAATTTCGCCCACCGCCGTCTGCGGCAAGCCGTTCGGCGCGAGCCACGAGAGTTCGTAAAGACGCCAGATGTCGGTGCCGCGGAAATGATGGTCGCCGATCGCGTCACGGCCGAGCGAGCGCGGAATCGGCTGAATGAGCGTCGGGTCGTAGCTGTCGCCGTAGACGGTGCTTTGACCGAGAAGCGTACCCTTGGGTTCGGGCATCAGAACGGGCATGGGAATCCTCGCCGAAAGGAAGTTGAAAGCGTTTTTGTCGAGCTCGGGATTGTAGCCTTTCCGCTGCGCGAGCTTCGGGAAAATCCTGAGCAAAGAAAAAACGGGCGGTCCCGCATACGGCGGCCGCCCGATTTCCGGCTGCGTTTTGCCGGAAGCTCAAACTGGTGCTTTATTCGGTGTAGGAGCCCGGCACGCGGGTGACGAGGGGCTTGCCTTCAAGGAAGGCGCGCACGTTTTCAAGCAGGAGATCGGCCATGTCGTCGCGCGTCTCGAACGTGCCCGAAGCGATGTGCGGTGCGAGAACGACGTTCTTCATGCCGAGGAGCTCGGTTTCGACATGGGGCTCGTGCTCGAAAACGTCGAGCGCCGCGCCCGCGATGCGGCCTTCGCGCAGCGCCTTGATCAGGGCTTCGGTGTCGACGAGTGCGCCGCGCGCGATGTTGACGAGCATCCCCTGAGGGCCGAGCGCATCGAGCACTTCGGCGTTGACGAGGTGATGCGTTTCGGGACTCCCCGGGATCACGACAACGAGGAAGTCCGCCCACTCGGCGAGCGACTTCATGTCGGCAAAGCGCTTGTAGGGGACGGGTTTTTCGTGGCGGGCCGTGTAGCCCACTTCCATTTCAAAGGCGGCGGCGCGCTGCGCGAGGACGCTGCCGATGCGGCCGAGCCCGGCAATGCCGATGCGCTTGCCGAAGATGCGGCGCCCGAGGCCGAAGTCTTCGTTGGGCCAGCGGCCCGCACGCACGAAGGCGTCGGCTTCGGCCGTGCGGCGCGTGAGGGAAAGCAGCAGCGCGAAGCCGAAGTCGGCGACGTCGCGGCTCAGTACGTCGGGGGTGTTTGAGAGCGCAATGCCGCGGCGGGCGAACTCGGCGAGTTCGTAGCCGTCGAAGCCGACGCCGTAGTCGGCCGTCATCTCGAGCTTCGGGAAGCGGTCGAGGAGGGGCTTTTTCACCTGCATGTTGTGTGCGCCCACCAGGATGCGCGCTTCGGCAGCACGTTCGCTTTGAAAGCCCGAGAGCGGATCGGGCTCGAAGAGAACGTCGCCCAACGCCCGAAGGCCTTCGAGCATCTTCGGGCGCATGAGCTTTTCGGGAATCAGGCTGACGATGACGGGTGCGGTCATGATGGTTGCTCCTCGTTGTGTAGTGTCCTGCGGGCGCGCGGGCCGGGTTGGGCGCCGCGCTTGCGTCGCGTCAAATGCTTCCGAGTCTACGCCGCGTCGCCCGAAAATGGGAATGTTCGACGGTGCCGACGGGCGCTTCATCGGGCGACGGGCGTGTGCGCCCGATCAGGCTTCGGTGCTGCGGTCGAGCGAGAAGATCGACTCGAGTTCGCGCGTCGGGAGGTCGCCGATCCAGGTTTCGCCCGTCGCGACCGTGAGGTCGGCCAGGTCGCGCTTGGCGGCGAGCATCTCGTTGATGCGCTCTTCGAAGGTGCCTGCGCAAACGAAGCGCCAGACGATGACGTCGCGCCGCTGCCCGATGCGGTAGGCGCGGTCTGTTGCCTGTGCTTCAACGGCCGGGTTCCACCAGAGGTCGTAGTGCACGACGGCCGAGGCTGCCGTGAGGTTGAGCCCGGTGCCGCCCGCCTTGAGCGAGATGATCATGACGCGCACGGCGCGGTCGTTCTGGAAGCGGTCGACCATCTTCTGGCGGTTCGCAACCGAGACGCCGCCGTGCAGGAAATCGGGCCTTTCGCCCGTGGCGCGCTCGATCCACGTCTGAAGCCGCTCGCCCATTTCGCGAAACTGCGTGAAGATGAGCACCTTGCGGTCCGATTCGCGGCAGCGCTCGAGAATCTCGAGAAGCGCGGCGCCCTTGCCGGAATCGGGCAGCGGCGCTTCGGTTTTCGAATACTGCGAGGGCGAATTGCAGATCTGCTTGAGGCTCATGATGAGCTTCAGAACCTGACCGCGGCGCGCGGCCTTGGCATCTTCGGCGGCGATGGGCGCTTTGACGGGCTGCGCATCGGTGTTTTGGGGTGCTTCGCCGCCGCTCTCGGGGGCGGTGCTTCCCGCCGCACGGCGCTCGATATCGCGGATTTTGTCGAGGTGCGACTGCAGCACCTTGCCGTAAAGCGCCGCTTGCTCGGGCGTCAGCGTCACGAAGCGGTCGATCGTGTTGCGCTCGGGCAGGTCCGAGATGATCGTCTTGTCGGTCTTGAGGCGGCGCAGCATGAAGGGGGCCGTAAGGCGTCGGAACGCTTCGGCTGCGGCCGGGTCGCGATCGCTTTCGATCGGGAGCACAAAGGTCTTTTGAAAGTCCTGCGCCGACCCCAAAAGATGCGGCTGCACCGTGTTGAGAATCGACCAGTACTCCATGAGTCGGTTTTCGACGGGCGTGCCCGTCATGGCGATCGTCTGCGGCGCGCCCAGCGCTTTGGCGGCCGCCGCCTGTGCGGAGGAGGCGTTTTTAACGGCTTGCGCTTCGTCAAGGACGAGGAGGCGCCAGCGCACGGCGGAAAGCACCTCGGCGTCGCGGCGTATCGTGCCGTAGCTCGTGAGAACGACGTCGGGGAGCGTCGAGCGGTCTTCGGGAAGCTTGCGGTTCGGTCCGTGGTAGAGCCCGACCCTGAGCGACGGAGCGAATTTCGCGATCTCGCGCTGCCAGTTCGTCATGAGCGTTGTCGGTACGACCGCGAGGACGCGGCCTTTCGCGAGTTCACCTTCGAGCTTCAGCTTGTCAATGGCGGCGATCACCTGCAGGGTCTTCCCGAGCCCCATGTCGTCGGCGATAAGCGCCCCGATGCCCAGTCGGAGGTTTTTCATGAGCCACGCGTAGCCGCGCGCCTGATAGGGGCGCAGCGTTGCGCAAAGGTCCGGGGGCGGCGCCACGTCGTCAACCGCCGTGAGCCTGGCAAGACCCTCGCGCACGCGCTCGGAGACGTCGACTTCGGCGCCGCGGTATTCGCCTGTGAGCGCTGCGCGCATCTTTTCGAGGTAGCTCGGCTGCGGGGCCTTTTCGAGCGTCGCCGCCATGGCGGCGAGTTCGTTGGGGTCGATCCAGACGAAGTCGTCGCCGATGCGAACGACTTCGCCCGCGTGGGCTTTGAGGCGCTCGAATTCTTCCGGCGTCAGTTTTCGATCGCCGAGCGCCACCGACCAGTCAAAACGCGAAAGTGCGTCGCGCCCGAGCACGCTCGCGCCGCTCTTCGGTCCCGCATCGAGATGCGCGACAAGCCGCGGCTTCAAAAGACGCTTGAGCTTCTCGGGCAGCATGACCGAAACGCCGAGGAGCGTGAGGACGGGCGCCGCATCAAAGAGAAACTCCTTCAATTCGCTCGAGAGGAGCGTCAAGGGCTTGCCGCCCTGCTCACGAATGTCTTCGAGTGCCGGGTATGCACTCGCGAGCGTTTTGAGAATCGAGAGCGCGGCGAACCTGTCCTTGGCGTAGCGGTCGTCCTTGAGAAGCTTCGCGAGCATCACGGGGCGCTTCACGCTGAAGTCTGCGGCATGCGGATCGGTTGCGCGCGCGTCGACTTCTTCGTCATCGGGCACGTCGGGCGCCGTCTGCGCGGCTTCGATCGACTGCGGGTCGACCGCACGGCCGAGAACGCCGAAGTTGAGTTTCACGCCCTCGGCATAAATGCGCGCCGTCAGAACCGGTCGCCACGGATAGGCGTCCCCGAGGAGGAAGGCGCGCAGGCTGCGCGTAAAAAGGCGCTCGGCGCGCGGCGGGAAGCGTCCGTCCGCGAAGCGCATGTCTTCGCCGAGCGCGGCCGCGCAGTAAAGCGACTCGACGCGCTCCCCGGCCTTGGCGGCATACGTGGCGCGCAAAAGCGCACCGACGGCGGTTGTGAGCGCAAGAAACACCGTGCGGCGAATGCGGCTTTTCGCTTCGGGCATGAAGCGAAGCGTTTCGGGCTCAAAGAGCTTCTCGGCAAAGGGCGCGACGCCCTCGACGAGCGCGTCAAAAAGCGTTGCGACGGGGCGGCTTCGCAATGCGGGCGTCCATAGGACGCGCGGCATCGGGTGCTCGATGCCTTCGGGGACAATAAGCGCAGGTACGACCGAGGCGCTCTCGATGAGACGCGCGGCGGCTGCCGTGATTTCTCGCCAGCACTCGACTGTCGGTGCTTCGTACCTTGCGTCGGCGCTCGTGAGCGCAAGGAGTGCGGCAAAAACCGCGTTCGGGTCGGTTTCAAAGCGCTCGACGCGGTCCTTTCTCGCCCGCGGCGGACGCGAGATGCGAAGGAGGGCGGCCGAAGCGCCCGCCGTGTCGTCAAAACCGATGGCGAGGTTGAGGCGGAAGGCTTCGGGGGCAATCGACGCATGGGCTTTGGGCGAGCGCGCGAGTGTCTGCGAAAGATAGGCATGCCAGTCGGTGCAGACGGTATGCGAGGGCGCGGCTTCGGCGGCGCCAGCCTGCGCAATCGCGCGTGCGGCCGATTCAAAGGCGCAGAGTTCGACCGTCTTTCGCACGGCGCGGCCCGCCGCATCGATCATTCGCAGGATTTCGCCGCGAAAGCTTTCCTTCATGCCGGGGTCGACCCGCTCGGGCAGGAGCTTTTCGAGCGTCGGACGCATGCTCGTCAGCTGTCCGTAGGGAATCGAGCGCAGCTTTTCGAGCGCCGCTTCGGGCGCAAGGGGCTCGGGATCGGCGCGGTCTTCGGTTGCAGCGGCAAGAAACGCTTCGAGCGTGAGAGGCTTGGCCGTCACCGTGTCGGTGACGTCGATGCCGCGCGCTTTGAGCGCGCCCTGCAAATCGAGTCCGCGCAGCTTGAAAACGAGAAACGGATCGCCGTCGATCATGTCGGCGAGCGCGTAGAAAACGGCGGCGATGTGCTTGCAGACGCGCACGCTGTCCGGGCAGCTGCACGAGAGCGTCATGCTGCGCCAGCTCTTCGGGAAAAGTTCGATCCCGAGCGACGCAGCGATCTCGGCAACGGCGGGCGAGAGCGTGCCGTCGAGCAGCTCGGCAACGAGCACCGGGTCGCGCGCGACCTGCGCGAGAAGCTGTTCGGCCTTCTTGGGGGCGATGGGCGGGAGCGCAATGTGCACTTCGTACGGGTAATAGGCCGATCCGTCGACCAATGCTTCGACCGAGAGTGTCTCGGGGTGCCATTCACAGCTCGCGATGCGCCCCGTGTTGCAGTAGGAGCGCCCGCGCGGGAGGCGGTTGGCGTGGTCAACGGATTCGAGGGCGCGCAGCCACGCGGCTCCCCACCAGGTATTGCCGTAAGTGCGTCTTTTGGCCATTGTTGTCGGTGTAATTGTCTTTTTGTCGGAAGGCGCGGCACCGCGCGAGGTACGTGCGCTAGAGAGGCATTCTACGTAGGACGACAAAAAGCGCGCCCGATTTTGTGTCGGACGCGCTCTTGCGGTGCGCTCACATACTGCAGCCGAACCGAGTGGCTCAGTGCATGTTGCGGAAGAAGTCGTTCTTGGGCGCCGGGAGCACAAGGAGCGCGATCGCTGCGATGCAAAAGAGGATCGGGTGGCAGACCGCGCCCGCAAAGGCGAGCGTGAGCGGGAGGCGCTCGTCCACAAAGAGCTCGAGGCGCCAGATCTCGAGGCCGCGTTCGAAAATCATGCCGTTGAGCGCAAAGGCGTCGGCGTAAACGCAAACGATCACGACGAGGAGCGTGAGTGCGAGCACGGTCGAAAAGCGACGGCGTACGGCGTCGTTGTAGGAGAAGATGCGCTTGGCGGCAAAGAGGACCAGGAGCAGCGCGAGCCCGACAATCGAGGGGGCGGCCGCCCAGAGAAGCGCGTCTTCGGCAAGCTTGCCCGACAGGGTCCAAATGCTCATGCTCCAGAAAGCAAGCGTCACGAGAATGAGGGCGAAAGTGAGCGAGCGTCGCATGATGTGTTGGGCCGGCTTGAAGCCGGTTGGTTGCGGTTCGTCGGATGCGCCGAAGACAAATGCGGCGCGGTTTTATGAAGCTTGTCCACAATTATAGCGGCGGGCTCGTGCGGAAAGCGCACTCGAGCGCGTTGATGCCTTTTCCCGAATGGCGTGCGGCGCAATGCATTCGGGTGAAATCGGCTTGCGTTTCGGCGCTTCGGTCGCGTCTCACGCGGAAAAGATCGGCAAACGTTCGCGAGAAATCCCGTCAAAGCAAGCGTCAAAATCACGTCAAAGCCTCTGATGCAGGCTAAGAGAGCCCATTTTGACTGCCGCGGGTTTTCACGTCCGCCACTAAACTCTCCTGCAATGTCCGGCGCTCGGAGCGCCATTTTCTAGAGCGAATTGGAAGAACAAATGTCCGTGACGATACTCGTGGTCGACGACAATCCCGACATTCTTGCCAACGTGCGCGACTTTCTCGAATTGAAGGGCTGGCGCGTGGAAACAGCGACGACGGCGGCCGATGCCTGGGAGCGGCTCGCGCGTGAAGCCGTCGATCTGCTCATTCTCGATATCGGACTGCCCGGCATGGACGGCATGACGCTTTGCCGGCGCATCCGCATTGCCGATAAACGCCTGCCGATCCTGATGCTGACGGCGCGAGACGCCGTTGACGACCGCGTCGAAGGACTTGCGTGCGGCGCGGACGACTACGTCGTGAAGCCCTTTGCGCTGCGTGAACTCGGTGCGCGCGTTGAAGCGCTTTTGCGCCGCGCGTTCGGCTCGGGCGTCGAGATGCTGCGCGTGGGCGACCTCGAGATGAATCTCGACAACTTCAGCGTGCGCCGCGCGGGCGAAGAAATTCGCCTCAATCCGATTTGTCTCAAGATTCTGCGCACGCTCATGCGCAGAAGCCCCGGCATCGTGAGCCGCGAAGCGCTCGAAAACGAAATTTGGCACGGCAGCGCGCCGCAGTCCGATAGCCTGCGCTCGAACCTCTATCTGCTGCGTCAAGCGGTCGACAAGCCCTTCGATCAGCCGCTCATCCGTACGCACCCGACGCTCGGCTGGTCGATTTCGGCCGAAGGCGCTGCGCCTCGCCGAGTCGAGCGTACCGATGTCGGCAGCAAGGCCGACCTCACGGACGCCGCGGGCGGCCCGCTCGGCGCTCTCGGCACTTCGAGCGGCGGCAGCCGAACGATGGGCTTCGATTAAGAGGTCTCTTTCCGGCGATTTATCGTTAGGCATCGCCGGTGCACTGTTGTTCGAAAGAAGCGTCGCGCTACACTTGCCGAGGACGCTCAGCTGCGGAAATAGCATTTGTCGGCGGCTGAGTCGGCACACAGACAGTGCAGTCGGACGAGGCCGCTCGCGCGGCCGTTGGGAGGAGCGAGTGGACTCGTCGAATCACACCGAGACGAAAGCGGAAAGCGAACATTCCGCCGAGAAGGAAGGGCGCGCCGCAGCGCACCGGCAGCACGCAGCGCAGCGGCACGGCTTCGGGTTGGCAAAGCGCATTGCGCTCGCTTTTGCCGCGCTCATCACGATTGTTGCATTCGCTTATTCGATCGCGATCCGCTGGAGCATCGAGGTCGCGGAAAGGCACCTCGTGACGAATTTTCTCGAAGAGCTTTTCGTCACGGCCGTTGACGACCTGCGAGCGGGGCACGATCTGGATTTGGGCAGTTTCTGCGAGCTCTATGGAAGCGCACCCAATATCAAGCCCGCGACCGAAGCAATGACGGGCTACAAGCCCGGCTTCAACGAAATTACGACGGATCCGGCGCAGTTTCTTTTCAAGGGCAGCTGGGAAAAAGGCGAGCTTGTCCTCGTTTGCGATCAGGTGGGCTTTGAGGAAACGGAGCGGGGCATTTGGTTTCGCGCCGGAAGCTCGGTCGTGGTGGTTTTCCTCATCAGCATGCTCTTGGGCGTCTTTCTCTCGCGCCTCATCATGCGTCCCGTCGAGCGCCTATCTGCGGAAGTGCGCCGCAGCGTACACCTGATCGGTACCGACCGCTACCGGTCTATCGATCCCAGGCTCATGACGAACGACGAAATGGGTGAACTCGCACGCACGTGCGACAGCGCCATGCACCGCTTGAACGAAGCGTTGAAGCGCGAAAAGGCTTTTACGGGCGACGTAAGCCACGAATTGAGAACGCCGCTTGCGGTTATTCAGTCGAGCGCCGAGCTGCTTGCGATGAGCGACTTGGGTGCGCGTCAGCGCGAGCAGGTCGAACGCATCGTTCGCTACAGCAACCGAATGCGCGAACTTCTCACGCTGTTCCTGCATTTTGCGCGCAACGGCGCGAGCAGCAAACTCAATGCCGATGCCGATACGGTCAAGGGACTCTTTGCGCTCATGGACGATGTCTGGCGCGACAAGGCTGCGCAGAAGGGGATTGAATTCGACATCCGGACCGAGGCGACCTGTCCGGGGACTTATTCACCGGTCTTTCTCGGTACGGTTGTAAATAATCTCGTCAAAAACGCCGTTCTCTACGTGCCCTCGGGCAGTCGAATCGTCGTTACGGAACGCAAAGACGGCTTCACGGTCGAAGACAACGGTCCCGGAATAGCGCCGCAAGAGCGCGAGCGCATTTTCCGCGACTTTACGCGGGGTGCTAACGCGACGGGCGAAGGCGAAGGGCTCGGGCTTTCGATTGCGGCGCGCGTCTGCGACCGCATGGGGTGGCGCATCGAACTGCTGCCGAGCGAAACGGGGGCGCATTTTCGCGTGACGGTCGTTGATGTCGAGGACCGTGAATTCAAGCCGCTGCGCGCCGACGAGCGAGGCGAAGCGGGAGCATCATAGGCCGCGACGAAACTGATCGAGCAAGTCGGTCAAACCCACAAAAAAACGCGCCTGCGGCAACGGATGCTGAAGGCGCGTTCAATCATTTGCTGTTCGTCATTTGCCTGGTAATTTTATTTACTCGGCTATTCGTCCGACATTTCGATTGGACTTTATATTACCCAATTACTGAATCGTAATGGCGCGATGTTCCTCTTCTTTGACTTCCTTCTTCGGAATTGAAACTTGAAGGATGCCGTTTTCGAACTTCGCCTGCACGTCCTTTTCAGTAATGCCGTCGCCGACATAGTAGCTGCGCGAGCACGAGCCGCTCATGCGTTCGCGGCGCAGGTAGTGACCCTTGTCGTTCTTTTCCTCGTGCTCAAGACCCTTGCTCGCCGAAATGGTGAGGTAGCCGTCTTTGAGCGTGGCGCTGATTTCTTCCTTCTTGAAGCCCGGCAGATCGATGTCGAACTCGTAGCTCTCGGGCGTCTCGCGCACGTCGGTGCGCATGATGCGGGAGGCGTTCTTGCCGAAGAGCCGATCGTGCTTCATCACGGGGAAGAAGGCGTCGTCGAAGTCGTCGAACATATTCTTTTCACCGTAGAGCGTAGGAAACAGCATGGTATTTACCTCCATATCCGATCTGCTCGAAGCATTCACTGAATTGTTCGAAGCGTTTGGGTGCGTTTCGATTCGTTCGTTGTCATCTCTTCGAGCGTGACCGGAATCAAAACTATTCGGAACTTCTCTTCGAAGCTCCCCTCTGACTCGTATATGGGTGCGCTCCGAAAGGTTTTAAAGAGGTTGATTGAAACAAATTGCAACCGGTTGCGCGCAGGCGGTCGCCGGACGCCCTGCTGCCGCTCAGTCAGTCCTCGCACGGCTCGATCGTGACGGCGAGCCCCTTGGCACCGGGCGCTGCCGTCGGTGCGGCATCGGCGAGCGTCACGCGCCAGCCGTACTTCTCGGCAAGCGTCTTGACGATCGCAAGTCCGAGGCCCGTACCCGTCACGCCCGTGCCGAGCACGCGGTAGAAGGGATCGAAAACGCGGCCGCGTTCTTCGGACGCGATGCCGGGCCCCGTGTCGCTTACGGTGATTCGCTTTCGGCCGGGCTCGCAGCGCAGGCGTACGGCACCGCCCTCGGGCGTGTAGCGCGCGGCATTCTCGAGGAGATTGCGCAGAATCGTGAAGAGATCGTCCTCTGAAATCGGGAGCAGCCGATCGTCGTCCGATGCATCGTCATCAAGTCCTTCGACTTCGAATTCGAGGCGCTTGCGTTCGATGTCGGGCCAGACGTCTTCAACGGCGCGTCCGATGGCGGCGGCAATATCGGCGGCGGCGTCTGCGACCGCATGGGGTGGCGCATCGAACTGCTGCCGAGCGAAACGGGGGCGCATTTTCGCGTGACGGTCGTTGATGTCGAGGACCGTGAATTCAAGCCGCTGCGCGCCGACGAGCGAGGCGAAGCGGGAGCATCATAGGCCGCGACGAAACTGATCGAGCAAGTCGGTCAAACCCACAAAAAAACGCGCCTGCGGCAACGGATGCTGAAGGCGCGTTCAATCATTTGCTGTTCGTCATTTGCCTGGTAATTTTATTTACTCGGCTATTCGTCCGACATTTCGATTGGACTTTATATTACCCAATTACTGAATCGTAATGGCGCGATGTTCCTCTTCTTTGACTTCCTTCTTCGGAATTGAAACTTGAAGGATGCCGTTTTCGAACTTCGCCTGCACGTCCTTTTCAGTAATGCCGTCGCCGACATAGTAGCTGCGCGAGCACGAGCCGCTCATGCGTTCGCGGCGCAGGTAGTGACCCTTGTCGTTCTTTTCCTCGTGCTCAAGACCCTTGCTCGCCGAAATGGTGAGGTAGCCGTCTTTGAGCGTGGCGCTGATTTCTTCCTTCTTGAAGCCCGGCAGATCGATGTCGAACTCGTAGCTCTCGGGCGTCTCGCGCACGTCGGTGCGCATGATGCGGGAGGCGTTCTTGCCGAAGAGCCGATCGTGCTTCATCACGGGGAAGAAGGCGTCGTCGAAGTCGTCGAACATATTCTTTTCACCGTAGAGCGTAGGAAACAGCATGGTATTTACCTCCATATCCGATCTGCTCGAAGCATTCACTGAATTGTTCGAAGCGTTTGGGTGCGTTTCGATTCGTTCGTTGTCATCTCTTCGAGCGTGACCGGAATCAAAACTATTCGGAACTTCTCTTCGAAGCTCCCCTCTGACTCGTATATGGGTGCGCTCCGAAAGGTTTTAAAGAGGTTGATTGAAACAAATTGCAACCGGTTGCGCGCAGGCGGTCGCCGGACGCCCTGCTGCCGCTCAGTCAGTCCTCGCACGGCTCGATCGTGACGGCGAGCCCCTTGGCACCGGGCGCTGCCGTCGGTGCGGCATCGGCGAGCGTCACGCGCCAGCCGTACTTCTCGGCAAGCGTCTTGACGATCGCAAGTCCGAGGCCCGTACCCGTCACGCCCGTGCCGAGCACGCGGTAGAAGGGATCGAAAACGCGGCCGCGTTCTTCGGACGCGATGCCGGGCCCCGTGTCGCTTACGGTGATTCGCTTTCGGCCGGGCTCGCAGCGCAGGCGTACGGCACCGCCCTCGGGCGTGTAGCGCGCGGCATTCTCGAGGAGATTGCGCAGAATCGTGAAGAGATCGTCCTCTGAAATCGGGAGCAGCCGATCGTCGTCCGATGCATCGTCATCAAGTCCTTCGACTTCGAATTCGAGGCGCTTGCGTTCGATGTCGGGCCAGACGTCTTCAACGGCGCGTCCGATGGCGGCGGCAATATCGGCGGCGGGCGCAGCAGCGGCGTCCGCGCTTGCGGCACCGGAAGCGGCCGACGCAGCCCCGGTGGCGCTTGCCTGCGCGCGCTTCAGGGCAAGAAGCTGATTCACCTGACGAACGGCGCGATCGATGACGCGCCGCAGATTGTCGACGCGCTCGCGCGCGGCGGGCGAGAGTTGCTCTTTGGAAAGCCTTTCGGCCTGCAGCGAAAGGGCCGCAAGCGGCGAGCGCAGCTCGTGCGCGGCGTCCGCGACAAAACGTGCTTCTCGCTCGCGCAGTTCGCCTACGCGCGAGAGCAGCCCGTTCACGGCGTCGACGAGCGGCTGAATTTCGCTCGGGATCGCCTCATCGACGACGGGGGCAAGATCCTCGCCCGTTTTGGCGGCCAGCGTCTCCCGCAGCGATCGGACGGGTGCGGTCATGCGCTTAAGCATCCAGCCGAGCGTGAGGCCGAGGAGGCCGGTAAAGAGCAGAATCGGAATTGCCGAACTCAGTGCATCGTTGAGCGCCTCTTCCCAGACGTCATCCGTCTTTTGCGCGACGGCAACGCGGTGCCCGTTTTTGAGGCCGAGCAGCAGAATGCGCCACCGCTCGCCGCCGATCTCGACCGTGCTGTGGCCGCCCGGTATGTCATAGGCGGGTCTCAAACGCAAGGCGCGACCGCTTTTGTGAAGGGTATTGACGAGAATTTCGTCGCCTTGGGCCACACCTGCGCGCGGATCCGAGTCGTCCAAAAGGTAACGCTCTTCAAAGTCGTCGTCATCCATGTAAAGCACTTCGAAGGCGGGCGGCGTCTCGCGGAAAACGACGTTCGTGCGCGCAAGAATCCCGGCCGTTTCTTCGAGCACGTCGTCCTGGTGCTCAGCCGCTTCGTGGTAGGAGACGGCAAAAAGCACTGCGCTCGAAAAGACGAGAAAGAGCGCAACAAGTCCCGCGCTCAGGCGGGCGGCCCGGCGAACGAGCGACGGGTGGGCTTTCCGTTCGCTCGCGGTCCCCGATGCGGGCTGCGCTGGCGGCGCAGATGCCTCGGCGACTCGGGCGCGACAGTCTTTGAGCCGGTCTTTCAATGCGCGAAACGCGTGCGGAATTTTCACGGTGTCTTCTCGTTTTTGATTTCGGATGCGTCTTCAGGCGTCTTGCTTCGGGGCCGTCATCCAGCCGAGGCCGCGCACGTTTTTGATGACTTGAGCGCCGAGCTTTTTGCGCAGACTGTGAATCAGGTACTCGACTGCGTTGCTTTCGGGTTCTTCACCTGCACCGTAAATGCGGTCTTCGAGCGCGCGGCGCGAAAGGATGGCGCCCGGACGTGCGAGGAGCGCCGCCATGAGCGCGTATTCGCGCCGAGAAAGCGGTACGGATTCGCCGTTGACGATCGCCGCTTTGGTTTCTGCGTCGAGTGCAACGATGCCGTTGCCGAGCCGATTTTCGGTGGCGCCGCGCCGGCGCCGCAGCACCGCGCGCATGCGTGCGAGGAGTTCGGCGACATGGAAGGGCTTTACGAGGTAGTCGTCCGCCCCTGCGTCCAAGCCCGCGAGGCGATCGTCGAGCGCATCACGCGCCGTAAGAATGATGACGGGCACGTCGTCGGCGCGCTCGCGAATGGCTTTCAAAATCGACATCCCGTCGAGTCCGGGCAGCCCGAGATCGAGGAGCACCATTTGGTAATTGTTGAGCCCGAGCTGCGCGAGCGCATTCTTGCCGTTCGAGACATGCTGAACGGCGTGCATTTCGTCCGTGAGCGCGCCTTTGACCGCTTCGGCGATCATCGGGTCGTCTTCCACCAAAAGAATCCGCATGACTGGTCCTCGTTTGCCTTCTCTGCGTCCGAGATGATTTTTTTCGAATGAATTCCATTCTATCGAGCGCGGCGTTTGCGGAACTTGGGCGAAACTTAGGTTGAAGCCGGCGCTCGACATTCGGAACAAAACGGCAGCGTCGTCTGCGGCTAGAATTTCGCCCGACAAAAGTCAATGAGCCGCGCGTAGAGCAATCGCGGCCGAAATCGAATTGTTGATCGGTGCGTGGTTCTGCACGCACGCCAAAACCGAATCGAAGGAACGACATGACCGAAGAAAACCGCAATGAGGGACGTCACACTGCCGACGATGCGGCACTCACGGGCTTTGCGCTTTTGCAGACGCCTGCATGGGAAGCCGACCGCTTCCGCGAGCTGCTGGAAGCCGACTGGGGCGAAAAGATCGAAGCGCCCATGCCCGCGCCGGGACGTCCCTGGATCTTCCCGTACGCGGGTTCGGTTGTCGTGGTGGGGCTCGAAGCGCACTCGCTGCCGGCGCGTATCGGTGAGGATGCGGCGCGCAGCGCCTGGCCTTTGGCCGAAGAGGTGGCGCACAACCATCTCGGCGCCGTGATTGTCGCCGTTGTTCCCGAATCGGCATCGCTCGCGGAAAACGCCCGCAACTTCGTGAAGGTGCTCTCGAGCCTCTCGAAGCTGCCGAACGTCATGGGGCTTGCTTCGGCCGGCCAGATTTTCTCGCCCGCGGCTTTCCGCTCCGCAGCGCTCCAGATCGAGGAAGCGCCCGAGATGTTCCCGGCGTCGCTTGTCATCTATTTCGGCACTTGGCAGGAAACCGAAGGCGCGCAGCCCAACGGCTGCACGTTCGGCCTCGGCCGCTTTGCGCTCCCCGAAATCGAAGTCGAGCCGAGCGAGCTCGACGCAGCCGCCGTTCGAGCGCTTCTCGAAGCGGCCGTTCGCGTGCAGATGGAAACGGGCAAGGTCTTTAAGGACGGCGACGTCTTTGCGCACCAGGGCGTCGAATATGTCGTGCACTTCGGTCCGAGTACCGGGATTCCGGGTACGTCGACCCTGCACCTCGAAAAACATTGATGCGATCGAGCGCCGCAGCCGTGAATCGGTTTCAAACGGCGAGCGGCGCGAGCAAAGGAACTGCCATGACTGAAAGGAACGAATCGAAGACGCCGCTCGACACATCGAGCGTGCCGCAGCGCCGTGCGCCCATGCCGAACGAGGACGCGTTGGCGCTCATTGACGCTGCCAACTATGCCGTGCTCTCCACGGTTGACGAGGCGGGCAATCCCTACGGTGTGCCCGTGAGTGCCGCTCGCGACAAGGCGGCCGAAAAGCCCGTGCTCTACTTTCATTCGACCGCGTTTGAGGACAGCCGCAAAGCGCTCAACATGTCGGCCGTCGACCGTGTGAGCCTTTGCTTCGTCGGACGTGCCGTAACGGTGGGCGAGCGGTATACGGTCGACTACGAGAGCGTCGTTGCGGCCGGCCGCGTCGAACGCGTGACGGCTAAGGATGAGCTCGCTCACGGGTTCGACGTCCTCCTGAAGCGCTTTTCGTCGATGTGCGGCGAAGAAGCGAACCGCCGTTATTTGGAAGCGCATGCTTCGTATATGCCCGCGCTCTGGCGCGTTGCGGTCGATCGCCTTACGGGGAAGCGCCACCCGGCCGCGTAATCGACCGTTTTGGCTTGAGTCCCAAAAGGAAAGCCCGCGTCGGATTGCCGAGCGGGCTTTCTCTTTTGGGATAGCGGTCTCTTCGGATCCGCCAAAAAATCAGGCCTTTGCGGCCATGAAGACGCTCAGATTCTTCATATAGAGGATGAAGACATATGCGATGACGACCGTCGCGACGAAGAGTTCGAAATGCGCGAGGCCGCGCAGCTGCGCCACATAGCTTTCCGTACCCGGATATTCGGCCACAAGCGCCGCAGTCTTATAGAGCGCCGTTGCGCCGATTGCCATCGGGAACGTGAAGGCGGCGTAGCCCGGCGAAAACTGAAGGCGCAGCAGCCGCCAGAACGAGAAATAAATCGCGACCGTCATGAGGATCGAGATCCCGAATAGGAGTGCGACGATCAGAAGAGAGGGCGATTCGACTACCGTGAGATAGCCCGCAAGCGAGAGCGAGGCGGGTGCAGCCATGATTGCGATTGTGGGCTTGGCGGCATTGGGAACTTCTTCAAAGAAGATCAGTCGGTAGAGCATCACGGGGAGCATGATCGCGTAGGCGCACATGCCGATCGCGAGCAGTACATGAGCGAAGGGCAAGAGCGCTTCGCTTCCAGGGAACGTGACGTCGGCCACGATGATCCCAACGGGCGGCACGAACCACGAAGGCACCATATTGGGCAGAATTCGCTCCTTGGCGCGGAAATAGATGAAGGCCGCGAGTGCCATCAGGTGGCCCGCGACGGCTGCGCACCAGAGTGCGAGTGCGAAATCGGGGAATGCATCGTAAAGCGCTCGGGCTACGACCATCAGGCTCATGGCAAAGGTCGGCACAATGCTGCCGACAACCGGATGCGCGAGGTCTTTGACAAGCGTGTCGGCGTGCAGCACAAAGCGCACGAGGAGCATCGCCAAGAGGGCAGCCGCGACGACAGCGCCCGCAATCTGCCCCCAGCCATTCAGGGGCAGCGCATTTTCCATGCACCAGCCAAGGCTGCCGATGCCGAGCGCAAGACCGGCCATCGGAGTCGGGAGACCGCGGAAGCGGTAGTGAACCGAACGAAACATATCAGCGAAAATCCTCATTGCCGAAATTCAAAGAGTGCACGATTGTACTTAATAAAATGGGCTTTTCCGTTCAATTTCGCTGAATTATTCGGTATAATTTGTTCAGAAATTTCGAACGGCAGCGTGTTCAGCCGGTCGGCGCGGTCAGTGCTTGGTTCATGTTCGATCGGGGTGTCTGCGGACGTAGGCCTGCTTTCGAATTCTGCGCAACTTTTATCGCGCTCGCCGTTTCTTTCAAGAGCGGTGCGGCGCCAAACGAAGCGGTACGCCCATGATTTCCGTCACCATTCGTCAGCTTCAGGTCTTTCTCGCCATCGCCAAGAGCGAGAACATCGGCAACGCGGCCGAGCAGCTCATGATGAGCAAGAGCGCCGTTTCTCAGGCGCTCGCCGAGCTCGAGACGCGTCTCGGCGTGCAGCTTTTCGACCGCAGCCGCGGGCGCATCTACCTGACGGCCGAGGGCCGCCGCCTGATGCCGCAGGCCGACGAAATGATCAGCCGCGCAACGGGTATTTCCGAACTCTTCAAAACCGAAAAGAAGTTCAGCCACTTCCATGTCGGCTGCACGCGCACGATCGGCACCTTCATGATTGCCGAGCTTTTGCGCGGCTTTGAGGACGAAAAGGGGTGGCTGCCGACGGCGATGATTGCCAATACGCACACGATCGCCGAGCGGCTCGCGCGCTTTGAGCTCGACACGGCGCTCATCGAAGGGCCGGTGACGGACCCCGATCTCGTGACCGAGCCCTGGCTCGAAGATGAAATGATCGTGATCGCGCCGAAGGAGCATCCGCTAACGGGTCGTCCCATCAGCTACGAAGAGCTTGCCCAAGCGCGCTGGATCCTGCGCGAAGAGGGCTCTTCTTCGAGAAACTTTTTCGACACGCAGCTGCGGCAAAAGCTCACGGTCGCCAACGTAAGTGCCGAACTCAACAGCTTTGACGCCATTTTGCGCGCCGTGATCCAGGGGCTCGGGCTCACTTATATCTCCAAGCGCATTCTCACCGACCCCTTCTACGGGCGCTTCTTCTCGCGCATCGAATTGCCCGACCGCTTCCACCGACAGCTCACGTTCTGCCACCAGCGCGACAAATACTTGGCCGACGACGTGCGCGACTGGATGGATCTCTGCCGGCGTTATGCCGCACGTCAGATGCGGCTCGAAGAGGAGCGCACAATTCGCGCATACGGACTCGAGCGCTGAAAAAAAAATCCGATTGGCTTGCAGTTCTTTGCCGCAAGTGCGGCAATACGCGAGGATCGTATAGAAATCGGCTAGAAACGGGCAAGGCGCAGCCTTGCCCGAATCGTATCCGCGGGCAGACAATGTCTCCTATCGACGCCGTTCGTTCGGCGTCATCGAACGATTTTTTCGGAGGATTAGTAATGGAGCACATTCAGTCCGTTGCTGCGGATAAGGTCTACCGCATCTTCAATATCGGTGCGACCTCGGTCGTTTCGGCCGAGCACGAGGGCGTTGCCGACGCCATGGCTGCCGCTTGGAATACGTGTGCGGAGGTCCTTCCCTGCAAGGCGGTTGTTCTGATCGACAAGACGCACTTCACGCGGCCGCTCGTTGAAAAGAGCGGCTACTTTGCGCTGCAGTTCCCGACCGTCGGCGTGGCGCGAGAAACGATGTATCTGGGTTCCGTCTCGAAGAACGACAATGCCAAGAAGCTCGAAGAGAGCGGTGCGGAATTCTTCAAGATGCCGGGCTGGGAAATTCCTCTCATGAAGGGATGCGCTGCGTGGGTGATCTGCAAACACATCCCGCGCCCCGAGAACGAAAAGGACTTCGACCTCTTTGTGGGTGAAGTGGTCGCCGCCTGGGCCGACGAACGCGTCTTCAAGGACGGCCACTGGCTCTTCGAAACGGCGCCCGACGACATGAAGACGCTGCACTATGTGGCGGGCGGGCACTTCTACAAGATTGGTGAAGCACTGGATGTACCGGGCTACTGATAGCTGATAGCGCGTATCTACCATAGAAGAAAAGACGCGGCGCGATCGACCATCGATCGCACCGCGTCTTGCACTTCGGGGCTTGCTCAGTCGAGCACGCGGTGCTTCGGGAAGAGTCGTCCCCAGACGATAAGCACGCGCTTGGCGATCTGGCCGCCCAAGAGTGCCGCGATAAGCGTGCCCTCGCGCACGCCCACTACGGTACCGAACAGAATGAGCGAGAGGGTAGAGGCAACGACAACGAGAAAAATGTCTATACCCATGCGAAGCGTCCCGAAGGAACCGCCCCAGCGGCCGAGTACGGCGAGTACAACGCCTTCGGGCGGCAGAATCGCGATGCGCGCGAATACCATCGAAGCGATGCCGATCCCGACGCCGAGCGTGCCGAGGAGAACGTAGCCGATCTGCCCGACGTAGGTTTCGGGAGCAACGAAGGACGTAACCATCATCGCAATATCGAAAATGAGCCCGAAGGCTGCGCAGATCGGCAGCTGACGCAGCGCTTTCTGAAGAATGGCCCGCGAGTCGATGATGATCTGAATCACGAAGAAAAAGAAATTCGTGAGAAAGACGAAAAAACCCATGGAGACGCCTGTGGCGCGATTGAGTACGAGCGCAACGCTGCTCAACGTACCGGTACCAAGCTCCGCATGCGTTGTCGTAGCAATGCCGAGCGAGAGCATGCAGAGCCCGAAAAAGAAAATGAGCATGCGCCGAATCATGGGGAACGCTTCCAAAAATAAGGTGTAAAGGACCTCGACCCACCGGAACACAGTCAATTCCGGCGGGGGCGGGACAAACAATTTCTTCTTTCTGCCGCGGGAAACGCCGACGACAAAGCCCGCTGGCTCGACGGAGTCGAGTCGGCGAAGCGGTTGAACGACAGGCGGTTCGGGCGGCGGACCGCATCGGTTACGTGCGGCGCGTCGAATCGGCGGCACTGGTACGGAGCGCTGGGCTCGAGCGTCTGCGCACTTGGGCGCAGGCGGCTTCGGGCGGAAAGCGGGCGTGCCGGGGTCGACCGGAGGAGTGAGCGCTCCCTGAAGCGTCGCGGTCGGGTATCCGAGGCAGGAAAACCGGGGAAAAGCGGCCGAAAGCGGCTTGGAGCGCTGCGCTTTCGCTTAACTCGCGGGGAAACGAGTAAGGCGAACGAGCGAAGTCGGCGTTTCTCGAAAGCGCTTAAAGAAAATAATCATTTGCGCGCACGAGGTCAAATGAACGGAAACTATGGGTTTACGGGCGGTGTTTGGGTAAGCGACCGGCTCATCGGGCTTCGTCGTCAGTCAATGTGCGGGTCGATTTGGTGTTGGCTGCGAGAGATTCCTGCAGCATCCGCACCACGACCGTTCGTGTCACGAACGTATGAAACGGCATGGGGCCGATCTGCGGACTCGCCTTGTGCGGTGCCCGCAGCGCCGATACTGCGGGCGAACGGCGTTACTGCTCGATGCGTACGTTGAGATTGAATGCGTAACGATCGGCCGGATGGTAGGAGACCGTAATGAGAAGCACGCGGTTTCGCGCGCTCATGTACTGGCGATAGATGCGAAGCGCAGGTGCGCCGAGCGGTGCTTCGAGGTTGCGCGAAGCTTCTTCGGTGAGCGTCGTGGCTTCCACGGTCTGGCGAACTTCGACGCAGTGTTCGCGAAAGTGCGAGCAAATGAGTTCGATCATGAGTTCGTCAGGATTCTCCCGCGCAAGCGGCACGATTTCGCGCCACTGCGGGCGTATGTATTCGGTTGTCCAAGCGATAGGCGGATCGTGCGGCGTAACGCCCAAGCGAACCATGGAAAACCGAAGCATTGTCTCACCGGGCGGCACGCGGATCTTTTCGGCAAGCGACTTGCTGACCACGACTTCTCCGATTTCAATCAGCTTGCGCGGGTTTTTGGCAGCAAGACGATCGAGGTCCGAGAGCGAAGAAATCTGCTCGTTGACGCTCGTGAGCCGCCCTCTCGCAATGACGCGCGTCCCGACGTGCGGCGTGCGTCGAATAAGGCCCGCGCGTTCAAGTTTCTCGAGAGCAGCGCGAACAGTGTGGCGCGAAAGGCCCGTTTCTTTGGCAAGGTCGACTTCTCTGGGCAAGAGACTGCCGATCGGGTAGCGACCCGAGCTGATGGCGCGGGTGAGCTTGCGGGCGAGCTCTTCGTAAAGGAGCGGTCGGTTGGCCATGTTGCGTGGTGGTTCGGATTTTCAGTATTGGCGCCAAAAGATAGCGCAGACCGTCGACCGCTTTTGAGAAAAGCGCATCGACGGAACGGGTGAAGCCGCCTGCGCGATGCACAGGCGGCTATGACCGTCATTCTCGATCAGTAGAGACCGATGGCCTTCCACCAGAGCATGCCCGTCGAGAAGACGATCAGCACGCACGTGGTGACGATTGAGAAGTTGATCTTGTAGAAGCGCGGCCGTTCAAAATAGCCCTGACCGAAGTAAATCGGGCCCGGTCCGCCCGCGTACTCGGTGATGCCCCACATGAAGTTCGAGAAGATCGCAAAGCAGATGGCAACCATCGTGGCGGGAGCGCCCGCAGCGATCGCGACCGAAGCGAACGGAACGTACATGGCGGCGACGTGCCCCGAGGCAGTGGCAAATACGTAGTGCAGGTAGATGTAGGCAAAGCCCAAGATGATGAAGGTCGTCATCCAGTCGAGACCGCCGAGGGAGGCGGCAAAGCCCACCGTCATCCACTTGATGAAGCCGAGCTTCGTCAAACCTGTGGCGAGCGAAATGATGGCGCCGAACCACACGACCGTGTCCCATGCCGCTTTGTCGTTCAGCACGTCTTTCCAGGCAACGGCGCCCGTGATGAAGAGTAAGGCGACAAGGCCGAGGCCGATCGCATTGGCGTCAAGTCCCGTCAAAAGGCACGTGCCCCAGCCGACGAGCGCGATGATGAAGCCCGTGAGCACAAGTTTTTCCTGCATCGACATCGGGCCCATTTTGGCAAGTTCTTCGCGACCCATAACCTTGGCTTCGGGCGTGCGCTTCAGTTCCGGATTCATAAAGCGGAAGGTGAGAAGCGGCATGACGACAAAGCAGATCATGCTCGGCACGACGGCGGCGAGGAACCATTCGCCCCAAGTGAGGTTGACCCCGAGCCCCTCTTTGGCAAGCGTGGCGCAAAGCGGGTTGGCGGCCATGCCGGTCAGGAACATCGCGCCCGTAATCGGCGTGAACTGGAAGCAGGTCATGATGAGGAAGTCGCCGATGCGCTTGCCCGTCGGTCCCGGGGCGGAACCGAGCACCTGGTTGATGGATTTGGCGACCGGCAGAATGATGCCGCCCGAGCGCGCGGTTACGCTCGGCATGGCAGGTGCCATCACGAGGTCGGCAATGCCGAGCGAATAGGCGACGCCCAGAGACGAGCCGCCGAAGAGGCTGAGCGTCTTATAAGCAATGCGGCGGCCGAGCCCCGACTGCACGAATCCGAGCGAGAGGACGTAGGCCGAGAAGATCATCCAGACGGTGCCCGAAGAAAAGCCCTTGAGGACGTCCCCGAGCGGCAGCGTCTTGGTGAAATAGGTGAGTGCGAGCGCGATGAACATCACAGCGCCCGACGGGATGGGCGAAGAAAGGATTGCTGCAATCGTCGCAGCAAAAATGGCGAACATGTGCCACGCCTCGGGCTTCAGGCCCTCGGGCGTCGGCATCACCCAGATGAGGAGCAGGACGGCGAGCGGCACCGCCCAGCGAATGAGCTTCTGTTTCATGGCTGAGGTCGAGCATTTGTCGGGCGCCAAAAGATGCGCCCAAACGCGGCGGCAGCTTGCGGGAGGAACAAGCGGCGCCGCGGGTCGGATTTCGACGTTACGTCGGGCGTCTCAATAACGAGACCGCGTGTCGCTTATTCGGCTTTGCCGTACTTCGCTACAACGCGCTCGACGAATTCGGGCGCGAGGCCGATGTAGGTGTGCGGGTCGAGCATGTGGTCGATTTCGTCTTCGGTGAAGGCGTCGGCGACGGCCGGAGTCTTCATGAGCACGTCCTTGAGGGGGATTTCCTTTTCGTAGGCTTCCATGCAGCTCTTGTAAACGATGTCGTGCGCGGTCAGACGGCCGAGCTTGACGGCCAGGTGCATCATGACGCACTCGCTCATCATCAGCCCCTTCTGCGCGAAAAGGTTGCGTTCCATGTGCTTCGGATAGACGATGAGGTTCTTGAGGATGTTCTTCGCCTTTTCGAGCGCGCACCCCATCATCTGGCAGGTGCGCGGAATGGCTTCCCACTCGGAGATGAAGCAGCCCCAGTCGCGTTCGTTTTCGCTCACCATCGATTCGACGACGACGGGCGCGGCGCTGCGGACGTTGCGGCAGAGGGCGATCACGTTTTCGAGAACGGCCGGATTGCGCTTGTGCGGCATCGTGGAGCTGCCGACCTTGCCCATGAAGAACGGCTCTTCGAGCTCCAGAATTTCGGTGCGCTGCAGCGTGAAGATTTCGTGCATGATGCGTCCGATCGTGCCCGCGCAAAGCGCAAGAACGCTCGTAAATTCAGCCTGGTTGTCGCGGGCGACGTGCCAGGCGATGGTCGGAACCTTGAGGCCCAGGATTTCCATCATGCGCTTTTGCGTTTTAAGTCCCTTTTCGGGCTGCGAGGCGAGCGTGCCGACGGCACCGGCCATTTCGCCCACGAAGACGCGCTCGGCCATTTCTTCAAGGCGTTCGATGTCGCGGCCGAGTTCATCGGCCCAAACGGCGGCCTTGTAGCCGAAAGTGATCGGGATGGCATGCACGATGTGCGTGCGGCCGGCCATCACGGTGTGCGCATGCTTCTCGGCGAGGTCGAGGCAGTACTCGAGGCAGAGCTTCATGTCGCGCAGAATGATGTTGTAGGCGTCGCGCTGCATTAGAACGAGCCCCGTGTCGTAGATGTCCTGGCTCGTCGCGCCCCAGTGAACGAATTCGCCGGCTCGGTCCGGCAGAACCGCCTTAAAGGCCTTCAGAAGCGGCACGATCGTGATCGAGCTCTTGATGTATTCGCCGATCGAGTCGATGTCGAGCAGTTCGGCTTTGGCGTATTCGTTGATGATGTCGGCTTTTTCCTTCGGGATCACGCCGAGTTCGCCCTGCGCCTTGGCAAGCGCGGCTTCGGTGTCGAGCCACTTCTGGGCCCAGGCGCGCTCGGAAAAGACTTCACGCATTTCGGCGGTGCTGAACATGCTCGCGAAGATGCGGCTGTCGAGGACGGTGGAAGACATCGTGCAAACTCCTTTTGGATGCGGTAGGAAGAATGAATTCGCGCAGCGCTGCGGCTCTGCCGGCTCGGATCGGCAGCCTTTTGCCGCACCGTTGCGCTTGGCGTGAAAACATTCTTCCCGAGCGTCGAAATGCACGTTGTAAACTCCGCTTTTGTCTTGACGGCGTCGGACAAAAAGCATTCTTTAATGTGAGAAAAATCTATAAAAAACAAAGTGATAGTTTTATGTTCGGTTTGTGTAGGCCATTCAATGAGACCGTACATAAGGCTCGAGCCCGATGTTTGAGCGGATTGCCCGTGCCTTGGGGCGAACTTAAGGACAATAAAAGCCATACAAATTGGAAATAAGTCCGGATGAAGCCCGCTGAACCGACCTTGCGCTTGCCGACAGGTGTCAGCTGCGACGATAGTGACAATACGAGAAGGCTGCGAGCGTGGTGAGAGTCGTACGAACCTCATGCGAAACAAAAAAGCCCCGACAGCAATCTGTCGGGGCGCCCGCGTTTGTTGCTGGAACTCAGTAAAGCAGCAAACGATTTCGGATCAGTCAAAGAAGAAAAAGATCAACTAAATTTTTAGAAAAATCCTCGCTTCACTTCGGAAAGAGAAATGTATACGTTCTTGTGCTGGCTATAGTGTTCGAGCATCATCTTGTGCGTTTCGCGCCCGATGCCCGACTTCTTGTAGCCGCCAAAGGGCGTGTGCGCCGGGAGTTCGTTGTAGGTGTTGACCCACATGCGGCCGGTCTGCACGGCGCGTGCCACGCGGAATGCGCGGTTGATGTCGCGCGTCCAGACGGCGCCGCCCAAGCCGTATTCGCTGTCGTTGGCCATGGCGACGACTTCTTCTTCGGTCTTGAAGCGGATGACGCAGGCCACCGGCCCGAAGATTTCGTTCTGTGCAACCTTCATATCGTTCGTGACGTCAACGAGGAGCGTCGGCTGCATGAAGGCGCCCTTTTCAAAGCCCGGAATTTCGGCGGGTTCGCCGCCTACGGCAACGCGCGCGCCTTCCTTTTTGGCTTCCTCGACCCAGCCGACAATCTTTTCGAGCTGACGGCGATTGATCTGCGAGCCCATCTGCGTCGTCGGGTCGAGCGGGTCGCCGACCTTAACGGCCTTGAAGGCTTCGACAAGCTTGCCGACGAATTCGTCGTAGATTTCATCCTGAACGAAGATGCGCGAACCCGCACAGCAGACCTGGCCCTGGTTGAAGAGAATGCCGATCTGAGCGCCCTCGATGGCGCGATCCATGTCGCAGTCGGCGAAGTAGATGTTCGCGGACTTGCCGCCGAGTTCGAGCGTCGCCGGAATGAGTCGATTGGCGGCGGCGCGCGCAACGTCGTAGCCGACTTCGGTCGAACCCGTGAAGGCGAGCTTCGCGAACCCCGGATGGTCGAGCATTGCCTGGCCCGTGACGGCGCCGCGGCCCGTGATGATGTTGACGACGCCGGCAGGAAGGACTTCGTTCATGATTTCGCCCAAGACGAGGAGCGAAAGCGGCGTCGTGGAGGAAGACTTGATGACGACGGTGTTGCCTGCGGCGAGCGCGGGTGCAAGCTTCCATGCGCCCATGAGGAGCGGGAAGTTCCACGGAATGATCTGACCTACGACGCCGATCGGTTCGCGAAGCACGAGCGAAAGCGTCTTGTCGTCGATCATGACGGCTTCGCCTTCATCGGCGCGCAGGGCGCCGGCGAAGTAGCGGAAGTGGTCTGAGGAGAGCGGTACGTCGACAAGCGTCGTTTCGCGAATCGGCTTGCCGTTATCCATCGTTTCGACGCGGGCGAGGTCGGCAGCGGCCGCATCAATGCGGTCGGCGATTTTGAGGAGCAGCGCCGCACGATCCGCGGGCGAGGTGGCGGCCCAGGCCGGGAACGCCGCCTGCGCAGCGGCAACGGCGCGATCGACGTCCGCCGCGGAAGCGTCGGCACACCAGGCGAGGTGTTCGCCCGTGGCGGGATTGGTCGTTTCGAATTCGCGTTCGCCTTCGGCGGCAGTCCATTCGCCGTTGATGAGAAGACCGTAGTGATCCTTGAGCTGCATACGCAACCTCCTTGGAGAAAAGTGGGGGCGGCCGGCAATGCGGCAAAGCGCCGTTCGCTTGCGCAAGTGCGCCGCCGATGCTTCGAATCTACTCGCAAGGATTTTGTTCGCCCATAGATCGTTGTGAGGTTGATTGTCCCTTGTCGATAGGTCGTCCGACTTAAGTCGAATCAATGGAAGGGGTCCCTTCCGAACGGGCTCTTTCGCGCGGTTGGCTCTGCGGAAGGCGTCGCGCGCAGGCGATTCGAGCGGCCCTCCGCCGTGCGGCGGATGAGCGACAAATAGAGCATTCGGGGGGCGACAACTGAAGCATTCGGCAACAATTTGGCTTGCGTCCAATAGCTTCTGAAAACACAAAAGCATCACGCCGATAGTCGAAAGACTATCGGCGTGCTCGGAGTTCGAATTGCTGTGCCGCTCGGGATATCGAAAGTTCGAATGAAGGACGGGCGTTTCGGCAATTCCCGTTTCGATCAGGCCTTCTCGAGCAGGAAGAGCGTATGGCTGATGCCGAGATTCGGGTGTTCGGACACGATGCGAAGACCGGCTTCGCAGAAGAGCTTTCGCAGCGCCGGGCCGTTAAAGAAGCGGCTGCGGCCGTTGGCCATCACCGTGAAGTAGAGGCTTGAGGCCGCGAGCGAAAGTTCCGCGGCCTTGTGGCGCTGCTCGTCGACGAGCGGCTCGAGCACGGCGAGTGCGGCGCCGTCGCGCATCGCTCGGCGGGTGCGCTCGAGAATGGTCTTTGCCTCACTTTCACTGAAGCAGTCGAGGAACTGGCTCATCCAGTAGAGATCCGCTCCCGCCGTGCCTTCGAGTTCGCTGTCGGTTAACCAATCGATCGAAATCGTACGGATGCGCGCGGCATAGGGCGCGATTTCTTCACGCGCGAGGAGCGCCTCGGTTTCTACGGGCAGATCGACGAAATAGGCGCTCGATTCCGGGAACCGATCGAGAAAAGCCTTCGTAAAGCGGCCGGTGTTGCCCCCGATGTCGACGAGCGTGCGCCACGCGGGGTTTACGCTCGCGAGCACGTCGAGCGCGGCTTCGTAAGCGCGGTCGCTGTGAAAGTGGTCGAACCCGAACCAGGCGCGGCGGGCACGCTCGGGGAGTTCGGGCAGATGCGGGTAAATGGTCTTCCATTCGGGATTGAAGGCCGCAAGTCCCGCCGGACGTGTTTCAAGTAGCGCCTCGAGCGTCTTATCGAGCCCGACGTAGTTGACGTCGTCGGCGAAGAAAAAGTTCGCGCGCGTCATTTCATCGAAAAGGAGGCAATCGGCAACGGGCGTCGTCGAGAGGGTCCCTTCGGGGCTGCGCGTCAGAACGTCGGCCGCAGCGAGAATGTCGGCCATGACGGCGGCGGCATAGGGTGTGATCTCCAGCGCCTCGGCATAGGATTCGGCCGTGCCGCCCGAGTGGCGCGCCACGGCTTCGAGAAACCCTGTGTGCAGTGCGGCCGAAACCGCTTTGAAGATAAAAGGCGCAAAGGCAAGTCGCTGCGCGGCAAGCAGCGTGTCGAGAAAAGCGTGTTTTCGGTCTCTGGTCATGACGCGGTTCGGGGCGGTGTACGGTTGGTCGGTTTGGTGATCGAACTCTTTAGCTCGGAAGCGTTTGACGCTTCAGGTGCCTTGATCTTCGCGAAATTCTTCAAGCATGCGCAGAAAGAGAGCGCTGCGTTCGGCCGGCGTGCCCGTGAGCGCAAAGACGGCAGGCTCGGCCGGAGGCGACTTCTCCGCAGGCGCAAGCACGGAGAGCAAGAGCGTTCCCGAGCGGTAAAAGTACGCGCTGAGCCGCCTGCCTTCCGGGGCGCGAACGACGAGGGCGGCGCGCCGGCCGTCGGGGAGCGCCTCAAACGAGCTCTTCGCGCGCGGGTGCGTGACAAGCGCCTGCGGCGTGCGGTTCATTTTGATTTCGCTCTCTTTGGCGCCCCAAAGCGCAAAGAAGACTTCCGTGAACGCTTCGGGGGGCAGCCGTTCGGCTGCGCGCGCAAGGATCGCTGCGGCGTCCGCCCCAAAGGCAAAGTCGGCAACACTCATCAGGCGCTTGACGGGACGCGGCCGCTCAAGGTCGATGCCCATGGGCGCGAAAGAGAGCGACGCGGCGGCGCCGCCCGCGGCATGTGCGAGCGTGAGCCAAAGCGCAGGTGCTGCAGTGCTCTCGGACGCGGTGCGGCGCATCAGAATCGGACCGTAGGGCGGCTCTTCGGCGTAGACGTATGCGGCTTCCCTCTCACGCTCGGCCGACATAAAGCGGGCGGCGAGGAGCAGCGCCGAAAGGCGTGCGGAAAAACTCTGCCTGCGCCGATTCGGGTGCGTAAAGGTCGAAAGCCGTTCACGACAAGCCTTGGGAAGCGCGGAAAAGAGCGCTTCGTCGTTTGGGGCAGCTTTATCGGCTTCGTCGGCCTCTGCGTCCGGCAGAAGCAGTACGACGCTTGAGACGCGCCCGGCGCGCGCTTCGTCAATCGCGCGGTCAAGCGCCGCGAGACCTGTTTCGTCGGCTGCGATGCGCACGGGCGCGCGGTTGAAGCCGAGCGGCGCACCGTCGGTGCCGAGCACGGCTTGCGGAAAGTCGGGCGCGAGCGCCTCGGGCGAATGCAGGGGGCTTGCGGGTTTCAAGGCGGCGTTCGGCGTCATCTTCAGAGCGCCTCGTCGCCCGGGAGCCACTTGCGGAAAAGTAGGCTCGTATTGATGCCGCCGAAGGCAAAGTTGTTGCTCATGACGATGCGCTGCTCGAGCGGGCGCACAGACCCCGTGACGTAGTTGAGAGGCGCACAGGCCGGATCCGGATTTTCGAGGTTCAGGACCGGCGCGACAAATCCGTCGATCATCCCGCGAATGGCAAAGATCGCCTCGAGCGCACCGCAGGCGCCGAGCGTGTGGCCCATGTGGCCCTTGTAGGTCGAATAGGGGACGCGGCTGCCGAAAACCGCGTGCGTGGCGTGGCTTTCGGCAACGTCGCCGCGATCGGTGGCGGTGCCGTGCCCGTTCACGTAGTCGACGGCTTCGGGGGCAATCTCTGCGTCTTCAAGTGCAAGCCGCATCGCCGCGGCCATCTGCTCAGACTGCGGCGTCGTGATGTGCGCGCCGTCGCTGTTCGTGCCGAAGCCGAGCACTTCGGCGTAGATGCGCGCGCCGCGCGCGAGCGCATGTTCGAGCGACTCGAGAATGAGCGTGCCCGCGCCTTCGCCGACCACGAGCCCGTCGCGGTCGCGGTCAAAGGGACGCGGCGTCATTTGCGGACGGTCGTTGTAGCGTACGGATGTCGCAAAGAGCGTGTCGAAAATGGCGGCATCCGTCGCGTCGAGTTCTTCACTGCCGCCCGCAATCATGACGGATTCTTTGCCCGAAGCAATCGTCTCGTAGGCGTAGCCGATGCCTTGGCTGCCGGAGGTGCAAGCGGACGACGTCGGAATGATGCGGCCTTTGGCGCCTAAGTAGACGCCGATATTGACTGCGGCCGAGTGCGACATCATGCGCACGTAGGTCGTCGCCGTGATGCCGCGGCAGGAATTCGTCAGAATAAGGTTCGCGAGTTCGGCAACGGCAGACGGCTGACCGGCCGAAGAGCCGTAAGCGATGCCCGTTTCGGGCGACGCAATGACGGGCGAATCCGCGAGTCCAGCGTCCTCAAGGGCGTCGAGCGCCGTTTTGACCGCCATAACCGCAACGCGTCCCATCGAGCGCGTGCGCTTTCGCGAGAAGCGTACGGGATCGAGCTCGAAGGGTTTGGCAGGCGCAGCCACGCGCGTATTGAGATCTTCGACGTTCTCCCAGGCGTGCATGCGGACGATGCCGCTTTCGTTGCGCTCGAGTGCGCCGCGCACGGCGGCCCAATCGTTGCCGAGCGGCGAAATGCCGGCCATGCCGGTGATGACGACGCGGTGGAGAGTTTTGGTTTTATTCATCGGAAGAACTCGCTCTGACGGATAAGCTTGGCTGGTGTGCTCGCGGGACTCGACTGCAGTTTTTATAAGCCGCCCGAAACGGGAATGACGGCGCGCGTAACGTAGGCGGCCTCCGGTGAGAGGAGGAACTTCACGACGGCGGCAACTTCTTCGGGTTCGCCGATGCGTCCCATCGGAATGAGGGGCGTAATGCGATCTCGGTCCGCGTCGGTCGTCATTTCGGTGTTGATGAGGCCGGGCGCAACGACGTTGACCGTAATGCCGCGGCTTGCGAGTTCCGCGCCGAGCGCTTTGGCCGCACCGATCAACCCCGCCTTTGCGGCCGAGTAGTTCGTCTGCCCGCGCGTGCCGTGAATGCCCGAAATGGAGCTCACGACGACGATGCGCCCGCGGCGCAGGCGCGCTATCGGGAGCAGCACGGGCTTGAGAACGTTGTAAAAGCCCCCGAGACTCACGTCGATCACGTCGTCCCAGTCGCTTTCGCTCATCCCGACGAGCGGACCGTCGCGGTTGATGCCGGCGTTCAATACGATGCCCCAGTAGGGGCCGTTCGCTTCCACGTCGGTCGAGAGCGCCGTGCGGGCGGCTTCGCGGTCGGTGACGTCAAAGTAGAGCGCGCGCGGCAGAGTACCGAGCGCGGCGAGCTCCGCGAGAAGACTGTCGGCTTCGGCCGAGGGCTTGCGGCCGTTCACGACGACGTCGTAGCCCGAGCGCGCGAGCGACAGCGCTACGGCGCGGCCGATGCCGCGGGTGCTTCCCGTGACGAGAACGGTCTTTTTCGCTGAAGCCGAGTCGGCAGCGGACGGTTGCATTTTGCGGGTTCTCATGGTGCTGAAATGGCGTTGGGAGAATGTTTATCGAATGATTTTCGCGGCTGCGTTCGGTTCGTCTTCGTCGAAGTAGCCGGGCGGCGGATTGAAAACGGTGAGCATGGCGCTTCCGGCGGGCTCGCTGCCCTCGTCGCGCTCGAGGGTCACGCGGCAGTCGAATTGCCAGAGGCCGTCGTCGCTTTCGAACGTTTTCTCGACTCTGCAGTGCAGGCGGCTGCCGACGGGAAAGGACGGGGCGTTGAGCAACATGCGGCGCGTACCCAAAAGGAGACCTTCGCGCGGTTTGTCGCCCGCGAGAATACGCATGCGGCCCGCGAAAATGCCCACCGTCTGCGCCATCACTTCGATAAGGCCGAGCGCCGGAAAGCGCCCGTTCTCATTGAGCAGAAGGTTGTCCGCTCGAATGACGGTGCGGCTTTCGGCAGCGCTGTCGTCGGCCGAGAGCGCCGTATCGATAAGCTGCATCGGCGGGCGCTGCGGCAGCAGCAAAACGGCATCGCACGGAAACTGAAGTGCGGCTGCGGGATTGCCGCCCGCGCCGGGGGCTGGCGTCATCATCTGTGCTTTGCCTCCTTCACGTCGTCAACTGCTTCGAAAACAAGCGAAATGTTGCTGCCGCCGAACGCAAAGGCGTTCACAAGAACGCGTCGGCAGTGCCTGCGCTCGGGGCTGCGGACGAGCGCCAAAGGCGCGAGCGTCAAGTCGAGGGGGAGCTCGGCCGGGGTATTGAGCGGGAGCGTCGCTTCGCCCGTTCTCAACGTATCCGAGATGAGGAGACAGGCAACGGCGCCCGCAAAGGCGCCCGCGCCGGCGAGTTGGTGGCCGACAGCGCGCTTCAGGGACGCGGCAGGCGCTTTGTCGCCGAAAAGCGCGTGCACGGCGCTCGCTTCCATGCGGTCGTTTTGGTCGGTGCCCGTGCCGTGAAGTACGACAAAGTCGATATCGTCGGGCGCAAGGTCTGCGCTGCGAAGTGCGGTCCGCATGGCTAGAAGCGCACCCGCCCCCGTCGGGTCGGGCGCGGAAATATGATGCGCGTCGCTCGTTTCGCCCCAACCGACAAGCTTGAGGCGCGCGACCGACTCGCCGAGCACGGGTTCGGTCGAGAGCAGCAGAAGAGCGCCCCCCGGGCCGAGCGCGAGACCTTCGCGCGCGGTGCAGAAGGGGAGCGACCCCTTGGGCGTACGCGCGCCGAGCGCGAGAAAGCCCTCGTCCGTGAGGGGATTGACGAGATCAAAGCCCCCCGCGATCGCTGCACGGACGCGTTCGCTTCGCAAAAGTCTCGCGCCTTCGGCGACGGCCTTGGCACCCGCCGTGCAGGCGGTCGAGAGCACGTAGGCCGGGCCCGTGAGGCCGAGGACGGCTGCCGCCGCGCCGGCACTTCGACCGAGCGACATGGGAAGCCAAGCCTGCGGGTGCGGCGCATGATCGGGCGCAGCCGCCGCTTGAGATATTGTTTCGGCAAGCCCGGCCGTCGTCGTACCTGCGACGAGCGCGATGTCCTCGGGCTTGATGCCCGCCGCAAGCGCTCGGTGCGCGTGCGGCGCGGCGAGCTCGACGAGTTCGGCGAGACCCGCCGTGCGGTCGGCTGGCGCGATTTTTCCCCCTTGAAAGGCCGCTTCAACGAGGGCGGCACCTTCGTGGGCGGGCGTTGTCCGCTTTGCCCCGTTGTCAACGAGCGAAAAGCCTTCAGAAAGCGCCTTCATCACGGCAGCGCCATCGCGCCCGAGCACGCAGGAGAGCGTCGCGGCGTGCACATAGACGGGCTTCTCGGCCGCGCGCCGCTGCGCGCTTTGTTCTCTCAATTCATTCGGTGGCGTAGTCGTCTCGTGCATGGCTCTGAAAACGGTGTTGCGGCGACGCGAAAAAGCTCAAGCGCCGGGGTCGCGTCGAACGGTGCCGCAATTATAGGATCGGCTTGCTCAGCACTTGGCTTCGAGCGCCGCAACGATTCTCGAGAAAATCCCCGCGTCGGCGGCCGAGAGGAAGGCACCGTCGCGGCGACGCTCTTCCCGGAGAATCCCGATCAAAAGCGAGAGGAGTGAAAGCGGCTCGAGCGGAGCGAGGTCGGCTGCGTCCGGGTAGCTTGGGAGCGTCGTCGGATAGGCGCCGTCGAGTACGGGCTTTGTGAAGACTTTCGCAAGCTCGTCGAGCACCGCCCAGATCCTCACGGTTTCCGGCGCATACTGAACGAAATAGATGCGGTCGTTCGAAGCGGAGGTCCAGGCGCCGGCAGGGTGCGACTTCAAAAAACGCGCATATTCGACGAGTGCGGGCATGGCGTTTTTGAGCGGTGCGAGCGGATCGGGCGCGTCTTCATTAGACATCTTTGCTGCGAGCGCTTCGGCTTCTTCGGCACGCGCTTTGGCTTTGAGTACTTCGTAGCGATCAAGCCCCTTTTCGGCAGCCATGCTTTCGGCAGGGTACTTCGCCTCCGTTTTTTCGAGCTTCTCGAGAACGGCTTCATCAAGCGACGCACCGAGCCGATCCGCGAGGAGCACCGCGTAGGTCGCGATGTCGGCGAGTTCTTCGAGCATGCGCTCGCGCTTCTCCAGACACTCGGCATCCGACCCCGACCACTGAAAAAGTTCGAGCAGTTCGGCCGCTTCAAGCGAAATGGAAATCGCCAGGTCCTTCGGGTGGTGATACACGGCCCAGCCGCGCGCGTCGCGAAAGGCGCGGATCTTCGCGCAGGTGACGGGCGAGAGCATTTGGACGGCAGGTTCGTTCTGCGCCGCCCTTTTCGCGAGACGTTCTTTCTGATCAGAGGTGTTCGGCGTAGGCATCGTCGTTGTCCGTGAGAACTGTCGGAATCGGTTGTGCGGCGCGTTTGGCGGCAGGACTTATCCGGGAAACAAAGTGGATTTACTCGTGCTTAACGCATGTGGAGGCGCTTAAGAAAACTCAAGCGGAATTGAGGTCAGTGTAATGCTTAAGCATTCTTGTAGATGGCTATCCTTCCGTATCGGTGATTGTCCTTGCACGGGCTTGCTCTCGCAAGCATGCGCGGGCATACCTTGTCGATGGCGAGCTCCCTTGGCATCACAATACACAAGAAAGCATACCTGTTCCCAACCAACACATCGCGTTTGTATTCGAGAAAACCCGAATACTTTTTTAGAAGTTTGGAAATGTGCGAGGTGATTTGAAAGAGTTCAGGCGGCTGACGCGCAGAATGCCCCGGCGGAACAAACCAAACGAACAAACCACACGAACAAAGGAAAAGCGCCGCGCGTTTGCACGTGCGGCGCTTCCGAGGTCGAGGACCGGTACCGGGCCGGTCTCATCGGGGCGAATTATTCGTCCTTGATCAGGAGATCGTCTTCGCTGTAGCCCTGCTTGAGGAGATCGGCCATCCAGGCGGGCTGGCGGCCGCGGCCCGACCAAGTACGGGAACCGTCGGGGCTGCGGAATTTCGGGGCAGCGACGCCGCGGCGCGGACGCACGACCTTTTCTTCCTTGCCGAACTTGAGTTCGCCGGAATTGATCTGCAGCACGGAGATGAGGCGCTGGGCTTCATCCACGGCAAGGCTGCGAGCCTGTTCCTGCTTGACCTTGATCTGGTTCTGAAGCTCTTCAATTTCTTCCAGGATCTTCTGCAGTTCGGGCTTCATTTTCTATCTGTCTCCGAAATGAATAATTGAATTGTCGAATGATTCGCTGATTACGATAAAAAGCAAAGGTGCTGAAAATCTTTCAAGCGCTGCATGAAATACCGATTCTCTCATTGCCGGCTTTCGGCATAAGTATTTTGAGAGGCTATCTCGGCATTGATTCAAAGCACGTCTCGAATTCTATCACCGCTTGCTTCGCATTTATAGATGCGCTTCGATTTCAAAAATAAAGACGGAAAACCGGCGGCATTGCCGGTTTTTCGCCTCAATGAAGAGAAAAGAAGAGCCGATACACAAATTCACGCTTTTTCGTGTTTGAAATGCGTAAAATGGTCGGCGCCTGTTCTCAGGCGCTTTTTCTCTCGGGTTCCGTGCGCCGTAGCGCTGCCGAATCTCCGGGAAAAACAAGCATCAAGCAATCGAAGTGGATTGCTGCAAAACCTTTGGCGTTCTTAAAGCGAATCTGCTTGAAGCGGATTATATATGGAAACGGATAACAACGTGACAAAAGCAAATGTGCCTGCGGGCGAAAAGCGTTTTACGAAGCGTGCAGCGATCGGTGCGGCCGCCGTCATTTCCGCGCTTTATGCTGGCATGCTGCTTGCTCAAAATATCGAGGGCAATACGGTCAACGATTCTTTTTCGAAAGCCAAGCGAATGCTTGAGCGTTCGGTGTACTTCGACCACCGTGTGACGCTCTATTGCCGCGCACCCTTCGACGAAAAGAAAAACATAAAGCTGCCCGAGGGTTTTAAGACGCCCAAGCACGAAAAGCGTGCGGTGCGCGTCGAATGGGAGCATGTCGTGCCGGCAGAAAACTTCGGTCGCTTTTTCGTCGAGTGGCGCGAAGGCGCCGACGTTTGCGTCGACAACAAGGGCCGCAGCTTCAAGGGGCGCAAGTGCGCGGAAAAGGCGAACGAAACTTTCCGCTACATGCAAGCCGACATGTACAACCTCTTTCCCGCGATCGGCGCCGTGAACGCGCTGCGATCTAACTACAACTTCACGATGCTTTCGGGCGTGCCCAACACGTTCGGCACGTGCGAAATGAAGATCGACGGGCGCCGTGCAGAGCCGCCCGAATATGCGCGAGGCGAAATTGCGCGCGCGACGCTTTATATGGCGGCCGCCTATCCGCAGTATCGGCTCTCGAGCCAGCAGCGCAAGTTGATGGAAAGCTGGAATAAGCTCTACCCGGCGACCGAGTGGGAGTGCGAGCGCGCCGATCGCATTCGGGCGCTCCAGAAGAACGAGAATCCGTACGTCGTTGAGGCCTGCCGCGCCGCGAGACTTCGCTGATCGGCGGCGCTTTGGTAGCACCACAGGCGCCACGCAAAGAAAAGCCCGAACCGTGCTCAGCGCGATTCGGGCTTCGATTTCTTCGGCGGCCGCCGGCGCTGCCGGAAGTCCCTGGCGGAACTCAAGGCGCATGCTGCGGCCGCTTACGGCGTCGATTAGTAGTTTTCGGCGCGCACTTCGAAGAAGGCCTGGGCGTAGCCGCAGACCGGGCAGACTTCGGGGGCCTTCGGGCCGACGACGAGGTGACCGCAGACGCGGCATTCCCACATCGCCTGGCCGGCCTTTTCAAAGACCTGCTGCATTTCGACGTTTTCAAGGAGCTTGAGGTAGCGGATTTCGTGCGTGCGTTCGATGTCGGCGACAAGGCGGAAGCGAGCGGCGATTTCCGTAAAGCCTTCGGCTTCGGCTTCTTCAGCGAAGGTCTTGTACATGTCGGTCCACTCGTAGTTTTCGCCTTCGGCGGCGGCCTTGAGGTTTTCAGCCGTCGAACCGATGCCGCCCAGGGCTTCGAACCAGAGGCGGGCGTGTTCCTGTTCGTTGCGTGCGGTCTTCAGGAAGATTTCCGCGAGCTGTTCGTAGCCTTCGCGCTTGGCGACTTCGGCAAAGTACGTGTACTTGTTGCGCGCCTGGGATTCGCCGGCGAAAGCGGCCTGCAGATTCTTTTCCGTCTTCGTGCCGGCGAGCTTGCCGCAGCACTTCTTTTCTTCTTCGACCTTTTCAAAGAAGGACGCATCCTTGTGGCAGATCGGGCAGACGTAGCCTTCGGGCAGTTCGTCGCCTTCGTAGACATACCCGCAGACCTTGCAGCGATACTTCATTTTCTTTTCTCCTAATTTCAAGTCCCGACTTCTGTCGGTGTAGGTCGTATGAAGAAGTTCTTCGGCGAGCGGCGAAAGAGGCTTGCCGTAGAAGCTTCGGTAGAGTTCCTGAATTTCTTCGTTGGCGTCGCTCGCACGGCAGGCGAGTGACGCGTCGCGCTTGTAGAGTGAGGCGTTGCGTGCGGCAATGCGCTTCGTGCGGTCGTCGCCGAAGGCCTTGGGCTGTCCGCCCCCGCCGATGCAGCCGCCCGGGCACGTCATCACCTCGACGAAGTCCCAGTGCTTCTCGCCGCTCTGAATGGCGCGAATCAAGCGTTCGGCGTTGGCCGTGCCGTATGTGACGGCAATCGAAATTTTCGCCGCGCCGAGATCGACCTCGGCTTCGCGCACTTCTTCCATTCCGCGAACGGGCTTGAATTCGTAGAACGCGTCGGGCGCATCGGTCTTGTTGATGAAGCGGTAGGCCGTACGCAGCGCCGCTTCCATGACGCCGCCCGTGTTGCCGAAGATGACGCCTGCGCCCGAAGCCGCTCCCATGAGATTGTCATAGGGCTCGTCGGGGAGCGACGCAAAGTCGATGCCTTCGGCTTTGGCCCACTCGGCGAGTTCGCTCGTCGTAACGACGTGGTCCATGTCGCGCATCTCGGGCATGCCGAGGTGGCGGCCCGCGGCGTTCATTTCTTCGCGGCGGATTTCGGCCTTCTTGGCGGTGCAGGGCGTGACGGCGACGTTCACGATGCGCTTGGGGTCGAGCCCGCGCGCCTTGGCAAAGTACGTCTTGATCGTCGGGCCCTGCATGCCGATCGGGCTCTTCGCGGACGAAATGTGCGGGCGCATTTCCGGGTGGAACGTTTCGCACCAGCGCACCCAGGCCGGGCAGCAGCTTGTGAACTGCGGCAGCGGCGCCGTTTTCTTCGTCACGCGCTCAATGAGTTCGCTCGCTTCCTCCATGATCGTGAGGTCGGCGGCGAAATTCGTGTCGAGCACGAAGTCGGCGCCGAGTCTGCGAAGCAGCGCCACCATCTTGCCTTCGACGAAGCTCCCCTCGGGAAGGCCGAAGGCTTCGCCGAGCGCGGCGCGAACGGAGGGCGACGTGGAGAAGATCACGATCTTCTCAGGGTCGGCAATGCAGTTCTTCACCGCAGCCCATTCGCTGCGGATGCGGATCGAGTCAACGGGGCAGACCGCCGCGCACTGACCGCAGTGGGTGCAGATGGCGCGCCCGCCCGTCTGAGAGAGATCGTACCTGCCGAGCACGCCGATGGCGTCGCGGCAGACCTGCGAGCAGAGCGTGCACTTGACGCAGCGGGATTCGTCGCGCCAGATGGCGACATTGTCCGCGTCAATGGGAACGCGAATACTCGGATCGAGATGAGTCATTTTTCTGGGCCTCCTATCGGGAAGCAAGCCCCACAGCCGAAACCAGGGCGCGCAAAAATGCCTCTCTGAGTTTGCCGCTGGCAGCGTATCTTGACGGCAGGGACAGAGAAAGGCTTCTTTCCACGGTACACCGAAACCGGCTGCTCACTCTGGAGCTGGGGTCGGCCGTTCGGCGCGGCAGGGGCTACTTTATACCCGTATTCGCATTCTATAGGCAAGCGACTCCTGATAGCGATCTTTTTCGAGCAACGAGTTTCATTAGGGAGAACGCTAATTGACGGCGTACGGGACACAATCGAAGAGGTGGCGGCGAATAGAGGCAGCATATTGCGAAAGACGCTCGAAAACGAACTGTTGCGGCTGTGGCGCAGAGGCGACAATTCGTAACGGCTGCGCAGCCCGGCGAAAATATCGGGGAAGTGCTTGGGAATGCTTATGCGGCAGTCGATTCTAGGTGCTCGAGCGCCGAGGAAGCGGTCGGCCTCGCACGGGCGAGAAGAATTTTGCAACATTTCCGTCCCGCTCTCGAGTACCCGCGCTTCGTCAGGCGGAGAGCGGCGACGGCATAATAGGGCGAAATACGCGGTCGGGCGTCCCATGGCGGCGCCGAGCGGCTTTCTGCAGCGGCTGCGTGAAGAAGAACAACAAGAGGTGCCCGCAGCGGGCGGGCGCTCCAAAATCAACCCCCCCGCCTTCTCGAAGAAGCGCGGGCAATCGAGAGGAAAACGGGCTCTAAGCATGGTGGTTATCTGCGAATTCATCAGAAAGCACTGCTGGGCGGTGAGTGCCGCGTTCATCGTCCTGATTGCGGCCGACGGCCTCTATATCTTGAAGCAGCGCGATCTGCAGGATGACTTGATTGCCGAGCTTGTCGAACCGGGGTCCGTTTCTCCCGCACTTATCATCACGGCGCAGCCGCGCGAGTCGAGCTTTTTCGAGCGACGCGACCGCCTGCGCGTCACGGTCGCTTCGAGCATTCTGAGCGACAATCCGGCCGAAGCGCCCATTACGCTCGACTTTGACGTTGTTGCGCACTTCGGGCCTTTCGGGCTGACGGGTGACATTTTTGCGCTCAACGACACGCCGAGCTCGGCGCGCCTTTTGGCTGCGCTCGAGGGTCGACACCCGCGCCTTTCGATGCGCTACGGCTGGTCGCTCTTTTCCGGCGAATTCCGCTTGGCCTTCGAGGCTACGCCCTTCGATATGCGGCTCGGCACGGTGACTTCCGGAGTCGGCCCGATGACGTGGCACCTTGCTTCGAGCGAGCCGATCAAGCTTTCGCTCACCTTCAGCAAGAGCCGCGCCAAGTCAAAATTCAGTGCGGCAAATCTGCTCACGGAGCTCACGGACCCTGCGGGGAATGTTCTTTCCTTCAAGACGAAGGATGCCGCTGCGGAGAATCTCTTCGATCTGCGCGAAACGCCTGCGGGCGGGCTTGAGTGGTTCCTTGTGAGAAACAACGGCCGCGCCGAACAGGTTGAGGTCCTCGCGGGCGACTGGCGCGGCGGTCTCACGGCGGTATTCCGCGACGTGCGCGCGCAGGCGCACCAGGAAGCCGCGCAAAGCGAGAGCGTCATTTCCGGCCGCTACAACTTCCGGGCCGAGGATGCAGAGGTGAAGCTTCTTGTGAATCGCGAGTCCGCGCTTGACCGCAAACTCGAACTTGAGGCGATCGAGCTCGACATGCATGCCGAGAACGTGCCCGTTTCGCTCATGAGGCCCGTCGACGACGTTGAGCTCGAGCGCATCGTGCGCGAGAGCGGCCTGATGCATCTCGCGGTGAAGCCCTTCACTTTCAAGACGGACAAGGGCGAAACGGCGACCTTTACGGCCGAGCTCACGAGCGGTATGCGCGACGGACACAAACCTACGATCGAGGCCTCGATCGAAACACGTGTGCCCGAATCCGTCATGCGGCTCTCCGAAACGGTGCTGCGCGGTTCGCGCCGGGCGCTGAGCGAGCTCGAACTCGCCGACTTCATGAAGCGGGAGGTTTCGGACGAGGGCAACTACTATTCGCTCGACCTCAAGGCGAGTCTCGAAGAGGGCGTCATTCTGAACGGCACGCCGCTCCTCGCGCCGATCGGTACAGCTGCGCCCGAACGCTTCCACGAAGCGCCGCTCGCGCCCATGCCCTGATTGCGGGCGCTGCAGCTGCCGGCGACGCCCACATCGGGGTGGCTTTTACCTACGTATAATTGTTTACTAAGCATTTGGGGGCAAATCTTTTTGGCGCCAATACCTTTTCCCAATGTTGACAGATTGAGCGGACATGTAAAATAACCTCACACATAATAGGTATTTCCCTCAACCTGTCGCTCGTTGGTTTCGGAGCTATCGGGCGATTCCAGTTCAGTTTCCCTGCTATGACCGAACAATTCGATCAAGGTGCGGCCGTAGAAACCAATCGCATGCAGCATTTGCTGCCCGGCTGGACCGATCCTGTCGATCCGGGCATGCTTGTCAAAATTCGTCGTCAGATCCACCGCAATCCGGAACCGGGCTGGTGCGAGTTCGAGACGACGGCGCTCATGGCGCGCATATTCTCCGAGGCCGGCTTTGAGCTCAAGTTCGGTCCCGAGTTCATTGCGCCTGAATTCATTCGAGGCCGCGACGTCCAGGAAGCCGCGCGCGCAAAATCGCGCGCTGCAGCCGAAGGGGCCGATGCGCAGTTCCTCGAGCGCATGGGCGACTGCCCGGGGCTTGCAGCAACGTATGACACGGGGCGCCCGGGCCGCACGCTCGCGATTCGCGTTGAACTCGATGCCATCTACATGGACGAGCCCTCCGATCCCTCGCACATTCCCGCGCGGGAGGGCTTTGCGTCGTCGCGTCCGGGCATCATGCACGCCTGCGGCCACGACGGGCACCTCGCCGTTGCGAGCGGCCTCGCGAAGTTCGTCGCCGCCAACCGCGACCGACTCTCCGGGCGCATCGTCTTTATTTTTCAGCCCGCCGAAGAAGGTTCGCGCGGAGCGTACCCGATTCTGCAGTCCGATCTTTTGAAGGGCGTCGACATTCTGCTTTGCGCACACCTGGGCGTCGATATTGAGGACGGTCTCGTCATTGCGGCGCCGAACAAGTTCCTCTGCACGACGAAGATCGACTTTGAATTTGCCGGCAAGCCTTCGCATGCGGGCATGCAGCCGCAGATCGGGCGCAATGCGCTGCTCGCGGCCGCCAATGCCGCAATTAACGTGATGGGTCTGCCGCGCCACGCCGAAGGCATGACGCGCGTCAACGTCGGCGCGCTTCACGCGGGCGAAGGCCGCAACGTTGTGCCGAGCCACGCCACGATGGAAGTCGAGGTGCGCGGCGAGACGGCCGCCATCAACCGGGAGCTTACCGACGAAGCCTTCATGCGCGCCCGCGGCGCCGCAGCGAGTTTCGGCGTCGAGTGCCGCAGCCGCATCGTGGGCGAAGCGGTCGATTTCATTCCCGACGATTCGATCACGCAGTTCGTGACGGTTTGTGCGCGTCGTGCGCGCTACTGCCGCAAGATCGGTCCGACGATGCCCTACAACGGCTCGGACGACGGCACGCTTTTGATGCGCCGCGTTCAGGAGTCGGGCGGGCGCGCCGGGTACTTTATGGTCGGCGCGGGGCTCCCCGAGCACACGGGGGAAGCAGCCGTCGACTTTGATGAGCGCGCTCTTGTGACGCTTTACGACACGTACGCGCATTTGATTACGGCGTTCCTCAGCTGCTGAAAGTTGGGGTCAATCGCTGCGAGGTCCCGCTTGCGGCTTCGCCAGGGCGCCCGAGAAACCGCCGCTCTTCTTCAAACGGAAGGAGGGCGGCGTTTCTTTGCGCGAAGGAAGCCCGGCAAGAAGGGCTGCGCAACTTCGCGCATGGAAACGGCCGCTGGGCGCGGAGAGCGCGGGCGCGAGCCGCTTTTTCGATAAGGTTCACGAAATTTTAGAAGCGTATAAAACTTCTCGAGTTGTTTCGGCCCCGCCCACAGGAGATCCGCGTGGATACGCGTACGAGCGGAGGCTAGCAAAGTCGATTTCTTCTAAAAAGGACTAAGGAAAAAATGATGAAGACCACGATTGCCGCCGCCCTCGCTCTCGCGCTTGCTGCCGGCTCCGCCATGGCTGAATTCAAGGACTTCACCGTCAACGGCGAGCTCGTTACGAAGGCTCAGCAGGAATCGGTTGCGGCCGAAGCGCTTGCGAACAATCCCAATGCCAACCAGATGATCGCGTCGCCCGACTTTGAAAATCAGGTCAAGCAGATGGTCACCGAATACAAAGTGATGGCCAAGTACGCTCGCGACAAGGGCATCGACAAGCAGGACGCCGTCAAGCAGGAAGTCTCCACGATGACGGACATGATCCTCATGAAGCATGCCGTCAACGCTTACCTCAAGGACAATCCCGTCACCGAACAGGAGATGAAGGATCAGTACCAGAAGGAAGCCGACCGCTGGGGCAAGCATGAATACCGTTTGCGCCACATCCTCGTGAAGACGGAAAAGGAAGCGCAGGACCTCATCAAGGAAATCAATGGCGGCGCTTCGTTTGCGAAGCTTGCGGCTGAAAAGTCCCTTGACGAACAGTCGAAGTCCGTCGGCGGCATCCTCGATTGGCAGTCCGCTTCCGTCTACACGGGCCAGCTCTCCGACGCCATCAAGGGTCTCAAGAAGGGTGAAATGAGCAAGACCCCGGTGCAGTCGCCCGCCGGCTTCCACGTCCTCAAGGTTGAAGATGTTCGCGACGCGCAGCTCTTCCCGAAGTATGAAGAACGCAAGGAAGAAGTTCGTCACCTCCTGATGCAGCGCAAGGTCCAGGCCTTCATCCACGACCAGATCCTTCGCGCCGACATCAAGGACGTCGAACAGAAGAAGTAATTCCGCTACTGCGGAATGCCGCGGCCGCCCGCCCCGAAAGCTGCGGCGGCCGTCCGCGAAAAGCGCCGCTCCCCGGAATGAAGAGAGCGGCGCTTTTTTCGCTTTCGGAGCCGACGCCCGGCGCGCGAAGCACGTTTGCTGCGCGTTCGGTTGCTGTCGGTGCCGCAAAGCAAACCCTCGCCATAAGGACTTGACCAAGTGACTGCTGAGATCGGGCAATTTGCCCTTATCCTCTCGCTCGTCATCGCTGCTGCGGGCGGCGTGCTCTCGCTTGCGGGTGCGCAGCTCGATATTCGCAGCTGGATGCGTACGGGCACGGCTGCAGCCGTCGGGCTTGCCGTAAGCGCCACCGTTGCGATCGGTGCGCTCGCGTACGCCTTTGTCACGAGCGACTTCTCGCTGTTGAACGTTGCGAGAAACTCCAACCTGCTTCTGCCCTGGTACTACAAACTTGCCGCCGTCTGGGGCTCGCACGAAGGCTCGATTCTTTTCTGGGTGACGACGCTCTGCTGGTGGACGGCCGCCGTGGCGTTCTCCGCGCGCCGACTTCCCGAGAAGGTGCTCGCGCGCATTCTCGGCACGCTCTCGCTCGTTGCCTTCGGGTTCTTCCTCTTTATCGTCGCGACGTCGAACCCGTTCCTGCGTCTTTTTCCGCCCGCCATGAACGGCGCGGACCTGAATCCGCTTCTGCAGGACCCGGGGATGATCTTCCATCCGCCGATGCTTTACCTCGGCTACGTGGGCTTTGCGGTGCCCTTTGCCTTTGCGATCGCCGCACTGATGGGCGGGCGTCTCGACGTCTCCTGGGCGCGCTGGATGCGTCCGTGGACGACGGCTTCGTGGATTCTCCTGACGCTCGGCATTGCGCTCGGCGCCTACTGGTCGTACTACGAACTCGGCTGGGGCGGCTGGTGGGCCTGGGACCCGGTTGAAAACTCGTCCCTGATGCCGTGGCTCACGGGCACGGCCCTCATGCATTCGCTTGCCGTTACCGAAAAGCGCGGCGTCTTCAAGATCTGGACGGTGTTCCTGGCGATCCTCACGTTCTCGCTCTCGCTTTTGGGCACCTTCCTCGTGCGTTCGGGCGTTCTCACTTCCGTGCACGCTTTTGCCTCCGATCCGACGCGCGGCATGTTCATTCTCGTCTTCCTCTGCCTCGTGATCGGCATTTCGTTCCTTCTCTTTGCATGGAAGGGCGCTTCGGTCGGGACGACGAGCGCTTTCGGCTGGTGCTCCCGCGAGTCGATGCTGATGGGCAACAACCTGCTCCTCGTTGCCGCGATGGGTACGGTGCTTCTCGGGACGCTTTATCCGCTCTTGCTTGATGCCGTGACGGGCGACAAGATCACCGTCGGCGCGCCGTACTTCAACGCCGTCTTCGGTTCGATGATGGTGCCGACGGCCTTCCTCCTGGCGCCGGGCGCGGTGGCGGCCTGGAAGCAGCAGAATCCGGAAAAGCTCGCGAAGCTTCTCGGGGTGCCGCTTGTTGTTTCGCTCGCTTTCGGGATTCTTGTTCCCGTTCTTTTGGGCGAGTTCGATCTCATTATGGCGACGGGCGCGTTCCTCGCCGCCTGGATCGTCACTTCTGCCGTTGCGGACTGGGTGCGCTATGCGCGCACGGCTGCGGCGCAAAAACGCAGCATCTTCGGTCAAACGCTCCCCTGGTGGGGCATGCACATTGCGCACATCGGCGTTGCGCTCGTGATCTTCGGGGCCGTGGCGGTTTCCGAATACGAAGTCGAGCGCAACATGACCATGTATCCGAAGGATGTCGTCACGATTCGCGATATCACCTTCCGCTACAACGGCTGGGCCGAATACCGGGGCGCCAACTACACGGGCGCGCGCGGTTCGATCACGATTCTCGATGCTTCGGGCAACGAAATCACGGAACTCAATCCCGAAAAGCGCAACTACGACTCCGTGCAGAACATGACGATGACGGAAGCGGCGATCGTACATCTGCCGATCGAAGACGTTTACGTGTCGCTCGCGACGCCCACTTCCGACGGCAACGGCTGGGTCGTTCGCGCCTATGTGAAGCCCTTCGTGATGTTCATCTGGTACGGCACGCTCCTGATGGCCTTGGGCGGGCTGCTCGCGCTTACGACGCGCCGCGGCGCTCGCTTCGGAGGTGAAGCCAAATGATGCAGAAAAACTTTTGGATTTCGCTCGCGCTGAGCGCCGCCATTGCGGCGGGGACATTCTCCGGGGCCGTGCGCGCAGAAGCGCCTGCTTCGCCCGCAGCTCAGCCGGCGGCCGAGCAAACGGGCGCGGATGCCCCGCGCAAGATGGGCTCGGTTGTTTCTTCGGAAAAGAGCCGCGCCGCACAGGCCTTTATGGAAAGTGCCTCGACGGGCGCGCAGGGCTTCAGCGTCGAAAGCCTCAAGCCAAATGAAGCGCAGCCTGCTGAATTCGACCCGAAGACGAACCCGCGTCTCTACGAAATCAGCACGCAGCTGCGCTGCCTCGTCTGCGCGAACGAAAGCATTGCCGAGTCGAATGTGGAGCTCGCCATCGACCTGCGCCGCGAAGTCGCCAAGCAGATCAAGGCGGGCAAAACCGACGAGGAGATCATCGACTTCATGGTCGATCGCTACGGCGACTACGTGCTCTTTAAGCCGCCTTTCAAAGCCAAGACGTACCTGCTTTGGCTCGGTCCGATCGCCTTCTTCGGGCTCGCGATCTGGGCACTCCTTCGCATCGTCTCGAGCCGACGTGCGGCGCGACGCGATCGTCGGGCGAACGTGGATGCGCGCGACATCGAGCGCGCCAAGGCGATTCTGCGCGGGGAGCTCGTCTTCAAGAGCGGCGAATTCGTTGAAAAATCCGCGGCTCGACCCCAGGCGGGCGCTTAAGAGAGCGGGGTGAATGGATATGAAATTTCAGATTATTTTCATTGTCATCGCGCTTCTTCTCACCGGGGGCGCCGTCGGCCTTTTCGTCTGGCGTCTGCTCTCGGGCGCCGACGATCCGACGCGCGAATGGCGCCGCATCGACGAAAACGTCGCGGGCCTTCGCTACGAGTACGAGCGCGCCAAGGAGCTGCTTGCGGGCGGGCGCATTTCGCAGGCCGAATTCGAAGAGCGTGAAAACGAGCTCGCGCTTCGCGTGATCGACGAAACGGCGCAGGAAGACCGTGCGCAGGACCGCGCGTCGCAGTCGCTCCCTGCCATCACGGCCGCGGCCGTGGGTGTCTTCATGTTTGCGACGAGTGCCGGGCTCTACCTTTACTACGGCGACTATTCGGCGCTCGACGAAAAGGCGATCGAGCAGGTGCGGCTCACGCAGCAGCAGGCTGCAGCCGAACTCAATTTGGCCGACACGGTCGAGACGCTCGAAAAGTCGCTCGAAAAGAACAAGGACAACCTGGAAGCCTGGGAAATCCTGGCCGACCGCTACAACTCGACGGGCAACCTCTCGCAGGCGCAGATTGCCTACGAGAACGTCGTTCGCCTCAACCCGAAGGATGCCAACGCGTATGCGGAATTGGCCGACGTGCTGATCGCAATCGGCGACGGTCATATTTCCGATAAGGTCGCCGAGTACGCGAAGAAGTGCCTCGAAATTGACCCTTATCACCAGAAGGGGCTCATGATTGGTGCGGCGGCTGCGTTCGAAAAGGCCGATTATGCGGGGGCGGCGATTCTTTTCAATCGCTTGCGCTCGCAGATTCCGAGCGGCAACGAAGTGCACGATGCGCTTTCGCAGCAGATCGATATCGCGCTCCAAATGGGCGGGCTCGATAAGGTGCCGCAGGATCCGGTGCCGCCCAAGCCCGAAAGCGACATCGACAAGATGATGAAGCTCGGCATGCCCGCGGCACCCGAAGCCGGGGCCGACGGCGTGGGACTTTTGCCCAAGCGCCAGTAGTCCAGGCAAAGCGCGTTTTCGGCTGTTCGCTTTTCCTCGGGCGATCCGGGCAGCCGATACGCCATCAATGCAAACGTTTGACCGCAGGAGCCGAAGCGGTCGTTGCGGAGCCGATGCCGTTCGCGGGTCGGCTCTTTTTTCGTGCCTTTTCGGCATGGTGCTCTCGAGCGTTCGGCCTTGTTCGCCGGCTTTGAACGCGGGGCGGCAGCGTTGCATGTTCGCGTTCGCCTCAAGCGCGGCGCCCGAGCGCGCCTCCGGGCCATGGTCGGTCGATTTTGCTGTATGGTGTTGCTTCTCGGCAGCGTTCAACTCATACCAATACGCATGAACAATCAAAAAGAAAAAATGACGCGCATTGCGCTTGCACCCGACGAACAAGAGGAAATGCAGCGCCTTATTCGACTCGCGATCGCCGACTATCGGAAGGCACTTTCCGAGCTCGACGCTTTTATCGAAAAAGGCATTCGCGCTGGGCGCTTTACGCGAGAAGAAGCGCAGGCGGATTTGAACTTTACCGAGGTACGCGCGAGTATTTATGCGACCGACGGCGGCTACCTCACGGCGCTGCGAGCCAAACGCCTCTTTGAAAAGCTCGTTGCGAACGAGCCCGAAGCGGTTCATACGCGGCTCAACGGTTCGCTTGTGCTCCTGCACTGCGGGCTCGTCGAGGCGGCTAGCCGCGAGGTTGATGCGATTCTTGCAGTAGCGCCCGACAATGTCGAAGCGCTTGCATTCGCAGCTTTCTTTGCGCGCGAACTGAAGACGGGGAACGCCGACGCGTTTATGGAACGGGCGAAAGCGATCGGTTCCGACTCGGACGCCTACAAGGTGCTCGTTGAGATTTATAGCGAGGGCGGGGGATTCGCCGAGCTGCAGCGCCGCGCCGTGGTGCGCCCCGTCGACCATCTTCGGTTTGATGACGCGCGGCTCGTTGAAGGGCTTTTGAACCGCTTGATTTGCACGACGTGCGAGCGCGTTGACATCGAGAAGCTCGAAGCCGTGAAGAAGACGCTGGGCCTCGAAGCATTGGCGCCGGTCTTCACGGGTGAAGAAAGCAAAGCTTCGGGCGAGGACGTTTTTAGCTGCGACGATTTCCTGGGTTACACGCAGGGCACGGTGAAGCTCAACGGTCGCGCCGTTCGACTCCTTTTTCCGCTCAACGAAGCGGGCGTTTCGGCGCTGCCGCGGCTTTGGCTCGATGAGGTGCGCAGGCACCTTCTCAAATTCGTGAAGTCGCTCGACGAAAAGCGATCGGACGCGCTTCTTGCGTTTGAAATCTCGCCGCACCGCCGTGTCTGGGCCGTATTTGCCGACAGCGCGAGGGCGACCGGCGCCGCTCGTCTTCGTCGCGAGGAACTCTACGCGTGCCGTCTCTTCTTGGCGCCACCCGGGCTCGAAACGATGCAGGCGCTTTTGAATCTCGAGGCGCCTTCGAGCGAAGAGCTCAAGGAATTCGTGCTCGGGCGTCGACGCATTCGTGCGCTTTTGAGCGGTTCGGAAGCCGATTTCCATGACGAGCACGCTTCGTCGATCGGCGCGGACGGCGTCATCAACATCCTTGACATCAAAGCGGGGATGAAGCAGGCGGTTGAGCTCGTCGAGACGTACGGCATGCGCGGCGCGCTCGCGAAGCTCGACACGCTTCCGGCGGCTTTCCGTGAACTTGCCGTTTTTGAGTACCTGAAACTTGTCCTCATCGTCAACACGGCGGACGCGTCGGATGTCGATGCGATGAACCGACTGATGCTCGAAACGACGATCACCTGCGGCAAGTTCTCGGACACGAAGGAATACGGTCGTCTGATCGGTCTGCTTTTTGCCAAAATAGAGCGTTTTGGGCCGGCTGCGAGCTGTCTGCAGACGGCGCGCACCACCGATCAGACGGATATCGATACGCTCGCGGGGCTTTATCTCGCGCTCGAGTCTTTCTCCTCGCCCGATTTTGCCGAACCCTATCGCGCGCGCATCGAGCGCTTCTGGCGCGAATTCGAAGCGAGCGAGGCGGAGCTTCGCCGCCTACTCGCAGAGGACAACGACAACGATGCGCTCGAGCGCATGAATGTGCTTACCGCGCCCTTTAACTGCAACTGGGGCTTCCAGTTCCCGCGGCTTTCGTCCGAAAAGGCGACGCTCGCCTTTTTGCCGATGGGCGACCGCCCGCTGCTTCTCATGATGCTCGAGCTCGTTCGCCGCTGCCCCGACGCGCTCAAAGACCGCTGGTCGGTGATTGTGGGCAATCCCCCGATCATGCTTCCGCAGAGCATCACAATGTTCAACGTAGAAATGGCGATCGATCGGATGACCGTCTGGCCGCAGCGCAGCGGCGAAGGGTATGACTTCGCGATTTATTCGCCCGACTTCGAGCGTTTCCCCGCAGAAGCCGAGCCTCGTCTTCATTTTCTCGCCCAGATGGTGACGCGCTTTGCGATCGGCGACGCGCAGACCGAGCGCTGGGTGAAGAGCTGCCGCGCCATTCTCTCGAAGGACGGCTGTCCGAAGGAAGCGGGCATTTCCTTGGAGGAGCTCGGCGACTATTTCCGTGAAGCGGAGCCCGCGTCCGTCGATTTCGATTACGAAAAGCTTCTGCAAAGCCCCGTGAGCTTCTGGCACAAAGTGTCGTACCCCAAATCGGGCTTTTACTTCGACGTCGGTCCGGGCGAGACCCTTTGCCCGTCGCTCATGAACGAGTTTCTCGCGGACGAGGCGACCGACCAGAATCGCTTCGAGTTCGCGGGCGCCGTGGCGGGCTTCGTCTACTTCTCGTTTGCCGAGGGAGAAATGTCCGCTGAACGTGCCGATGCCGTACGCGAGGCCTTTCGCTCGCACGTTGCCCGCGAGGGCGTCGGCATTGAACACGTGCGCTTCATCGGGCGCGCGGACGGCACGCGCTTCGGGTACCTCGAATTCTTGGCGTGGGACTTCCGCGTCCTCGAAAAGGCGGCCGCGTCCTTCTTTGCCGCAGAGAACGCGCTCACGGCTTCCATTCGGGAGGGCGGCATCAAGACCTATCGGCAGGAGGGGCTGCCGCTCGAGTACCGCGGCGACGTCGTCTTTGAGCCGCTTCCTGAGGCCGAACTTGAAAAGACAGAGTCCGAAACCGAGGCGGATTCGCTTGAGCCGATTCCGGCAGAGTTTTCGGGACTTGAAGATCCCTTCATGCTGAGAGGTCGTGCCTGATCGGGGCGTGGACTAAAACTCAAAAAATCCCCGCAGCCTCATGCACACAAGCTGCGGGGACGCTGCACCTCAGAAAAGGAAGACCTTTGTTGCGAGGAGAGCCTTTCCTTTAGGCGCAGTCTTCAGGTTCTCGGTCAGAACCGGTGACGCATAAAGAGATAAAGGACGGCGTTCGAAGGATCGCGGTTACGGTAATCGTGAAATATGCCGTGTGAACGAAAAGTCCCGTTCGACTTTTGAAATCGAACGGAACTTTTGTGCAAGCCGAAGTCTCGGCGAAGAAGTGTTTACTTCGAGAAGGCCTTCTCAACACTCACCGGGAAGGCCTGATAGCCGAACATGTCGGTGAACTTGATTTCAACGGCAGGCTGCGTCTCGCCCCACTTGTATTCATAGAGATACGGGTGCGGCGACGTGGCGGCGGCCTTGAGGCCCGGCTTCTTTTCAAAGCTCAAGCCTGCGGTCGAGTAGAAGACCGTCACCGAGTCCTTGTCGGCTTCGTAGCGGCAGAGGCCCGTCACGGGCGAGTAGTATTCGTTGCCGAGGTCCTTGCCCACTTCCCAAACCTGCTCGACCGACATCTTCTTCTGGTCGATCTTGTAGACGACGCCGCGCGAGTACTTCATCGTCGGCAGCGCAGGCTGCTCCATGCCGCGGGCGTCGCCGTTGTCGAAGACCGTGATGAAGATCACGTTTTCATCCGACTTTTCGTCGATGCGCCAGGCGGTGTGCTGCGTCCAGCTCCAGTCGAAATTACCTTCGCACTTGCTGCCTTCGCACTTGATGGGCTTGCCTTCACGGTCGACGGGTTTCAAGACCTTATCGGCCCAGCCTTCGCGCCAGCCTTCGGGCGAAGCGAGGATCCATTTCACTTCCTTGTCGCGGCCGATCTTTACAACTGCGGACTGATGGCGGGAAGAAATGATGATGGAGTCGTCGGTCGGGTCGTAGTCGACGGAATTGACGTGTGCCCAGTTGCGGCCCGCACCCACGCCAGGGACGTCGCCGAAGGTGCCTTCCTGTTCCTGTTTGGCGAGGTCTTCAGCCGAGAGCGTCTGGCCGGCCTTCGAAGCGTCGATGTTGAGACAGACGGCACCCTGGTCGAGCGCCTGGATGACGTTCGAGCGATACGGGTCGAGGATTTCGGGCAGGCGCCAGTCGTCGATCACGTAGCCGTCCTTGTCGACTTCGACAATCACGTCGCGCACCGTGTGCACGCGCTTGTTGTCGGGGCGACGGTAGTCGAAGGCCGCCACGCGCAGGAAGCTGTTGCCGTTCTGCGCATTGTCAAAGGCATGACTGAAGTCGGAGTAGCCTGCCGGCAGTCGGCGATTGAAGATTTCGCGGCCCATAAGGTCGTACTTGACGTAGCGCTGCCCGAAGCCCCAGGTGAGCGCACCGTCATCGGTCTGCTGGAAGCCCATGAAGTAGCCCGAATACCACGGGTTTTCCGGGTCGCCGATGAAGCTGTCCATGAGCCACCAGCGCAGATCGCCCGCCGTGTCGATGATGCCGACGTTCGAGTTATAAGCCCACTCGAGCGCACCGCCGGACGGATTGTTCCAGACGAAGCGCGCGCCCTGCGGAGCCGTGCTGTTCAACTGCGAGTCGACGAGGTAGAGGCGATCTTCGAACTTCGGATCGACCTTCTTCACTTCGACGGCAAAGGGACGCTGCTGATGCGGCATGCCGTTTGACATCGTGAAGACGGCGGGGGCGTAGAACTGATAGCGGTCGTTGAACTTTTCGCTCTTGCCGTTAAAGGTGCGCGTGTAGCTCACTTCGACCGTATTCGTGTAGTCGGCATAAAGACCGAAGATCGGTACGCCCGCATAAGTTTTGAGCGAACGGTTCGAGACCTTGTATTCGATCGTGCGGCCTTTCATCTTTGGGAGCACTTTGACGGTGACGTCGGAAAGCTTGTAGCCGCCGTCGCGAACGACCGCAGTGAGGGGGGCTACTTTGAAGGGGTTGACGATGACTTCACCGATGTGTCCCTGCGTCGGATAGGTGACTTCTGGACCCGACGGACCGCCGCCCGCTTGCGCGGCAAAAGCGATCGCCATTGCTGAAATGGCAATGGTGAGCTTGAAGGTACGTGTGGACATGATCTTCTCCTTTTGAGGTTTCTGCTTTGAGATACCGACGAGTTTAGGCGGCGTCGCCTAAAATCCGCTATGGAAGCTTTCCTGTGCGGGAAGTTTTGTCCTGCAACGAATCATTGCGTTTACAACATTGAGGGCTTTTGGAATGAAGACGAAGAAACTGCCCGAGCATGCCGATGCGGGCGCGCTCGCCGACTCGCTTGCGGTGATTGATTTGCGGCTCCTTGCCGACCTCTGTGAAACGCGTTCGCTTGCATCAACGGCGGCAAGACTTGCCGTGAACGTTTCGAGCGCATCGAGAACGCTTACACGGTTGCGCAAACTCTTTGGCAACGATCTTTTCCTGCGTTGCGGCACGCAGATGGTGCCGACGAAATTCATGTTGTCGCTGCGTGAGCGTCTGCAGGTTGTGCTTCACGGTCTCGACAATCTCACGGCCGTACCGCTCGACTTTCATCCGTCCGAAGCGCAAACCGTCATCACGATTGCGGCGATCGACAATGCCGTGGCAGCACTGTTCGCGCCGTGGCTCGGAAGGTTGCGCCGTGAGGCGCCCGGAATCGAATACGTCGTGAAGCCCGTCGGTGCCGATACGCTTGATGACTTGCGCTCGGGGCGCATCGATCTTGTAATCGGGCAGGACCTTTGGGCGGCGGCAGACCCGAAGTTTCACCGCTTGACGCTCTTGACGGACCGTCACGTTGCGCTTGTGCGGGCGGGGCACCCGCTCGCAGCGGTTCTCGCGAAAAAGGCTGTTCTCAAAGAAGCAGGCGGAGCCGTCCTCGGTCTTTCGGATCTTCGTCCGTACGATGTGGTTGTCCCCACGATTTATCGGCCTTCCGGCGTCAATCAGCCGCTGCGCCTCACGCTCGCGCTCGAGTCGCCTCATGCGCTCGAGGTGCCGTATTTTCTCGCCGGCATCGCGGCCGTGGCACATTCGGATGCCTATATGCTCGTGCCGAAGCGGCTTGCCGCGGTCGCCAGTGCGATGGGAGGTTATGCGGCGCTGCCGCTCGACTTCGACGGCGGCTCACAATGGGCGCCGAGCCTGCTCTGGCACGACCTCACCGATCTCGATCCGCTGCACCAGTGGTTCCGCTCGAAGCTCGTTGCCTTCAACCGTGAAGCGATTACAGGCTGAACAAAGAGAAATGCCGCTTTAGACGAGTTTTTGCGGTGCCCGCATTCACTTGCCGGCAGCCCATTTATCTACAAAAACGATGCCGCCGTGGGCTATGTTGCCGCGGGCGAGTTTTGACGTAGGAAGGTCGAGCGTGAGCGTATTGGCGCAGCCGCGTCGGTCGAGCAGCGTTCCGTTCGTTTTCTCCTCGGGATCGAACCACGCGCCGTGGCGAATCACGGCAACACCCGTGCGCACGTCGGCGCTTGCCTGAACGTGTGTGCGGATTCGACCGCGTTTGTTGTACACAAGCACCGCGTCTCCCGTTCTTAGCCCGAGTCTCTTCATATCAGCCGGGTTCAGAAGGACGGGTTCCGTACCGTTGATTTCGGCGGCCGCGCGCGCTCGAGCGGTACCGCCGAGCTGACTGTGCAGGCGATCGCGGCTTTTGGGCGTCACGAGCGTAAATGCGTTGGGTTTTGCCAAGGCTTCTCTTTCGGGCGGTTCGAACCAGCTCGGCAACCCCGGGCAGTCGTCGTAGTGATAGGCCGCAACGCGCGTGCTCTTGAGTTCGATGCGCCCCGAAGGCGTCATGAGCGGATATGCGCTCGGGTCGCGCCGAAAGTCCGCAAAGGCGACGTAGTTCCTTTCGGCCGGGGCTTCCGGGAAAAGCAGCACGCCCGCACGGCGAAACGTCTCAAACGGCGGAAGTGTGAGACTGCGGAAACGGGCTCGGCGACCGAGGTCGTCGTAGACCCGCTCAATCCAGCCCGTTTCGTCAAGTCCCTCGGTCATCTCGGCTTCCATGCCGAGCGCTGCGGCAAGGCCGCGGAAAATCTCAAAGTCGGATTTAGCTTCGCCCACCGGGTCGATGAGTTTCGGCATGTAGGCGATGCCCTCGTTCGGGTAGGTGCCGATCGTCGTGATGTCCGAGCGCTCGAAGGTCGTCGCGGCCGGAAGCACGATGTCGGCGTGCCGGGCAGTGCCCGTCCAGTGCGTCTCGACGCAAATCACCGCTTCGGGCTTGCGCCAGGCTTCGCGAAGCCGCGTTGTCTGCGGTTGGTGCGCAAAGGGATTGCCGCCCGCCCAAAGAATGAGGCGAATGTCGGGAAGCGTCGCTTTGCGGCCGTTGAAGTCGATCGTTTTTCCTGGATGCAGGAGTGCTTCGGTAATGCTCGCTACGGGGACGGGTTCGAGAAGGCGCTTCGGTTTGGACGAGCGAACGGGATCGGGGCGCGCGGAAATACCGCCCAAGCGCGGGCCGTTTGAGTCGGGTAAGCCGCCCGAAGAGTAGTGGAGGTTCGTGAGTATGCCGCCCCCGGGGCGTCCGATCGAGCCGAGGACCGCTGCGAGCGCCCACGCGGCCCATGTCGGCATTTCGCCGAATCGGGCACGCTGCGGTCCCCAGCCGAGCAGAATCAGCGTCTCTTTTCGGGCGAATTGGCGTGCGAGCGTGCGAATCGTTTCGGGATCGATGCCCGTACGCTCGGCCGCCCATTCGGGTGTCTTGTCGATGCCGTCGCCGCCCGCAGATTCGGGTAGGCGCCCGAAAACGTGCGCGCGCAGTTCGCGCCAGCCCGTTGTCGCGCGTTCGAGAAAGTCGATGTCGGCAAGTCCCTCATCAAAAAGGGTTCGAATGAGCGCGAGCAGAAGCGCCGTGTCAGTGCCCGGGTGCACCGGCACCCACCGGGCGTTGAGCGCTTGACCCGAAATTGTACGGATCGGATTGATGTCGAACGCGGGCAGGCCTTTTGCGGCGAGCCCCCGAAAAGCGGCAATGCCGCTGTGACGCGTTGTCGACCAGTCGATGTCGTTCGTCACAAGCGGATCGGCACCCAAAAGCACGACCTGTTGGGCATTCTCGAGAATTTGCGGCCAGGCGGTCGATTTCGGGTCCGGGTAGCCGACGACATAAGGCTGAATCGTCGAGATTGCGGCGGTCGAATAGCTGTTTTTGCACTCGACGTAGCCGCCCATCAGCATGAGGAGGCGGCGCGCGAGCGTGACGGCCGAATTGATCTGGCCCGGTGACATCCAGCCGTAGGATCGGCCCCAAGCGGCATCGGGGCCGAAGTCGTCATAGATGCGCCGGATTTCACGTGCGGCAAGTGCAAAGGCTTCATCCCAGGAGACGGCGACAAAGCGCTCTCGTCCGCGCTCGGCGCGCGAGTCCGGACCACGCTTCAGAAAGCCTTCGCGCACCATCGGCGAAAGGATGCGGTTTTCGTATGGGAGCGACGCGATCGCTTCGGCGTGCCGCGCCGCTAAGTCGGGCGCAAGGTCGCCCGACCACGGGTAGAGGCGCTTGAGACGCCCGTTTTCGACAAGCGCGCGGTAGAGCCCCCAGTGCGTAGCCGTGAGCGGAAGCGTCTCAATGTCGTCTGCGGTCATCGGGAAATCGGTCGGCATGGCGGGCTCCTTCCAGAAAAGAAAACGGACCCGAAGGCCCGTTTGAACACGCGATATCGGTTAATGCGCGAGCTTCAGGCAGACGATGCCGACGACGATCGCCGCAATGCCGGAGACGCGAAGGATCGAAGCCGATTCGCCCAAGATGAGAATCCCCGCGAGTGCAGACCCCACGGCGCCGATTCCGGTCCACACGGCGTAAGCGGTGCCGAGCGGCAGCGACTTCATGCCTTGCGCGAGAACGACAAAGCTCAGAATCATGAAAACGATCGTTGCGGCCGAAGGCCCCAACTTCGTGAAGCCTTCGCTCGCTTTAAGCGAAAAGGACCAGACAACCTCAAGAATCCCGGCAATCAAAACGCATGCCCAGGCCATGATGAAATACCTTTCGGGGTCGTCCCCGGATGAACAATCACCATCGTCCGGGCGGGTCGTCCCGTCCGGCGGCCGTTCGCAGGAGTGCGGACGGCGACGCGAATAATAGCGTTTCCACGAGTTGCTTGGGTGCGAAAAAAAGGACGGCGATCGTGAACGATGCCGTCCGATGGCGAGCGTGCCGCGAAGCGTTGAAAACAAAGGACTTGCGACTTCAGTCGTTCCGCAATGGCGGTTGCGCTTCAAGCTGCTTTTTTAAGGCCGACGAGTTCACTTGCGAGCGCTGCGCCGAGAATGAGAACGGCACCGATGATCCCGGCCGTTGTCATGGCTTCGCCGAGAACAAAGATCGACAGAAGAATGGCGACTGCAGGGTCGACGAAGGAAAAGATCGCAATGCGTGCGGCTTCAAGCTTCGGAATGGCCGAGAAGTAGAGCCCGTAGGCCACCCCCGTGTGAAGCACGGCAACGACAACCGCGAAGAGAATCGAAGTGGTGTCGGGCGAGAAGCTGGAAAAATCGGTCGAAAAGAGTACATAGGGCAGGAGCACGCATGCCGAGAGCGAAAGCTGCATGCTCGAGGTGTCGTACGGGCCGATGTCTTTGAGAAACTTGTTCGCGAAGACGAGCGTCGAGTAGAAGCACGCGGCGATAAGCCCCATCAGAATGCCGTCGATCTCGGGCGCGTCGCCCGACCAAATGCCCGAGATGAGCGACATGCCGAAAAGCGCTGTCGCAGCGCAGCACATTTTGAAGGCCGACACCCGCTCGCGCAGTACAACCGGTGAGAGCAGGATGATAATGATCGGCGTCATGTAGTAGGCAAGTGTTGCCGAAGCGATGCTCGTGCGCTGAAAAGCCTCAAAGAGGAAGATCCAGTTGAAGCCGAGCGCTGCACCCCCGATGAAGAGTGCAGGAAAATTGCGTCGAATTGCCGAGCGATCGAGTCGCTTGCCGAGCAGCCGAATGATGAGAAAGAGAAAGAGGGCGCCGATCCCGCCGCGGGCGAGTGCGATCATTTCGCTCGGCAGATCGATAAATCGAACAAAAAGACCGATCGTGCCGAAAATCGTCATGGCGAGAAGGTATTGGGGCATGGCTTCGCGTGCTCCGTTGAAGAATGTTTATCCGAAGATTGTCGGTCGGCGTGCTCCCGATCGAAATGCGCCACATTGGGAGGATGCCTTAGAGAAGCGCGATTCGCTCAAGGAATGACGTTTTATCTTCGTGTGAAGAGAATGAGCGCTTGTCGGTATGCTTAAGCGGCAGTCGTTTGCGTAGCGACCGGTTTCAGCGCGTGCGTTTCGTGCCGTGCAAGGTCCGCGTGAAAAGGATGCACCAAAGGAGTGCGGCAAGCGCAACGGTGCCGAGGACGACCGGGAGGGCGCCGAGCCCTGCGAAGCGGGCGAAAAGATCGATCAGCACGGCCGCAGCGGCCGGGGCGAGTCCCGCGAGGCAGTAGCCCGCTCCCTGAACACGGCTTGAAAGCCGGAAGGCCTCGTCGGCACTTCGGCTCTCGGTCTGCAGGAGCGTGAAGGAAAGCGTGATGAAAATGCCCTGCGCAACGCCGGCGACGGCGGCAAAGACTCGCCAAAGCGCGGGATCGGATGTCGTGCCGATTAAGACGACGGACGCGGTGAAGAACGTGAAGAGAAGCACGGGAAAGCCGGGCCGGCGCATGGCCGAACGAAGAAATGCCGCGGCAAAGGATCCCGGCACCGTCGCAAGGAAAAAGAGCGCGACCAACGCGGCGCCTTCTCCAAGGGAGGCGCCGCTCGCGGCCATCGCGGCGGGGAGCCAATTGGCCAAAACCGTCGAAATCGTTGCCTGCAGCGCAAAAATGAAGCCCAGACGCCAAGGGAATGGGCGGCGGGCGCTTGTCGTCATCGATTCGCCCGATGCACTGCTCGATGCCGGAGCTGTCTGATGCTGAAGTCCGACAAGTGCTGCGGCAGAGAATAGGGCGGGCAAAGCCGCGAGTCCCCAGAAGAGGAAAGGCGCCTGCCAGGCGTCGAACGCTTCGATGAGCGGCACCGACGCAACACTGCCGAGACTGCTCGAAATGCCGATCATCGTGCAAAGAAAACCCGTCATGAGCTGCGCTTTGTCGGCGAAGGCGGTTTTGATGACGACGGGGAGAATGACGTTTAACTGCGCAATGGCGGCGCTTACAAGGACGGTGCCCGCGAAAACCGCTGTACTGTATGGTAACGAGCGAACCAGCGCACCCGCGATGATGCTCGAGAGCGCGAGCGCGGCAATCGATGCGAGCGAACGGCCTGCGAGGCCTCTCGAGAGGAAGGCGAAAACGCCGAACGTCAAAAGCGGCGTCCCTGCAATCAGGCCGAAGAGCCCTGCGTCCATGCCGAGCGCCGACTTCAAGGCATCGGCCATCGGACCGAAAGCATTCACGGGAGCGCGCAGGACGAAACCGGTTGCGGCAATGAAGCAGAAGATGCAGAAACGACGCAAATTCATGGCATAAGCGCAAGGATTCGGCAATCGAGAACATCGCCGCTCTGATGTCCATTCGGCTTAGAAATCGATTGTCTACAGGAAGTCGAGGATTTTGCCTGAAACGATTCTTGGCGATAATTCGGGTTACTTGGTACGTGGATAACCAAAGCGCACGTTGCGGTCGCACTGCTTAAAGGAGGTGAAAAGGTCATGGACGTTCAGCCGTTTGTATACGGTGAAAGACCTTGGCTCGTGAGCGTCGACGAGCCCGAAGTGGCGGCTTACTTTCGCGCCGAGGGAGCGCTCGAGCTTTTCCCCGTCGGCGCCGACATTGCTTTCGGGCGGGAGCGGCGGCTCTACTTTATTGAGAACGGACTCGTGGCGACCATTCCCGAGCCCGGTGTCGGCATTGCGCGCGTCGTCGGGCTCTTTGGCGCCAATACGACGCTCGGCCTTGTTCGCGCACTGCGTCGCGGCGGCGGGCGCATGAAGCTGCGCGCGGTGACGCTCTCAGCCGTCAGGACGAAAACGATTCCGCTCGACGTTTTTGACGACTGGCTCGCCTCGCAACCTGTGGAACTTCGCATGCGCGTGCTTCAAAACTGCATCTCGAAGTCCGAATGTCAGCTCGAGGGCGTCCTCGTGAACGATCTGCAGTCCGTGAACGCGCGCCTTTTGTGGCTCGTTGAAACGCTCTTTGTGGCGGCAGCCCGTCCCCTCGAACCCGGTTTCGCGCCGCTCCCTTGGCCGATTACGATCTCGACGCTCTCGATGATGGCGCACACGACGCGCGAAATGGCGAGCCGCGGCATTTCGGAGTGGTGTCGTGAAGGCGTCTTTAAGCGCGAGGGCCGCCAGCTTCTCGTCGACCGCACGCGTCTGAAGGTCGCGCTGGAAGCGGTCGAATAGCGAGGCTGTCGACGTCAAGCATTTGGCCGGACGCGGGCAGGCATCGATCGAAAAAGTCAAACGTTTTGTTGCAAATATTGGAACGCGTACCAAAAAGACGTTCGGGTTTTCCGCACGACGTTAAAGAATATACCGTACCATCTCGCTAACCATGCCGTCTCGCGTCGCACGCAAATGCTTTGGGCGTGTTTCGAGCTAGCGGCATCGAATGTTCTGCATCGACCCCACGGGCCGGTTCGCTTCGAGTCGCACCGATCCGCCCAAAGCGCAAAGTCTTCGGGATCAAGCGCCCGAAGGGCTTCGTGTTTGCGGACGGCACTTTCGGAGAGATCGCGGGCTAGAGCGCCCGCGTTTGCGGCCGCTTCCGACCGCGCTTCACACCCAATACGCATGAACGTTCGACAAATTCAAGCCTTTTTGGCAATCATCAATTACGGCGGCATTCGCGCCGCCGGCCGCGCCATTCATCTGTCGCCTTCGGCGATCACGCGCTCGGTTGCGCAGCTCGAAGAAGAGCTCCATTGCGTGCTTCTCATTCGAGGCAACAGCGGCTCGGGCGAACTCACGGCCGAAGGCAAGGCTTTTTTGCCGTACGCAACCTCCATCATGGAAGAGCTCTCCCGAGCGCAGGAGACGATTTCGCAGATGAACGGCGGCGACGTCGGTACGGTGCGCGCGGCGGTCTCGCCTTTTCTGCCCTCGCACGTTGTCTCCAAGGCCTTTCATCTTTTCAGAAACCGCTTTAAGCGCGTGAACCTTGAAATTCGCGACGGTCTCTACGCGCATGCGCTCCCGGCGCTGCAGGCCGGGCGCATCGACTTTGCCGTGACGCTCATCACCGATACACTCGTTTGGCCGAACGACAACTTTGCCGTCAAGCGTCTCTTCAACGTTCGCCAGGGGCTCATTGCGCACAAGGATCACCCGATTCACAAGAGTAAAAATCCGCTCGACGTGAGCCGCTACGAGTGGCTGATCACGGCTGACAACCTTGAAGACGCAAAAAACCGCATCGGCGAAACCTTTGTGAAAAAGGGCGTGCCTTGGCCCACCAACATCACGGTCTGCGACTTGGAGCAGCACGATCAGCTCTTGCGCGATCCGAGCTCCGACGTGATCGGCGTGGCGCCCTTGACGCTTCAGGAGGAGAGGGAAGAGAAAAAGGGGATTTTGAAGCTCGTGCGCTTTGAAGAGAGCCCGCTCGAAAAACTACTGATGCTCCCCGATCTGATCGGTGCGTATCTCACGCGAAGCAGCATTCCGCTCACGCCCGCAGGGCAATATTTCGCCGACTGCCTGCTTTATTCGATCGCTTCGTGGCAGAAAGAGAACCCGGAACTGTTCGTTTCAAACGAGTGCAAAGCCGTCGCGTCAAATCCATTCGAAAAGGCTGAAGAGCGCTCTGCCGCAAGCTGATTCAACACCAGCGCAAAAATCTCTATTGCCTCTTTTTGCCTAGCGCTCTAGTTATTTCGGTCCATTGCGTTTTTTAGAACGCGTTTCATAAGTCGCCGATACGACGCCTGTTGCAAAACGTTGCGGCTACCTAGACTCCTATTCGACAGCGCTGAATCGAGCTCGACAACGATTCCTGATCAGGAATCCGCCGAGCTCATCATCCAACAGGTTAGAAAGGACTAGGTAAATGTCAAACAACAACGGTCAGATGGGGCTTCCGGGCGCCGTGGCAATGATCGTCGGCGGCATCATAGGTACGGGCATCTTTACGCTGCCGGCCGCCATCGGCAAATTCGGCATGGCCTCGCTTGTGGGCTTGGGCATTGCGACGGTGGGCGCCATCGCGCTTGCGCTCGTTTTCAGCTCGCTCAGTAAGCGCACGCAGGCTGCGGGCGGCCCCTACGCCTACGCCCGCGAAGGCTTCGGCGACGCCATCGGCTTCTTCAACGCGTTCTCCTACTGGTGCGCTGCTTGGCCGGGCAACTCCGCCATCGTTCTCTCGTGGGTGTTCTACGTTCAGGCGCTCTTCGGTTGGGCACCGGGCCAGAACCCGACGCAGATGATCATCATCGCCATGATCGGCCTTTGGGTGCCCGCCTTCATCAATCTGATGGGCGTGAAGTCGATGGCGAAGTTCCAGGTGATTACGTCGGTCCTGAAGTTCATCCCGATGATCTTCTTGGGCACGGTCGGCATCTACTACGCTTTCGAATTCGGCAATTGGCCTGAATGGAACCCGTCGGGTGAATCCACGATGTTTGCGATCTCGAACTCGATCGCCATCGCGACCTTCTCCTACGTCGGTGTCGAATGCGCTTCGATCGCTGCCGCTAGCGTGAAGAACCCCGAAAAGAATGTTCCGATCGCGACCGTTATCGGCACGCTCGTCTGCGCGGCCGTCTACATCCTCGTGACGGTTGCCGTGCTCGGCATCGTTCCCTACGAAACGCTCACGACCTCGGGCGCTCCGTTCGCCGACGCCTTCAACGCCATCTTCGGCGTCGACTGGGCCGGCAAGGTGGTTGCTGCCTTCGCTGTGATCTCCGGTATCGGTGCTCTCAACGGCTGGACGATGATCGCTTCCGCGGTGCCGCAGGCTGCTGCTGAAAACAATCTCTTCCCGCCCGCCTTCAAGAAGCTCAACAAGAACGGCGTGCCCTACTGGGGTGTTCTCACGGCGACGGCCTTCGCTTCGCTCGCCGTCATCGCCGCGCTCTCGACCTCGGGCGGTGTGGAAGCCTTCTCGAAGATCGTGACCTTCTCGGGCGTTACCGTCGGTGTCCCGTACTTCTTCTCCGTCCTCGCACAGCTCTACTGGCTCTACACGGACGGCCGCAAGATCACGAACCCGGTGAAATTCCTGCGTGAAACGATCATCGCCATCATCGGCCTCGTCTTCACGTACTGGATGGTTATCGGTTCGGGCGACCTCGCCAACTACCTCGCCTTCATCGTGTTCCTCGGCGGTTTCGTGATGATGACCTGGATGTACATCCGTACCGGTCGCTTCGGCAACACGAGCATCGCGGGCGATCAGGCCAAGTAATTCCTGAATAAGCCCAAATCAAGCGGGTCCTCCATTTCCAAAGAGACGCAATCGCGCTCGGAGGGCCCCGCACAAAAAGCTGCAAGCGCCTTGAGGATGCAATGCTCTCAAGGCCCTCGGTAAGCACGAGTTAAATTCCAACTGAGAGGCAAAGAAATGGAACAGCTTTACTACAACGGCAAGATTTTCACCGCACAGCACGAAGACAGCTTCGTCAACGCTTTCCGCGTTGTCGACGGCAAGTTCAGCTGGGTCGGTAACCTTCAGAATCCGCCCGAAGAAGAGGGCGCGATCAATCTCGAAGGCCGCACCGTCATTCCGGGCCTCATCGACGCGCACACGCACCCCTCGTACGTTGCCGGCACGATCGATGCGGTTCCCTGCACGATTCCGAAGGTGCACAGCATCTCGGAAATGATCGAAGCCTTGAAGCGTCACCCGAACGCGGGCAAGGGCCCGGACGAATGGATTCAGGGCTGGGGCTACGACGAGTCGAAGCTCGACGAACATCGCACGCCGACGCGCCACGACCTTGACCTCGTTTCTACGACGCAGCCTGTTTATGTCCTTCGCTCCGACTGCCACTCGGGCATCTGCAACACCCGCGCGCTCGAACTCGCGGGCATCACGAAGGACACGCCGGACCCCGAGGGGGGCCGTTTCGGTCGCGACCCGGACGGCTCGCCCAACGGGGTCCTCACGGAGCTTGCCGCCAATGCCGCCGTTCGCAGCGTGATGGAAAAGCCCAACTTTGAAAATGCGGTCCGTGCGCTTGCCAATACGAACGCGCACTACTGCGAGCGCGGTTATGTGGCTGCGACCGACATGATGGTGTTCTTCAATCCGCTCAACCAGCTTGAAGTCTTCCGCGCTGCGGAAAAGGCCGGTCTCGACATGCAGATCTCGCTTTATTTCCTCTGGACGGGCGGCAAGGACCCGTACGGCATGCGCGACTGCACGCCCGAAGAGCGCAGCGGCCGCGTGAAGTGGGCCGGCATCAAGCTCTTTGCCGACGGTTCGATCTCCGGCAAGACCGCCTGGGTGAGCACGCCCTATGCCGGCAGCGACGACTGCGGCATGTGCACGCTCGACATCGAAACGCTGCAGGCCGCTTACGAATACGCCAAGCGCAACCGCCTGCAGATCTCGATCCACGTGATGGGCGACCGCTCCATCCAGCGCATCATCGACTTCTTCGACGACAAGGAACCGTGGCTCGACGGCCAGGTCGCCAACGTTCGTCTCGAACACGTGACGCTTCTCAACAAGAAGCAGCTCGATCAGATGAACGCTTCGAAGATGAACTACGGCCTCACCACGCAGATCATCTTCGGCTTTGCCGAGTACGACGGCTACGAAAAGGCCCTGACGCCCGAAGTGTTCAAGCAGATTTACCCGCTCAAGCTTTTCAGCGAAAACATGCGTGCACTCGCGCTCTCGGCCGATGCGCCGGCGACGACCTGGGCCGATCCGGACGACGTCTTCGTTTCGCTCAAAGCGGCAATCACTCGCCGTGCCTACAACGGTGCGTCGATCAATCCGGATGAGTCGATTCCGGTGAACGAAGCGCTGATGCTCTACACGAAGCGTGCCGCGCTCCTTTGCCCGTACGAAACGCCCGTCGGTCAGATCGCCCGCGGTTTCGAAGCGGATTTCAACGTCCTCTCCGAAGACCTCTTCACGGTGGCGCCCAACGAAATCGACCGCGTCCGCATCGATGCCGCCTACCGTCGCGGCGAGCGCGTCTTTGAACGCGAAGCTGCGTGCGAAGCCAAGGAAGGCTGCTGCTGCGAATGCGAGCGTGAAGCCGCCCACTAAGACAGGAACACGCTGACGACCGAGTCGTCAGACAACTCTCTCCCGAAGGGACGCAGCGATCGTCCCTTTGGCACCGAACCGATTGCCTTCTTCGGGTTTGCGCCGAACGGTCCGCGGAGGATCGGGCCGCTCGGCGCTCTTTTTTGGGATTGAAGGAAAAGGCACTATGGAGTCAGGCAATCGGGCCGGCGGAAACAAAAATGGATTCTATTGAAATGAACAAATTCAATGCTTGCCGTCTTGCTGCGGCAGTGCTCGCTGCCGCAGCAGCCTTCGGCACGGCCAATGCGGCCGAAGTCACCGTGTACGGCCGCATGGACACCGGCATTTCCATTTCCGAGCCGAGCAGAAGCGGCGAAAACGGCTCCGTTCAGATGAAGAGCGGCATTTTCGCGGGTTCGCGCTTCGGCATTCTTACGCAGGAAACGCTCACCGATTCCCTTCGCGTTGTCGTGAAGCTCGAAAACGCGTTCGACTCTTCGACGGGCGAATGGAACAGTACGTCGACGAACCGTCTCTTCGGTCGCGAATCGTCGCTCTCGCTCGTGCATGACGACTACGGCACGCTCGCCTTCGGGCGCATCGGCACCGTTACGGGCGGCATGGGCAGCTACAGCTCGCTCGACTGGTACGAACCGTTTGAAACGGGCTTCACTGATGCGAGCCTTGTCGGCACCTGGGCCGACCTCGGTACCGTCGACAAGTCGATTCTCTACATGACGCCGCGCGTGGCGGGCTTCAACGCCAAGTTCCAGTTCGCCTTTACGGACAGCACGCTCGACGGCGAAGGCAACAATATTTACGTGCCCGAATGGTCGAAGAACGCGCGCCCCTGGGCTGCAGCTTTTGAATACCGCGGCATTCCGAACCTCTTTGTCGGTGCCGGCGTTGGCGGATTGGTCCTCGCCAACACGGTTGAAAATCGCGAAAAGGATGATCCGCTCCTCGTCAACTTCGCCATCAACTACGACTTCGGGTTCGTGAAGCCCTTCTTTGCGGCGCAGTACTCCGAACACTTCAGCTACGCCACGGGCGCGAGCGCGGGCGAGATTTCCGGCGACTTCAAGAAGATGGCCTATCTCGTCGGCGTGACGGCGCCGGCTGCGGGCGGTACCTTCCGCGCCGAAATTCAGTACCTCGACGGTGAAGAAGAACTGTCGGGCGAAGACTACGACAAGCAGATCTACTCGATCGGCTACACGTATCCGCTCAGCAAGCGCACGCTCTTTTACAGCGCCTTGTCCTACGCCCAGGGCGGCGGTCTGATCGACAAGTCGAACGAAAAGGCGAGCGCCGAAAACCGCACGATGCTCGAATTCGGCATCGATCACCAGTTCTAAAGAACGCAGCAAACAGAGTTTCTCCGGCTGCCGGTCCGAGCGAGCAGCTCGTTCGGACCGGCGGATCTTTTTCGGGGGGCGGACACCGTTCTCCTAAAGCGTCCTTCCCTCGAAAAAGCCCGAAGCTCACGAAGCAAAGGAGTTTTTCATGATGTCCGCAACGTCGGCCCGAGACGGCCTCATCGAAGAAATGCTTCTCAAGGACGATCCGCACTACCAGCGTCTTTTCTCGGCGTGGGCCAGCGCAAAAAGCACTGCTAAGCGAGCAGCGGCCCGTGCGGCCGTTGAGGTCTACAAAGAAAGCAAGTTCGAAGCGTACCGCACGACGCACCCCGGGCTCTACGACGCCCTGATGCGCGAGCGGCATGCAATCGATCGCCGGCGCGTACGCTAAGCTCTCCATCAAGGCGCGAAATGTCTTCCAGCCACGGTCTACAATCGATCGGTCGTTTTCGAACGACCGATTTTTTGATTCCTGGAATCGGAAGACACAAAAATGAAAAAAATCTCATCCCTTGCTGCGGCCGTGCTCGCAGCCTTTTGCATGTCTACGGGCGTCTATGCCGAGGAGAGCGATCTTCTCGGCTGGACCGAAGGGGCCCAAGTCCTTGAAGCGCAGGTAACCGAAGGCCGCATCGACACGATTTCGAACGTGATCTACAGCCAGATCCGCTCGACGCGTGCCGTCCGACAGCTTCGCATGTCGCTCATGGTGCCCCGCAATACGGCGAAAAAGCCCGCGATCATTTACTTCCCGGGCGGCGGCTTTACGTCTGCCGACCATGAAAAGTTCACCGAGATGCGCTACGCGCTCGCTCGCGCGGGGTTCGTCGTGGCTGCGGCCGAGTACCGCGTCGTGCCCAACAAATTTCCCGCGCTCGTTGAGGACGGCAAAGCTGCGGTTCGCTATCTGCGCGCGCACGCCGAAGAATACGGGATCGATCCCGCGCGCATCGGCGTGATCGGCGACTCCGCGGGCGGCTACCTGGTGCAGATGCTCGGCACCACGTCGGGCGAGAAGGGGTGGGATAAGGGCGACTTCCTCGAGGCTTCGTCCGACGTTCAAGCTGTCGTTTCGCTTTACGGCATCTCCGATCTGCGCTCGATCGGCGAAGGCTTGGGCAAGGCGATCGAAGACGTGCATCTTTCGCCCGCCGTCACCGAAGCGCTCCTCGTACACGGTCCGGCCTTCAATACGAATCCCGGGAAAAGCATCTTTGACGATCCGAAGGCCGCGGATCACGCGAGTGCGGTCGGTCACGTGGACGGCACCGAGCCGCCCTTCCTCCTCTTGCACGGCTCGGGCGACAAGCTCGTGAGCCCGAAGCAGAGCGCGAAGATTTTCGAACTGCTGCGCGCGAAGAACGTGGACGTCGAGTACAAGCTTTACAAAGACGCCGACCACGGCGGCCTCGTCTGGTTCCAGCAGCCCGTGATTGATCTGGTGGTCGATTGGTTCGAAAAGAAGCTCGGCAGACCCGCCGCTGCGGGTGAAGGTGCCGCGAAGAACCTCTGAGCGAATTGAGCCCATCCGGCCGGGCGTACGGACGCTCGCTCGTTTCTTGATGAAAGGCAAAAGAGAAGGCGCATGCTCTCTTGGGAGCAGTGCGCCTTCCTCTTCAATGGCGCTTTAGCCGGGAAGCGTCGCAACGAAGCGATTCTTCGTCATCGGACGCACCGGCATCGGCCGATTGCGCTTAGATCTTGCCGCCCGGCACGATCTGACGCGCGTCGAATTTCGTGCCGAGCGCGATGCGCTGAAGCTGCATCTTGTCCTTGCCCTGACGGAACCAGTAAAGGGGCTCCGAATCCTTGGGTCCCAGGACTTCAATGTCGTGTTCGCCCGTCAGGAGGAGCGCCGTGCCTTCCGGCAGGCCGATCACTTCTTCGTCCTTGTTGTAGCAGAGGAACTCTTCGAGGCGGTCCTCACGGGTTTCGTTGTTGAGACCGGCCGTGCCGCCGCTGATGAAGTGCGGGTTCGTCTGGAACGGGATGAAGCCGAAGGTGTTGAAGCTCGGCGGTTCGGCGATCGGCATGTCGTTCGTCGTGCGAAGCGTCGGGCAGGCGACGTTGCCGCCTGCGGACCAGCCGCAGTAGGGAAGACCGGCGTTGACGCGATCGCGGATCAGGTCGATGATGCCGGCTTCGTACATGCGGGTGACGAGCGCCCACGTATTGCCGCCGCCCACGGCGATGGCTTCGGCCTTCTTCACGGCTTCCTGCGCGTTCTTGAAGCGGTGGATCGAAACGATCTTGTGGCCGAAGGGCTTGAAGGCGTCCTGAACCTGCTTTTCATAGCCGTCGAAGCTGCCGGCGACGCGGGCATACGGAATGAAGAGGATTTCGTGCTTTTCGGTGCCGAACAAGCGTTCGTACTGATCGCCCGCGAAGTCGAGGTAGCCCGAGGTGTGGTAGCGCGAGCTCGACTGGATGAGGACGCGGCGGCTGGCGCTCACGACCGACTTCGGCAGCGGCGTCTTCTGCTTGGCCTGAACGGAGGCGGCGCTCACAGCAAGGGCGGCAGCGGCCGAGCCGAGAAGCTGACGACGAGAAAGCATGGAAAGCTCCTTAATAATGATGTTTGGATGCCGCGGCGGTGAAAATCAAGGGTCCGACGGGCATCCGGATGGTCCTGGCGCTTCGCCGTTGGTTGATCGGGAAGCACTGCAACTCTACGGAATCGATCGAATTTCGCCAAGGCTCGAAATCGCGTCTAGCCTTTCATGAAAGGAGCAGGTAGAATCTACGACTTTTTCTTAGACAATTTGCTTGAACGATTATGTACCTAAGCTGAAGTTACTATGCGTCGAAGGACATCGAAAAAGGTTCGCTTGAGGATCCTTACGGGCCATGTGAACGACTTATGAGGCGATTTCTCGTCCATGCGGATGTTCGAGAGCTCGGATCGAGCATGCACTCACAACTAGAGCGGTCTTCGACCCGTATTCCGGCAGGTACTTACTTCTCGCGCCTCTCTCGGACTTTTCACTGATCTATCTTCAAACAAGTCTTGCGCTTGAGCTCGTTCCCATTCGGGCCGTGTTGACAGCTCGCGTCTCTATAATCGATGAGCACAGAGCGTCCTTTTTTCGGGCGGCGATCCGCTCACTCTCTTTTGTCCACTGCATGAGCCCGAGTACTTTTACGCTGCGAGCGAAGCTTATTTGCGCAATTGCGGTCGTGGTGTCGCTCGTGAGCTTTCCGCTCATGTATCTCGGCTACCGCGATGCCTACGATCATGCGATCGATGCGGCGGTCGACAAGTTCGGCAACATCACGCACATTCTGAGTGAGGCGGCCGAGCTCTCGTACCTCAATACTCAGACGATCGTCACCGAAAAAGTCGTAATCGAAAAGGACGACATTTCGGCCGAATTGGGTGCGATTGAAAAGTGGGTGAACGAAAATCGCCTGCTCGACATGATTCCGACGCTCGACTTCCTCGACGAAACGTGGGGAACGTATACGGCGGTTGTGAACGACTCGGGCGAATTTCTCTACGTTTCGCCCCAGATTCACAAGCTCTGGCGCACCGACGCGCGCGACCTTCTCGGGGTGCCGTTCCGCGAGTTCTTCCAGTCGTCCGGTAAGAGTGCGAAACGCGACGACTTCACGTTCTTTCGCGTTGTCGTCGACCCGTTCACGGGTGAAACGATGCCGTACCTTGCGGGCCTGCGCCGCATGAAGGGGTATTCGGCGATCGTTCTTCAGGAACTCGACTACCTCGAGGAACCTTTCAAGGCGAGCGCGCCGACGCTTGAGGCGAGCCTCAACGACACGATCCGCACGCTCGACATCGGCAAAAGCACGACGATCGTTGCCGTGAACGGAGAGGGTCGGCGCCTCGCCTCGCGCGGTCCGTCGGCCGACGGGCGCTTCTTCGCTCACGCGGACGGGGTTTTGAAGCGCGCGGCGGCAGAGGGTTTCGTTTCTGGCATTCACTCCGATCGTGCCGTTGCGGGCGGCGGCGAACTCTATGCCGTTCGCTACTTCAAGGCTCTCGACTGGTACTTCATCGCGCGCGTGCCGCTCGAGGTCGTCAAGGTACCTGCCGTTGAGAGTGCGCGAACGCTCGCGGGTTGGGTCGTTGCTGCCTTCCTCTTTGCTTCGCTCTTGGGGATTGCGCTCACGACCTGGTTCTTGAAACCCCTGCACCAGGTTTCCGGTGCCGCGAAGAAGCTCGAAGACTTCGATTTCATTTCCGACAACACGGCCGAGCGCCTTCGCACGGTTTCTGCCGCCTTGCCCGTTGCGCTCACGGACGAAGTGGGGCAGGTCTCGCGCGCCTTCTCGAGCATGGTGAGTGCGCTTGAGAAGAACATCGCCGCGCTCAAATCCTCACTCGCGCGTCAGCACAGCATCGAGGGCGAATTGAACGCCGCGCGCGAAATTCAGAACGGGATGCTTCCCGAAAATGAAGACGGTTTCCGTGCGCCGGGCTTCGAGGCGGCCGCGTACATTGAGGCCGCCAAGGAAGTGGGCGGGGACTTTTACGATGTTTTTGCGCTCGACGACGGGCGTGAAGCAATCGTGCTCGGTGACGTTTCCGGCAAAGGGGTCTCCGCAGCGATGCTGATGAGCGTGACCCTCACCCTCGTGCGAACGGCCCTGGTCGACGGCCTCGGGCCCGCAGCTGCGGTGAAGAAGGTGAACGACCGCATCGCCGCGCGCAATCCGAGCTGCATGTTCGCGACACTCTGGGTCGGGATTCTCGATGCGAAAACAGGGCGACTCGTTTACTGCTGCGGTGGCCACTGTCCGCCGCTCCTCGTGCGCCGGGACGCTGCTTCGGCCGAGAATGGCGCCGCTGCGTTCGAGTGGCTGCGCGACGTGAGCGGTCCGCTCGTCGGGGCGCTCGATATGGCCGAATACGTTGAGTTCGAGCGGCTGCTCGCCCCGGGCGAACGCTGCATCGTTTATAGCGACGGCATCTCCGAAGCCATGAACGAGGCGCACGAACTGTTTGGCGAAGCGGGGATCGAACGTGTCGCGCAAGGGTGCGCCGACGTTTCGAGCGCCGAGATCGTCGACCGACTCGTCGCCGCCGTCGCGGCGCACCGCGGCAGCGCCCCGCAGTCCGACGACATCACGCTCGTCGTCTTCGAGCGGCTCGCGCGCACGAACCAAACAAAAGAGGCCGAAACCGCAGAAGCTTCGGCAAACGAAAAGGAGGCCGCATGCAGCGTCGACGTCTGATTGCCAAAGGGCTCGAAGGCGCGCTTGCGCTCGCGGCCTTTCCTATGCTCCCCACTGCCGCGCGGGCGGCCGAGCTCGTTCGCGGGCGCCCGGCACGCGCGATTCTCGTCACGGGCGGCCCGTTTCTGCGCTACCGCAGCATCCTCTTGGGCGTAGCAGCGGGTTTGAAGGCGCTCGAACTCATCGAGCGCGCCCCTGCAATCGAAACGCAGCACGCGGCGTCGGTGCCCGAAGGCGCGCCGCGGCAGTCCGAGCCGCGTTCCGACCCGAGCAAAACGGGCACGGCCGACGTTTGGGCCGAGCTCGCGAAATCCGCGGGCGGCAGCCGACTCGCGTTTCTCGCCGACGGTCACTACGACTACGGCTTCAGCGAGGCGGGCCGAGAGGCTGCGCGCACGGCCGTGCTCGAGCGCCTCAAAACGAAGCGCGATGTCGACATCGTCTTCGTTTTCGGCACCGAAGCAACGCTCGACATGGCGGCGGCTGTCAAAGACATTCCGGTCGTTTCGCTTGGAAGCTCCGACCCCGTCCGCACGGGGATAGTTAAGTCGGCCGACGACTCGGGTCAGGACAACCTTCACGCGGTCGTCGTTGCCGACTACTACGGGTGGCAGACCCGGAGCTTCGGGCACGTCTATCCCTTCAAGCGTCTTGGGCTTCCGATCGCAAGCGCCCGAAACGAAAAGTCGGGCGAGCCCGAAATCCGAAAAGCGTGCGAGGAACTCGGGGCCGGCTTCATCCTCAGGACCTATGAAGAAACAGGCGATGCGCAGGTCGATGACGCGGCGCTTTTGGCCTGCGTCGAAGCACTCGCGAACGAGGGTGCCGATGCGATCATGTTCCCTTGGTTCTCGGCTTCGCCCGAAACGTTCCGAGCGCTTTTGACACTGCTCGAACGACGCGGCATTGCCAGCTTCTCGCAGGCAGGTCCCGACTTTGTTGAGCGGGGGATTCTTTTGGGCGTCGGTTCGGAAACCTTCGAAGGCTACGGGTTCTTCGAAGCGGAAGTGATTCTTCGGATTCTCGAAGGCGACAAACCACGCGAGATCGGGCAGCGCTACGCGCAGCGCGGGCGGCTCGTCGTGAATCTGCGCTCGGCGATGGCGCTCGGTTGGCAGCCGCCCTTCGGCCTCCTCGTTGCGGCGGAAAAGGCTTGGACCACGCAGTCTCCCGTTGCGCACGAGACGCTCGAACCAATCGACTGACAGGCAGGACTCCGGCGCCTGCCACTAGAAGTAGCTCATAAAGAGCCCATAAAGCTCAAAAAAATAGCCAAAGCCCCAAGGCATCCGACGTTTCCGAAATAGGAAAAGACGAATGACAACTCTCACGCAATATGTGGTGGACGCTTTCACCGACAAGATCTTTGCCGGGAATCCGGCTGCGGTCTGCGTCATGGACCGGTGGCTGCCCGATGCGCTCATGCAGAAAATCGCGATCGAGAACAACCTGTCCGAAACGGCCTTTGCTGTGAAGATGGGCGACCTCTATCACCTGCGCTGGTTTACACCGGGCGGCGAAATCGAGCTCTGCGGTCACGCAACGCTCGCGACTGCCTATGTCGTCATGCGCTTTGTGGAACATGAACTCCGCGAAGTGCGCTTCACGACCTTGAGCGGCATTCTCGTTGTCACGCGCAAGGACGATTTGTTCTCGCTCGAGTTCCCGACGTTTCTGCTGCGTGAAGTTGAGGAGGCCGACGTCCTTGAAGCTGTCGAACAGGCGATCGTCGTCAAGCCCGCGAAGATCTATATGGGCGCCGATATGGTCTGCGTGCTTGAGAGCGAAGAAAGGGTTCGCCCCGACCAAGCGCTTGTGCACGATCTCGAAGGTGTGTGCCTGCACGTGACGGCGCGAGCGAAGGCAGGCGAATACGACTGCATCACGCGCTCCTTCGCGCCCAAGTGCGGCGTAGCCGAAGACCCTGTCTGCGGGCGCGGTCATTGCCACGTCGTCTCGATTTGGGCGAAGGCGCTCGGCAAATCCGAGCTCACCGCGTATCAGGCTTCGGCTCGCGGCGGCGTCCTTTACCGCCGCTATGAAGGTAAAAAAACGATTCTGAGCGGCAGGGCGGCACTCTTTTCCGAAGCGAATATTCATTTCGACGAAGAAGTGGCCTGATGTCGGTGCCGCTTGGGCGGTGCCCCGCAGAGCGGAGTCGGGACAAAATGAGACGCGTATTCCGGAGCGGACCTCAAGCGCTTTTATTTGTTGGAGAGACCGCGGCGTTGCCGCGGTTCCCTGCTGCGCACACTCCGTCAGATGCGGATGCGTGCGATCGGCTGCACGGCGATTTCGGGCGTCACTTCCTGATAGGCCATTACCGGAATCTCGTAGAACTTTGCTTCAATCAAGCGCCGCACATAGCGGCGGATGTCCATGCTCACCATGAGGACGGGCTTTTGCGTACTCGTGCGTGAACGTCCGAGCGCGGCTTCGAGCGCGTCGAGAATGCGTTTGGAGGATCCCGGGTCGAGCGAAAGGAAGGCGCCCGCAGAAGTCTGGCGCACGGCCTTGCGGATCACTTCTTCGACCTGCGGCTCCATGATGATTACGGGGAGCATGTTCTGGCCGCGTGAATGCATGTAGCTGATCTGGCGCTTGAGGGCGCTTCGCACGTACTCGGTGAGCATCACGACGTCCTTTTCCTTGGGCGCCCAATCGATCAGCGCCTGCAGAATCGTTCTCAGATCGCGAATCGACACGTGTTCCTGGACAAGTCGCTGGAAGATGTCGGCGATGCGCTGAATCGGCAAGAGACGCGTCGCTTCCCGAACAAGATCCGGCATGCGTTCTTCAAGGCGGTCGAGGAGGTACTTCGTTTCCTGCATGCCGATGAAGTTTTCGGCGTGCCGGCTCAAGAGGAGCGAGAGGTGGTACGCGAGGATCTTCGAGTGGTCCATGCAGGAGATGCCGGCGGCCGCGAGCTTCTTTTCGTAGGACTTCGGGACCCAGAGCGACTCGACGTCGGGGAGGAATTTTTCGCCCGTTTCGACGGGGATCCCGAGCATGTCGAGCGTCTCGCGCTTTTCGCGCACAATGACGGCATCTCGCACGAGCACGCCGCGCGCGAGCGGGATTTCGTTGAGATTGAGCATGTAGCTCATCGGAGGCAAATTCGGGTTCGGGCGAATGTTGATGCCCGGGAACGGCACGCCCAGATCGAAGTAGAGCGCACGGCGCAGCTCGATCAATTCCGCATTGAGGTCGGCATACTGCATCGATTCGCCGAGGTCGCTCGAAATGTCGAGAATGATCGGCACGGTGGGCGCGAAGTTGTCTTCGCTGCGTACGGCACGCTTGGGCTTCGGGCTTGCGGCCGCAGGCGCGAGCGTTTTTTCAAGCGCTTCGGCTTCGTCAGGGGCCTTGGGCATCGACTTGATGCGCGAGAGCACAAGGCCGAAGCCGAAAACGGCTGCCGCCATCGTGAAAAGCTGCGGCTTCGGGAAACCCGGGATAAGCGCAAGAAGGAAAATCAGAGCGCCGGCCATCTGAAGCGCGCGCGGCTGACTGAAGAACTGGCGGCCGACCTGCGCGCCCACGTCTTCGCGCGTGTCGCCCGAGCGCGTGATCAAGATGCCCGCAGAAATCGAGACGAGAAGGGACGGAATCTGGCTCACGAGCCCGTCGCCGATCGTGAGGACGCCGTAGAGCTCGAGCGCGTCGCCCGCGGTCATGCCGCGCTGCGAGACCCCGATGATCGTGCCGCCGATGATGTTGATCGCCGTGACGACCATGCCCGCGATCGAGTCGCCCTTAACGAACTTCATCGCGCCGTCCATGGCGCCGTACATCTTGCTTTCCATCTGCACGTCGTTGCGGCGGCGCTGGGCCTCATCCATGTCGATCACGCCGGCGCGCAGGTCGGCGTCGATCGACATTTGCTTCCCAGGCATCGCGTCGAGCGTAAAGCGTGCGCCCACTTCGGCGACGCGCTCGGCGCCCTTGGCAATGACGAGAAACTGAACGATCGTGAGAATCAGGAAGACCACGGCGCCCACGACGAAGTTGCTTCCCGTAGCGAACTCGCCGAACGTGAAGATAATCTCACCGGCGTCTGCCTGCAGAAGAATCAGGCGCGTCGTCGTGATGTTGAGCCCCACGCGAAAGAGCGTCGTAAAGAGGAGCATCGTCGGGAAGGACGAAAACTCGAGGGGCGACTTCACGTACATCGCCATCATGAGCATCATGAAGGAGAGCGTGAGGTTCGCGCCGATCAGCGTGTCGACCAACGGGGTCGGCAGCGGCACGATCATGAGCGTGATGACGACGACCAAAAGCACAACCATCGAAATGTCGTTGTGCTTGGTGACGGTCGAAACGACGTTCGAAGCCTTGGCAAGAAGCGTCATGGATGGTCTCCGTTCGTGCCGTCCGAGAAGAGCCCGTCGGCGGCCGCTGCGCACGCGCCGCCCAGCTCAAGAAAGCGGTCCCGCGCGGCATGCGCTTCGGTTTTTCGGTCGAGTGCCCAGAGAATTTGGGCTTTCAATAGATGGAGTGCGGCTTCGCGCGTCGAGAGGGCAGCGCGGCTGCCGAGCAAGCCGAGCGCTTCGTCGATCGAAGCGAGTGCTTCGGGTGCTGCCCCTGCGTCAAGGCGTGCGGCGGCGAGTCCGGCGAGCGCCAGCCGCCGCTCGCGCGCGAGCGAACCCGTCTCGTCTTCCTGACGCGCTTCGTCAATCAGGGCAAGAAGCGCTTCGTAGAGCCGCGCGGCACGCTCGGCCGCTCCCATGCGAAGAAAGAGAAACGCGAGCACCGAGAGCGTGCGGCGCTCGTCGCTCGTGAAGCGGTCGGCTTCGGGGGATTGCGTTGCAGCGGAAACGTCCGGTGCGGCCGCTCGGTCGGTATTCATTTCAAAATCCGTCGCCATCGCATCAGCCTCCGAGCATCAGGCCGCGGTAGGCGGACAAAAGCATGTCGTTTTCAAGGAGCGGCTCAAGTTCTTCTTCGAGCAGCGCGGCGAGCTTCGGATCCGGGTGCTTTTTTAGTCGCTTTTCGAGCTTCTTCGAAATGTCGCGCAGCGACCGCGCAAACACTTCGGGGCTCACTGGTGTGCCGTCTCCGATATCGGGCGCAAGGCAATGTTCGACGCGTGCACGGGCATTGGCGGGCCCGTAAAGGCTCTCGAGCGTCGAGCGGCCGACGGCACTCGCGCCCACTTCCCGCGCGTCGGGAAGCGGCTCGGCGTCTGCCATCGGCAAGAGCGACTGAATGCCGACCGATGGATTGAAGAGCGTTTGAACGGGCGTTGTCATAGTCGGATGTCCGGTTCGTCAAGGGGCGCTTCGACAAGAGCCGCTTAGTCGCGGCGAAGCGGCTCTGCCGCCTCAAGGAGAAAACGAAGTCCATTTTCCAAGTTTGCCGCATCTATTGCCTCGGGCGGAAATTCGATGGCGAGCACCAAGCGGTCTTGGACGAGTGCGGTACGAACGGCGTACTGCGGCGCCCGACGCCAGCCGAAGCGCTCAAGAGCGCGCTCAAAGCGAGCCGGCGCGTCACCTTGGGGCAAGAGTGCAAGCGTGAGCAGAAGCCGTTCGTCTCGCTCCGCCGCGCTCGCCGCTTCGAGGGGATCGAGCACTTCGAGCGTCATCGTGCCGAGCCCATCGACTTCAAGTGCCGCGAGGCCCGACTCGTTCAGGGCGAGTCCCGGAAGGCCGATGCGCTGCCCGAAGGCTTCAATCTCGCGATTTTCCATACCTGCCTCTGTCCATTCTCTTAAATTCGTTTTTGGGTGCCTTCGTCACTCGAGCGAAGCGAGGTACTCGTCTTCGCGCGCGATTGCGGCGTCGAGCGACGTACGAAGCGCATCAACGAAGCTCGTTTTGCCTTCGCCCGCGTCGAGGAAAGCCGTCGGCAGACGCCGTACGGCAGCCAAAAGATCCTGTCGAAAGAGTACTTCGCGCTCGATGTCCGGGGGATTGGCCTTGGCGCAGAGCTGATCGACCGCCGTGTCGCTCACATAAGCGCGCGAACGGAATTCGATGAGTTCGCCCAAAAGGTCCATCGCAGTGAGCGCGGCATTCTTGACGCCGTGCACGTCGCGCCAGCGGGTCATGAGCGCAGAGAGTTCCGTGTAGGCGCTCTGTGCAAGCCGCACTTCCCGCAGCTTTCCGTGCACGCTCTCCAAATGTGCACGCCCCATGCTCGGCGTCTCGCTTTTGATGTCGGCGCTGATTGCCGAGAAGAGAAAATCCATCGCCCGCTCGAAGTCGGCGCCGTATTTGGCGCGAATGCTCTGAAAGACTTCCTTGACGTCGGAAAATTCACCGACGGCCTCGCGGTAGAAGGCGCCTGCTGCTGCGGCGTCGCCCACTTCCGGAAAGCCTTCCGAGGCGAGCGCCCCCTGAAGGCCGAGCCGAACGGCTTGTGCGTTTTTTTCCATGTGCGCAGCCGCGAGCGACTTCAAGACAGCCTTCTGATCCGCAGAAACAGATCCGTCCGCTTCGAACGCTTCGCGTGCACTCTCGAGTGCGGCCCAGATTTCGGTCGGATCCTTGAAGGCTTCACGGACGGCGCGGTCCATGTCCTCGCGCGTTTTGGCATGCTTGAGCGCATCAACGGTCGAATTGAGCTTTTCGCTCTGGCCCGTCTGCTCCATGAGCACTCGGTACTTTTCGAGAAGTCGCTCGGAAATTTCGGAACTCTGCCGCTCCTTGCGCCGTCCGATCTCGTACTCCTTCGTTCGATCGACGGCAAAGCCGAGTTCTTCGGCCGCGTCCGCCAAAAGCGAGCTCGGCGAGGAAACAGTCGATACCGTATGCCCCATGAAGACGCTCGAGGCGCCCGACGTGCCGTGCGCGGCACTCGTGTGGGCAAAGGTCGTGCCGAATGAATTCTGAATGCCTTCGATCGACATGTGTTCGTGCGGCCTCTCTGCGAAATGGATGGTTGAAGGGAAGGGGTAACCAAAAAAATTATAGGAGGCACCTTGCTCGAGAAACACGCAAAGCAAAGGAGCTGCGCCTTCTTCAAGCTTGCACTTCCTGCGATCTGTTTATCTGCGGTTTAGGAAAAACCCTTTCGGCAATGGTTGCCGGCCGATTTGTCAGTACGATGAGCTAAAGACGCCGTGCTTTGTGCGCGCTCGGCCGAGGTTTTGCTGTGTTTTTACGCAGAATGCGAGGACAGCCGGTTCATTAACACGGAAACGGCGATTCGTTTGCCTGTGATTCGACGGCCCTTGCGGACTTGAGTGCGGCTTGTCTTTTGTCGGTGCGGTGAACCGACGGAAAGCGATTTTTTTCGGCCTGGCTGCCGCGCTATCGTGTCTTTCGGCAGTTTTGGCGGCAATGGTCGCGGCATTTGCTAAGGAGTTTTAGATGAGCAAAAAAATCGATTTGGCAAAACAGGCTCAAGCGCTCGAGCGCCTCAAAGCCGAATTTGAGCGGCTCAATCGTCAGTTCGACGAACTGAAGGCAGCTTCTGGTGTCGCATCGGACGACGAGCTTGTTGTTGATGAGTCGAAGCTGCCGCCCGAAGTACGCACCGCTTTTCTTGAGATGAAGGCGCAGGCCGAAAAGAACGGTCGAAATGCTGCGGCATCGATCGAAGCCGAGATTGCTGCCGACGAACCCGCGCCCGCCATGCGTCGTCCCCGTCGAGGAACCTTGGCGATCTGATCGACGTGCTCCCCCGCGAGCGGATGTTGTGCGAGTGTGTTTCGCGGGGCACAGCGAGTTTGACAAGCTTATATCGAGGAGTTCGTTATGACGACAGACACGAGCGGCGTTACGCCGCTGAAGGAAATTCTTTCCATGATCGATCTCGGACCGACAAGCAGCGTACAGATGGCTTACGCGAAGCTGATGCTTGCGCAGTCGATGATCTGCAAGAACTCTGCCGAGCAGAAAATGGATCAGATCGAGCAGATTCAGGAAGAGCAGTCGAAGGTGGCCGAGTTCCTTTCGCAGGCACGCGTGCTGCAGGAAGAGGCCGATACGGGCAAAAAGTGCACGTCAATGCCAACCGATATGGTTGAGTTCTTCACTAAATACGATTTGGCGTATGACACAGCCAATAACGATTACGCTCATGACAAGGACCAGTGGAACGTAGCCATCCAGTCGCTCACGAATTATCAGGAGTCGATCAGCAATCAAACGCAGACGTTGATGGTCTATCTGCAGGACTTCATCAGCCAGTACAACTCGTACCTGCAGGGCGCCAACAGCGCCGTTCAGGAGGCGAGCGACGTTCTGACGTCCATTGCTACCGGCCGCTGACGTGGTTCTGCTCTTTCGGCACCGAGCAGCACAAAATTCGAAAAAGGAAGCAGTCATGTCCGAGCTTATGTTGTCTCAAGACGATCTCGTCAAACTTCTCGATCTTCTGAGCAAAGGCGCGAGCGTCGCGCAGCTCACCGGTGTCTCAAAGGAGACGCTTGAGGGCCTGTACGGTGTTGCCCGCAATCTTTATGTTGCCGGCAACTACAAGGATGCCCAGGTGGTTTTTCAGGCGCTTTCCATCTATGACGCCAACGACATGCGTTTTTGGATGGGGCTGGGCGGCTGTCGTCAGGCGCTCGAAGAATACGAACGTGCAGCCGAGGCCTATCAGATGGCTGCGGTTGCTTCGAATCTCAAGAATCCCGAGCCGCTCCTTTACGCCGTTCGCTGTCTCGTGAAGCTCAATCGCCGTGAGGATGCGATTGCCGGCCTTCAGGCGCTTCTCACCTTCGGCGGCGACGATAAAGACCCGGCGCAGGCGGCGTGCCTCAAGCAGGCAGAGGCGCTTCTGGAGATGCTGAAAGGAGCACAAAAGTGACTTCGGTTTCGGAACTCGGATTTAAGTCCATTTTCGGACAGTACGGCGCCACGATCGATGAAGAGGGCAAGCGCTCGGACAGCATCCGTCCTGGTGACGACGGCTTGCCCGTCATTGACGGAAAAGACGCTGCTTCGTCAGACGATTTGCCTGTTCTGCCGCTTTCGATGTCGGGCGTGTCCATCGATCAGCTTATGAAGGCGATCGCAGAAGAGTCGCGCCGCCAGGGCGTGCAGTCCGCCGTGGAGTCGCTCGAGATCGACGGCGATAAGATCGCTACCGAAGGCCAGAAGCGCTTGGAAGAGATCACTACGCAGCTCGAAAAGGCCTCCAAACAGTCCTTCTGGGACAAGTTCGTGAAGGCTTTCAAGATCATCGGTGCGGTGTTCGGCGTGATTGCGTCGGCGGCAACGGCTGTTGCGAGCTTTGCGACGGGCAACGTCGCGCTCGGCATTGCCGCGATCGTGGGCGTGCTTGTATCCGTTGACGGTCTCATGTCGGCAGCGTCCGACGGCAAGATCAGCTTGCAGGCGGGCTTCACCAAACTCGGCCAAGCCATGGGGATGAGCGACGAAGCGGCCAACTGGTTCGGGTTCGGCCTTAATCTTGCGGTCATGGTGGCCGGCATTGCATTCAGCATTGGCGCTTCTGCTTCTGCGGCCGCGAGTTCGGCAGCCAATATGGCCGAGAAGGGCGCCGAGCTTGCGCTCAAGATGGGCTACATCTCGATCGGTGCAAATGCAGCTTCAGGTGTTTCGCAGGCAGGCGCTGCCGTCGGCGACGCTGCGCTCGCATTCATTCGCAAGGACATCGCCGACAGCAAAGCCAATATGGTCGATATTGATGCGATTCTCGAACAAATCCGAGCGAACATGAAGATGAAAGAGGATTTTGTCGAAGCGCAGCTGAAAGCCTCGCAGTCGATCATGGCCTCAGCCATGGAAATCGTGGAAAACAACGCACAGACTTCAACGTCGATTCTGGCGGGGAGTCCTTCTTTGGCATAACGAATCGGAGGTCAATCCATGACCGTCGTTCAAACCGATTATTCCAATCGATACTACGAGGTCGATGCCGCCTTCAAAACTACGGGTACGGATACGCCCGATGCTGTCGGCGGCGACGAAGAAATTACCGAATCGGTCCGCAACCATCCGATGCATACGGCTCTGCCCGGGTTGCCGCCGGGTATTGAATGTCCGCTCGGGGGCTCGCCGTCGCTTGGTGCATCCGTGCTTGCTCTCACGGGAGAGTTGGCCGATGAGATGCGTCGAATGGCAACCGAACAGCGCATGATGGAATCGCGGGCCATTGTTTCGGAAATGAAGTCGCAGGCCAACGAGATGCGCGAGCAGGCCAGGACCGCTTTCTGGACGAATCTTGCCGGCGCGGCGCTTTCGTTTGCTGCGGCGGGTATCTCGATTTTCGGTTCCGTGCGTGCCGGCAAGCTCGGTTCGCAAGTTGCAGAGGGCATTTCAGACGCAACTGCCAAAGCACAGCGTCAGGCTTCGGAAATACAGCAGACGCTGCAGCTTTACCAAGGCATCTCGCAGGTTGGACAAACGGCGGGATCTACGACGCAATCGCTCGGTCAGAGCGTCAGCACTTGGTACGAGGCGGCGATCAAGGAAATGGACGCGACGATCGAAGGGATGCGTGCATCCGTCTCGCAGCTTGAGAGTCTGGACGAAGCTTTGAAGGAAGTTATTCGCAAAGCCACCGAGTCGCAGCAGGCGATTCAGGAGAGCATGAATCAAACGCGTACGCGGATTCTGAGCTGAGGCCTGCATAGCGTGCGTACGGCGTCTGCCGTATGCTTGAGGACATGGCGCAGCCGAGTGCGAGCGGCCGCAGAGAGGGAAGTTGCGCGGCGCAACGGCTGCGCATTTTCCGCAAGTAGAACGTGGGAGAAGTTGAGGATGTTCGAGTCGTTAAGAGAAGCCGCCGAGGCGCTCTCGCGTGAAGCCGGCTGGTCGTCGCCCGTCTTTGATGAGGACGGGTGCTGCCGCTACGCGCTCGAAGACGGACTCGAACTCGCGCTCCTGAGTCCGGACGGCCGCGCGTTGCTGCTTCGTGCCGATCTCGGCGAAGCGCCCGATCTGCAAGGGCCTGACGCGTATGCTGCGACAGAGCGCTGGCGCACGGTGGGAATGCTCGCTGCAGCGTCGATGCGAGCACGGCGCTCGACCTTGGGCGCAGCAGACGGCCGTCTGGAGCTTTATCGACTTCTTTCGCTCGACAGGTGTACGTCCGAAAGTCTCGCGCAGGAAGCCGGCGACTTTCTGAACGACGAAGCCTGGTGGCGCGAGCGGCTTTCGGGCGAGGCGCCGGGCGCGTCCGATGCATCACCTTTCTCCGCTTTTTCGATGCCTTCGAGCAGTTGGTTTACCGGTAATCCTTATTGAGGCGGGCGCAGGATGAACGCAAAGCGAACGGCCAAACATCTGCGAAGCGCGGCGGCGCTCACACTCTCGGCGATGCTCCTTGCTGCGCCGACGGGCACCGTCTCGGCGTCGAGCTTCACCGCGCCCTTTACGCACTATGCCGACGGACAGCCGCTCGGAGCGGTGCTCTCGAGCTTTGCTCGCTCGCAGGGGCTTCGCGCCGAAGTCGAGAGCGACGTAGAAGGCACGGTGAGCGGGCGCTTTTCGCGTGTTTCTCCTCGGGACTTCATGGGGGCGATGCGTGAAGCCTATGGTGTCGGCTGCTACGTGCTCGGCGACACGGCGCATTTCTACAGCCAGCGCTCGGTGAGAAAGGAATTCATCACGATTCCGAACGGCACGAACGACGGTCTTTTGACCGCGCTCGAGCATTCCGGGTTTGTGGCCGACGAGCTGCCGATCAAAACGAGTCCCGAGGGCGGCATGCTCATCGTCGAGGGCCCCGAGAGCTACATTACGCAGATTCAGGCTGCTGCAGCCGCCTATCAGGCTTCGCTTGCTGAAAAGGTCGAGATGCGCGTCTTCCCCCTTAAATTCGCTTGGGCAGACGACATCACGCTTGAAAACATGGACCGCCAGGTGACGGTGCCCGGCATTGCCTCGATTCTGCGCGGCATGGTGCTCGGGCAATCCGTGGGCGGAGAAACCGTCTCGGCCGGACGCGGCGCGAACGTACCCACCGTGCCGAGTCTCACGGGCGAGGGCCTCTCGCGGCAGAGCGTCTATCGCGAAAAGAAGGCCGCGCAGGTCTCTGCAGCTGCAGAACCCGCCTCGCCCGCAGCGGGCAACGTGAGCATCATGGCCGATCCACGCGTGAACGCCGTGCTCGTTTCGGACGCCGCTTACCGCATGCCCTATTACGAGAAGGTGATTAAGGAGCTCGACAAACCCGTGGAGCTCGTTGAAATTCACGCCGCGATCGTCGACATCGACACCAACGCGAGCCGCGATCTCGGCGTCAACCTGAGCGGGCGCGGCGGCAGCGGCAACTGGCAGGGCGGCGGCACCGCAGGTGCGGGCAACAGCGACGGATTCGATTCCGCGGGCAACCCCATCATCACGACGTCTTCCGGTTCGGCGGGCGGTATTCTCTCGACGATTTATACGCACGGCTCGGACTACTTCATGGCGCGCATCACGGCGCTTGAAGAGGAAAACGCCGCGCGCATGCTCGGCCGCCCCTCGGTTCTCACGGTCGACAACGTGCAGGCCGTGCTCGAGAACACGACGACCTACTACATTCCGCTTCGCGGCATTGAAGCCGTCGATCTCTATAAAGTCGAGTCGGGAACGGTGCTGCGCGTGACGCCGCACATTATTCACGGCGAAGACGGCAAGACCTCCATCAAGCTTGCCGTGAGCGTGCAGGACGACCAGAGCGATGCGGGATCGGGCTACCAGAATATCGGCGGAGAAACTTCGGATGCCATCACCGTCTCTCCCATCAAGCAGACCCGCATCAATACCCAGGCAATGGTAGGCGAGGGCGATTCGCTCCTCATCGGCGGCTACTACTACGAACAGAAAACCGAAGGCACGAGCGGCGTTCCGTTCTTAAAGGACATTCCGCTTCTGGGTGCCCTTTTCAGAAGCTCTTCTAAGAGCGGGCGTCAAATGGAGCGCCTCATTCTCATCACGCCGAGAATTGTCACGGCCGAGGTGGACAACGTGCCGACGCGCGTGCGCGTGAACGACTTCAAAAAGGGTGCGACCGACAACGACTATGAACTGCCGCAGGCTGACGACGAGCTGCCGCTCACGCTCGATATCCGAATGCTTGACGGCAGCGGCGAAGCTGAGAAGACGCCGCAAAGCGAGGACGGCGCGCGGGCGCTTCCCGTCACGACGATCACCCATACGACGGGCGTGCAGCCTGCCGAGGTGCTTGACGAAACCGAAGTGCTGACGTTGAAGGAGACGCCATGACGATGGGGAGCGGCGTTCGGCTTCGACTTTATTCCGGCGTCCACATGGGTGCCGAGATCGCGCTCACCGAGGGTCTCTGGGCTGTCTCTTATACACATCTCCGAGCCCACGAGACTCGACGTCATCAAGTATG
>ERZ1090868.9-NODE-9-length-144808-cov-11.346148_pt1 | contig 144808 bp, 105 predicted proteins | sample MGYA00478475_ERZ1090868 | MGnify/ENA primary metagenome ERZ1090868 (study PRJEB33644, sample SAMEA5815747) | chicken gut metagenome | biome: Chicken; feature: Gastrointestinal Tract; material: Caecum | place: Ireland | collected 2019-01-01 | study: A study of the...
GCTTCTGAGTACGCCCAAACGCTTTTGCAACGAAAAGCCGCCCAAACAAAACGCGCCGCAGCCGCTCTCCCGCAGGAGAGGCTGAGGCGCGTTTGAAAGGCTTTTCTTTCGACACCGCACTGCGCTCGCCACGGCGAGCGTATAGAGGCGGCATCACCGCTTCGCCGATTACTTCGGCATACGGTTGAGGAGCCCTTCTTCGATCATCGCCGGGTTGGGACGCGGCGCTTCGATCATGTGCAGGTGATTCGTATCCGTGTGGTGGAATTCGCCCTTGACGCCCGGGATCACGAGGATCGTGTCCTGTTCGTACGAGAACGTGCCGTCTTCATGGAACTTGAAGCGGATTTCCCAGGACTTCGTATTGAAGGCTTCGTTGAGGAACGGGTTTGAGCAGATGCCGTTCACGTCGGAGCCGGCCTCGGCGCGAAGAACGATTTCCTTGTCGCCGGGCTTGGCCGTGCCTTCGGCCATGGCGATCTGTGCACGCGGAATCGCGAGCGTCATGTAGATCTTGCCCGTTTCGGGTTCCCACAGGATGTAGCCGACCTGATCGTGGAAGGCCTTGAGTTCGCCCGGATTCGTGATCGCGACGTGATAGCGCAGCCCGTAGAAGACCTGCGGACCGTTGTTCTGCGGGTCGATGACCTCAAACGTCCAGGTTTCGTGATAGGGTTCCGCAACGGGTCCCTCGGCTTCCGGGTGCGTGTCGACCCCGTCTTCGCCGTACCACTTGCCCGCGAGCGGGGCAATGGGTCCGAGATTGGCAAGGGTGTCGGCCGCGGCGGGCGCTTCGGTGTAAATGTCGCTGTAGCGCATTGGTTTTCTTTCCATGTAAAAGTACGACGCCTGCGGCTTCTCTCGCGCGGCAAAATGGCCGCCGCCTAGCTAGCCGAGGCGCTCGGGCGCAAGCGCGAGCGGCCGGGCAACGCCCCCGGCTCTCGTGCGCCGTCCTCTCATCGTACGCGAAATGTCGCCCGCGCGAGCGAATTCCCGTCGAAACGCCCCCGATTGATTGCAACGCATTGCAAACGCATAGGTACCTCACCGCTCGAGTGTTCGCCATTATCGAACGGGTCGAAAATATTTCCGAAACGGAAATCGGCTCTTCTCCTATGATTTATCTGGTTTTTTACGGCACATCGACCGCTTGTGCCGCAAAGAAACAAAGTCAAAAGGAGAAGAGCATGGCCAAATCGATTTCTCGCCGCAGTCTGCTTGGCGCAGGTCTTGCGAGCGGCGCCGCCATGGCTGCCGCAGCCGTTCACGCAGCACCTGCTGGCATCTACAAGGCCGGCACCTACACGGCCAAGGCCGCCGGCATTGCGGGCGACGTTTTCGTCACGATGAGCTTCGACGCCAACCGCATCACCGACGTCGTGATCGACGCATCGGCTGAAACACCGGGCATCGGCCAGGCCGCGGCTGCCGAGCTCAAAAAGCGCCTCATGGCGGGCCAGACGGCGGCGCTTGACGCCGTCTCGGGCGCCACCGTTACTTCGGAGGCCGTCTCACGCGCCGCGCAGAAGTGCATTGACCAAGCGACAGGCAAGATTCCGGTTGAAGTCATTACGAAAGCGGCGGCCGAAGGCGCGAAATCGGGCGACTGGCTCGGGAAACCGCCAGTCATCGCAGAAAAGGACATCGTCAAGACCGTCAAGACCGAAGTCCTCGTTGTCGGCTGCGGCACGAGCGGCATGTTTGCCGTTGCGTCCGCCGCCGAAAGCGGCGCCAAGGTGATCGGCATCGACCGCTACGCCGTAGGTACGGGCGTTCGCGAAGGCTTTGCCGCCATCGGTTCACGCTACCAGGAAAAGTGGGGCACGAAGATCGACAAGTTCGACTTCATCACGATTGCGACGAAGGCGGCGGGCGGCCACGTCGATCAGCGGCTTCTCAAGACCTTTGCCGAGAAGTCGGGCGCCGTGATGAACTGGTACGGCGACCGCCTCGCCGAGCGCGGCGTCGAACTCTGGCATGAAACGATCGACGCCGACCAGGATACGCGCTACGAAGCGCTGCCAACTTGCCACACGCCGCGTTGGCCGCAGGCGCGCTGGGAAAAGAAGGACGCCAAAGCAAAGAAGCTTAACGGCAATGTGGTGCTCTATGAATATGCCGTGAAGCACGGCGCCGAATTCCACTACAACACCAAGATGGTGAAGCTCGAGCGCAGCAACGGGTGCGTCACGGGCTGCATTGCGGAAAATGCCGACGGCAAGTTCTTGCGCTACATCGCCAAGAAGGGCGTCGTGATCGCCACGGGCGGCTACTGCCGCAACTACGCCATGCTCGAAGCGCTGCAGCCTTGGAACCTTCGCATCCTCGGCGGCAACAAGGCCATGCCGGGCGCCATGGGCGACGGCATTCGCGCCTGCCTCTGGGTGGGCGCCAAAATGGACGAGACGCACTCGATGGCGCAGTTCGACCGCAGCGCGCTTCGCCCGGACCAAGAGCCCGGCATCGAAGCGATGAAAAAGACCGATATGGGCACGTTCTGGCCGGGCAGCCAGCCGTGGCTCAAGGTCAATGCCGACGGCGAACGCTTCTTCAACGAATCCGGCACGTACGAAGGCATTCTTCATGCCGACGAATTCCAGAAGGGACACTGCCACTACTCGATTTTCGACGCGACCTGGACCACCTTCGTGCAGCACACGCGCATGGCGGGCTGCTCGCGCCTCGTGCCGCACCCGAACGGCGCGCGCCCGATCTTTGCCTGGGAGTTCATCGAGTCGACGGTTTTGCCCAAGCTCATTGAAGACGGTTTCGTGCAGAAGGCCGACACGATCGAAGAGCTCGCCCAGAAGCTCCGCCTGCCGCCCAAAGCACTCAAAGCCACGGTCGAGCGCTACAACGAACTCGCTCACAAAGGCGTAGACGAAGACTTCGGCAAGGAAGCTTTCCGTCTCGCGCCTTTAGAGAAGGCGCCTTTCTACGGCCTCAAGAATGCGGGCTACTCGCTCTGCACGCTCGACGGCATCGTGATCGACACGCACATGAACGCGCTTGACACCAAAGGCAAACCCATCCCCGGGCTCTACGTCATCGGTCAGGACAGCGGCGGCTACTTCGCCAACACGTATCCGAACCTCATTTCCGGGATGTGCGCAGGTCGTGCCGCCACTTGGGGTTGGATCGTCGGACGAGAACTCGCCGGCAAAAACGTTTGATCGAAGAACCTTGATCGAAAGCGAGGACATCGGCCGCTAACGACTCCGGCGCACCCGAAGCCCCGCGTTTGATCGGGGCACATCCCGAAACGGCAGGTCCTTTCTGCACGGCTGTTGCCTGCAGGAAGGACCTGCGTCTTTTTTTGCACACACACGATCGGCACCGCGTTGAGCTGCCTCGAGCCGCTTGACGCCGATTGCCAAATTTTTGTTTCCCCGACATGCTAAAGTCTCGGAGAAGCTCGTTCGCGATACATGAACCGCATCGCTTCGACCTAGACCGACCGCAAGCAGCCGACGCCCTCGCGAGGTCCGCATCGCCATGAAAATTCGCCAGATCAAAGCTTTTCTCGCCGTTGTTCGTACGGGCGGCGTGCGCCGCGCCGCGCCGCCAATGAACTCTGCCTCACGCAGTCGACCATTGCCAAATCTGTGAGTCAGCTCGACCAGGAGCTCGGCTGTCCGCTCTTTGAGCGAACGGCCTTGGGACTGCGGCTCAATGCTGCCGGACGCAGTCTTCTTCCGTACGCCGAAACGATTGCCGCAAACGCCGATCAAGCCGCCGCAGCCGTCTCTGCAGCGGCTTCGGGAGAACTCGAGCAGCTGCGTATTTCGATCACGCCGACCTTGCCGCCCGAGATCCTGGCGAGCGCCGTCGATCGGTTCCGCGCCCGCTACCCGAAAATCAAACTTCTCTTTACAAGCGGTTTCTTCTCGGACTGTCTGCCGAAGCTTCTTACGGACAAGATCGATCTTTCGCTTGTCATGACGGGCCGCCACCAGCACGAGGCGCTCGCGTCGCTTGTTGAGGAACCTCTCTTTGAAGTCGATCAAGGGATCGTCGCCGATGCAAGCCACCCGATCTTTTCGCCCGACGACGACCTCTCTCAATTCTTTTCCACGTGTCAGTGGCTTTCGACCGTACAGGACGAAGGTTTTCTGCGCGACCGCCTGCGCGAAATCGCTGGCGTTGAACCCAGGGGCTCACGCTTTGCGACTTCTACGGCGTCGATGCACTTTGCGGGCGCTACGACGCGCTCAGCCTGTCGCCGCTCAGCATGCTCGAAGAAGCTCGCTACGAGAATCGGCTCGGCGCACTCCCGCTCGAGCGCTTCCCGCTGCCGCCGCTTACCGTGTCTTTTTTCTATCGAAAAGCGGTTGAACTTTCGCCGCAAGCCGACTACATGCTGCTTTCGATTAAAGAGGCGTTCGAAGCCTGGCATCGCTTGAAACCGAGGCGTTACGTACGGCTCGTCGCCCACACGTAGAAGTCGGCGCGCTCGAAATAACGTGCCAAGAAGGCTGATCCGCTCGTGATTGCCGCGTGCTAAATTGGACGCGTGCACAACAAATTAGTGCGGCACGTTTTGGTGCGGCACGCTTCTTTTCCAGTCCGACACATGCGAAACCGTCCATCCGCACGCCGCTGCCGCAATAGCGGACTTCTCACGACCGGCCTTGCGCTCGCCCTAGCTGCGGCGCTTGCCGTCGGTAGCCCGTCGGCCGCAAACGCCGTGCCGACGCTCGGCGCAGGCGCGCAGCCGCGGGCTGAAAAAGACGTGCCTTCGGCCGGTGCAGCGGCACCGCTTTCCTTTGAAGCCGCACTCGCGCGTTTTCACGAGCGCGCCGACATCCTGCGCGCACAGGAAGCCGACGTTGCGCGCGCCGAACATGCGGCAGACGCCGCCAAATGGCTTGGCGGCCCCAAGGTGGACGTTGCGGCGATGCATCTAGAGGGAAGCAAATCGCTCGACCTCAACCTTGACGTACCGATCCCGGGGCTGGGATCGCTCCCCTTTTCTTATAGCGGCGACTACGACATAAGCGGCCCGCGCGCCGCCATTACAGCGGTCTGGCCCATTTACACGGGCGGCGCCGTCACTGCCGAACAAAAAACCTTAAAAAGCAAAGCCGATCAGGCGCGCGCAGCTCGAGACGCGACCTTTATCGAAGAAGACGCTTCGCTTGCGCTCGCCTATTGGCGGACGCAGCTCGCACGCGCCGTCGAGAAGCTTCGCCGCGCGGCGCTTGCCGACGAAGAAGAATCCCTGCGGCGCGCCCGCGGATTTGAAAAGGAAGGGATGCTTTCGAAAATCGAGCGCATGTCGATCGAAGTGTCGCGAGACGCCGCCAAACGAGCGCTCTCGGCTGCGGAGACCGATGCGCATGTCGCCGAAACGGAGCTTCTGCGCGCGCTGCGCGACGAAGCGCTCCCCGAGCTCGAAACGCCGCTTTTCGTTCTCAAGGGCGAACTCGGCTCGCTCGACGACTGGCGGGCGCGCGCCATGAGCGCGAGCCCCGTGCTCGCGCAAGCCGGTGCCCTTGAAGCGCAGGCCCAACAAAGCGTTGCGGCTGCAAAAAGCACCTTTAAGCCCCAAGTTTTCGCTTTCGGGATGAGGAACTTTGCCAAGCACTACCTCACGCTCGTCGAACCCGATTGGATTGCCGGCATCGGCGTGAAGTTCACGCTCTGGAGCAACCGCGACCGCACCGCCTCGATCGCCTCGGCCGAGTCGATGAGCCGCAAGGCGGGTGCCGCGCGCAAGGAAGCGGAAAACGACGTACTCGCCGCTGTGGAGGTCGCCTGGCTCAGAGCCGTCGAAGCGCGCGACGAGTACCGCCTCACCGCTTCGACCGTGGCGCTTGCCAAAGAGGCACTGCGGATGCGCGAAAAAAGTTTTGCCGAAGGCCTCTCGACGGCGCTCGACGTGAGCAACGCGCGCACGCAGATGATCGGCGCGGAAATCGCGCGGTGCGCTGCCGCCTACAAGTTCGTCGCGGGCTGGACGGCACTTCACGCCGCCTCGGGCGCGATGCCCGACTTCATCGCCTCGCTCTCGCGCAGCGACCTCGAAGCCGTTCGATAAAGTCCGACAAACGATGGTGCAGCCGTACCGCAGCTCCAAAAAGCGGTATAAATCAGTATTTCTCTTCATTTGGACCATCGACATTCATCCATGCGACTCATCGACACGCACTGCCACCTCACGGACCGCGCATTTGCCGAAGATCTGGACGAGGTCGTCGCGCGCATGCGCGCCGCCGGCATGATCGCCGCCGTCACGATCGGCTGCGAAGACGCCGACCGCGCGCCGCTCGAAGCGCTCCTCGCACGCTACCCCGGGTACCTTTTCGGCGCCTGGGCCGTTCATCCGGAGTACCCCGACCACCGCGAAGCCGATCTCGACGAAATCGCCGAGGTTGCATCGCGCCCCGAGATGGTCGCCGTCGGTGAAACGGGTCTTGACTTTTACTGGTGCAAGGAGCCGCTCGACTGGCAGCGCGACCGGTTTCGCACGCACATTGCGGCCGCGAAGAAAGCCGGTAAGCCCCTCATCGTGCACGCGCGCGACGCCGAAGCCGCCGCGCTTGAAATCCTGCGTGAAGAGAAAGCGGCCGACGTCGGGTTCGTGATGCACTGCTACTGCGCGGATCTCATGACAGCGGTCGGCGTCGTCGACGCGGGCGGCCACATTTCTTTCACGGGGAATCTCACGTTTAAGCGCAACGATCTTCTTCGAGAAGTCGCGCGGCACCTGCCGCTCGATCGCCTCATGCTTGAAACGGACGCGCCCTATATGGCTCCGGTGCCGTTTCGCGGCAAGCGCTGCGAGCCGCAGTACGTCAAGGAGGTCGCGCAGACGATTGCCGACGTGAAGGGGCTGCCGCTTGAGGCCGTGACGGAAGCGACGACCGAAAACGCAATCCGCTTTTTCCGGCTGCCGGGCTTTGAGTGAGCGGTCCCGCGCCAAGCGCTCGCGCAAGAAACAAAGTGAACCAAATGTGCGGGCGCAGTCTTCTTCGCCATGCACCGAACGCGTGCTAATGTGACGGTTTCTCGATCGATCTTCCTTCGAAATCGATCGAAGACCCGTTTGCGAGCAACGCTCAGAACGCCGCTGCCACCCACCGCTTGAGTCCGACAGAATCATGAAATCGATTTCCTCCGGTGCGCTTGCCGCCTTTGCGCTCGGCATCGCCCTTTTTGCCGGCGCGCCCGCTCATGCGGACGAGACCGAATCGTACGAATCTCTTTCGAACGAAACCATCTCGCTCCTTTTGCAGCCTTCGAGCACCAAGCATCAGGGCCCCGAGCGCGTCCCGCTCACGGACGCGGGCGCCGAACACGTCACGGACAATCCGGTGCTCGCCGCGAAAGTTGAAGAATTCCGCAGCGCCATTCGCACCGGCAACGTCTCGACGATCCGCAGCATGCTCAAAGACGGTCTCACACCCAACGTAATGATGGGTAACGGCGACACCGCCTTCACCTATGCGATGCGCGCCGATCAGCCGCGCGTAGCGACGGTGCTTCTCGAATCAGGCGAACTCAACGTCAACAAGCCCAACCGCTTCGGTGAAACGCCTCTCATGCTCGCGGTCTTCAAGGGCGACAAGAAGATTTTCGAGCGCCTGCTCGAACTTGGCGCCGATCCGAACGGCTCGAGCAACTGGACGGCGCTTCACTACGCAGCTTCTTCGGGGCAGAACGACTTCGTCAAGAAGCTTCTCGAACTCGGCGCCAATCCCAATGCACAAACGAAGGCCGGCGTGACGCCCCTCATCATGGCCGCGCGCATGCCTTCGCGCGAAACCGTGATGACGCTTCTGCGCGCGGGCGCCTATCGCGACTACTGCACCGACCGAGGGCTTTCGCCCGCAGACTTCGCCAAGAAGGCGGGCGACGAAGAGCTCGCCAAGTACCTCGCGGTCGAAACCTGTGCGGTTAAAGGCCCGAAGAAATAATCGGGCCCGAAGCGCACGCCGTTGGCGCCGCGCTTAAAAAGAACACGGAAGCCGCTCGGGTCCTCGGGCGGCTTCGTTGCTAAGATAGCCGCCCGACGCAAGGTAACGCACCGATCCTCTCAGGTTGGACTTGAATCGGCGTTCGTACTTTTCGATCATCTCGCTTTCGTCTTCGACATGAATCAGCAGCTTCCGCTCAACGCGCTCGAACTTCTCTCGCCCGCCCGCGATGCCGAGGTCGGCATCGCCGCCATCGACCACGGCGCGGACGCCGTCTATATCGGCGGCCCGAGCTTCGGTGCGCGCGCGGCAGCAGGCAACACGCTCGAAGACATCGCGCGGCTCGCCGATTACGCGCACCGCTACAACGCCAAAGTGTTCGCCGCGCTCAACACGCTCTTTACGAACGAGGAAATCCCGCAGGCGCGCCGCCTCGCTTTCGAGCTCGCCGCAGCCGGGGCCGACGTTCTCATCGTGCAGGACATGGGGCTCCTCATGGGAGAGCTCCCCGCGATTGAAATTCACGCCTCGACGCAGTGCGACATTCGAACACCCGAAAAGGCCGCGTTTCTCGAAGCCGTGGGCTTCTCGCAGATCGTGCTCGCGCGGGAGCTCTCTTTTGAAGAGATTGCCGCCGTGCGTGCGCGGCTACGGTCCGCCCGCATCGAATTCTTCGTGCACGGCGCGCTCTGCGTGAGTTACTCCGGCCGCTGCTTCATGAGCGAAGCGATGACCAGGCGCTCGGCCAACCGCGGCGCCTGCTCGCAGCTCTGCCGCCTGCCCTATGATGTCGAAACGCTCGCGGGCGAAGCGCTCGCGCGCCGCAGTCACGTCCTTTCGCTGAAGGACAACGACCAGAGCGCGCACCTTGAAGCGCTTATCGACGCGGGCGTCTCTTCCTTCAAGATCGAAGGTCGCCTCAAAGACGCCGCCTACGTGAAGAACGTGACGGCCTTCTACCGCAAGAAACTTGACGCCATCCTCGCCCGCCGCAAGGACCTCGTTCGCGCCTCCGACGGCCGAAGCGAATTCACTTTTGAACCCGCACCCGAAAAAGTCTTCAACCGCGGCGCCACCGATTACTTTGTGCGCGGCAAACACTTTGAGGAACCCTACGAGGCGGCAGCGCTCGAAAGCCCGAAGCACACGGGTGCGCGCATAGCGCGTGTCGTCGCCCAAGACGCCAAGACCGTGACGGTGGAACTCTTCGATGGCGTCGAACTCGCGAACGGCGACGGCCTCACGTACCTTGACGACCATGACGAAGTCCGCGGGCTCGCCGTGAACGGCGTTGAAGCCGTACCTTTGAGCCGCACGCGCGAACGCGGGACATCTTCGAACCGTGCGTCGCACCGTCCGCTCGTTCGCATCACGCCCTCGGAACCGGTTTTCCGACTCGAGGGCCTCAGCGTCGGCACGATCCTCAGCCGCAACCGCGACCACGCGTTTTTAAAGCAGCTCGCCGGCAAGAGCGCACGGCGGCGTGTTCCCGTCACCGTCGTCTTCACGCATCACGAGGACGGGCTTGACCTCGTCATCACGGACGGCGTCGCCTGCGGCTCAGCCTCTGTCGCGATGGCGCTTGAAAAGCCTTCGGACCCCGAAAAGAACCGCAAAACGCTCGCAACGAACCTCCAAAAACTCGGCGATACGATCTTTGAGGCCGAGAGCGTCTCTGTGCCCGAGAACCTCGAGGTCTTCGTGCCCGCGAGCGTCGCCAACGCACTTCGCCGCGCTGCAGTCGCAGATCTCGCGGCCGCACGCGAAGCCGCCCGTCCGAAGCCCGTCGTCCCCGTTATCGACCGAACGGTCCCGTACCCGGAAAAAGTGCTCGGCTTTACCGCGAATGTCGCCAACGATGAAGCCCGGCGTTTTTACGAAGCACACGGCGCACGCGTCACCGCCCCGGCTTTTGAGATCCGTCCGGTTCGCAGCGCCGATCTCATGACGTGCCGCCACTGCGTGCGCGCCGCCCTTTCGCTTTGTCCGAAAATGCTGCGCTACCACCCCGAGTGGCTTGAGAAGCACCCGCGCGAATACTTCCGACCGGAACCTCTCATCCTTCGCAACTCTGCGGGCGAGCGCTTTGAGGCACAATTCCATTGCAGACGCTCGCCCTGTGAGATGACAATCAAGAAGTGCTGATTCGCATCGGCACAGTCTCCCATCCACCGCATCCCAGTAACGACATGCAGACGGACGCAACCGACAACGAGGTCCTTATCGAAAGCCTGGCCCCGAGCGCCGCGATGCTGCCGCTCCTCGGCGCGCTTTCCGAAGCGCTCGAACGCTTGAAGCGCGGAGACAAAACGCTCGCGCGCGCCTACGACTGGGACGACGTCCCGGTACGGGCCTTTACGGGCATGCTCGCGCGCTTTCCGCTTGCGCTCCAGGGCTGGCCATTGGGCGAACTCGACCCCATGGGCACGGCAAGCGGCGAGCGCGACCTGCTGCACCATCTCTTGGCCGACCTCGACATCATGAGCGAGGAGGACTTTGAGGAGCGCTTTCGCTCGCTCATGGAAGGCAGCCGCACAGCCGCGGCCTACCGCAAAATCGCGGCTGCGCCTGCCGTTGCGGAATTGCTTCGCAACGAAATTGCGCTCGGCTGGGGCGGCTTTTCCATGTCGGCGGTCGACCCGCAGATCGAAGACCGGATCCGTCGCCGTCGCATGTACGCCGACCGCCATCGCGGCGTTTTCGATTGGACGCACGTGCGCGCCTGGGACGCTGCAGAGGGCGCCGTGCTTCTTCTCGAAGCCCAGGCGGGCGACGTACTGATGGGGCGCGATCCCACGGGCTACTACGCACGCGTGGCGGGCGAGATGCTCGCGCGCTTCTCCTCTTGGCACGAATACGCGCGTGCACTCCTCTTTGCCTACGTTTGGCTTGAACTCGAAGACGGCATTCGACAGGCTGAAGAAGCGCTCGAGCGCGGCGAGAAGGTGCTCATCAAGCTCCTTGAAGGTCCCTGGGGCGACTTCCCCTGGCCTCGCATCCGAAAGTCCGACGCCGACTGAGGCTCTAGGCGAACTTCAGTTAGCGAGCACTCACTCTCTTTGCGCCGTTTCTCTCTCGGGAAAGCGGCGCTTTCTTTTACCGCGAGGTGGTGTTACGCAGAGCAGGCACGGATGCTCCTCGTTCGATCGCATGGGAAAAACCCGCCTTCGTGCGAAATGTCACAGACAAGACGCGGGCACATTGAAAAGAATGTTCTCCGTCGACAGTTCGCGGCGACGGGAAGAAGCGCCACGCTTATTCGAGGCTTCTCGATCGAGCCGCACTGCCCGCTTATCGACCAATCAAAGGAGAGAACACCATGAAGCTCAATCGTCGTCAGCTTCTCGGCTCGGCCGCTGCCGTTGCCGCCACCGCCGCCGCGCCTGCCGCGATGGCTGCTGTGAAGGAAGAAAAGACCGACCTCGTGATCGTGGGCGGCGGCCTCGGCGGCCTCTGCGCCGCGTACGCGGCCGTTCGCAAGGGCGTGAAGCCCATCGTTCTGGAAAAGCTCCAGTTCCTGGGCGGCGCGGGCCTCTTCCCCGAAGGGTCGCTCGGCGTCAACACGCGCTACACGAAGGAGCATGGCATCAAGACGACCGTTCAGCAGGTACTTGATGCGGCGCTGCAGTACCACCACTATCGTGCCGACCCGGCCGTTCTGCGCGTGCTGATCGAAGGCTCGACCCGTACGATCGACGAAGTCCAGGATCTCGGCATCGAATTCCGCGGCATGCGCACGATGTACCCGAAGGAAGAGTCGCTCATGTGCTGGCACCTCTTCAAGGGCGGTTGCGCTGCGGTCATTCAGAAGTTCATCGAACAGGTGAAGGCCCGCGGCGGCGTGCTGCGCACGCAGACGCGCGCCGAAAAGCTCATCGTTGAAAACGGCCGCGTCGCGGGCGTTGAAGCCGTTGACGCCAAGGGCGACAAGTACATCATTCACGCCAAGAAGGTGATCATCGCTACGGGCGGCTTTGCGGCGAACAAGGAAATGCTCGCGCAGTACGTCTTCGACTCGTCCGACCTCGGCATGATCGAGCCGATCCGTCTGCGCGGCCCGGTCGTCGACGGCCGCACGGGCGACGGCATCAACATGGCGCGCCTCGTCGGTGCGGGCGTCACGGGCATGCACACGGTCGCGGGCAACGCGCCGTACCTCCCGGACGATCCTCCCATCAACCAGTTCTCCGGTCCCGATGAATTGAAGCAGGGCCGCTGCGCTCTCGCGCAGCCCTGGCTCTGGGTCGACCACAACGGCAAGCGCTTCTTCAACGAATCGCGCGGCTCGGTCTTCGTCGACGTCTATAACGCCATGACGACCGCTGGCGGCGTCTCCTACACGATCTTTGACCAGCACATGATGGACAAGATGATCAATGAGGGCGCCGTGCTTCCCTTCAACGCCATCGTGCTCGCGGGCGTGCCCCTCAAGGCGCTCCCGAAGACCTGGGAAATCGGCATGCAGCGCGGCTGGGCCTTCAAGGCCGACACGGTCGAAGAGCTCGCGCAGCAGCTCGGCATGCCGCCCGAAAATCTCGTCGACACGATGAAGCGCGTCAACAAGTACGCCGAAGAAAAGCACGACCCGGAATTCGGGCGCCTGCCCGAACACCTCGTGAAGTTCGATATGCAGAAGGGCCCCTACTACGCCCTGAAGGCGATCCGCTGCTTCTTCCTCACGTTGGGCGGCGTCAAGGTCACGACGAACTTCGAAGCCCGCACCCCGCAGGGCGACGTGATTCCGGGGCTTTACGTGATCGGCCAGGACATCGGCGGTCTCTTCGACTCGACCTATGACCTGCGCTGCGAAGGCTCGGCCTCGTCGTTCGCGATGACCTCGGGCCGCATCGCTGCCGAACACGCCATCAAGATGATTGAAGAAGGCAAATAACCTTCTCGCCTTTGTCCGCAGGCACTAAAGTGCGGGCAAGGTGGAATGAATGCGAAGGACGCTGACCGCGTGCAGGGAGGCGTCTGACGCATCCTTCTCCGTTTGTTGAATTTTTTAGGCTCGAGGCGCCCCCGCGGCTCGAGCCTTTTTTCGTCTTGACCGAAGCGCCTCGTTCAAACGATCGATTTAAGGCGCAAGCGGATCGACTCAACGAACATCGATCGCAGCCACTCGACGCTCGGATCGTAATCGAGTCGCTTGTGCCAAATGAGAAGCGTCGAAAAGCCGCCCGCATCTCCTGCCTGATAGGCCTCGTCGAGCTCTGCTGCAACTCTTCCTTCACAAGAGGTGACCAAAAGCACGCAGCAACAAAAAACCGGGACGGAAAAGTCTTCCTCCCGGTTTGTCGAACTATGTACGAACCGCTCTTCAAGACGACTATTGAGTCTTTTGCGATTTGGCAGCCGCACGCGCTTCGTTCGCCTTGATACGCTCGTCGAGCACGCGGATCGTCTGCTCGAATCGAATGTACTCGGCGCGATCGGGCGACATACCTTCGAGCATGCGCTCGAGCTGGCGCTTGGCGAGCACCCAGTCCTGCGTGGCAAAGGCCGCCATGCCGACGAGTTCGATCGCCTTGGGATTGTCGGGCTCGATCGACTGCGCCTTTAGGAGCGCCGCCTTGGCGTCGCCCAAAAATTCTTCATCGTTCGCAGTGAGCACGGCCGCACCGTATTCGAGCAGGATGTCCGGATCCGATGCGATCTTCTTTTCGACGCGCATGGCTTCGCGGTACGCCGCGCCCGCGCCCTTAAAGTCTTCGGCGTCGATGCGGCGGTGTGCAAGAAGCACCCAGGCGCGCCCGTCGCGAGCGTTGTCCTTCAAGTACGTTTCAATCGCTTCTGCCGACGCCGTCCCCTGGAGAACTTTCTGGTCTTCGGTAAGGCGCATGATTTCGGGCGCCCCCAAGAACCCGTAGCAGGCGGCCGAGAGGAGCACCATGAGGCTCGTGACGCCTGCGGCGAGTTTGAAGCGCATCGACTTCGTCACGGGTTCTTGGTCGAGCGAAGGCACTTCGCCCGAGTCAAGCGCGCGCGTTTCTTCAAGCGCACGGGTGCGCAGGTCCGCGAGAAGCGACTCGTAGAGCGTCTTGGTAATCGCGCCGCGCGTAAGCTCGTCGTCCAGGCGCGACTTTTCGCTTCGAAGCGCCGCTTCGAGCGTTGCTCGTGCGTCGTCCGTGCCGAGAGACTCCCCGCTGCGCTTGCCCGCCCGAAGAATCGTCGGCATAAGCGCCGCTATGGCGACGGCAAGCATCACAAATTCGATCGCATAAAGAATGGCGCGGTCCGTCATGAAGATTCGTATTCCTTCGAGGCGCCCGCCCAGATGCCGACCCGCTTGTGTTGCGGCCGGTTGCAGGAACGATTCGCCGATTGTTGGGAAAGCCAGGGAGCCCGCCCGAAAGCGGCGGGTCAAGTTTTCGCACTATACAACAGCAAAGCGGCCTCCTTCGATGAAAGAGACCGCTTCGCGTTTGCACATTCGTGCCCGTGGTTATCGAACGCTGGTTACTTCTTGGCGTTCTTTTCGGCCACGGCCTTCTTCAGGAGCGCCGTTGCATCCTGAGCGGCCTTGCAGCTCTTGGCGAGGCTGCGCACGGCCTGGTCGGGATTGTGGAACCAGGCGCCGTTCACGGCAGTCCAGTATTCCCAATTGACGTGAGCCGACGAGTGGAGCTTGCGGGCTTCGTCCAGGGTCTTCTGGTCGACGCCGGCGGCGATAGCGGCTTCAAAGGCGTCGAACATGTCGTTCATGCGGGATTCGGCTTCACGGACCTTGCCGTCGTAGTAGCCCTTCATCGCGTCGATCGAAGCGACCATCTGCTTTTCCGTCTTGTCCTTGTGGCAGGTCAAGCAGGTTTCCTTCACGTAGTGACGCGGCGAAGTCGACCAGTGGAGCGTATAGGTCTTGCCCGATTCGTCCTTCACCTTGGGCATGTGGCAGGTCGCGCAATCGGCGCCGGCCTTGTCGTGCTTCGAGCCAAAGAACGTTTCGGCGTCCGGGTGCTGCATCTTGATGAGGAGCGCGCCCGTCATGCTGTGCTTGAAATCGCGGTAGCCGATCTTTTCGTAATAGGCTTCGATCTGGTCGGCGTTGACGAACGGGAAGTGGTTCGTGAGACGATTGTCCATGCCGATCGGCTTGCCCGTCTTGGCGTCAACGCCCGGGTTGCAGATGTATTCGACGTGGCACTGCGCGCACATCAGGTTCGCATCGGGCTTTTCAAGGTAGGCAACCTTGCGGGTGAAGCCGCGCATGCCGAAGTCCTTCACGTCGACCTTGGTCTTGTTGGCGGCCGCTTCGGTCCAGACGGAAGGCGCGCCCTGGTTGTCGCGGGTGAGCGCATCAATGAGGCCGTCTCGGATGACTCGCGGCTTGGCATTGTGCGGATCGTGACAGAAGTTGCAGTTGAGAGCGTGGTTCACGGCGCGAACGCTGTCGACGGCGTTCGAAGCACGGTTGAACTTGGCACCCTCAACCTTGTCGCCCATGTAGGCCCAGTCGAGCATAAGGTCGGCGGACTTGCACGACCAGCAGACGCCGTTGCCGGCAGCAGCGGTACCCGGCTTAAAGGGCTTGTGTTCGTTCGTGTCGGGGTAGTTGTCCTTGAGGACATCCCAGACCTTGTAGTGCTTGCCGCCCTCGAGCGTCGTGTAGAGCCAGCCTTCCTTCGGTTCGAAGCGGCCGCCGAAAGCACGGTCGACGATGAACTGGTCGATCGCCATCCAGGTGTGCGAACGCGGCAGGTCGTGTTCCTTCGTGAAGCCGTGGCCGCCCAAGGCCCGATCGAAGAACGGGTCGGGCGCGGGGCCCGTCGCAGCCTTCTTCGACTGGCGGGCGGGACGTTCACTCGTCTTGTAGAGCGACGTGTACTGAGCGGTGTGGCAGCTGCCGCAGTTCGCGGGGTCCATGTTCGTGCCCGGACGAGCGGTGGCCTTCTTCAGGTGTTCGTCAAGCCCCGTGTGGCAGGACGTGCAGGCGACGTCCTTGTGGGCGGCGCCGGCGTGTTCGGTCGCGATATTGCTGTGGCAGGTCGTGCAGGCTTTGAGATCGGCCGCGCTCACGGAAAACGAGGCGCCGAGCGCAACAAGAAGAGCGGCAGCAGCAGTCAGATGATGAACTTTCATGGTGGTCTCCTGTGAGAGCGATTCGCTGGCGAGGGCCGCGCCGGTCGGACGTCGGTTTCGTAACGACACACGGTTTGGCTGCGGGCGGCGTTTGCGCCTCGCGCGGAGGGGGACATCGCTCACTCTGAACGAAAGTTTATTGGACCTTAACCGTTTCTTAAAGAAGCCTCATGGGAGGGGGCGAATCGAAGCACAACTTTCGCTCGGCCGCCTTTCTCCTTTTGCGGGAGAGGGAAAAGCAGGATATAAGGCGTTGGAGATATTGCTTAAGTAGTATTAAGATCCCCTCCCCGGCTCCCCACCTACTCCCTAAGTCTGCAGATAATCGGGCATCAAAATCCGTCGATTTAAATCGCTTTGAGACAACAAACACTTGACGCCCGGGAATGCAAAAAGGCCGCCGAAAAGACAGCTTTCGTCCTTTCGAGCGGCCTTTCGCTGCAATCGAACGCGAAGTCCCTAGGGCCGGCAGCGCGCAAAGCAAGCGTTAGGACTGCGTGAGCTCCTCTTCCGGATGACGGGGCCACGCGAGAATGCCGCGCTGCGACGGCAGAATCTTCGGATCGAACTCGGGGTTCGCGATCCCGCGGCTCTTCTGATCGAAGTAGTCGCGAAGCGCGATAAAGGCGAAGCGACCGAGGAGCGTGATCGCCACAAGGTTCAGAATCGCCATGAGCGCCATGAAGAGGTCGGCGAGGTTCCAGACGAGCCCGAGGTTCGCCACGGCGCCGAAGTACACCATGATGACGACGAAGGCGCGGAAGATGTTGAGCGCCACAGGACGGCGGCTGATGAAGTCCATGTTCACTTCGCCGTAGAAATAGTTGCCGATGATCGACGAGAAAGCGAAGAAGAGAATGATCACAGACATAAAGGTGTTGGTCCAGCTGCCGAGCTGCCCCGTGAGCGTGCGCTGCACGAGCTCGATCCCGGTGACGCCTGCCGTACTCCAGTCGTTCGAAAAGAGCACGATCATCGCCGAGGCCGTGCAGACCAAAAGCGTGTCAACGAAAACGCCGATCGCCTGAACGAGCCCCTGCTTGACGGGATGCGTCGCGTCAGCGGTCGCCGCTGCGTTCGGCACCGAGCCCATGCCGGCTTCGTTCGAGAAGAGGCCGCGCTTGATGCCCGTCATGAGAGCGAGCGCGAAGCCCGCACCCCCGAGCGCCTCAAAGTCGAAGGCCGAGCGCACGATGGTCGCGAGCACCGTCGGAATCTTTTCGACATTCATGACGGTGATGACGGCGGCAATGAGGAGATAGGCGCCCGCCATGAAGGGCACCATGACGCCCACGACCTTGGCGATGCGGGTAACGCCGCCAAAGATCACGAGCGCCGTCACGGCTGCAACAACAAGTCCCGTCGCCTGAGGCGAAATGTCGTAGGACGTCTGCACGGAAAGCGCAATCGTATTGGCCTGAACGGAATTGAAGATGAGCCCGTAGGTAACGGAGATGAGAACGGCAAAGAGCGTCGCGAAAAAGGGCGAACCCAAAACGTTGCCGATGTAGTAGGCAGGCCCCCCCACAAAGCCGCCCGTTTTCTTCGGGGCCTTGTAGATCTGCGCGAGCGTAGATTCGACAAAGCCCGTCGCCGAGCCGAGCGTTGCGATCACCCACATCCAGAAGACGGCACCCGGCCCACCGGTCACGACGGCGATTGCAATGCCCGCAATGTTGCCTACGCCCACACGCGAAGCGGTTGAAACGCAAAAGGCCTGGAAGGTGGAAATGTGGCCTTTTTTGGGCTTGGCGGTGGCGCCCTCGGTAATGAGGCGGAACATTTCGCCGATGCGGCGAATCTGCACGAAGCCCGTCGCGAACGTGAACCAGATGCCCAAACCGACGAGCATCACGATGAGGACATACGACCAGAGAACGTCGTTGACGCTCCCGACGACATTAGTAAGCCATTCCAATTTTTATAGTCTCCGAACTGAGATCGGACTTGCCGAGGGAACGGCCCAGCTGGATTTTTGTCAGTATTTATGCTCGAAGCGCTCAGCACTTCGCATCGGGCCGTCAGCGAAAGGGAAGTATTGTAAGAAAATCATCGCACGCGCGCCAATTGCAACATTTTTTGAAGTGCCGGTTACTCGCCGGCCATCTGCGTACGACGTCTGCCGCCGTGGCGCCCGCGCGTGACGTAGCGCACGTCGCCCTGTGCTTCGGCGTGGCGGCGGCGCGCTTCCTTCGGGTCGCAAAGGAGCGGCCCCGTAATTTCGAGACGGTCGCCTTCTCGCAGCAGCTCTTCGGGACGGATCCGCTTGGCAAAAACCGAGAGGCCGTCGCGGGGACCGATCGCAATGCCGAGCTTTTCGAGCGCGGCAACCGCATCCTTTAAAAGCAGCCCTTCGGCAGGCGCGTCAATCTCGCACTCGCGCGCACGCGTCGCGTCCGCACGCACTTCGACCACGGTGATTTTCATAGGATTCTTTTTGAAAACGAATTCGGAACAAACGTTTGGCGAACCCGAGATCGGATGTTCGCTCGAGGACGAAGCGGCAGTGTAGCGGATTTGTCGGCACGAGCCGCGGCACCGAAGAACGTCGACTGATATCATCTCGTCTCGTTGGTCTCGACGCGTGCCGTGCACGCCGCTTTTGCGGCACAAAAACGCGCTCAAAACGGCGGCGGACGAGCGACACCGTTTACACCAAAACAGCCGCCGATGCACTTTCGCAATGCGGGCGCCGCCCAAGCCGAACGAGCGCCCGTCCTGCAATCGGAACAGAAGAACAACAAAACGATTTATTGGATTCAACGAGCTATGGCCATTCTCAACAAACGCGCTCACCACGACTATGCGATCGAAGACCGCTTTGAGTGCGGCATCGTTCTGCGCGGCTGGGAAGTCAAGAGCGTTCGCGCCGGCCGCGCACAAATCAACCAGGCGCACATCTACATTCGCGACGGCGAAGTCTTCCTTTGCAACGCGCACATGACGCCCGCCGACCAGGTCTGCACGCACGAGACGCTCGAAACGAACCGCACGCGCAAACTCCTGATGCACCGCAAGGAGATCATGAAGCTGATCGGCCGTGTCGAACGTCAGGGCTACGCGCTCGTGCCGCTCGATCTGCACTTCACCCGCGGCCGCGTCAAGTGCGAGATGGCGCTCGCGCGCGGCAAGCGCGAATACGAAAAGCGCGCCGACGAGAGCAAGAAGGAATGGAAGCGCGAACAGGAGCGCATCATGAAGAAGGACGCCAAGGGCCGCCATATCCTTTAATGGCGACGCCCGTCGACCGCTCGACGCCGGTGCCCGGCCCCAGCTGCGGCGGCCGGGCTTCTTCTTTTCTCAAGTACATCCCACGGGGCCTGCGGGCCCGTCACGCTCATGACCGAACTCTCTCAAGGCACGCCCGATCGCCCCGGCTCCCAAGCCGACGAGCGTACCCGCACGCGGCGCTTTGCCGCTGCGATGGCCGCACTCGCCGTTTTTGCGCTCCTATTCGGAGCGATCGCGATCGGCCTCGGCCGCTACTCGCTCTCGCTCTCGGACGTGCTCTCGGTCTTTTTCCCGAGCTTCTTTGACGAGCCCGCTTCGCGTACGGTTGAGAACATCGTCTTGAGCGTACGCCTGCCGCGCATCCTCCTCGCGCTCGCCGCAGGCGCTGGCCTCGCCGTTTCGGGCGCAGCCTTTCAGGCACTTTTTTCAAACCCCCTCGCCTCGCCCGACACGCTCGGAGTCGCCACCGGAGCCTCGTTCGGCGCCGTGCTCGCCATTCTCTGGGAAATGGGCGGCCTCGGCGTGCAGCTCATGTCGCTTGCGAGCGGGCTCGCTGCCGTTTTCTTCGTGCTCGCGATCAGCCGCGTTCGCGGCGGCGGCAGCCCCATTCTCATGATCATTCTCGCGGGCATGGTTGTCGGCGCCTTTTTTACGGCGCTCGTCAGCCTCGTGAAATTCGTCGCCGACCCGCAGGACGTACTCCCTTCGATCACCTTCTGGATGATGGGCTCGCTCACGGGCGCCTCGAAAACGAGTCTTTTGGCCGGGATGCCCATGATTCTTTTGGGCGCGGGACTTCTTTGGCTTCTTCGCTGGCGACTCAACGCCGCGGCGCTCCCGCCTGACGAAGCCGCGAGCCTCGGCATCCCCGTCAAGCGCCTGCGCGCCGCGGTAATCATCGCCGCGACCATGATCACGGCCTCCGTCGTCTCGATGTGCGGCCTGATCGGTTGGGTCGGGCTGCTTGTGCCGCACGCGGCACGCATGCTTTTCGGCGCCAACAACCGCTACGTCATTCCCGCCTCGATTGTTCTGGGCGCGATATTCATGCTCGCCGTCGACACCGCCGCGCGCACGATGGGTCAGAGCGAAGTGCCGGTCTCGATTCTGACGGCCGTCGTCGGCGCTCCGTTCTTCATTTACCTCCTTCGCCGCACGGGCGGCCTCTCCTGAGGCACACGAAAACCGCGGCCTCAACCGCACGGCGACATGGCAATCAAGGAAACAGCAGCATGACGATGGCCCTTGAAGTCGAAAACGGCGCCTACACCTACCCGAACGGCGCCGACGTTCTGAGCGACGTAAACTTCCGCTTTTCCGGGCGTGAAGTGATGTGCATCCTCGGGCCGAACGGCGCGGGGAAGACGACGCTTCTGCGCGCAATTCTCGGTCTGGCCCCCTTTACCAGAGGCGTGGCGCGCTGGAACGGCAAGCCCGTCGCCGACTGGCAGCCCAAGGCCTTTTGGCAGCGCATCGGCTACGTCCCGCAGGCCAAGCGCATGAACTTTGCCGCGATGACGATCGGCGAACTCGTCGCGCTCGGCCGCAGCGCGCGCCTAGGCCCCTTCTCGCTGCCGGGCAGGGACGACTGGGCCAAAGTCGACCGTGCGATGGAAGAGGTCGGTATCACGCACCTGAGAAAGCGCCTCGCGAGCGAAGTCTCGGGCGGACAGCTGCAGCTCGCGCTTATTGCCCGGGCGCTCGCGGTCGAGCCCGAACTTCTCGTCCTCGACGAGCCGGAAAGCAACCTCGACTTCCGCAACCAGCGCATCGTGCTCGAAGTGATCGAGCGCCTCGCCGAGCGCGGCCTCGGCGCGATTCTCAACACGCACTTCCCCGCGCACGCCGTCGAGCTCTCTGAGTCCGTCCTTCTCGTGCCGCGAGGAAAACCCCCTGTCTGCGGGCGCGTAGCGGACGTCATGACCGAGTCGATCCTCACCGACGTTTTCGAAATCGGCGTTCGCATCCGCGACCTCGACCTGCCCGAACGCACCGTGACGACCGTGACGGCCGTGGGCCGCGCGCTCGACGCGAGCGGCCGCGCCATCCGAGAAGACTGACCGCCTCACGCGTTCGCATTCGCGCGTGCGAACTCGCTCGGCCAAGAGAGAAATGCCGCCATAGGCCTGCCGGCCCGGAGATTCCTGCAGCTCCTGCTTCGGGCCGATGTTTTTTTGTAGCTTTGCTTCTGCCGAGCGCCTAGCCCGAGTCGCCTGACGCCCGATGGCGGCCATTTGCAAAAACACGTCCAATTGCAAATCCTTTATTTCGCAAAAACTATCTAAGTAATTTATCTTATTTCTTATTAATCAATTACTTATAAATTCTATAAGGACTCTTTTGCGAAATATCTTGACAGTAAACGTTCTGCGAGAGTACCGTTCAAGCATCCGCGGCGAAACGCCGCATCAGCGAACAAAAACCGAAAACAAAGAAGGGGCCGAGCCCCCAAGGAGCATCCGCATGTCCGACGTAGATCCCGTCATTATTTTCGATACAACGCTGCGCGACGGAGAACAGGCACTGCCTCAGAGCCTTTCAATGCGGCAAAAACTCCAGATCGCGCTCGCGCTCGAAGATCTCGGGGTCGACGTCATCGAAACGGGGTTTCCGATTTCATCCAAAGGTGACTTTGAAAGCGTAAGCACCATTGCCGGTGCGCTGAAGCGGGCGACTCCCTGCGCGCTTGCCCGCTGCGTCGAAAAGGACATTCGTGCCGCTGGCGAAGCGCTTGCAGCAGCAAAGAACTTCCGCATCCACACCTTCATTGCCACGAGCACGATTCACGTCAAGGACAAGCTTCGCAAGCCCTTCGAAGAAGTGATGGAAATGGCCGTGCGCTCCGTGAAGCTCGCGCGCAATTACACCGACGACGTCGAATTCTCCTGCGAAGACGCCGGCCGCACGCCGATCGACGAACTCTGCCGCATGGTGGAAGCGGCGATCGCCGCTGGCGCCACGACGATCAACATTCCCGACACCGTCGGCTACACGCTCCCAGTCGAATTCGGCGGCATCATCACGGCGCTCAGAAACCGCGTGCCCAACATCGACAAGGCGGTGCTTTCCGTTCACTGCCACAACGACCTCGGCATGGCGACCGCGAACTCCCTCACGGCCGTGCAGATGGGTGCGCGCCAGATCGAATGCTGCATGAACGGCTTGGGCGAGCGCGCCGGCAACACTGCGCTCGAAGAAGTGGCTGCGGCGCTCGCGCTCAGAAGCAACTACTTCGGCGGCCTCAAGACCGGGATCAAGCTTGAAAACATTGCGCGCACCTCCGCACTCGTCTCGAAGATCTGCCACGAACCCGTTCCGGCACATAAGGCGATCGTGGGTTCGAACGCCTTCTCGCACAGCTCCGGCATCCATCAGGACGGCGTCCTCAAGAACCGCGAGACCTACGAAATCCTCACGCCCGAGAGTGTGGGCTTCAAGGGCAACAACATGCACATGACGGCGCGCTCGGGCCGCCACATGATCCGCTCGTGCCTGCAGAACTTGGGCTACGCGGACAACGACTACGACCTCAACGACATCTACGCGCGCTTCCTGAAGCTTGCCGACCGCAAGGGTCAGGTCTTCGACTACGACCTTGAAGCGCTTGTCTTCTTTACGAAGCTCGACGAAGCCGACGACATGTACCACCTCGACCGAATGAACGTGATGAGCGGCACAGGGGACATGATGGCGACAGCGACCGTGCGGCTTCGCGTCGGCAAGCGCACCCGCACCGAATCGAGCATCGGCAACGGCCCTGTCGACGCGGTCTACAACTGCATCACACGCCTAACGGGTGTGCGCTGCAAGTTGACGAGCTTTGAAATTGCCGCCAACGGCGCCGGCATGGATGCGCTCGGTCAAGTCGACGTCACGGTCGAGCACGAAGGGCGCATCTTCCACGGCATGGGACTTTCGACCGACGTTGTCGAGTCGTCCGCGCTTGCGCTCCTTAACGCCATCAACAACATCGAGCGCTCAAAGCGCATTCACGAGTCGCGCAAACGCCCGAAGAAGTCCGCCGAACTCGCCGCCGAAAAGCACGACAAAAGCGGCGAAAACGCCGAATAAGGCAGACCGCCCGAACGACGGATCGCCCCCCACCCGAATACGCCTTTTTCCCATCGGCGTGCGGCCGAGGCGCTCGGCCGCACTCGATCGGGCGAGGGCCCCTCTGAAACAAAACTTCCCGAACAACCACCCGCATGAATTGAAAGGCGCCTCCGCCTGAGTTTCCCCAGGAACAAAGAGGCGCCAATGAGGTTACATCATGACGAAATCCCATCACATCGCAGTTCTCGCCGGCGACGGCATCGGCCCCGAAGTCATGCGCGAAGCGCTCAAGGTGCTTGACGCCGCGGCCGAGCGCTTCGGCTTTGAAGTGACGAAGACCGAAGCGCTCGTCGGGGGCGCGGCGATCGATGCGTGCGGCACGCCGCTCCCAGCCGAGACGCTTGAAGCCTGCGACAAGGCCGAAGCCATTCTCTTTGGCTCCGTCGGCGGCCCCAAGTGGGACCATCTCCCGCACAAGGACCGTCCGGAAGCGGGCGCACTCCTGCCGCTTCGCAAGCGCTATGCGCTCTTCTCGAACCTGCGCCCGGCGCGCATCTTCCCCGGCCTCGAAGCGCTCTGCCCGCTGCGCGCGGACATTGCCGCCAAAGGCTTTGACATGATCGTCGTGCGCGAGCTCACGGGCGGCATCTACTTCGGCACACCGAAGGGCCGCACGGGCGAAGGCGCCGAAACGCGTGCTTTCGACACAGAAACGTATTCGCGCGCCGAGGTTGAGCGCATTGCGCGCGTCGCCTTTGAAACCGCACGCGGGCGCCGCGGCAAGGTCACCTCGGTCGACAAAGCGAACGTGCTCGCGACGTCGGTTCTCTGGCGCGAAACGGTGGAAGAGGTCGCCAAGGCTTACCCGGACGTTGTGCTCGAACATCTTTACATTGACAACGCCACGATGCAGCTCATCAAGGCGCCCTCGAACTTCGATGTGGTTCTCTGCTCGAACATGTTCGGCGACATTCTCTCGGACGAGTGCGCGATGATCACGGGCTCCATGGGGATGCTCCCCTCGGCTTCGGTCGGCGAAACCGGCTTCGGCCTCTACGAACCCGCGGGCGGCTCCGCGCCCGACATTGCGGGCAAGGGCATCGCCAACCCGATCGCGCAGATTCTCTCGATGTCGATGATGCTTCGCTTCTCGCTCGGCGAATCGGCTGCGGCCGACGCTGTAGAAGCAGCCGTTGCCAAGACCCTGAGCGAAAAGTGCCTCACGGCCGACCTGGCGGGTGCAGCGGGCGTTGCTCCCGTTTCGACCGCCGAAATGGGCGAGCGCATCGCCAAGCACGTGCGCGAAGACGCGGAGGACTGAGAGATGGGTAAGACGCTATACGAAAAGGTCTACGACGCACACGTCGTTTCCGAAAAGCCCGGCGAGCTGCCGCTCCTTTATGTCGACCGCCACCTCATTCACGAAGTGACGAGTCCGCAGGCCTTCGCGGGACTGCGTGATGCGGGCCGCAAACTGCGCCGCCCCGAACTCATGCTCGGCACGGTCGACCATGACATCTCCACACGCGAAGCGACGCTCGACGTCTGCTCGCCCATGGCGAAAACGCAGGTGACGACCCTCATGAAGAACTGCGCCGACTTCGGCGTCACGCTCTTCGGACTCGGCCACGCCAACCAGGGGATCGTGCACATCATCGGGCCCCAAACGGGCTTCACGCTCCCCGGGACGACGCTCGTCTGCGGCGACTCGCACACGGCTACGCACGGCGCTTTCGGCGCGCTTGCCTTCGGGATCGGCACTTCTGAAGTCGAACACGTGATGGCGACCCAAACCATCAAGCAGCAACGCCTCAAAACGATGCGCATCAACTGCCGCGGCCGTCTGCGTCCCGGCGTCTACGCCAAGGACCTGATTCTCGCGATTGCGGGCAAAATCACGACGGCGGGCGGCACGGGGCATGCCATCGAGTTTGCGGGCGAAGCCGTCCGCGCGCTCTCGATGGAAAGCCGCATGACGCTTTGCAACATGGCGATCGAAGTGGGCGCCAAAGTGGGCATGATCGCCCCGGACGAAACGACGTTCGAGTACCTCAAGGGCCGCCTTTACGCCCCGAAGGGTGAAGCGTGGGACGAAGCGGTCGCGCGCTGGAAGACGCTTGCAAGCGACCCCGACGCGGTTTTCTCGCGCGAAATCGATATCGACGCCGCCGCGATCGAGCCGCAGACGACCTGGGGCACGAACCCGGGCCAGACCTGCGCGATCACAGGCAGCGTGCCGACGCTCGATTCGTTTGACGACCCTGTCGAGCGCGAAGGCGCAGAACGCGCGCTCGCGTACATTGGTCTCGAACCGGGCAGCCGCATTGCGGACGCAAAGATCGATGTCGTCTTCATCGGCTCCTGCACGAACGGGCGTCTTGAAGACTTCCGCGAAGCCGCGCGCGTGCTGCGCGGCCGCCGCGTCGCACCGGGCGTCACCGCACTTGCCGTGCCGGGCTCCATGGCCGTTCGCGAAGCGGCCGAGCGCGAAGGCATTGCGGACGTGTTCCGCGCCGCGGGGTTCGAGTGGCGCCTGCCCGGGTGCTCGATGTGCCTCGCGATGAATGACGACCGTGCTCCCGAAGGTTCGCGCGTCGCCTCTACGTCAAACCGCAACTTCGTCGGCCGCCAGGGCCGCGGCAGCCGCACCCACCTGATGAGTCCGGCCGCAGCAGCAGCGAGCGCCGTCCTCGGCCGCATTGCCGATCCGCGGCAGTTCCTCGAATAAGCCGGAGACGAGAACCATGGAAAAATTTACGCAATTCACTGCCGTCGCCGCGCCCTTGAACCGCGCCAACGTCGACACGGACCAGATCATTCCGAAGCAATTCCTGCTCGCCGTCGACCGCAAGGGCTTCGGCAAGCACCTCTTTCACGATCACCGCTACCTTGATCCGGCCGAAACCGAGGAGAACCCCGACTTCGTGCTCAATCGCGCGCCCTACCGCAACGCCGGGATCCTGGTCGCGCAGGAAAACTTCGGCAACGGTTCGAGCCGTGAACACGCACCGTGGGCGCTCCTCGACTATGGGCTTCGCTGCGTCATCGCGCCGAGCTTTGCAGACATTTTCAAGAACAACGCGCTCGGCAACGGACTTCTCACGGTCGAACTTCAGAAGCCCGAAATTGACGCACTCATGCGAATTCTGGAGGAGACTCCCGGTACGCATGTCACTGTCGACCTCGAAGCCATGACGGTGAAGGCACCGGGGTTCGAGGCGAGCTTCACGCTCGACCCCTTCCGCCGCTACATGCTCTTGAACGGGCTCGATGCGATCGGCCTCACGCTGCAGAATGAAGCACAGGCAATCGACGAGTTTGAGGCGAAGATGCCCGCCTGGGTTCGCCTCTGAGGATTGAGTCCGCCCAGAGCGCAACCGATCGCCCGGGCAATAGCCTCAAAGAAAGCGCCTGCAGAAACACATTCCGCAGGCGCTTCTTTTTCGAACAATCGAGTTCACGAGCGGTCCGCCCGCAACGGGCGAACCGCGTCGCGTTCGCGACCGTTACTTGATATCGGCGGCTGCCGATTCCGCAGAAACAACACCCGAGACGATCGCCCAGGAGTTCATCATGGCGGTCATCGAGTCGGCGCCGTTCGCGCCGCCCACAACGCAGCCCGCACCGTAGAGACCCGGGATGGGCTTGCCGGCCTTGTCCAGAATGCGCAGGCCCGCATCGGCCTTGAGGCCGCCCAGAGTCGTCTGATAGCGCACCTTCTGCTCGACGATGTAGTAGGGGCCTTCACCGAGGCCGCCCGAAAGCTTGCGGTTGAAGTCGGCGTCCTTGCCTGCCTTCACCATATCGTTCCAGTGCTTGACGGTTTTCGTGAGCCCGGCGGGATCGATCCCCATCGTCTTGGCGGCATCCTCAAGCTTGTCGGAAACAGCCATCACGGGACGACCCTTATTGACGATCTTCGTCCAAGCCATGAGAGATTCGGCCGTCGGCACAAGCTTGTCTTCAAGGGACTTGTCGGTGTATACCTGCCAAGCGGCCTTGTCCATCACGATGTACATGATGGAGTCGGGCTGCTCGATCGTCTTGTCGGTCAGCACGCCGAGGCCGGCGTTTTCATCGACAAAGCGTTCGCCCTTGTTGTTGACGTAGATGGCGCCCGACTTCTTCATCGTATCGGTCGAGGAAGCGGACGCGGCAAGGCCGTGATGCGGACGGGTTTCAACCCCCTGCGGATACATCTTCACGAGATCGAGGTTGATCGTGTCGGCGCCGATCGATGTGGCCATCTTGTAGCCGTCCCCGGTTTCGCCATCAACGCCGTAGAAGAGGTAGCCCTTCATTTTTTCGGGGAGCATCGACTGGTCGGCACCGTAGCCGCCCGATGCGAGAATGACGGCCTTCGACGTAAGCTCGACCGTGTTGCCGTTCGCGTCGACCGCCTTCACGCCCGTAACGCGCCCGTTCTGGTCGCGGATGAATTCCTGCGCGCGCGTTTCAAGCATGAGCTTGCCGCCCATGTCGAGGAACTTGCCGCGCATGAGGTTGAGGTAGTTGATCGAGCGGCCTTCGACGCCGAGCTGACGGTTCGCCGAGTGGTCCGGATACTGCGTAGCGGCCGGCCCGTACGGAATCTTCATGTCGTAGATGAGCCAGTCGACGACGCTGCCCACCTTTTCGGTCACCATCTTCACGAGCACGGGATCGTTGCGGTCCTTGCCGACGCGGAAGATGTCCTTATAGGCGAGCTCGGGACTGTCCTTCGTTTCCTTCATCACTTCGCGCTGGTATTTCGATCCCGTCGCGATGAGCGTACCGGCATTCAAAACCGTCGCGCCGCCGATCGTCGGCATCTTTTCGATGAGGATGACGGACTTGCCGAGCGTTTCGGCCTTCACGGCCGCGGAAATGCCGGCGCCGCCCGCACCGACCACAACGATGTCGGCGTTTTCGCGGATGAGCTTCGGCGCGGCCTTCTTCTTCACGACGGCAACGGCGTACTCTGCCGGATCGCCGCCCGCGGCCTTAATGGCGGCAGCAACCGCCGCCTTGATGCCGTCGGTCGTCATCGTGGCGCCCGTCACGGCGTCAACGCCCGTCGACTGTGCCTCAACGATAGCCTTCGGCACCGTTGCGATCGCCGCGTCGGAAATACCGACGGTTTCGGCGTGCTTGACGATCTTGACGTCGGCGATCTTGCCCGCCTTCACCGTCATCTGAACGACGATGTCGCCGTTGCGGCCCGCGCCCACGCCTTCGTACGTACCGTCAGCCATGGCGGCAAATGCACCCGTGCAAAGGCCGGACATAGCAAGAACTAGCGCCGCTTTCTTGAACGTATTCATGGTTTCTCTCCTTGGTGGCCCGAGTCCGACCGCGTGCGTTCCGAGGCAAACTTCTCCCGCAGACTGCAGCTTCTGCGGACGGCGCCCTGCGCGCTCGTCGTCTTCGCGCAATTGGTCCGATGAACGCGAAGATTTTCGTTCGGCCTCAAGCCGTTTTTCGGTGGTTTTGCATGCCTCTCACGCTCAGCGCCCGAAGGCACCGGCGTACAAAGACTGCCAAGAGAAACTTTATGCTCGAGCGCGCGTTTTGGGCATCCTGCCGGAAGCCGATCTCGCAGTTTTCATCGCGGCTCTTTGCTCGAAAACAAATCCGCCTCGTCGTTTGACGCAGGCGGATTATCAAATGCGAAAGCGCGAGCACGCTCGGCATCCTCGCTATCGCGGGTTTACAGAAGAAAAAGTCTCAGAGTCTTTCGCTCGCAGCGAGCACGAACGCCTCAAAGAGCGCGAGCGCTTCGGCATGCGCTTCGGCGAGCATCTCGGGGTGCCACTGCACGCCGAAAAAGAAGCGTTTTTTCGGATCGTCGAAAGCTTCGACAATCCCGTCCTCGCTCGAGCGAGCGTTCAGAACGAGTCCTTCGCCCAAGGCCTTCACGCACTGATGGTGCATCGTATTGACGCGGCAAACACAAGCGCCTTTCAAAATGCGGGAAAGCCGAGTATCGGGCTCGACCGTGACATCGTGCGTCATGACTTCGTAGGGAAGCGCCTGGCGATGACGCTCGAGCGCAATGCCGAGCTCTTCGGGAATGTCCTGCACGAGCGTGCCGCCGCGCGAAACGTTCATGACCTGAGCACCGCGACAAATACCGAAAACGGGCAAATCGGCGCGGTCGGCGAGCTCGACGAGCCGAAGTTCGACTTCGTCTCGTGCAGGCAAAATCGAGCCGCAGGCACTCGTACGCTTCTCGCCGTAACGCGACGGGTCGACGTCGACGCCCCCAGTTACCAGCAGACCGTCAAGCTTCCCGAAAAGCGCATCGATATCGGCAAGCGGCGCATGAAGCGGCAGCAGCACGGGAATGCCGCCCGCCAACGTCACTGCGCGCAGGTACTGGTCGCGAACGCCGAGAATGCCTTCGGGCATCTTGAGGGTGGCCGTTACGCCGATCAAAGGCTTCATCATGATTGATAACTCTCCGTTGGATTGCTGCCGATAGCGGCGCGCCACAGGCCGTTTCGTCTTTTTTCTCTTGTCTGCGGCGCTGCCCGAAGCTTCCAACGATACAGCAACGGTCTCGAGCGCGCATCCACGGATGGCACATCGAGACCGTTCGGCAAGCCGCAAACGCTCGGCGTCTCGGCTAGCCGTCCGTCTGCGTCGAGTCGACCGACCCAACCGACTGCGGCGTCTCGGCATCGGCTTTGGGCTTGGCCTCGAGTTCGGCCTGCAGCAGCTTCACCATCATGTAGCGGTTAAGCATCTCGCGCGAGAAAAGCAGGTAGCCGAGGTAAAGCTCGGACTTGCGAAGCGAAATGCGCTCGGCGCCGATCTGCTCGAGAAAGTCCTTCTGCGCCTCTTCGATGAGTTCGAGAATGTGGGCGCACTTGGCGGGCGTAAAGTGTTCTCGCAGCGCAAGCAGATCGCGCGCGAGATGCAGCGTGTTCTCGCGCATCTTCCCCGTAAAGGGCGAGTGACTGTTGGCGACGTAGTTTTCCGAAACGCCCAGCTGATCGCGCAGCGAGTGGCTCACCTCCTTCATGTTCGTGAAGGCGCGGTAGTAGAAATTGCGCGCATCGCGGTCGGCCTTGGTGCCGCCGCCTTCGAGCGCCATCTGGTAGTACTCGCCTCGGCGGGCCGTCGTCTCGTCGTAAAGCGAAACGGCATCGGCCTTGAGACGCTTCAATTCATTGTGATCCTCAGCAACGAACGCATTGAGGCCGCCCGCAAAGAGACGGATTGTGAGGTTGAGATAGCGGTCGACGCTCGTCGTGAGAAGTTCGCCGATCGACTCGCGGTCGCCGCGGTCGAGCTGCTTGGCTTCTTCGCCTTCGGTTTCGTCGCTCTTCGTGAAGAAGTTCGACTTCACGATCACAAAGAGCGCAAGGAGCATACCGATCAGTATGGCGGGCTTGCCCCAGAAGATGAAGATCGTGCAGACGATTGCACAGGCACTTGCTGCGCTGAAGGCGGTGACGAACCACCCCGAAATTACGGTGAGAACGCCCGAAATGCGGTAGACGGCGCTTTCGCGGTCCCAGGCGCCGTCGGCGAGGGACGAACCCATCGCCACCATGAAGGTGACGTACGTGGTCGAGAGCGGCAGCTTCAGACTCGTTGCCGAGGCGATGAGCGCGGCGGCGAGCACGAGGTTGATTGAAGCACGCACTTCGTCAAAGGGAAGCTCCACTTCACCAGGACGCAGCCGGGGCTTATTGAAGCGCAGCTCGAGCCAACGGAGTACCGAGGTCGGCACGAACTGCATCGCGAGCTTATGAAAGCGCAGCGAGCTTCGCACGATGACGCGAGCCGGCAGCGACGAACCGAACTGCTCCTTGCCGCCGCGCGCAGAACTCGCCAGATTCACCGAGGTGCGGATGACGCGGTGCGCCTTCTTCGAGAACCAGAGCGTGAGGCACATCACAAAGCCCGAGAGCGCGAGGAAGACGGTGGGCGTACGCACGGATTCGCGAAGCCCCTCCATCGTGAAGACGCTCGGATCGGCCCCTTCGGCCGCGGTAAAGAGGTGGTAGCTGTCGAGCGCCGCAAGGGGAACGCCCACGAAGTTGACGAGGTCGTTGCCGGCAAACGCAAACGCGAGCGCGAAGGTGCCGGACAAAATGACGAGGGGAAAGATGTTGGCCTTGAAGAGCAGAATCGCCGCTTCAAAGAGAAGGAAGAAGCCCGCAAAGACCGCGAGGAGGATCGCCTGCGTGTTGGTCTCGATCCACTCGATCCAAGCCGGTTCCATGAAAGAAGCGCCGCGCGCGCCCTTCATGACGAGGAAGTAGAGAATGGCCGTAATGGCTGCGCCCCCGAAAAGGGCGCCGAAATAGCGATAGGTTTTCCAGTAGCGGAACGTAAAGAGCGTTCGCAGCAGATATTGAACGATGAGTCCGGCAAAAAAAGCGACGACAACCGAAACAAGAATACCCATGATCATCGCGAGGGCCTTGCCGGAATTGACGTAAAGGCCCAGATCCGTAAACGGCGCCCCCGTATTCCAGACCTTCCAGCATGCCATGGCGACGGCGCCGCCCAAGAGCTCGAAGATGATTGAGACCGTTGTCGAGGTCGGGAGTCCGAGCGAATTGAAGGTATTGAGCAGCAGGACGTCGGTCACGATCACTGCACAGTAAACGAACATCACCTGCTCGAACGTGAGCTGCTCGGGAACGATGACGCCCGTTTTGGCGATTTCCATCATGCCGGAACTGAACGTTGCGCCGAGAAGAACCCCGGCACTTGCCACCGCCATGATGATCCAGAAGGGTGCGGCCTTGGAACCCACCGCCGCATTGAGGAAGTTGACGGCGTCATTGCTCACGCCGACGAAGAGGTCGCAAACGGCCAATGCTGCGAGGAGAGCCAGCACGGCTAATAGAAAAACATCCACTTTTTTCTTGTCTGCGGCCGAGGAGCCGCTTTTCCATTTGGTTGAGACAGCGGCATTTTATAGGTACTTGTCCCTAGAGGAGGCTCCGGACCCGACAAAAAAATGGCCGCCAATACGACTATTTTCTCGTACGGGCGACCGATGCGGTATCCGCCGCTCGACGTATTTTTCGCAGAATTTCGCCTCGAAAATGCGTCTGCGTGGCCGATGTCGAGCGGCTGCCTAGCGTGTCGAACTTTGCTTGAGCCGGATCAGCTGAAGGCGTAGACGCCGATCAGGAGAATGAGCATCACGGGCGCGGTGCGCTTGGCAATCTCGAAGGGCGAAACGCCTGCGATACCCGCGGCGATGATCATGCCGCCCGCAAGCGGAGAGCTCAAGCGCCCGAAGTTCCCGGAAATGGCGGCAAGGTAGCCGAGCGAGTCGACCGAAAGACCGAACTGCGCGGCGTGCGGCGTCACGGCTTCGTTGAAGGCGAACGCGGCAGCGTCGCCCGACCCCGTCACGAGCGCCATCAGGTAGGGCCCGAGCGCGGCGCCGAGCTTGGCGACTTCATTGGCGTGCGTCAGATAGTCGACAAAGGCCGAGATCACGCCGCAGGCCTGCAGGCCCGCGGCAAAGACGCCCGCCGCAATGATGATGCCCATAATCTTGGCGTAGCCCGAACCCATACCGTCGAAGAACTTCTTCGTGACGTCGGCCGGGTTCGTGCGCGTCACGGCGATCGCGTAGATCGCGCCGATCAGCATGGCGGTTGCGACCGACATCTTGAGCTGCGGCGCCCAGAGGCTCGCGCAGACGAGAATGATCACGGGAAGCATCGGCGCGAACGCAAAAAGAATGTTCGGCTTTTCGGGCAGTTCCGTCGAAACGTTCATGTTCTTGGCGAGAGCCGCAAAGCCCTCCTTTCGGAAATCGCGGTAAACGAGGCAGACGATCACCATGAGCACGATCGCGGCGACGGAAGCGCCGACCGTAAAGCCCGAGAAGCGCGTGATGAAGTCCATGACTTCAAGGTTCGCGAGCTTGGCGATAAAGGCGTTGTGCGAAACGCCCGGGCTAAGGTATGCCGTCGTGATGGAGCCCACAACGGTCGCCGCGGCAATCGCCGGATGAAAGCCCGCGCGCACCATGAGCGGAATCACCGTGGGCCCGACCGCCGCTACAAGCCCCGAAGTCGACGGAATCGCGATCGAGATGAGCGACACCACAAACATGCAGGCGGGCAAAAGCAGAATGCCGAGCTTCTTCAAGGGCTTCGTCAAAAGCGCCACGAGATGCACGTCGCACTTCGTGAGCGAGACGACCGCTGCAAAACCCATCGCCGAGCAGATGGCGATGATGAGCGAGCCGTTCGTCATCGACTTGTCGAACTGCTTGAAGGCGATCATCGGCTCAAACGAGATGAAGGCCATCAGGAGACCGGCCGTGATGAGGACGAGACGCGTCTCGTAGCGCTTGATGAGCGCGACGACGGCCCCGATCGTGACGACGAGCGCCACCCACATGGTCCAAGACATTTTTCTTTTCTCCGGATAAATAAAGTTAAGTTATTTTTGTATTCTTTTTTATGTTTACACCCCGTTCTTCTTGAGAAGCGGCGCCGTGCCGTGCTCGCCCGCCAGACCGACAAGCGCAACGGCCGCGAGCATCGCGAGCTGCGGGCCCTTTTCGATGTCGAAGCACTCGTAGTACTCGTCGATCGTGTGCGTGCGCACCTGGCGGCCGCCTGCCGAGAGACACGTGGCGGGAATCCCGAGGCTCACGGGCATGTTGGCGTCGGTCGACGAATCCGTGTACGACGTGAGTTCGATGCCGAGCGCGGCCTGTGCGGCGCGCGAAGCCTGCAGCACGGGGCATTCGTCGGGCCGCGTGCCGCCCGGGCGGTTCCCGATCGGCTCGGTCTTGAGGTGAACCTGCTTCTTAGGGTCGGTCACGCCCCAAATCGCGTTTTCTTCGGCGACTGCGTCTTCAAAGGCCTTGAAGATGAAATCCTCGGCCTTCTTGAGTTCGCCGTCGTCGAGACTGCGGATGTCGATATCGACCGAGCAGCTTGCCGCGATCGAGTTGACGGTCGTGCCGCCCTTGATCGTACCGATCGTGAAGGTGGTCTTCGGATCGGCGGGCACCTTCAGGTGCGCGACTTTGGCGCCTGCGAGACACACGGCGTGAATGGCGCTCGGCGTCGTGCCGAAGCCCGAGTAGCTGTGCCCGCCCGGGCCTTCGACCGTAAAGCGCCAGCGGTGCGAACCGATCGCCGAGCAAAGGATGCGACCGAGATCGGTGTTGTCGATCGCAAGAAACCCGTCGATACGGTTGACCGTATTGCTTTCACGGAAGAGATACTTGCTGCCGCGGATATCGCCCAAGCCCTCTTCGCCCACCGTGCCGCAGAACCAAATGTCGCCTTCGGTTTCAACGCCTGCTTCGTTCATGCAGCGCACCGTCTCGAGCAGACAGCGAAGTCCCGAGCAGTTGTCGCCGATCCCGGGGCCGTAGTAGACGTTGCCTTCGCGGCGCACCTTGATCTCGGTCCCGGCAGGGAACACCGTATCCATATGTGCGCCGATCACGAGGAGCGGCCCCTCGGGGTTTTTGCCCGGACGGCGGCCGACCACGTTGCCGATGCCGTCGATCGTGACGTCTTTAAGACCGTTCGCCTTCATGAGGCGCACCATTTCTTCGGCGCGCACCTGTTCCTCAAAAGTGGGCGCCGGGATTTCGCAGAGGTGAACCTGAAGCGCCATCGCCGCTTCTGCGCCCGCTTGGGCAAGCTTGAGCGCCTTCGCCACTTCGGGCACCTTCACGATCGCGTCCATCGTTTTAAGAACATCCGCTTCGATCGGACCGGGGATTCGGGACATGGCCATTTTTAAAGCTCCTCAAATCTCAAAGTGTCAATTCCGTCGGGTTCGCGCCTGAGACGAACGCGAAGAATCGGCAATTTTGTAACGGTTCGCAGCCGAACGCCAATAAAAAGAGAGGAATGCATCTGAATACATTCCTCTCTTGAGCTTGTTTTACCTTCGGTTTTCGCGTTTAGCGTCTGTCAAACTTCACCTCGACGCCCTTCATCGACGTTTCAACCGCCGGACGCTTGAGGTAGAGGAAGGCGACGAGCGGTATGAGCACGAAGCCCGAAACGAAAATCACGACCTTGATGCTCATGAACATAGCAAGCGCACCGCCCAAGATCGGACCGAGCACGCTGCCCGCCTGCTGCGCAGCAAAGGAAAGGCCGAAGATGCGACCGCGGTCTTCCGGCCCGGTGCTGTTTGTCAAAAGCGCATTGATCGCAGGGAAAATGCCGGCAAAGGCGAGGCCGCCCACGAATCGCCAGGCGCCAAAAGGCACGAGCGTATCGGGAATCGCCTGAACCATCCCGAAGATGCCCGAACCCAAGAGCGCCGCATAAAGGGCCGGTCGGAAGCCGATGCGCTGACCGACGATGCCCCAGACGGGCGACGCAATCACGCCCGAAATGCCGACGATCGAGAATAGAAGCCCCGTCACAAAGACGATGCGGTCCATGCTCCCCTGCAGTTCCGCCACGTAAAGCGGCATCACGGGCTGCTGGAGCAGAATCGTGAGCTGCACGACGCCTGCAGTAAAGAGCATGCGCTGCACGACCGGAATCTTGAGAAGGTTCGTCTTGGGCTTGGCGGGATCGACCGCCTTCTTTTCGACCTTTTTCTTTTTGGGTTCTTTAATGCAGAAGATGATGAGAAGCGTGATGATGCCGAGCGCAGCCGAGCCGAGATAGAACGTCATGCGCATCCCGAACGCTTCGGCAAGGAAGCCGCCGCATAGCGGCCCCAAAACGCCGCCCGCCGTCATGGCGCCCTGCATCGTGCCGAGCGAAATACCGAGTTTTTCCTTCGGCACCGAACTCGAGAGAATCGCCAGGCACGCCGGCCACAGCCCAGCAGCAAAGCCTTGGAAGCAGCGGACCCCCAAAAGCTGCCACTCGTCCTGCACAACGCCCGAAAGCCCGTAGCTGATCGCGAGAAGAAATGCCGAGCGAACCGCCATCAGTTTTCTCGAGCCCTTGTCGGCCATGGACCCCCAAATCGGCGCCATGATGCCCGACACAAGGAAAGAGACCGAGAAGATCAACCCTGACCAAAGATTGACGTCGTCCTTAGCCACATGAAGTTCCTGGATGAGATACATCGGCAGAAACGGAATGAGCATCGTGTAGCTGAGGGACATCAGCACGGACGACGCCGACAGAATAACGAGCGTGATCTTCCAGGACTGCGCCTGGGGCTCGGCCGCAATTTCGAGGGGCGGCAGCGTCGCATCGTCTGTGGACTTCTTGTCGCCCGAAGCCCTCTGGGCCGCTTCTGCGGGCGCACTTTCGCACTTGGCGTCGGGCGAACCATCGCGTTTTTTCTCAAGCTTCGAGAAGTCGAGCTCGTGATAGTCGTCCTCGGGCTCCTCGGGCGCAGCCTCGGACTTCGCCTCGGCGGGCGTCTCTCGAGTCGCAGCAGCGGCCTCAACCTTCATCTCGGGCGCTGCGCCCGTGCGCATCTCAAGCGCATCGTCTTCGCGAGCGTTCGAACGGACCTCCTGCGCCGCTGCAGCGGCGTCGCGCGTTTCTTTGTTGTCTTTTTCCGTCACTTTGCACCTGCTCAACACTCACACAACCGTTGCGGCGTCCGTTCTTGTCGGAGACGCGAAATACGCAGTGAGCGGCCGGTGGTCGCGAGCGTTTCGTGCTCGGCCGTCCGAAAGAATGGCGGCACCGATGCGAAAAAAGGCTCCGAGACTCGCATCAACGGAGTCGAAGAAACATTTCGGCAACGGGTGCGGCTTTTGCTTCTCGCGGACGAAAAGACGAACGGGCGTCGAAGTGCCTGCGCGAAACGGACGCGAAAACACTTCAAAAAAGTGTTTTCACGACGCGCAGATTTACCTTTCAAATAATACGCCTCGGCACAAATCCGACATGGGTTTGTGCGACAGCAGACGCGAAATCACAGTCGATCGACTTCGCGTCGAAGGTCCGAAATTCTACAGAAAAGAGGCACGACCGATGCAAGAACCCGACCTAGCGGTTGGTATGGTGCATAACCACAGTAAGCGACGGACATGCGGGCGCCAAGAAGTCGATCACTTTTTGGCGGCTGTCGGCGTCGGAAAAAGCTGATCGACGAGGTTGGTCACGATCATGGCAGGGTCTCCGTAAGGACCGGCGATGAGGGCGCTCCCGTCCGAAGGCGACAAAGCCGACTGCGTACGGATGAAGGCGGGCCGCACCTCCGAGCGTCGCCAGTCGGCGTGCTGCGTCTCGCCCGTATAAAGGTCCCGGAAGTCAAGACTCATCCACTGCGGCAGCTCGCCGGGGTTGGCGCCGGCACGCGCGGTCATCAGCACCTGAAAGCGGCACACGACCGAGCGCGGCGCTTCCATGACGACGCGATAGCCGCGATCGGTCAGCGCACGGCGCAAAAACACGTCGAGCGCGGCGGGGTAGCCGCCCGCGGATGCGAGACACACGGTCGAGCCCGGTTCGGGCAGTCCCGAAGCGGTCGCCGCCGGCAGTGCGTCGTCGCGCGAATAGTAGGAGAACGTCTGCGGATCACCGGCACAGCCCGAAAGCGAGAGCAGCGTCGCGAGCGCACAAAGCGCCGCAGCGCGAACTCGAGTCGAGCACTTCAACGTCCGGTGACAAAAGTCGTGATCCATGCTTTCCTATCCTTGTGGCCCAATCAACTAAGATTAGCGCAAACGCAACAAAACGACACGGCGGCTGCGAGCGTCTTTGAGGCATTTTGACAGCGCTTTGCGGGATTTTCCCGAAGCACTTTTGCGCTCGCCTCCGAGGATCCCATTTCTTCGCCGCTCGCCGTCCGTCGACCCGAAACCGCAAACAATCAATGGCTAAGAAAACTCCGCGCCAGCCGGCGCTCTTCAACCCGAAACTCGTCTGTGCGCTCTCGCTTCTTTTTACGCCGATCTTCGGCGCTGCGCTTCAGGCGCGCAACTGGACCGAACTCGGCAAGACGCACGAAGCGGCCGCAAGCCGCTTCTGGGTGCGCTCAACCGTCTGGCTTCTCATTCTTTTTGTGGTTGTGCAGACGCTCTTTCGAAATGAAGAGATCATGAGCTGGTTCGGCCCCTACTTCCTCGTCGTGCTTTGGGGCGCGTGGATGCTCACGAGCGGCTGGAAGCAACTCAACTACGTCGCCAAGAACGTCGGCAAGTTCTATGAACCGCGCCCGATCGGCAAGGCCATCACGATTGGCGTGGCGGGCTGGCTCTTTTACGGGCTTATTTCGACGACAATTGCGCTCGCACTTCATTTAACGGGAATCGAACCGATTGAAGCGGCGAAAAAGGACGTTGAGGAAAGCCCGGGCGTCGTGATCCGTGTGCCGAAGGGCAGTACCGAAGCGATCGTCGAGCCGCTGCCGCCCGAAGCTGCCCAAACCGACGACGCAGAAAAGAACACGCCCTGAGTCATCCACAAGCGCAGAGACGCCGCATGCCCAAGAAGCCCGACGAGCGCTTTGCCATTACGTGCGCGCCGACCGAGAGCGCCGACGTGCTCGACCTCCTCGGCGGCTTCGCACGGCGCAGACCGCTTTCGGGCGAAGAACTGCTGCGTCAGGCCGAAGAGACGGAGGCACGCGCCAAGTCGGGCGACCCGAAGGCACAGGCGGCGCTCGCGCGTACGCTGCTCACGGACGAGCCGAACTTTCGCAAAAACCGCCGCGCACTTGTGCTCCTCAAGCAAGCCGCCAAAAAACGCGAACCCGAAGCCCTCTATCTTTTGGGACTCGTTCACCTGCGCGGCCAGGGCGTTGCGCGCGACGACGCGCTCGGCATGCGCTATCTCGAAGAGGCGGCCTATCTCGGACACCTCGCCGCACAGATCGACCTCGCAAAAGCCTATCGGCTGGGACTGCCCGAAGGGGCAGAACGGCAGACGGCGGCCGAACGGGCCCGAGCGGCCGAAAAAGCGCTCTATTGGACGCGACTTGCAGCCGCCCGAGGCGACGGTCTTTCGAGCTACATCGCGGGCTGCGCCTACCGCGACGGCACAGGGACACCGAGAAACTACGAAGAAGCGAAGAAGTGGCTCCTCGCCGCCGCCAAGCGGGCCGTGCCGGAAGCGGCAGCCGCGCTCGCCAAACTCCACCTGCGGCGCGACTACGAAGCGCGCGACCCGCAAGAGGCGCGCCGCTGGATGATCGAAGCCGCACTTGCGGGCGACGCCCAGGCGCAGCTTCGCGTCGGCATTTTCTTCTGGTCCGGGCTCGGGGGCGGGGTCGACCAGCGCGAAGCCCTTCGGTGGCTCTGCCGCGCAGCCGAAAACGGTTCGGGCAGTGCTGCATCAATGCTCGCGGGCTTTTTCCTCACGGGGACCGTGCTTGACCTCGACCGTCTGCGCGCCTGGGTGCTTTACCGCTTGGCCGAACGGCTCGGCGACGCAACGGCCCGTACAAACGCCGAAAGCGTCAATGCACTGCTTTCGCCCGAAGAGCGTCGCTACGGGCGAGACGTCTTAAAGCTCGAGTCACCGAAACGCATACTCGAAGCGCTCATTCCGAGGAAAACGCGCTGAAGCAGCCTTTTGCTTTGCCGATTACTTGGCGTAGTCGGCCGCCATCTAGCCGGCCAGACGCCCGAAGTTGAGCGCATCGGGGATGGCATTCGCGCCGATCTTTTCGGCCACGATCATACCGTCGCCCGTCGCGAGCACGAGACCGTTCTTCGCGCGGATTTCATACGTGTTGCCGTTGTCGCCCTTGGCCTTGATGCCGACGACGCGGCCGTTCTCGACGATGAAGTCCGTCGCGTGCGTCTGCATGAGGTACTTGATCGGATAGTTCTTGGTCTTGATGAGGTCGATGTACGTATCGACGAAGCCCAAGCACGACTTGCAGTTGCTTGCCTTGTGCGAACGCGGCCAGCGAGAAGGCGTCGATGCAAAGAAAGAAGGAAAGCCAAGCTGAGAAAGACGCGAAGGCGGCGCGCGCAGACGAAAAAAGAGTCACGAAGCACAAACTTCGTGTTCGTCCGGCTGAAAGCTCTGCTTTTCGATCCGCAACGGGCGCGTACGCAACCGCGTCATCGTTACGAAACGTTTGCGAAAGCGCTCCACAGAGGCGCCCGCCGATCGAAAAACGGCTCGCAGCCGCTTTTTTCACCGGCATCGAAAAGGGTTTTTACTCCCTCAACGAATGCGCCGAGACGAAACCGACATTCGTACGTCGTGACTCAAATACCACCAAAGGAGATGTTTTGGGAAGGCCCCTCAACATCATGATCCTCACAGAGGACGATTGTTATTTTGCGCTCTTTTCGCTACATCATTGGCTTTTCGAGCCGATTAAATTTTCTCGAAACGTAACTTTGCACTCACCCGTTTACGATATACGCCTTAGTTTGTTGCTATGGATACCTCTTTTCAGGTATCGCTATAACCCTAGGCACATCGACAAAAGACCTCTTTGTGTCTCAAATTTTCGAATTTGCTAAAAAAAGTGCAGTTCGGGAGGTCGAAATGCCCGCAAAGGCTTATATTCTCTAGGCTCGCGCGGGTTTTTCCGCATTGGGCGCTTACGAGCGGCCTATACAATGGCCTCAGAAGAGGCACGCAAAACTTCCTCGCGGGCGGCGGTCTCCTGCCGAGAGCGAACGGGAAGCTGATTCTCTTCTCCCAGGGCGTCTCTGCCGGAGAACCTGTCCGATAAAACGTTCTCAGAAACGTCTTGGCATAACAAACAAAACAGCTAATGGAGTCACCATGAATCGTCTCGAACTCGTTGACCGCGTTGCGGCGTGCAACACCGCCTCGAAGGCGGAGGTTGACCGCATCATCGTGAGCGCTCTCGAAGAAATCATCAACGCCGTGCGCAACGGCGAATCCGTCACCCTGATCGGTTTCGGCACCTTCAAGGCCGTCGACTGCGCCGCACGCACGGGCCGCAATCCTTCGACGGGCGAAGCCATCCGCATTCCCGCGATGAAGAAGCCGAAGTTCATCCCGGGTACGTCCTTCAAGGAACTCCTGAACAAGTAAGTTCCGCGCGCCTGTTGCGGGCGCGAACTTGGATTTGCCGCCGGGCGATGTTCGATTCATCGGCGGCAAACGAGAAGAAAGGCAGCGCGTCTTCGTTGAGAAGCGAATGCGTTGCCTTTTCTTTTGCCGTTTTCTTTTATCGCTTTGCCGAACGCGCGCTCAGTCGCGACGCTCGATGTAGCGGCCGACGGCGCTTTTGAAAGCCGCACGGGTCCGCTCGCTCGGGTAGTCGGCATCGACGCGCGGCAGCGTTGCAAAGAACGTGCCGGGCGGGCGTCTGTAAATCTGAAGAGCGAAGGTTTCGACCGCCTGTCGCTTGAGCCAGTCTGCGAGCTCAAGAAGCTTTTCTTCAGGGAGATACGACGGATGCGCCGTCGTTCTGCACTCAAAGGGAATGCCCGCGGCTCGAACGGCCGCAAAGGATGCGAGAAAGCCCTCGGCCGAATGACGCTTGCCCGTCACCGCGTCGTAGAGCACCGCATCTTCGGGCGGCGCCTTCACGTCGAGCCCGACCCAGTCGATCTCGGGGAGCACTTCCCGGAGGCGGCCCGGATAGGCGCCTCCCGTGTGCAGCCCCACGAGAAAGCCCATGTCTTTGACGGCGCGAATCGCCGCTGGCAACGCCGGGTCGCAGCAGGGTTCTCCCCCAGAGAAGACAACACCGTCCAGAAGCCCCTTGCGGCGCGACAGAAGCGCCTTGAGCGACGCCCAGCTCTCGTGCGCGAGCGACGCATCAAAGGCGCGCGGCTGCATCCACGGATTGTGGCAGTAGGTGCAGCGCCAGGGACAACCCTGCACGAACGCAACTGCCGAGAGCTTCCCCGGAAAGTCGATCGTCGTAAAGGGCGTGATAGCGGCCACCCGCAAAAGATCGGGGCCGACGTCCGCGGGGGCATCGGCCCGTTCGTCCCGTTCGGGAATGATGGCGATCATGCCGCAGACCGCGTTACTTCGCGCAGCAGCCGTGGATGTCGCCATGATCGGCCGCACGCTTTTCCGTAAAGCACGTGCGCTCGGCGAATTCGCCCTTCTTGCCGATATTGAAGCTCTGCACGGGGCGGTGATAACCCATCACGCGCGTCCAAACTTCGCAAGGCTGACGTTCGCTGTCCTTGAGAGCGACCGCTTCGTTGATTTTTTCGGACATGTTTCCCTCCAGCAGTGTGTCTTTTCTTCCGGAGCGGACGGGATGTCCGCCCCCTTTTCGAGCGACCGATCAAAACCGGCACAAACGCAGCGCGCCGGATGAATGGTCTCGATAGCGGAAGAAATAATAACAAATAACCGTTTTCAATTGCTTCTATCAGATTGATAGCAAACGCAATTGAAAGCGTTCATTTGACTGCCGACACACCATAGATTGTGGTGCATCGGCAGACTTCAGATGTTTATGCGCTATCGGCGAACTCAGCTCGCAGCCGCGAGCCGTTCGGATTCCTGACGCTTCTTCGCAAGGAGTTCGGCATCGCACTTCGGGCAGAAATCGTGGCGGCCCGACAGATAGCCGTGCTTCGGACAAATCGAGAAGGTCGGCGTAATCGTGATGTAGGGCAGCCGGAAGTTCGTGAGCACGCGGCGCACGAGATCCCGACAGGCTTCGGGCGAGGAAACCGCCTCGTTCATGTAGAGGTGCAACACCGTGCCGCCCGTGTACTTGCGCTGCAGGTCGTCCTGCATCTCGAGCGCGAGGAACGGATCGTCGGTGAAGTTCACAGGCAGCTGCGAGCTGTTTGTGTAGTAAGGATTCGAGGGCGTGCCCGCCTGAATGATGTCGCTGAAGCGCTTGCGGTCTTCCTTGGCAAAACGGTATGTCGTCCCTTCGGCGGGCGTCGCCTCGAGGTTGTACATGTGGTCCGTCTCTTCCTGGAAAGCCACCAGCTTGGCGCGCACGTGGTCGAGAAACTCGAGCGCAAAGGCGTGACCGGCCGCCGTCGTGATGTCTTCGGCGTCGTCCGTGAAGTTGCGAATCATCTCGTTCATGCCGTTGACGCCGATCGTCGAGAAGTGATTGCGCAGCGTGCCGAGATAGCGCTTCGTGTACGGGAAGAGCCCCTGATCGATATGGCGCTGGATGACCTTGCGCTTGATTTCAAGGCTCGTCTTCGCGAGTTCAAGGAGGTAGTCGAGACGCGCGTAGAGCCTCGTCTTGTCACCCTTAAAGAGGTACCCGAGACGCGCGCAGTTCACCGTCACGACGCCGAGCGAGCCCGTCTGCTCGGCCGAGCCGAAAAGCCCGTTGCCGCGCTTGAGGAGCTCGCGCAGATCGAGCTGCAGACGGCAGCACATCGAGCGGATCATGTTGGGCTTCAGTTCCGAATTGATGAAATTCTGGAAGTACGGCAGCCCGTAGCGCGCCGTCATGTCGAAGAGGCGCAGCGCGTTGGGCGAAGACCAGTCGAAGTCGGGCGTGATGTTGTAGGTCGGAATCGGGAACGTGAAGACGCGCCCCTTGGCATCGCCCTTCATCATCACCTCGATGTAGGCGCGATTGATCATGTCCATCTCGGCCTGGAGTTCGCCGTAGGTAAAGGGCATCTCCTCGCCGCCGATGATCGGACGCTCTTCGCGCAGGTCCTGCGGGCACACCCAATCGAACGTGAGATTCGTAAAGGGCGTCTGCGTGCCCCAGCGAGAGGGCACGTTGAGGTTGTAGATGAGCTCCTGCATGCACTGCAGCACTTCATCGTAGGGCAGGTTGTCCTTGCGGATGAAGGGCGCGAGATACGTGTCAAAGGACGAGAACGCCTGCGCGCCCGCCCATTCGTTTTGCATCGTGCCGAGGAAGTTGACGATCTGGCCCGTCGCCGAAGAGAGGTGCTTCGGGGGATTGGCTTCAACCTTGCCCGCAACGCCGTTCAAGCCCTCCTGAAGGAGGGTGCGCAGCGACCAGCCCGCACAGTAGCCCGAGAGCATGTCGAGGTCGTGCACGTGGAAGTCCGCCTCGCGGTGCGCTCGGCCGACTTCGGGCGGATAGATGTAGTTGAGCCAATAGTTGGCGACAACCTTCCCGGAAACGTTGAGAATGAGCCCGCCGAGCGAATAGCCCTGATTGGCGTTGGCGTTGACGCGCCAGTCGACCTGCTCGAGGTACTCGTTGATGGAGCTTTCGACATTCACCCAGCTCTTCTTGGCGTCGCGCGCCTTCGCGCGCGATTCACGGTAGACGATGTAGGCGCGCAGCGTCGTGAAGTAGCCTGCGTCGAAAAGCGAGTGCTCGACAGCGTCCTGCACCTCCTCGATGTGAAGCGTGATGCCCGGGCGATCCGTGCAAAGCTTCGGGAGCACGCGCTCTTCCACGATCGCACGCGCGGTCGCTTCATCGAACTCCTGCGTCGCCTTGCCGGCCTTAGCAACGGCTCTCACAATCTTTTCGCTGTCGAAATCCTTCACGGATCCGTCGCGCTTCAACAGGTGCTTCGGCTTTGCCGGCGAGGTCATTTCCATCGTTGTTCCCAAATCTCAAGAAAATCAAAGAGCTTACTACCTATAGTGTTTTGAGTTCGATAAACACACTATAGATAGTGAGCCCTTTCCAAGTGACGGCTTTGAATATATCAGAGGGCGGCGCTGCCGTCGCCCCCTCCAAAGGAGTAAGGTCACCCTAGACGATTTGAGCAACCGTCGCCCTTTCCTCGCGTCCATCGCAGTTGACGCGCCTTATGTTTTTTGTTCGCCGAGCTGTTAGGTAGTTACCCTATTACCATAAAATCGGGACGCCACCGACGAATCAGGTTCCTTTCCTCGTTCGGCCGTTCGCCGTATCGACCTTATTCGATTGAACTAGGTGTTACCTCCAATATGCCGAGATAAATCATCTGCCTAGAATCCACCTCGATCCGATTCCTCCTTTTCGGTCGGTCGAAATGACTACCCGAAAAGGCGTGCGTCGACATCGGATGCTTCCGAGGGGCTGCATTGACTATGCCTGCTGTGCTCAGCGGTCTGATCAATGCAAGCATGCCGCATCCGAATGTTGTTTAAGCTCGCGACTTCCGAGTTCGCGAGCTTCTTTTTTTCGTGCCTTCTTGGTGCTTTCTTGGCGCATTCGACACACCTTTCGGTGTCCTCTCGGTCGTCTGTCTTCTCGACCGGACATGCGCTTCGCATTTGCCGCTCCCTCAAGACGCCCGACGGATAACCGAAACGAGCGTCGGTCTGATAAGCGCCGCCGCTCTATGTGTGCTTTTCGTGCCGTGCGCTTCCTTGCGTTCTTCCCGCCTTCTCGATCCCGGCACCGATTCGTCGATCGCCCCCGAGCCCCCGAACCGAATCTGAAATCGCGGCTTGCGGTGCCCTTCTCGTCCCGCAAGCCTCGGTTCGATGTTTCCTGACTTTCTGCTAACCGCCCGAAAACATGCGTAATTTTACGCATGGTAAATCGTTCAATTTAATCAAACATTTGTTCGGTTTATGCACCAAATAGAGACACGCTTAACTCCGAATACAAAGAATCTCTGAACTTGCAACCTTTTGTTTCATTGATTCTTATCAAACGCGTTAATCCGCTCACCCCTGCGCGTTAACCCGCATTCGCCGGTTTTCGGAGCTTTCGTTAGGCGGGCAGGCGTTCTCCGCGCATGCGAACGCGTGTTCTCCAAGACCTCGGCAAGCGCTCACCGCTTGTATGGCAAACCAGTCTGTGAATCGTGCCGGAGAGTCGCTCATCGATCACGCGAATGGGGTTGTGCAACCACTCAAGCACCTTCAGCCAAACGGTTTGCTAGAGACGCCTTTCCGGGGGCGTTTTGAAGAGGCATTAGCGCGCAGGCGGCCCCTTTATGCGACCTCATTGCCGTCCGACACGAGTGTACGGGCAGAAAACAGTCGTTTACAGCTTCAAAACCGCACGGCATCCGCAAGGATAGCGGCCAAGGCATGAACGGAAGGGTTTAAACAGGCGGCCCCGCTTTTCTCTTCGGGCGTCCCTCTGCAGGCAATGCGGACCGACTGTGTACGGCAGCCGCACGCGGACACTCATTTTCGACACCCGAAAATGAGTGCGGGTCGACGACGTCCCTTTTCGTCATCGACCCGCGCAAATGCAGCAGTTATTGTGAAGGATGCAGGACCAACCACATCGTTCGAAAGCGTTTGAGGAGCAACGCATGGAGCTTTGTTTTCGCTGCAGGAAGAAAGTTACTCCTACCTCGAAGGGTATGCAAACGAGGCTGTGCACGCCTCCTTGATGCACTATATTGGTGCATTTTAAGGGTTTTCTCCCAAACTAATGATCACTCCGCAGGAAACATTAATGCCATACAACTAAATGCAAATAATTCCTATTTAAGAGAATTTTTCACGGAACAGCGATTGACCATACGTATTTCAGCGTATGGTTCACACGCCACCTCAAAAAGCGGTTCAACGAGAAGCGTCTACGCGGTATGTTCACCTCAACCGCGCAGATGATTCGCCTCTGGGAGCACATGCGAGTCTCATCTAAAATTTCGTATTCGTCCCGTTCGTGCGCGGCCCCGACACACAGCCGGAAAGTACACGACGGAACTGCTGCACAACAAACAACGAGTCCAGACATATGACCGAATATCTCGATAACGGCGGCCGCGAACACATCAAGGCGCTCGACGTGCTCACCACGCTGCCCGAGCTCTTGACGCACCACCTTGAAAAGCGCCCCGATGCCATCGCCTACAAGGCTTGGGACGCCAAGGCCAAAGCCTGGCGGGATTATTCGTTCCGCTTTGTCTGCGAAGAGGTCGAGCGCTGGCGTCACGCTTGGGCCGGGCTCGGACTCTCGCGCGGCGACCGCGTGGCGATGCTGCTCCCCAACTGCATGGAAGCGGTCTATTTCGACCAGTCCGTGCTCGCCAATGCGCTCGTGCCGGTGCCGCTGCACGCGATCGACACACCCCGCTCTTCGGCCTATATTCTTCGCGACTCGGGCGCAACGGTGCTTGTCACGAATAAGAAGCTCAAGTGGCGCCAGATTCGCGATGCAGCCCCCGATTTGAAGCTTAAGCTCGTCGTCATCACCGACGATGAAGACGCCGACGACCCCGAGGCGCCCGTGCCTGTTCTGAGTCTCGAGCGGTTTCTTGCAGCGACGCCCGCTGCGCCCCTGCCCTCGGGCCCGCACCCGACGGACCTCGCCGCGCTCGTCTATACCTCGGGGACAACCGGCAACCCCAAGGGGGTGATGCTCACGCACCGCAACATTCTCTCGAACATCCGCGGGGTGCTGCGCAGCCTCAATCCGAACGAAAACGAAGTGCTGCTCTCGTTCCTGCCGCTCTCGCACACGTTCGAGCGCACGACCTCCTACTATCTTTCGCTCGGCCTCGGCTGCACCACGGCCTTCAACCGCTCGATCGCGAATCTCGCCGAAGACTTGAAGACCATTCGCCCGACCGTTCTCATGTCGGTGCCGCGCGTTTACGAAATGATCTACGGGAAGCTGCGCGACGGTCTTGCCAAGAAGCCCGCCTTCGTGCGCTGGCTTTTCGACTGGGCCGTTGAAGTGGGCTGGCGTCGCTTCTGCCGGGAAAACAATCTTCCCGTCGAGCCCTCGGGCCGCGCCTGGCTCGATCCGCTTGTGGCGGGCTTCCTCGACCGCAAGATCGGCCGCGAGCTGCGCAAGGTGTTCGGCGACCGCATCCACCTCTACATCTCGGGCGGCGCCGCGCTGAGTCCGGCCGTCGCCAAGGTTTTCCTCGGTCTCGGCATCCCCATCTTTCAGGGCTACGGCATGACTGAAGCGAGCCCCATCATTGCCGTCAACCAGGAAGGCTGCAACCACCCCAATACCGTGGGTCCGGCGCTCGCAAACCTCGAAGTGCGCCTCACCGAACAGGGTGAACTTCAGGTGCGCGGCCCCTCCGTCATGAAGGGCTACTGGAACCGCGAAGACGCTACGCGCGCGGTGCTGAGCGACGACGGCTGGCTTTCGACGGGCGACGTCGCCGAAATTTACAGCGACGGCTGCATTCGAATCACGGGCCGCATCAAGGAAATCATCGTCACCTCGACGGGTGAAAAAGTGCCGCCCGCCGACCTTGAAGCGGCGATGGAAACGGACCGCCTCTTCGCGCAGACGCTCGCCGTCGGCGACGACCGTCCCTATATCGGCGCGCTTGCGGTCGTCAATCCCGACGAGTGGAAGAACCTCTGTGCGCAGCTCGGTCTCGACCCGGACGACGACGCATCGCTCTCGAGCCGCGACGCCGAACAGGCGGCCGTGCGCCGCATCAAGAAGGCTTGCGCCGGGTTCCCCAACTACGGCATTCCGCGCCAGGTGAAGCTGCTGCGCGAACCGTGGACGATCGAGAACGGCCTCCTCACGCCGACGCTCAAACTGAAGCGCAATGTCATTCAGCAGCGCTACGTCGACGAAATCGAACAGCTCTTCTCCGCGCTCGTAAAGAAGTCAGCCTAACGTCCGACAAGACCGACGGCGCGCGGACAGCGCGGCGTGCCGTCGAGTACGCGAGCAGCTCAAAAACAAACAAAGCAACAGCAATACCGGCCTTGCTGCCGGCTCAAGCAATGACCTATACGAACCCACTTCACGCCGAATCGATTCACAATCCCGAAAACGTTCGGCGCCATCCGCTCTTTGCGATTGAAACGGTGCCCGCGATGCTCGAGCGCACGGTCGCCGCGCTCCCCGATCGCGAAGCGTTCCGACAGTTCGACTACCAGGAAAACGCTTGGATTTCCACTACCTGGCAGCAGTTTCATCAGGGCGTCATGCGCTGGCGCCGTGCCTTCACGGCGATGGGCCTCAAACCGGGCGACCGCGTCGCGATGCTTCTCACGAACTCGGTCGACGCCGTCACGTTCGACCAGGCCGCGCTCGCCTGCGGCCTCGTGCCGGTGCCGCTTCACGCGATCGACACGCCCTGGTCTTCGGCCTACATCCTCAAGGACTCCGAGAGCCGATGCCTCGTGACGACGTCTCGTGCGCGCTGGAATGCCATTCACAGCGCCGAACCGAATCTACCCGATCTTCTTGAAGTCGTCTTCACGAACGAAATCGTCAACGACGTGCAGTCCGAGATCCGCCTCACGGGCGTTGAGGACTGGCTCGCGCGCGGCAACGGCATTCCCGACGAGGCACTGCCGCCGCTGCCCAGCCCCGACGACCTCGCGGGCTTTATCTACACGTCGGGAACAACGGGCCGTCCCAAGGGCGTGATGATCACGCACCGCAACATCGCTTCGAACGTCAAGCAGATTCTGCTTGCCACGCGCATCACCGAAGAGGACGTCTACCTCTCGTTCCTGCCTTTCTCGCACACGTTCGAGCGCACGGTTGCGCACTATGTGAGCGTGGCCACGGGCGCCGCCATGGCATTTGCGCGCTCCGTGCAGCACATCGAAAACGACCTTGCCGACGTCAAGCCCACCGTCATGTGCTCAGTGCCGCGCGTTTTCGAGCGCATCTATCAGAAGATCCAGGTGGGGCTGCACGACGCGCCCGAGCGCGAGCGCTACCTCTACGACTGGGCGCTTGAAGCGGGCTGGCGGCGCTTCTGCCGCGAAAACGACCTCCCTGTCGAACCGAGCGAGCGCGCAAACCTTGACGAAACGGTGCTCGCGATGCTCGACGAAGAAGTGGGCGAGAAGGTGCGCGCCGTCTTCGGCGGCCGCCTCTCGAAGGTCTTCGCGGGCGGCGCCTCCCTCAACTACACGGTCGCGAAGTTCTTCTGCTCGATGGGCATTTCGATGCGCCAGGTCTACGGCCTCACCGAAACGACGCCGATCGTGAGCTTCACGCCCCGCGCCCTCAATCACCCGGACTGCGTTGGCTGGGCCGTGGCGGATACGGAAGTGCGCTTGGGAGACAACGACGAACTGCAGGTAAAGGGCCCGCAGGTGATGAAGGGCTACTGGAAGAAACCCAAGGAAACGGCCGCCGCCTTTACCGAAGACGGCTGGTTCCGCACGGGCGACCAGGCAGACCTCTCCGACGGCGGTCGCGTTCGCATCAAGGGTCGCCTCAAAGAAATCATCGTCACCTCCACGGGCGAAAAAATTTCGCCCGTGGACCTCGAATTCGCCATTCAGGAAGACCACCTCTTCGAACAGGTTCTCGCCATCGGCGAAAACCGTCCCTTCATCAGCGCGATCGTCGTAGTTAACGACGCGCTCTGGCGCAAGCTCTGCGACGAAATGCAGCTCGATGCCGACGATCCGGCCACGCTCACCGCCCGCGCGATGACGCGTCTGCTCGTCAAGCGCGTTCGCGCCGCCGCCAAGGACTTCCCCTCCTACGGCATCCCGCGCGCCGTGGCCGTGGTGCGCGAGCCCTTTACCGTTGAAGAGGGGCTCCTCACGCCCACGATGAAGCCCAAGCGCAAGAACATTGCGCAAAAGTATGCGCACCTCATTGAGGCGCTCTACGCGGGCCACAAGTCCGCCTGATCGTCTGTACGCAGTCGGCCCCGCCGACTGCCCGATACATAAAGGTGCTTGAAGGGCGTCCGCCTCCTTTCAGTGGCGGACGCCCTTCTTTTTCCTGCCGCGCCGCCGCGGCAAGCGCGCGCGTCAGTGCCCGGCAGCGAGCACGTTCGAGCCGTCGAAATGCGGGATGAATGCCGCAGAATTGGTGCGGCCGACCTGTCGAAAGCCCTTCTTCACGCCGATCGCTTCGGCGTGGCGAAGCACCTTCTGATATTCGAGCGTCGTGAGCGGCCGATTGATTTCCGGGTGCCGGCACGCCTTCCAAACGGGCATGTACTGATTCATGAGCGAAATGTATATATCGTCGCCGAAGCGCCCGTGGAGCCAGTCGAGAAGCCGGCAGCTGTCGCGCCACTGCCAAGGGAGCACGAGGTGGCGCACGATCATGCCGCGCGTCATGATCCCGGCCTCGTTGAAGACGGGCGCGCCCGTCATCTCGAACATCGTTTCGATCGCGCGCGAGGCATACGTGAAGTACTGCGGCACACCCGAATAGAGTTCGCCCAGACGATTGTCGAAGTACTTGAGGTCGGGCAGAAACACGTCGACGAGCCCGTCGAGAAGATGCAGGCTCTCGGGAAGCTCGTAAGCGTTGGAGTTGTAGACAACGGGAACGCGCAAGCCCCGGCGCCTGGCTTCTTGGAGTGGCTCGACGAGTCGGTCGACGTACTGCGTCGGGCTCACGAACTCGATGCACTCGGCGCCGCGCTCGACCTCTTCGAACATGATCTCGACGAGCCGTTCGGCATCGATATCGTAGCCGCGGCCCTCGGCGCTGATTTCATGGTTCTGACAGAAGCAGCAGCGCAGGTTGCAGTGCGAAAAGAAGATCGTCCCCGCGCCGTGCTTGCCTGAAATACAGGGCTCCTCCCAGGCGTGAAGATTGACGAGCGCTACCTGCATGCGTTCGCCCCCGTGGCAGAGGCTTCTCTTGTTGCCGAGCGGCGTCGAGCGGTCGGCATTGCAGCGGCGCGGACAGAGATTGCAGGGCCCCGAGCAGTGACGGCTGACGACCTTTGCATCGGCCTGCACACCCGCCAAAGAGCGCGTTGCGATCATGGTTTCGGTTTGCATGAACGTGAAGAATGTGACCGATGCGCCTGCCGCGCGCGGTGTGAAGACGCCTTCTTAAACATCTTCCCGCTCCTTGAAACGCGTCCGGCGCACGCGAAAACGAAAGCGGCAAAAATTGTACGCCTCGCGCAAGTGCCTGCGTGACGGGCATTTTCCAATGCTCGAGCAGGGTGCTCAAAAAAATTTCCAAACCGATAGCATTCCGTGAAGAAAAAAATTCGGAAAAAAGTTTCTCCGCGCAGCACAGTCGGTTCGAAAAAGCGATACACTGCGTCCGCAAATCAATCTCCGATTTAGGCAGCCAAGGTTTCCACTCTCTCGACAAGGATGAAAACCCGCAGGACTGCCGAGGGCGCAGCAGCCCGTTTCGGCCCCCGAAGCGAAACGCTGCCGCGCTTGGATAAGTCGAATTCACAAATGTGCCGAACGCCCAATTCCGCCTGAGAGTCCTCTCGGCTGAATCGCACGGTGTTTTTTTTTTGCACTTAGAGGTTGTTATGCGACTCCTTCAGACGGCCCTCACCTTCGACGACGTTCTGCTCGTCCCCGCCTACTCCGAAATCCTCCCCCGCGACACGCAGCTTCAGACGCAGCTCACGCGCGATCTTCGCATCAACATTCCGATGGTTTCCGCCTGCATGGACACCGTCACGGAAGCGCGTCTTGCCATCACGCTCGCTCAGGAAGGCGGCATCGGCTTCATTCACAAGAACATGACTGCCGACCAGCAGGCCGCTGAAGTCGCCAAGGTGAAGCGTCATGAATCGGGCGTCGTTTCCGAACCGATCACGATCGGCCCGGACATGCTCGTGGGCGACGTGATTGCCCTCGCTCGCGAACACCGCATCTCGGGTCTGCCCGTCGTTGCGGAAGACGGCACGGTGCTCGGCATGGTGACGAACCGCGATCTGCGCTTTGAAACGCGCATGAGCATCCCGGTTCGCGAAGTGATGACGCCGCGCGAACGCCTCGTCACGGTTCACGAAGGCGCCTCGCTCGAAGAAGCCAAGGGCCTCATGCACCGTCACCGCCTCGAACGCGTGCTCGTCGTCGACAAGAATTTCCACCTTGCCGGCCTCATGACCGTCAAGGACATCACCAAGGCGACGGACCATCCGTTTGCCGCCAAGGACGGCAAGGGCAAGCTCCTCGCTGGTGCCGCCGTCTCGGTGGGCGCCGGCACGGAAGAACGCGTCGAGAAGCTCGTTGACGCGGGCGTCGACGTTCTCGTCGTCGACACCGCCCACGGCCACTCCAAGGGCGTGCTCGACCGCGTCACCTGGGTGAAGAAGCACTATCCGCAGGTTCAGGTGATCGGCGGCAACATCGCGACGGCCGCAGCCGCGCTCGCCCTCGTCGACCACGGCGCCGACGGCGTCAAGGTCGGTATCGGCCCGGGCTCGATCTGCACGACCCGCATCGTCGCCGGTGTCGGCGTTCCGCAGATCACGGCCATCAACAACGTTGCCGAAGCCCTCGAAGGCACGGGCGTGCCCTGCATCGCCGACGGCGGCATCCGCTTCTCGGGCGACATTGCCAAGGCGATCGCCGCCGGTGCTTCCGCCGTCATGATGGGCGGCATGTTCGCCGGTACCGAAGAAGCCCCGGGTGAAGTCATCCTCTACCAGGGCCGCTCCTACAAGTCCTACCGCGGCATGGGCTCGCTCGGCGCCATGGGCAAGGGCTCGGCCGACCGCTACTTCCAGGACAACAACCAGGGCAACCTCGACAAGTTCGTGCCGGAAGGCATTGAAGGCATGGTGCCCTTCAAGGGCCCGCTCGCCGCGATCATCTATCAGCTGATCGGCGGCCTGCGCTCCTCGATGGGCTACTGCGGCTGCGCCACGATCGACGAAATGCGCCACCGCGCTCAGTTCGTCCAGATCACCGCGGGCGGCCTGCGCGAATCGCACGTTCACGACGTCAAGATCACGAAGGAAGCGCCGAACTACCGCCTCGAACACTAATAGAGGCACCCGTGCGGGCGGACGCTTTTTCAGGTCCGCCCGACGCTCTCCTTCCAAGAAGCGCCCGCCGAGCCCGCTGCGGCTCTCGGGCGCGTCTTTTTTGACACCACACCGCTTCGGCCGACGGGGCGTTTCTGTTAAAGTAACGCCCGACAAAACGGCGCCGCTTCAACGCAAGCGAAGCCCCGGCCGAAAAAACCGGCCGACCGCCGCACTCGTAGCGAGTTCGTCGGCACGACCGTTCTCTTTTCCACCATCGAGTCCATCCAATGACCGCGTCTCACGATCGCATTCTCATTCTCGACTTCGGCAGCCAGGTGACCCAGCTCATCGCCCGCCGCGTGCGCGAAGCCCACGTCTACTGCGAAGTTCATCCCAACGACGTTTCCGCCGAATTCATCCGCGAATTCGCGCCCAAGGGCATCATTCTTTCCGGCTCTCACATGAGCGCGTACGAAGAAAGCACCGACAAGGCGAGCGAAGCCGTTTTTGAAGCGGGCGTTCCCGTTCTCGGCATCTGCTACGGCATGCAGACCATGGCTCAGCAGCTCGGCGGCAAGGTCGAAGGCGGCGGCAAGCGTGAATTCGGCTACGCCGAAGTGCGCGCGCACAACCACACGAAGCTCCTCGAAGGCATCGAAGACTTCAAGGGTGAAAACGGCGAAGGCATGCTCAAGGTCTGGATGTCGCACGGCGACAAGGTGACTGAGCTTCCCCCGGGCTTTAAGGTGATGGCCTCGACGCCCTCGTGCCCGATCGCGGCCATGGCCGACGAAGAACGCCGCTTCTACGGCGTGCAGTTCCACCCGGAAGTTACGCACACCGTTCAGGGCCGCGCGCTCCTCAACCGCTTCGTGCTCGACATCTGCAAATGCTCGCCCGACTGGATCATGGGCAACTACGCCGAAGAAGCCGTCGCCAAGATCCGCGAACAGGTGGGCGACGATGAAGTCATTCTCGGCCTCTCGGGCGGCGTTGACAGCTCGGTGGCTGCTGCGCTCATCCATCGCGCCATCGGCACGCGTCTTACCTGCGTCTTCGTCGACAACGGTCTGCTTCGCAAGAACGAACGCGAACAGGTTCGCGAAACGTTCGAAAAGAACATGGGCCTGCGCCTTGTCGTCGTCGACGCCGTCGACCGCTTCATGAACGCGCTCGCGGGCGTCACCGACCCCGAACAGAAGCGCAAGATCATCGGCCGCGAATTCGTCGAAGTCTTCCAGGAAGAAGCCGCCAAGATCACGAACGCGAAGTGGCTCGCCCAGGGCACGATCTATCCGGACGTCATCGAATCGGCGGGCGCCAAGACGAAGAAGGCAAAGACCATCAAGTCGCACCACAACGTCGGCGGCCTCCCCGAAACGCTGCACCTCAAGCTCCTCGAACCGCTGCGCGACCTCTTCAAGGACGAAGTCCGCGAACTCGGCATTGAGCTTGGCCTCCCGGCCGAAATGGTCTACCGTCACCCGTTCCCGGGCCCGGGCCTCGGCGTTCGCATCCTGGGCGAAGTGAAGCGCGAATACGCCGACCTTCTGCGCGAAGCCGATGCGATCTTCATCGAAGAACTGCGCAATGCCGGTCTCTACGACAAGGTGAGCCAGGCGTTCGTCGTGTTCCTCCCGGTGAAGTCGGTGGGCGTCATGGGCGACGGCCGCACCTACGAATGGGTCGTGAGCCTGCGCTCTGTGCAGACGACCGACTTCATGACGGCCCACTGGAGCCACCTGCCGTACGAACTTCTCGGCAAAGTCTCCAACCGCATCATCAATGAGGTCCGCGGCATTAACCGCGTCGTTTATGACGTGAGCGGCAAGCCCCCTGCCACGATCGAATGGGAGTAATCCTGATTGGTAACTTAAAACGTTACTAGCGGACGCTCGTGTCCCCTGCAGCCAATCGAGTTGCAGGGGATTTTTTTATCTTTGACTCTCCACAAATCCAAAACGGAATCTCCTCATTTGCCCATTAAGATAGAGAGCGGTTATTCGCGCATCGCTTTCTTTTCAGACCATGAACATCGCTCTTCTCGGCTACGGCACCGTCGGACGCAGTCTTGACGAACTTCTGGGCGAACGTCCCGTCGGGATCGTCGTTTCGCGCATCCTGCGCCGCTCCGGCAAGACGCAGGGCGACCCGCGCATGACGGACGACATCGCGTCGATTCTTTCGGACGAATCGATTGAAGTCGTCGCTGAAGCGATGAGCGGCGAAGAACCGGCAGCTGCCTACATCGAAAGCGCGCTTTTGGCAGGTAAGCACGTCGTGACGGCCAACAAGGCCGCGATTGCGCCGAGGCTGCCGAAGCTTCTTTCGATAGCACGCGAGCGCGGCGTCGTACTCGCCTTTGAAGCAAGTGCCGGCGGCGTTATTCCCTGGATCGCCAACCTGCGCCGAGCTGCGCGGTTCGACCGAATCGACCGCTTTTGCGGCATTCTGAACGGCACAGGCAACTACCTCATCGACCGCATGACCTGCGGCCTTTCCTTCGGGGAGGCACTCGCCGAAGCGCAGGCGCTCGGCTTTGCCGAAGCCGATCCAACGGCTGACGTTGGAGGCTTCGACCTTGTCAACAAATCGATCGTCACGGCAGCCGCCGCCTTCGGGTGCGTACCGGGCGTCGAAACGCCCGTTCCCGTCGTGGGCCTGGAAAAGCTCAGCCTCGACTTCATGCACTTAGCCGCTCGAGAAGGCAAAACGGTCCGCTTCATGGCCTTCGGCCGATGCGCCGCGAACCGCCCAAACGCGCAGGCGCCTGCACTCGCGCTCGGCGTCGCGCCCGTTCTTCTTTCCTCAACCTCGCTCGAAGCGGGCGTCGGGCGCAACTACAACCTCGCTTCGTTCTACGGTGACGTCGCCGGCCCCATGAGCTTCTTCGGCCAGGGCGCGGGCGGACGCCCGACCGCCGACGCCATGATCGCCGACATGCTCGACATTGCTCGGGGCGCCGCGCCCGCAACACCGCCGGTCACGGCAGCACCCGACGACAGCCTTCTTTTCGGCACAGGGCTCTTTGAAGACGGCACGCGGATTGCGGGCACGTTCGTCGAGATCGCTGCGGCGGCACGGCGCGAAGGCGAGCGCCGAGGCTTTCTCGCGTTCGAACCTGACGCTTCGCTCTTTTCGCGCTGATTGCACCGCTCGAGAACGACGTCAGCCCAACGCCAAAGAAACGCTTGATTACAGAAATCAATCGTCCCGAAAGGATAGTCGAATCAAATCAGTATAAACACCAGTCGAAGCTGCGCGCCCCCTTCAATTTAACAGGTGCAAAATTGCTTTCATCCTGTTTTTTCGCATCGCTTCGAATGGCTTCGAAATTTCCCCACCACGCGACAGACGCTCACGCGCGCCGCTCTCGCGAGCGGCTCGCTCCGCAGGACCGCCGCGCGCAGATCGTGCGCGCCGCGCTTGAGCTTTTGGTCGAGTCGCACGCGCTCGAGCCTTCTTTTTCGGTGCTCGCCGAGCGACTCGGCATCTCCCGCAATTTGATCTACCACTACTTCGCAAGTCCTGCAGCGCTTCTCATTGCCGTCGTTGAGAGCGAATGCGAAGCCGTGACTTCGTCGATCGAAGCGGCCGAGCGAGCGAGCGCGAACGCGCCGCAGCGCGAAAAGCTCGAAGCCGTTCTGCTTGCATACATCCGCTCGATTTCCGTGCGGCTCGATTTTGTACAGCTCGTTTCCTGCTCGTCGGAGGCAGCAAAAATTTTCAATGAGCTCGTTGCAAAAAACACCCCGACTTTCACCGAAGTGCTCCTCGGCATTCTGCCGCTCGACGAGGTCAAAGGCCCGATCTGTGAAGACTGCATAAAAGCGGCGCTGCGTGCCTGGATGGAATTCATGCGGCTCTTCATTCACGGACTCGTCAAGCGCGGTTCACCATACGATGAAGAGGCGGTCGCGCGTTATGCGGCCGACGTCCTTTACGCGGCTGCGCTCGGCGCAGCCAAGCTCAAGCCGAGTGCAACACTTGAGCAGCCCGCCGACGGCGAAAGCTGCCCGAACAACCTCATTCGCTGATTCGACTCCATATGTACGCCTTAGGCATCGACCTCGGTTCCACCACCATCAAATATGTGCTTCTCAATGAAGCCGGTGATGCAATCGCACGCAACTATGTCCGGCATAAGAGTGCCGTGAGCGAGACGCTTATCGGCGCGCTGCGCGATCTCGACCGCAGCTGCCCGCAGGCGGCGAATTCGCCCGTTCGCGTGCTCTTTTCGGGCTCGGGCGCGCTGCGCCTTGCCGAAGCGCTCGGCACGCCTTTCGTACAGGAAGTGCTCGCCGCTTCGACCTATCTGCGCGCCCATGCCCCCGAACTCGACGTCGCGATTGAGCTCGGCGGCGAAGACGCCAAGCTTCTTTATCTCTCGAACGGCGTCGAACTGCGCATGAACGAAGCGTGCGCCGGCGGCACGGGCGCCTTTATCGACCAAATGGCGAGCCTCCTCGACACGGACGCATCTGGACTCAACACGCTCGCAGCGGACGCGACGCTCTCGCACCCGATCGCTTCGCGCTGCGGCGTCTTTGCCAAAACCGACGTCGTGTCGCTTTTGAATGCCGGGATTCCAAAGGGCGAAATTGCCCGCTCGGTTTTTGACGCTGTCGCCGAGCAGACGATCGGCGGCCTCGCGTGCGGGCGCGCTGTGCGCGGTCGCATCGGTTTTTTGGGCGGCCCGCTCTCCTTCCTCTCGGAACTGCGCGAAGCCTTTAAGCGCAAGCTCGCACGCGACGGCAACCTCTTCCTGCAATTTGAAGACGCTCACTTCGCGGTCGCTTGGGGTACCGCCAAGGCAGGTTTTGACGAGCGGCGCGCGGACGTTGCGGCCGCCAAGCCCTTTGAGACGCTCGCAGGCTTTGTCGATACGCTCGAAAAAACGAAACTGCCGCCCGAAGACGACGCGAATCTCCCTGCGCTCTTTGCGACGGCCGCCGAACGTGCCGAATTCGAAACGCGCCATGCAGCCGAAAAGGCCGAGCGCATCGCGCTCGAGGACACGCAGGGGCCGCTCTTTCTCGGGATCGACTTGGGCTCAACCACCGTTAAGGGGGCAGTCGTCGACGGCGAAGGGCGCCTTGCCTACAGCTGGTACGAATTGAATGAAGGCAATCCGCTTGAGCGCCTCTACGCGCAGGTGAAAAAGCTCATCGAGCTCATCCCCGAAGGTGCCTCGCTTCGCGCGATCTGCTCGACGGGCTACGGCGCAGACCTTGCCAAAGCCGCCCTCGGCGGGCAGTTCGCCGAAGTCGAGACGCTCGCGCACCAGCGCGCGGCTGTCGCCTTCGAGCACGACGTGAGCTATGTGATCGACATCGGCGGCCAGGACATGAAGTGTCTTGAGGTGAAGCAAGGTCTCATCGCAGGCGTGAAGCTCAACGAAGCCTGCTCGTCGGGCTGCGGCTCGTTTCTGCAGACCTTCGCGCAGCAGCTTCATCTGCCGCTCTCGGACTTCGTTGAAGCCGCGCTCAATGCCAAACACCCGTGCGACCTCGGCACGCGCTGCACGGTCTTCATGAATTCGAAGGTGCGTCAGTCACAGCGCGACGGCGCGCCGATCGAAGACATCGCCGCGGGCCTTTGCCGCTCGATTGTCCGCAACGCACTCTACAAGGTCCTTCGCATTCACGACCCGAAGTCCTTGGGCGAACACGTCGTCGTTCAGGGCGGGACGTTCCTCAACGACGCGGTGCTTCGCGCCTTTGAGCAGCAGATCGGCCGCAACGTCGTTCGCCCCGACATCGCGGGCCTCATGGGTGCCTACGGCGCGGCGCTTCTCGCGCTCGAGCGCACGACGAACGATACGGCACCGCTAGAAATCCGCACCGAGATGCTCGACGCCGCGCGCGTGCTGCAGCGGCGCTTCCGCTGCAAGGGCTGCGGCAACCACTGCGAGCTGCAGATGAACCGCTTCCCGTCGGGGCAGAAGTTCTTTAGCGGCAACCGTTGCGAATTCGCGATGAAGTCGGGCGGCGCACGCAAGAAGACAACCGAAACCTTTGTCGACTGGAAGCTCAACCGCCTCTTCGGCCAGACGCCGCTCGACGAAAAGGACGCCCCCATGGGCGCCGTCGGTATTCCGCGCGTCCTCAATCTTTACGAACACTATCCGTACTGGTTCGAAATCTTCACGACGCTCGGCTTTCGCGTCGTGCTCTCGCGCGCCTCGGACCATGCTATGGCGCAGCTCGGCACCGACACGATTCCGTCGCAAACGCTCTGCTTCCCGGCGAAACTCGCGCACGGACACCTCGCAGAACTCGCGCATGCGGGGCTCTCGGAAATCTGGTTCCCGTGCGTGCCGCGCGAAGGGACGCCCTACCGCGAAGCCAACGGACGATTCGCCTGTCCCGTTGTGGGCGGCTACCCGGAAGCATTGAAGCTCAACGCCTCGGAGAGCTTCCCGGCGGTCGCGATCCACACGCCCTTTGTCGACCTTGCCAACGCCAAGAGCGTCGAGCGTGCGCTTCTCGAAGCGTTTCCGAAGCTCGACGCCAAGCGTGTGCGCGAGGCGATCAAGGCGGGCGAAGCGGCGCTAGCCGCCTACCGCGCCGACGTGCGTGCCAAGGGCGAAGCGCTCTGGCGCGCGCATGAAGCCTCGCAGGAGCCGCTCATCGTGCTCGCGGGCCATCCCTATCACCTGGACCCGCTCGTCAACCACGGCATCCCCTCGCTCATCGAATCGATGGGGGCGGCAGTCGTCACCGAAGATGCGGTGGCGCATCTCGCCCCGCAGCCCGAAGGGATCGAAGTCGTCAATCAGTGGACTTTCCACAGCCGCCTTTACCGCGCAGCTTCTCTCGTGCTCCGAACACCGCACGCCGAGCTCGTGCAACTCGTGAGCTTCGGCTGCGGGCTCGACGCCATCACCTCCGAGCAGATCAAGCGTCTTCTCGAGCCCGCGGGCAAGCTCTTCACGATGCTCAAGATCGACGAAGGCGACACGCTTGGTGCCGCTCGCATTCGACTGCGCTCGCTCCTCGCGGCCGTTGAAGACCGCCGCACGACGCACCGGACCATTCCGATCGAGCTTCTCAACGCCGCGACGCAAAAGCGCAAGCCCCAAGCGCAAAACACGCCGATCGCCCGGCGCACGCTCTACGCGCCGCAGATGGCGCCGATCCACTTCCCGATCATCGCGGGCGCGCTGCGCTCGCTCGGCTGGGACGTTCGGATCCTCCCGGAAGTTCGTCCGCAGGCGATCGAGCTTGGACTCGCACACGTCAACAACGACGCCTGTTACCCTGCGATCGTCGTGATCGGGCAGCTCCTTGATGCGCTCCAAAGCGAAGAGATCGATCACGCGCACTCGGCGCTTCTTTTGGCGCAGACGTGCGGTCCCTGCCGCGCAACGAACTACCCGAATCTGCTGAAGTGGGCGCTCGAAGAGGTGGGCTGCGACGACATTCCGGTCGTTTCACTCTCGGCAGGACGCATCGAAGGTGCCGAACAGCTCAATATCGGCCTCAAGGGTCTGCATCGCCTCATGGTCGCGCTCGTCTACGGCGACCTCATGCAGCGACTCTCCTTCTTCGTGCGCGCCTACGAGCTCGAAAAGGGCAGTACCGAACCCCTCATGCGCAAGTGGACGGCGCGCGCCATTGCGGCCGCGCAGCGCGGCGACGGGCGCGCCTTCTCGCGCGACGCCGTCGAAATGGTACGCGACTTCATGGCGCTGCCGCGCAGCACGACGCCGAAGCCCCGCGTCGGGATCGTCGGCGAAATTCTGCTCAAGTACCACCCGAGAGCGAACCTCGAAATCGTCGAAGAGATCATTGCCGAAGGGGCTGAACCCGTGCTCGGGGACCTCTCGAGCTTCTTCCTCTACTGCCTCAACGACGACATCTTCCAGGCGCAGGCTTTCGGCGCATCAAAGCTTAAAGCGGGTTTCGCGTGGCTCGCCGCACGTCACCTCGAGTCGCTGCGCCGCCCGATGGCCGAGGCCTTGAAGGGGACGCCGCTCGAAGGCGTCACGACGCTCAAGGACGGACTCGAACTCATCAAGGGGTTCGTTTCACCCGGCCAGGAAGCGGGCGAAGGCTGGCTTCTCACGGCCGAAATGCTCGACTTCATCAATACGGGCGCAGAGAACGTCGTCTGCCTGCAGCCCTTCGGGTGCCTGCCGAACCACATCACGGGCAAGGGCGTCATGCGGCGCCTTCGCACCGACTTCCCGCAGGCAAACCTCTGCGCGATCGACTTCGAAGCGGGCACCTCGCGCTCGAACGTCGCCAACCGCCTCAAGCTCTTCCTCGCACAGGCGCGCGAGAACTTCAAGCGCCGGCACGAAGAGGCTCACCGCGGCGCGGCTTCACACTGATGCAAAGAAACGCCTCCGTCCGAATTTTCACGAATTCGGGCGGAGAGCCGCCCAAAAGCGAACGGCCGCCAACTTCGGGAAACCGCCGCGCTCGAAGCTCTTCCCAGGTGCCTTGATCAATCCGTCAAACGCTCGTCGTTCGCAATCACGTCGATATTGTTCGGCGTTGCGATAGCGACCTTTGTTTCAGGGTACGCGCGCTCAAACGCTTTAATCGAAGTCGTTTTCGATTTGGCGCTCGATTTGCACTCAAAGGCCCTTACTTTTCCGTTTAGAACCTCAAGGAAATCGACTTCGTGCTTCGCGCGCGTGCGCCAGAAATAAATTTCAGCGCCGTCGCAGCGGAAGGCATGGTGTTTCAAGCGCTCCGTAAAGAACAAATTTTCCCAAAGCGCACCTGCATCCGTTCTAACTGGCAGGGGCGAAAAATCGCGGATTAGGGCATTGCGTATGCCGTTGTCGTAGAAATAAATCTTTTTGCCGAGCTTAATTTCGGATTGCGGATTGCGTGAGAGTGACGGCACCGTCTTGATGATGAAGCAGGCTTCAAGCAGGTCGACGTAGCGTTCAATCGTCTTATTTTGAATGCCGAGCTCGCTCGCCACCGTTGCGTATTTCACTTCGGAGCCGACGTTGTAAGCCAAATACTTCACCAACTTTACGAGCTCAGTCGGCTTTCGCATTTCGGCGAGCTTGAAAAGGTCCTTGTAGAGGACGGCATCCGCGAAATCGAGCAGATACTGCTTCGCATGCTGTGGTTCGTTCACGACAGCCGGACAACAGCCGTAAATCATGCGATCTTGAATCTGGCGTTTGACTTCGATCCAGGACGTGTGCGCAGCGAGTTCTTCCAGAGAGAACGGCCACAGATTGTAGGTATTGAAACGCCCAGCCGCCGATTCCTTCATGCCACCGGCCAGTTCCAGCGAACTCGATCCGGTCACAAAAAGTCGGCACCCGGCATGGTTCGAATCCACCATGCGCTTGATGACACGGCCTATACCCGGAACGAACTGCGCTTCGTCAATGATGATGTACGGAAACTGCTCCAGAAGCGGCAGATACGACTTCGGATCGGCGAGAACGGCCAAATCGTCCTCATCTTCACCGGTGAGCACAAGGTGACGCTTTCCTTGCGCGAGCTTATTGAGGAGCGTGCTCTTGCCGACTTGTCTTGGCCCAAGAATGATTTCAGCGCGGCCGGCAAGACCCGGCGTTACAAGCTGCTTCTCCAGGGCTCGAGGTATGTATGGAAAATCGAACATTTTGGCATCGTAATCCCAAATTATTTAACTTTTTAAGGATTGTAATCCTAAAATGTTTAACTTTTCGCCAAACGAAACCTCTTCCCAGAAAAAAGCAGAAGGGGTCGGAAGACGTTGTCGACGTCCCGAAAATCCGTCGCCCCCCCCCAAATCGGCGCTTCATGCTCATCCTTCATTGTGAAGACGGTTCGAGCGATGATGGCAGCCTTGTCAGGGGAAACGGCGTCGGTGACGGCAAGCGTCATGCCCGGGACGCTCTTCGTGGAATGACGGCACGCTAGGCTGTCTTCAAAAGGCTCAAGCACGCGCCATTTCCCTTCTATTTGCACGTTGTTTTCCTCAAGCCAGCAAGCGCGGAGGAAGACGGCATCAACTCGACCGACATCGAGAAGCCAGAGCAGCGCTGTGCCGCCCGTCTTATGCACATACGTCCATTGAATCCCGCTCTCGTCGGGAAGCAACCCTTTTTCAATGAGACTCTTTAATGCATCTATGTCGAGGCCGTCGAGCAATTCGATTTTTCCGGGATAGAACGCCTCGGAAAGAGCCTGAAGCGTTCTCTCGAGCGCTTCACCGCGCGATGCGTCGTCGGATGACATGTCGGGCGAACTCTGAGCGACGAGGCCGATGCGGAGCTTCTCGAGCCAGGGCGTGCTCGTTGCGGACGAAAGTGCGTCCGGCACTGCTTCGACAAAAACCGATAGATCTCGCGAGATACGGAGAACCGCTTTCCAAAAACAACCGCCACGCATATCCGTGGCGCTGCAAACGTGAAAAGGCGCCGAAACCAGCGCCTTTTCCGTTGCTGCCTCGAAAGAGGCTAGCCTATCTCGGCAACCGTTGCGCTCAGCCGACAAGCGAGCCGACGAGCGGGACGTCACCGAGCACAGGATCGATGCCGATCAGCGCGGCGCACCCATCTTCCACGGCGCCACGTCGTGGCAGGTCGCACACGCGTTCACGCTCGGCGTATGTTCGCGGTGGCAGTCGAGGCAGTTTTCCGTACGCCCGTAGTGGTAGCTGTCGTGCGGATTCACGAGGGCCTTGTGTGCCACTTCCTGCTTCGTCTTCGGGTTCGTGAGCTTGGCCGTAAAGTTGAAGCGCTCCGTCGCCTTCACGATCTCGTCGGAAGCGTGGCAGCCGAGGCACTTCTGAGGTTCGGGCGCCTTGAAGCCGCCCGCCGCGTGGCAGCTCGTGCATTCGAGCGCGGCGTGCTTCTTCGTCATGTCGGCCGCAGCGGCGGCGCCGGAAGCGAGCGCGAACGAAGCCGCAAGCGCAGCGGCCGCGAAGACCTTTCGCATCATTTCGGTTCTCATCATGTCAATTCCTTTCTTACAGCATTCGTTTCATCAGGCCTTTTCGGCAAGCGCCTGTTCACCCGCGATGAGGCCGAAAACGGCGCAGGCGGGCATCGAGCAGGCCGTCATGCGTTCGGCACCATGGAGACCGCCGGCGGCTTCGCCGCAAACGTAAAGACCCGGAATCGGACGGTCGTTCGTGAGCGAAATGGCCTGAGCCTTTTCGTTGAAGCGGATGCCGCCCGGCGTGTAGTTAAGGCGCGGGCTGATGACAATGCCGTACCAAGGACCGGTTTCCGAAAGCGGCTCGACCTTGCGCTCCGTGCGAACGAGCGGCTTATCGAACGCGTCCTTGCCGGCGCGGATTCCTTCGTTGTAGGTGCGAAGCGATTCGGCAAGCGCCTTGGGATCGGTGCCGAAATGCGCCGCGAGCGCTTCGAGCGTGTCGAACTTGAACATCGTGCCGTCAATGCCGTTCAAGCCATTCAAACTGCGGCCGATGCGGTTGAAGTTATGGAACTTCGAGAGCGCGAGATCGTCGTAGACCATGAAGGGCTTCTTGTCGCCGTTCGTCAGACGAAGCTTGAGGGAGCCCTCTGCGAGCGTGTTGCGCGAAGAGCCTTCGCTCATGAAGCGCTTGCCCGTCGCCGGGTCGATCATCATGCCCCAAACCATGTCTTCGGTCGGGAGCGGGTACGCGAAGCGGTAGAGCATGAGGTGCATGGCGCGCGCACCCGCACGAACCATCGCCTTCAGAGCACCGGCCGTTGCGCCTTCGCTCGTCGTCGTGGAGACGCCCGCCAGGAACGGCACTTCGATCGAACGAAAGGCCTTGTCGCGCGCATAGCCGCCCGAAGCGAAGATCACGGCGCGCGAGGCGCCGATCGTGCGCTTCACGCCCGAGCGGTTGTTTTCGTCGTCGCTCGCGTCGGTGGGATTGAAGCGATAGTTTTCACGCACATAGACGCCGACGGCGCGGCCGTTTTCGTCCATCATCACGTCGTCGACCTTGACGTTTGTGCGCACGACGAGGTTCTTCAAGCCCTCCATGTGCTTCCAGAGCGCGCGCAGGAGCCCCGCACCGTCGCCTTCGGGAATGAGGCAGCGCTCGGCCGAGTGGCCGCCGAGCTTCAAAAGGCGTCCGTCCCAGCGAACGCCGCGGTCCGTGAGCCACTTTTCGGCGCGCGTGGTGTTCTTGGCCATGTGGAGTGCAAGCTGGTAGTTGCCAAAGCCCCCCGAAACGCGGGCCATGTCGCCGGCGAGCGCTTCAGGCGAGTCCTTCACGCCCTTGGCTTTCTGCGCGGGGCTGCCGACGCAGGCGAAATTGAGGCCCGAAAAGCGCGAGGTGCCCCCAAGGCGATTCATCTTTTCAACGAGAAGCACGCGCGCGCCGCCTTCGGCAGCGGTGATCGCGGCGATCGTGCCGGCGACGCCCGAGCCCACGACAACGATGTCGAAGGTTTCATCGGGCTTTTTGACTTCGAGCGCGGCCGAAGCGGCGCCCGGAAGCGCGGCGGCGGAAATTGCGGCCGCAGTCAAGAATCTGCGGCGAGAGGTCTTCTGCATGGTGTTCCTGCCTGTCGAAAAAAGTTGCAAGGGTCTCGTGGGCGCGCATGCGGCCGGCCCTGCCGGCGCGCCCGTTCAATGCACACGAACGGCTTCGCTTCGCCCCTTGTTGGGCATTCTGACCGCCAAAAATGTTGGGACCCTTTCGTCCGGCAGAAAGTTATGTCGAAATAATTACAGCTCCACAAAGAAACTCGCGTTCTTCGAAAGTCAGACCGAGAGCGGCGAGCACACACGCCGCGATCAGGCCTGGTCGAAATCGGTAAAGTCCGTGAGGTCGCCGAGCATGTAGCCGACGCCCGACCAACTCGACACGATCGAGGGGTCGACATCCTGCTCGGCGAGCTTTTTGCGAAGGCGCGCCACCGCAACGCGCAGCGTATTGAGTTCACCCACGGCCTGCGGCCCCCAGACGACGCGCAGCAGCTCCTCGTGCGTGAGGACGGCGCCCGGGCGCCGCATGAGTGTTTCGAGCAGTCGAAATTCGGTTTCCGCCAAGCGGATCGGACGCCCGCGCCAGGAAACGGCACGCTTCGAAGCAACGAGGACGAGGGGGCCGTTGCGTCGTTCGTCGGACGCGGCCGAGCCGCCCGCAGCCGCGCCGCTGCGGCCCGTGCGGCGAATCACGGCGTGAATGCGCGCTTCGAGCTCCTCCAAGAGGAAGGGCTTCGTGAGGTAGTCGTCGGTCCCCAACCGAAAGGCGGCCATCTTGTCCGCTGCGGCATCCTTGGCCGTCAGCATGATGACGGGCACGGCCGACTTCTCGCGCAACTTGCCGAGCACCTCCAGTCCGTCCATTGCGGGCATCATGAGGTCGAGCACAATGAGGTCGGGCTTTTCGGCAAGCCGCTCGAAGAGCTCGAGCGCTTCACGCCCGTCTGCCGCCGTGCAGACGTCAAAACCCGCCATTTCAAGGCTTGCGCCGACAAGACGGCGAATCTTCGATTCGTCATCGGCAATAAGAATGAGCGGACGGTGAGCGGTCATGGCGTGGACGCGGCGAGAAAAAAGCTTCTTGAGAAATCGAGGCAGAGGACGCACTCGGGACTACACCGAGCGCCGCTTGACCTCTTCCAAGCAGTCTAAAGAAGCGAGCGGCAATTGTCTTCACCGCACCCGAGCGAGAAGCGATCCCGACTTCAGAGCGGCGAAGCCGCAACGCTCTCGAGCGCAAACGCGGGCAGCGTCACGATGAAGCGGCTCCCGCCCTCCGGGCGGCGAGACGCTTCGACGCGAATGTCGCCGCCGTGCGCGCGGCAGATGGCGCGCGCAATGACGAGCCCCTGCCCCGTGCCGCCCGAGCGGCGGCGGTTGGTCGCATCCACCTGGAAGAAGCGCTCGAAGACCTTTTCGCGGTTCTCGGGCGCAATCCCGATGCCGTCGTCGTCGATCGCGATTTCGATCATGTCGCCGCGCCGAACGCCTTCGACGCGCACGCTGCTGCCGCGCTCGAGCTGTCGGTAGCGGGCGGCGTTCACCAAGAGATTCGAAAAGAGCTGCAGGAGCCGCTCGCCGTCGCCGAGAAGGCACTCGGCCTCTTCTTCAAAGTGCCACTCGACCGTTTGGAAGGGGTAGCGCGCGTGCGTCATGCGCGCGGCACGCCGCACGATGAGGGGCAGCTGCACGGGGGCCTTGACGACACTGAAGACGCCGCCCTCGATGCGCGCGACGTCGAGCCAGTCGTGCACGAGCGTCTTCAAGTGCCGCACCGATTCGGCAAGGTCGTTCAGAATCGGCGCGCGTTCCGCATCCGAATCGACGCGCCCGAGCATCTCGACCTCCAGCGACAAGGTTTGAATGGGCGTCTTCAGTTCGTGCGCGGCCATGCCGAGGAGATTTTCCTTGAGCTGCGCGACCTCTTCGCGCGCCGTGACGTCGCGAATGAGAAGTCCCTCGAGCCGCGAAGCATCGCCTTCGGCCTCGGGCTTCGCTGCCAGAGCGCCCCCGAACTCTTCACCTTCCGAACCTTTGGCTCGAACTTCAAAGCGCAGCACCTCGCGCACGCCCGTGGGCGTCTTCACAATTTCGGTACTGCCCGCTCGGGGCGCGGCTTTGAGACCGAGCTGCGCCCAGACGGCCGAAGCCGCGTCGCCGTATGCAAGCGTCGGGAAGAAACGCTTGGCTTCGCGGTTCATCGCAGCGATGCAGTCGCTGTCAAACAGCACGACACCTTCGGCCATGCCGTCAAAGAGCGCTTCGAGCGTTGCGCGGCGTGCCTCGAGTTCGGCCGTGCGTGCACGCACGGCTGCGTGGAGCTCGGCATTCAATGCCCGAAGTGCAGCCTCATTGCGATCGAGCTCGGCCTTCGTTTCGGCGTAGGTCGCCTGAAAGTCGGCGAGTTCGCGCGGGAAGCGGATGCGATCGGCTTCAACGGGAACGCTGCGCCGGCTCTCGAGAAAACGCGAGAGCTTTTCGACGGCGCGGCTTAACCCCGTCGAAATCCCGGCACTTACGAGCGTCGTCATGAGGAGCACGAGCCCCACCCAGGCAAGCGCCCGGTGCTGGAGCACCGTCATTTCAGCCGTTCGGGCGGATGCCTCGCGATAGAGCACCACCGTCCAATCGGGCGCCCCCTGGGGGAGCGCTGCGCGCACGAAAGCAATCTTGTGCGCAGCGGCCTCGCCTTGGGCGACGCCCGTTTTCTCGTCAGCAACTTCGGTCGGTACGGAAAGAAGTTCCACGGTCCGCGCGGACGGCTTTTCTGTCTTCCCCGCCTTTTCGGAACCCGCCGCGTGTGTCCGTTTGTCAACGGGTCCCGCACCCGCGCCGCCCACTCCGAGCGCGCGGCCGATCGCAGCGGCCCGGTCGCGCGAAGCGCCTTCGAGCGGGAAAATCACGCGGCCGGCTTCGTCAAAGAGCATGGCCGAGAGGTCCGTCCCCGCCAGACGCTCCTGCATGAGGCGCCCGAATTCATCCAAGCGCAGCGCGGCCGAAACAACGCCGACGGCCCCGGACGCCCCGGTTTCTCTCCCGTTCGTCTCCTTCGAGTGGCCGGTCGGCGGAATCGCCGCCGCAATATTGACGGTCAGTCCTTCGAACGCCCCCTTGGCGAGAAAGACGGGCGAAACCGCCGCCGTCCCGGGCGAGCGTTCGAGCGCCCCGGCGTGCCAGCGGTCGGCGTGATTCATGTTGAGGTTCGAGGCGCCCTCGTCGTTGTGAAGTGGCCAGAAAATACGGCTCTTAAGCGTCGCGTCGTCAATGTGGAGGTTTTCGATCACCGGCTGCGAAAGCGCGATGCGCCGCAGCGTCTCCCCGAGTGTACGGACGAGCGCGGGCGTCGGCTGCTCGGAGAGCGGAATCGAAGCGGAATAAGCCGCAACCAGAACGGCGCGCGATGCGTTTTCAACGGTGTGCGCGACAACGGCAGCCGCTTCGCCCGCGAGCCGCACCTGCCGCGCGTCTTCAGCGGCGATGCGTTCGCGCACGTCGCCAAACTGCCACAACGAAAAGGCTGCCGCCGGCAAAAGCGCCGCGGCGAGCATGCCGCTCAAAAGTACGTACCGAAACTGCATTCTGGGCTCGGTTTTCCGTTTTATTGCCGTCACCGATCCGCTGCGAATCCGCTATGAATCCGTTGACAATCCGCTCTGGCCGCCAAAGCGCTACCTCAGCGCTCGGCGGGAAAGAAGACCCGCAGTGCGGCGGGGCTGTTCGGGCGCGTCGCGAGGCTCCCGACCACAAAGAGAACGAATGCGACCGCAAAGGCAGGCACGATCGCGTGCGTCCCCCAGAACGAAATCTTCGTCAACATGAGGAAAAGATACACGGCGAGCCCGCCGGCGACGGAGAGCATCGCGCCCGCTGCGTTCGCCCGGCGCCAGAAGAGCCCGAGCACGAGGGGCAGCAGGAAAGCGAGCTCGAGCCCCCCGAAGGCCGCCATATTGATCCAGGCGACGAGGTCCGCAGGCCGCACGGCAAAGCCCATGGCGATGAGGCCGATCACGAAGGTCGTGCCGACCGAGAGACGCGAAAGGCGCTCCGGGTGTTCGGCAAGCGACGGCCGATAGTGGAGCGCCAAGTCCTTCACGACCGCCGACGAAGCCGCAATGAGCAGCGAGCTCACGGTCGACATCGTCGCCGCGAGCGGGCCAATGAGCGTAATGCCCGCGGTAACGGGCGACATGTACTGCGAAATGAGGCGCGGAATGAGATGGTCGGTCGAAGCGCCCGCAAGGTCAAGTCCCGGGATGCCGCGCGCAAGCACACCCAAGGTCGTGAGACCGATCATGAGCGCGCCGCAGACCACGGTGCTCACGATCATCGCGAGGTGCAGGTCCGCTGTCGAGCGGTAGCTCATGCAGCGCACCGCCGACTGCGGCAGCCCCGCCGTGCCGAAGCCGACGAGGAGCCACGCCGAGAAGAGAAGCCCCAAGGGAAGCGCACCGCCCGCAGTGGGTGAAAGCATCGTGCTTTCGGCAAGTGAATCGCCCTCGGCGAGGAGTCCCGCACGCGCAGCCGCTTCGAGCGCAGCCTTGAAGCCGCCCGCTTCGTCCAGAATGGCGCCTCCGAGCATAAGCATCCCGGCGATCATGAGAACGGCGCAGACGGCATCCGTCCACGCAACGGCACGGTAGCCGCCAAAAGCGGTATAGAGCACAACGAGGCCGCCAAAGAGCAGAAGGCCCGTCACGGCGTCAACACCCGCGGCTTCCGCAAAAATCGCCGCGCCGCCGATAAACTGCCCTGTCATCATCGCGGCAAAGAAAACCAGGAGCGCCGCCGCACAGCCGTTCGCGAGCCCGTTGTTCTCAAAGCGCGCACGAATCACATCGATCACGGTGATTGCACCCGTAGCGCGTGAAACAAGCGCGATGCGCTTGCCGATGAGCCCCAAAATGAAGAACCCCGCAATGATCTGCGGCGCGGCAAAAACCACCCAGCCGAGTCCGAGCTGCCAAGCGATGCCGGGCCCCGAGACAAAAGAGCTCACGGACCCGTAAGTCGCAATGAGCGACATCGCGAGTACGACGCCTTTGAGGCTGCGGCTCGCCAAGAAGTATTCGCCCGTAAAACGCGCCGAGGCTTTTTCGCCGGCGCCGCCCTCAATGCGCTTTCCTGCAAGATTGCCTGCGCGCTCGACCCAAAGGGCCGCCGCAACGAGCGCCGCAAAGAAAAGGAAAATCGGCGCAAGCGTGAGCATTTCTTTTGTCATCGCGCCTCTCCGGAGACGCCGTGCATTTCGCTCGCCCCGCTCTCACGGTTTTCGGGGCGCAGATCGAGCGAAAAGTTGCGGAAAGCGCACTTCACGAGCCACACGACAACGACGCACGAGAGCACGAAGCCGCCCGCCACCGCCCACCAGAACCAGACGGGAAAGCCCGCCGGCCCGAGACCCGCGTCTTCCAAAAGGAAAATCGCCGCCCAGAAAAAAAGCGCGATGCCGACCGCGGCAAGAAGCGTCGCCTTCGCTTCCCGCGTCGTCTGACGAAGCGCGTCGTCGTAGTTGTCAATCGTGGGCTCCATGCGCAGCAACTCCCCCAAAAAATCGGTCTCCGTGTACGAAATCGGGGCGCGAGCGCTCCGCACCGGCATCCTGACCCATCGAATTGCCGGTAAACACCTAAGCGTAGCCGAGACTCACCGAGACTGCCGAAATTCGCTGCACGCAAAACGAGAAATCAGTCCCAATGCTTTTCTTTCGTGCGAAGCGAAATGCCCGCGTCGCGCATTACGCGCCGCAGCAAGCACAAGTCCTCCCAGGCACGCGCCTTCTGGTCGGGCGAGCGCAAGAGGTACGAGGGGTGGTAGGTGGCAACGGCCGGAATTGTCCGCCCGCCCACGTTCGCCTCGTGAACGCGCCCGCGCATGCGGCCCAAGGGCGCGCCCGGCTGAAGTCCGATCAGGGCCTGTGAGGCGAAGCGTCCCATGAGGAAAAGCACCTTGGGTTCGAGCAATTCGATCTGACGCATCAGATAGTGCGTGCAGCAGGCAATTTCCGCCGGCTCCGGATTGCGGTTGCCTGGCGGACGGCATTTGAGCACGTTCAGAATGACGCAGTCCTCGCGCCGCACGATCGAAAGCGACTCGAGCATCGACGTGAGAAGCTGACCGGATTTCCCGACAAAGGGAATGCCCTGCAGATCTTCTTCGCTCCCGGGTGCCTCGCCCACAATGACGAGCTTCGGCCCGGGTTCGCCTTCGGCAAAAACCACGTTGTGGCGGCTTGCCTTCATCGGGCAGCATGCGCAGCCGAGCGCCGTTTCGCGCAGGCCCGCCCAATCGAGCGAGCGGATGCGCTCGGCGAGTTCGGGCGGCATCGAGACGCCGGCAACGGGTACGGGCTGCGCCGCATACGGCTGATTGCGAGAGGCCGGCGCCTGGACGGGCGGCACGGCGGCAGCGCGAGCGATCGGACGCGCCGGCGCCGCAGAAGCGGCAGCACCGCGCTGCTGCGGCGCGGACTCCCCTGACGAAGCGGACGCTGCCGGGGCAGCCCCCGCAAGGCGCGCCTGCGTGAACTCGTCGAAGGCCGGATCCGGCGTCTCCCTGAGGAGCCATATCGGACCCATATCCATCGCGTTCCAAATGCGGACTGTCTCTCGATCAAACATCTCTTGGGGCGCGTCTTTTTCGGTGACTTCGGTGACTCTATGGAATGTCGGCGTCTCGAACGCCTCAGGCGGCCGGTTCGCTTGCGGCGGGCGCAAGGTCGAGACGCATCAGGATCGCGTCCTCTCGACGGCCGTTCACAAGATAGTACCCTTTGCGCAAGCCCGACGTCTTGAAGCCGAGCTTTTCGTAAAGGCCGATCGCGGGCGCGTTCGAGCGGCGCACCTCAAGGTGCACCACGCCGCAGCCTTCGGCTTGAAGCGCTCGGAGCGTCGCGCGCAAAAAGCGCGTCGCGAGTCCGCGCCGCTGCATGTCGCGGCGAACGCCGAAAATGAGAAGCTCCGCTTCGTCAAGGACAGGCATGTACGCGGCCCACGCGGCAAAACCTTCGGGATCCGACGGGTTTTCGAGAACGAGCACGGGGCGACCGACGCGAAGCGCATCGGCAAAAGCGGCTTCGCCCCAAGGCGTCGCCTCGACCTCGGCCTCCCGTTCGGCAAGACGCTCGAGATCGGCCGCCTCGGCCCCTCGAACGACAAAGTGCGAAAAGGCCCCCGCTTCCTCGCCAAGGAGCGAAGCGAGCGTCGGGCGCGCAAGCACGAACGCGAATGTCTTCGTCATAAAAGCGTGTCTCCGAACCAAAAACGACCGGAGAGGCTTCAGAGGCGCTCGCCCGCAGCACGCTCGGCCATCGTGAGCGCCACGCGGTCGCGCACGTAAAGGGGCGCTGCCGCCTCGGGCGCCATCGTGCGTCCGAGCGCAACGTCGCTTGCCGCCAAGCGGCAAAAGTCCGCACCGCACGCACGCGACGCGTCGTCGACTTCGATGCCTTCGGGCACCTTGAAAGCATCCGCATAGACGGCGCGGCCCGAACCGCACAGGCGTTCGACGCCGTTCTCGGCGAGATAGGCCTCGGCCTCTTCGGGCTTAAGGAGCGCAGCCGCCTTCACGCAGACAAGCCGCTCGCCCGCAGCGTGCTCGGCGGGCACTTCGTAGATCGCCGCATAGCATTCGTTCATGCGTGCGTCGTTCACGGCGGCGATGCGCTTCCCAAGTGCCAGGGGCTTTTCGGCAAGGGTGTGTTCGGCGAGCGCCTCGAGGTTCGAGAGCGCCACGACGGGCACCTCAAGCGCCCAAGCGAGCCCCTGCGCGACCCCGCAGGCAACACGCAGCCCCGTGAAGGACCCGGGACCGGCGCCGAAACCCACAACGCCGATCGCGCGCTTTTCGAGCCCGGCCTCTTCGAGCACCTCGGCAACAAGTCCGAGCACGCGTTCGGCGTGTTTGTTCCCGACATGCTCGGTGCGTGCGGCAAGCATCGCTTCGCCGCGCTGCAGGGCAACGGTAAGGTCCTCCTGCGCCGTATCTACGACAAGAATGACGCGCTCGGTCGCGCTCGACTGCTCTTTCTGGCTCATGCTCGTTTGTGTCTCGCGGGATTGAACCGGCGGGAGAGGCTTGCGAAAGCGCCTGAAAAAGCGCTTCAAAAAGAGCGGCTTCGGGCAATCGGCCCGAGCGCACCAACAAAGCGCAGCCCTCTCTCCGGCATGCATTGGAAATCGGGCGCCATTATAGATGGGCGCGCGGCGCGCCTAATAACAAACGGCCGCAGACGCTTGCCGTCCCGGCCGTTTTACGAAAAGTTTATGGCGCTTTAGCGACGAGCCCCGCCATCATCGGCAGGTCCCTCGGCATTGACGCGGGTCTGGCCGCCGTCGGCGCAGCGGTGCGCGGCGCGCTTGCCCGAATACTCGAGGTGCACCTCAATGATTTGCTGGCGCATCAGGCGCAGTTCCTCGCGATTGAGTCGATGCGGGCGCTGCGGCACGGCATGCGAGGCGCGTTTCGTTTGGCTCAGCTCGTCGGGATCGATCGTGAAGCGTCGACGCAGATCATCGCGGTCGCCTTCGGAGAGACACGAGGCGAGCGCCTTCTGCTCGCGCTTCGTCATCTCCCGCCAATGCATGTTCTTCGCGACCTCGTCGAGATAGGGCCAGATATTGGCGCGCTCCTCGGCCGTCATCTGACTCCAGAGCCGAAACGCCGGGCCCGAATCCGCGCCCTGCGGCACTGCAACCGCAGCATCAAAGGGCATGCGAGCCTCAACGGGGGCAGCCGCCTTACTCACCGCATCGGGCGAAGCGCCCGCCGCACGAGCGCCCGGCGCAGGCGCCGTCCACTCGGCAAGCGCGGCGCCCGCGGAGAGCGAGCAGATGGCCGCGACGACGAAGCGTCCGGTTCGAATGGAAACTTTCATCAAAAAAAACCTCGGTCGGCTATCCGTCCGGCGCCGCCCTTTTGGTAAGCCGAGCGGACTTGTATCCGCTTAGCGCCCGTTTGAGGCTCAAACCGAACGAAGGGTACTACTCGTACGTTTTAAGTCGGTCGCGACACGCCCTCTGCAAACTTCCCCGATGGCCGGCACCTGGCACGAACCCCGAGGAAAGCGCTTGACGAAAAGCGCGCCTGCAAACGACAACCGACGAGAGGCCGCCCGCCATGCGAGGGCGGTCTCTCCCGTTCCTTTCTTAACCGCAATATAGCGAAGCGCCACCCCTGCCGAAAAGATGAAGCGGCAAGGAAACCGTTACGAACCATGTCGAAGATTTACAAGGACGCGTGAACACGGCGTCCTTTTTGTCAGCCGCAAATCCGGGCTGCAATCGACGACAACCGAGCGTCATCGTGCGTCAAAATGAGACGCAAAATGTTCCGTTCGTCTTCTCTCCTCGAACGATCGGGCAGAACGCTCAAGCGCACCCGAATCTCAAGTGCGGCGCGAAATCCGAGACGCCAGAGCCTGCGCCTTCGCACGCGAGAAGCGCTTTTCAAAGAAAAGCTCGGATTTTGTAACATGGTGTTGTTCGGTGGTGACAGCTCGCCGGGAACGGAAGACAATACCTGCATCTGCCGCTTCCCCGACAGGCCCGTTCTCCGAGCCGCCTTTGGCGCGCGGCCGCCGCACAAGTTGCGGCGCCTTCCGAAGTGTTTCGCAGACGCGACACTTCGCTTTCTTCAGAGCATCGGAAACACAAACCCCGCGCTTTGCACGCCGATTCGGCTTTGGGCCCGATCCGCGGAAGCACACTCAACGAGGAGCATTCGAACATGTCCGAACGTACCCCCAAGATTCTTGTCGTTGACGACGACCCGCGCCTGCGCGATTTGCTCAGACGCTACCTCGGCGAGAACGGCTTTCAGGTGCTCGTTTCCGAAAACGGCCAGGCGATGGAACGCCTCTGGCTGCGCGAACACTTTGATGCGCTCATTCTCGACCTCATGATGCCGGGCGAAGACGGCCTCGAAATTCTGAAGCGCCTGCGCGCGCAGAAGGACCAGACGCCCGTCATCATGCTCACGGCCCGCGGCGAAGACGTCGACCGCATTCTCGGGCTCGAGCTCGGCGCCGACGACTACATTCCCAAGCCCTTCAATCCGCGCGAACTCCTCGCGCGCATTCACGCCGTGCTTCGCCGCCGTCCGCAGGCCGATCCCCCCGGGGCGCCCTCGATGGACAACGAAATCGTGAAGTTCGGCGACTTCGAACTCAACCTCGGCACGCGCGTCCTCAAGAAGAACGGCGAAAACGTTCCCCTCACGACGGGTGAATTTGCGGTTCTGAAGTCCTTTGCACGCCACCCGAGACAGCCGCTCTCGCGCGACAAGCTGATGGAAATGGCCCGCGGGCGCGAGTACGAAGCGTTCGACCGCTCGCTCGACGTGCAGGTTTCGCGCCTGAGAAAGCTGATCGAACCCGATCCCTCGAAGCCGCGCTATCTGCAGACCGTCTGGGGCCTCGGCTACGTCTTCATTCCGGACGGCAAGCTCCCGCCCAACAAGGCCGGCAAGTAAAATCAAGCGATGGACCCGCACGCGCACCGAGCGCTGCGGGCCGAACGCAAAATCGTTTCTAAAACGCGAGCTGCGAGGACCTTCTTTCAGAGGGATGTCCTCGCAGTGCTTTTTCCGAAGCCTCGAGCGCTTCGAAAGACCTGCGCCGTGTCCTGGATCGCACAACTCAAAACCCGACGCCCGAGCCTTTTCTGGCGTACCTTCCTGCTGCTATGCGGCCTCATCTTCTTTTCGGTGATCGGCTGGCTGCAGAGCTTTCGCGTGCTCTCGGAGCTGCCGTACTCGCAGGGGGTCGCGCAGCACATCGTCTCGACGGTGAACCTCACGAAGTACGCGCTCGTGACGGTCGATCCGCTCTACCGCGTCGACCTCTTGAAAATTCTCGCCGCACGAGAGGGGGTCCTCATTTCGCCGCGCGACGAAACGGACAAAGTCATCCGCATTCCGAGCGACGGCTATAACGGCCTTATCGATCAGCTCGTGAAGTCGACGCTGGGACCCGAAACGGTGCTCGCGAGTTCCGTGAACGGCAACAAAGGCCTCTGGGTGACCTTTGACATCGACGGCGACAACTACTGGCTGCAGACGCGCGACGACGTGCTCGATCCCCCGTACGGCACGGCCTGGCTCTGGTGGGCATTGGCCGCAGGCTTGGCGTCGCTCTTTGGCGCGACGCTTCTCGCGCGCCACGTGATCGAGCCGCTCTCGCGTCTCTCCGTTTTCGCGACGCAGCTCGGTCAGGGCCGCAACCCGGATCCGCTCCCCGAGGACGCTTCGACCGTTGAAATTCAAGCGGTGAACGTGAGCTTCAACCGCATGGTGCAGGACCTGCGCCGCATTGAGGCCGACCGCGAGCTCCTGCTTGCCGGCGTCTCGCACGACCTGCGCACCCCCATTACGCGCCTGCGCCTCGAAGTGGAACTCGCAAGCCTCTCGGAAGATTCGCGCAACGCCATGGTGAGCGACCTCGAACAGATGGAAAACATCGTCGACCAGTTCCTTGCCTACGCACGCCGCACCTCCGAAGACCAAGTGATGGTGAATCTCGGCGAAGCGCTTCACGCTGCGATCGACAACGCGCGCATCGAGCAGGACGAAACGGTCGAGCTCAAGGTCGAGAGCACGGACGATCTTTTCATCATGGCGCACCCGCTCGAGCTCTCGCGTGCGATTCAGAACCTCATCACGAACGCGATGCGCTACGGCAGAAGCGATGACGGCAAGCTCCGCCTTGCGATGACGATCCGCAGAAGCACCGACAAGCAGAAGGCGGAACTCATCGTCGACGACCAGGGTAAGGGACTGCCGCCCGAAGAGCGAGAACGCGTCATGCGTCCCTTCGAGCGCGGCGAATCCGCGCGAAGCGGCGTCACGGGCTCGGGGCTCGGGCTCGCGATCGTCGACCGTATCGTTCGCCGCTCTGGGGGCAGCGTCACGCTCGGCGAGGCCGAGCCGCACGGCTTGCGCGTTCAGGTCTGCTTCCCGCTTCTGCAGCCGAGCGCTCTCAAAAAAGCGCTCAAAGCCCAGGACAAGGCGGCAGAAGCGCTTGCGAAGAAGGAAGCGGCGCTCGCCAAGCAAAAGAGCGCCGAGAATCAATAACCGAAACGCAAGCGGCCGAAGCAACTCAACCGGCCGACAGCGACGAGGCCTTCGACACGGACCAAAGTCCACGCCGAAGGCCTTTTCTTTGCTGAGCGCAATGCGAGCTCGAATCGCCAGGCGCGCTCGGCGCATGAAGCGCACATGCCACAGCAGCAAACAACAGACTCATCCGAGCAAAGCAACGCACAAAGAAAAGACCTCGTACAAACCCGATTTGGCTGAATTGCGATATCAAGTGGCCGTCCTGACGATTGTCATTTCCGTGGAACCGTCTCAAAATTTTTTCCTAGAGAAGAGCTGCTTCCGTTCAGCTCTTTCGAAACATCGACCCACAAAAAGGAGACATCCATGCAAAGACGCGACATGGTGAAGACGAGTCTATTCGGCATCGGCGCCGTTGCTGCGGCCGGCATTGCCGAAACGGCTGCTGCAGCGCCCGCAAAGAAACGGACCCGAGAGGAATGGGATGTTGTAGTTGTCGGCGCCGGCTTTGCCGGCATGTGTGCGGCGCTCGAAGCCGCCGAGCAGGGTGCCAAAGTGGTGCTTCTCGAAAAGATGGGGCGCCCGGACGGCGCCACCGTTTACTCTTCGGGCTGGATTGCCGCCGTCGGAAGCCGTTTCCAGAAGAATCATCCGGAAGACAACAAAGAGGCCTTCTTCAACGACATGATGAAGCTTTCGGGCTACCACTCGGATCCGGAACTCATCCGCGTTTACGCCGACGAAGCCGGCCAAGGCATCGACTGGCTCGCCGACCACGGAACACCCTTTTACCTCTGGGAAAACCTGCCGGCCCCGGAACTTTCTCGCTGTCTCATCAGTCCGGGCGAAGGCATTACGGGCGGCTCGATGCTGATCCGCTGCCTCATGAAAGCGCTCGAAAAGAAAGGCGTGCCAATCCGATACAACACGAAGGCTGTCGAACTCATTGCTGACGACTGCTTCAACGTTGAAGGCGTTTCCTGCATCACGAAGGAAGGGCGCAAGGACTTCATCGCCAAGGGCGGCGTCATTCTCACGACGGGCGGCTACGGCGCCAATCAGGCAATGGTCGACCAGTACATCGGTCCCTGGGCTTCGCGCCTGATCGTTCGCGGCTCGCCGTGGATCACCGGCGAGAACATTCTGATGGCGAATCAGGTTCACGCGCAGCTGGTCAACATGGACCAGTTTTACGCCGGCCCAATTACCCCAACGGGACACTGCAATCCGTCGCCGCTCATGCATGCGGGCTACGGCATCCAGGTCAATACGCAGGGGCGGCGCTTTGTACCGGAAACCTGGCTTCAGGTGCCCAAAGCCAAGGCGATTGCCGAACGCACGCCCGACAACCGCAGCTTCATGCTGATTGGTCAGGACGCGGACGCCAATGCAAACATCCTTTCGAACACAATCAAGCGTTTCGCCCGCCTCGGCTTCGAAGTCTTTAAGGGCGACACGATTGAAGCCGTCGCCAAAGCGGCCGGCGTTCCCGAAAAGAACCTCGTCGAAACGGTGAAAGCCTTCAATGCCGCCGTCAAGGCAGGCAAAGCCAAAGAACTCGACCCGCCCTACGAATACGACGAACCGCACGCACTTGAAACCGGTCCCTTCTACATGATCCCGGCCGCGGGCGGCATGGCAAGCACCTTCGGCGGCCCCAAGATCAACACCAAGGCCGAAGTCCAGAATTTCGAACATCAGTCAATCCCGGGCCTTTATGCCGCAGGCGCCGCAGCGGGCGGCCTCTGGTACCAGGACGATATCGGCGGCAACCAGCTCGGCGGCGGTCTTGTTTTCGGCCGCGTTGCAGCGCGCAACGCCGCAATTCGCGCCAAGTCCCGCAAGAACGCTTAACTCGAGGAGGAACAACATGCAAATTCGTCATCTCTTCTGCGCGAGCGTTCTCTCCATCGCGCTTTCGATCGGCGCGCAGGCAGCACTTGCCGCCCAGGGCGGCACGCACTTCCTTGCCGACCGTCACGTCGAACGCGGCGTCGCCTGCGAAGCCTGCCACGGCGTCAAGACGCCGCAAGCCGGTGCAACCGTCGAAACGGCACAATGCAATACCTGTCACAAGTCGCTTGACGAAGTCGCCAAGCGCACGGCCAAGCTTGACCCGAACCCGCATTACAACCATTTGGTCGGCCTCAACTGCACGGAATGCCATCGCGGCCACCAAAAGAGCGTCAACATGTGCGCAAGCTGCCACAACATCAAGTTTGACGTGCCCTGACCGGCTTTAGAAACGTCGCCTGCCGCACCGCTTCGTCTGTGCGGCAGGTTGGTGAAACAACAGGCGGACTCGCAGCAAGCCTTCGGGTCCGCCGATGCTTTGTTTGGAACAAACCATGGCGCAGCCTTTTCATCCGACCGAGTGGCCCGTCGGCTTTGATCCCGACGACCCCAACATCATCATGCAGGCTGCGCGCGTCGATCGATTCGGCGAACTCTCGCGGCCGCCCAAGCTGCACTCCCATTGCACAGGACAGCTTGTCGTTTCCGTGCTCGGCGTTGTCGGCCTCGCATCGGAGCACTGGCGCATCGCGCTTCCGCCCGCAAGCGCCATCTGGACGCCGCCCGGTCTCGCCCATGAAGGCTTCATCGGCCCGAACTCCAAGTCGCTCTACCTGCACATATCGCCGGAGTGGTCCGCCGAGCTGCCGAATGAACCATTCCGAATCATGCTGACGCCCATGATGCTTGCGATGGTGCGGCACTTCACGCAGATCCGCAAGCCTTTTTCCGCGCAAAGTCACACGGGCCGGCTCGCTCGCGTCCTCCTTGAAGAAATCGAGCTCGCGCCGCAGCTGCCGCTCAACTTTGCGCCCCTGCCTTCCAACCCGCAGCTCTTCCATGTCGCAGAAAAAATTGTCGAGCATTCGGCGCTCGGCTGGACGGTTGCGCAATGGGCTAATTCCATCGAGATGAGCGAGCGGAATTTTTCGCGGCTTGTCGTTCGGGAAACCGGCATGAGCTTCGGGCAATGGCGGCTGCGCCTTTTGATGCTCACGGCAACAAGGCGGCTTCTCGAAGGCGACACGACCGAAACGGTCGCTCAGGCGTTGGGCTACGAAACGCCTTCGGCCTTTATTGCCGCCTTCAAGCGCGTTTTCGGCATGACGCCCGGCCGCTACCGCACGGAAGCTTTCGTTACGGACACGTATCCGTTCGACTGAATCATCGGCGGCAGCCGTGCAGCTCACAGGAAGAGGTCAGCCGTTCGATCGCGCGAGCAACACGACAGCATGCGCCATCATGCCCGCTTCTCGTCCGACATCGTCCATCTTTTCGTTCGTCTTCGCTTTGACGTTAACAACGTCTTCGCCTACGCCCAAGAGCGCGGCCACCGAGCGGCGGATCGCAGGCATGTGCGGTCCGATCTTCGGGCGTTCCGCAACGATCGTTGCGTCAAGGTTCACCACGGTCCAGCCGCGCGAATGTACAAGCTCGACAATAGCGGCAAGAAGCTTACCGCTGTCAGCGCCCTTCCACTTCGGATCCGAGGGCGGAAAGTGCTGACCGATATCGCCCAAGGCGGCAGCCCCTAAAACGGCATCAGTGACAGCGTGAAGAAGCACGTCAGCGTCCGAATGACCGTCAAGCCCCTTTTCAAACGGAATTTCAACGCCGCCCAGCATCAGGGGGCGGCCCTCGACGAGACGGTGGGAATCGTAGCCTTGGCCCACGCGAAACGGCACCATGTGTTCTTCTCCGAGAATCAGTTCGGCAACACGCTCGTCGCCGGGGTTCGTGACTTTGATATTGGTGGCGCGCCCTGCAACAACTTTAACGGGAAGGCCGAGCCGCTCGACGGCGCTCGCTTCGTCGGTAATGCCCTCGAGGCTTCCGTCGAGCGCTTCAATAAGAACGCCCGCACGAAAGAGCTGCGGCGTGGCCGCACGCCAGAGTTCCTTTCGAGGCACCGTTTCAACGATGCGGTGACGCGCATCGACGCGCTTCACGGTGTCGGCCATCGGAAGCGCGAGAATGCCGCCCGCGACGCTTTCGTCGGCGAGCACTTCATCGAGGAGCCGATCGATTTCGGAAGCCTTCACGCACGGGCGCGCCGCATCGTGCACAAGCACCCAATTTTCCCGATCGAAATTCGCCGCCAAAAGACCGTTTCGCACGGATTCGGCGCGCTCGGCACCGCCCGCGCGGTGCAGGACGACATTCCTCGGAAATCGATCGGCGATGCCATCGATGTACGGATCGTCGGGACTCACGACGACGTGAATCGACTCGATGCGCGGCACGCGCGCGAGCGCGCGAAGTGTGAGAAGAAGCATCGGTTCACCCGCAATGCGCATGTACTGCTTGGGGTGACCGAGCCCCATGCGCGCACCCACGCCCGCCGCGCAGACGAGCGCAGCAATGTGGAAGCGCCCAGGCGCCTCGGGTTTCGCTTGCGTGTCTTGCCCGGAACACTTGCACGCCGTGATTTCGTCTGCCATATCCGTCATTCGTTTTTCCGCACTATTACGTTTTCTTCTTTGCCGAAGCGCCGCACACGGCGCTCCTCGGAAAGTCTATACGGAGAAGCCGCGAAGGCGGCATGCTAAAATTCGCCTATCAAATAATCCGCATCGATTGAATGCGCAAACCATTCGTCCGAATTCGTCCGTTGCTGCGCAGCCGGGACCGAGAACGCTCGCCCGCTGCCGCGTCCGCGGACGTTTTTGCGTCCGGCCCCATGCCGCTTCGATGCTTTTGCCAGATTCCGACACGTTCCCATGCCGCTTCCCTTTCACGCCATCTCCTTCGACGACCTCCCGCTTCTCAGAAAATACCTGCCCTTTTACGGTAACGGCGACTGCAACCTCTCGATTGCGTCGCTTCTGACGCGAGGTCCCGAACGAGGCACCGAGCTATGTGAACTTCACAATCACCTGCTCGTCAAATGGCGCGCCGAAGGCTTTGAGGAACCCGTACTGCAGTTTCCGATCGGCTGTTGCGTTGGCGTCGACCTTATCCACGAAATTGAAGCCGCTCTTTCAGAGGAAGGCGAATCCCTGCGCCTTTACGGAAGCGTGCCGGAACTCCTTCTCTGGGTGCAGAAGCTCATGCCCGAACGAAGCTTTGTTGTCACAAGCGCCTCCGCGGGCTGGGACTATCTTTATCGCCGTGATACCTTTGCGACGCTCGAAGGCCGGCCGATGGCGAAAAAGCGCAACTTTACGCGCCGCTACCATGTGGCGAACCCCAATGCGACGTTTGTACCCCTGAGCGACGAAACGATGCAGCTTCTCAAAGCGTTCCTCGCCGAGTGGTACGAAGCCGAAGGTGAGATGACGAAGAGCCTCCTCGAAGAGCGCGCAGCGATTGAAACGGCGCTCGAGCATCGAGAGGCGCTCAACCTCTCGGGCGGCCTTCTCATGAGCGAGGGGCGCGTCGACGGCTTCACCTACGGCACGCTCGTCGCCAAAGACATCTTTGCCGTTCACATCGAAAAAGCCCGACGCGACGTAACAGGCGCCTATCCGGCGCTCTCGAGCGCCTTTGCGAAATCACTCCCAGAAGACGTCGTGTTCCTCAATCGCGAAGAAGACATCGGAATTCCCGGACTCAGAAAAGCAAAACTCGCCTGGATGCCCTGCGGCATGATCCAAAAGGGCGTCGTCGAAATCGTCCCCGCCAATTGAGACACAACAAACGCTCTTCGGGGCAAAACTTTCAAATTTTTCCGGTTTTTTAAGACTATCAATCCAATCCATTCGATAAAATTCGCGCAATTCTTCGGTACCAGTCGCTGCGCGCCGCTGGCGCCTCCCTGACACCGGCACCGACATCTCCCTTCCGTCTTCTCCTCCGACCCGGAACCGATAAAAAATGGAAAAAATCTTCGAGCGCCTCATGTACTGCATGCGCTGGGTGCTTGCGCCGATCTACATCGGCATGTCGCTTGCACTTATCGCGCTCGCCTGCAAGTTCTTTCAGGAAGCCTTTCACATCCTGCCGCACGTCTTCGAACTCTCCGAGTCCGACCTGATCCTCGCCGTCCTCTCCATGATCGACATGGGGCTCGTGGGCGGCCTCATCGTGATGGTGATGTTCTCGGGTTACGAGAACTTCGTTTCGTCCCTTGACATTGCCAAGAACACTGAGAAGCTCGCCTGGCTCGGCAAGCTCGACACGGGATCACTTAAGAACAAGGTCGCTGCTTCGATCGTTGCCATTTCGTCGATTCACCTCCTTCGCATCTTCATGGAAATCCAGGAGGTGGCGAACGACAAGCTCATCTGGTACGTCGTCATTCACCTCACGTTTGTGCTCTCCGCCCTCGTGATGGCCGTGATCGACAAAATGCATAGAGAAGGTCACGAAGGTCTCTGACCGTTCGCCCGATCTCAAGCAACCCTCAAAGACGCCGCTCCGTACGCCGGGCGGCGTTTTTTTTTCATGCCTGAACGCATAACCTCGAGATTTTCTTGGATTAGCCAACTTTTGCCAGATAGCAAATAAAAAGCTTTGTCAAGCATTGAAATCCCAAACGAAATGCCCTGTTTTCAGCTGTTCCTACGATATTTCAGTTAGCTAATACGCATCATCCGTTTAACTGAACTGGATACAGAAGCTAGGGTTTTTACCTAAATTTTCATTTGTTTATCGACACATTTCTTTTACAAAATGCGTTTCCATTGTGTCGGCGCCTCGGGCGCCGCTCTCATTTTTTCCCTAAATATCCGTAGATTTGCTCTCAAGGAGACATCGTGAGTTCCTCCACGACTTTCAAGATTGCAGCTGCCGCCTTCGCCGTTGCCGGCGCTTTTGCCTCGACGGCCCACGCGGCGGGCTTCATGCTGACCGAACAGACGGCCGGTTCCCTCGGCCGTGCCTACGCCGGTGTCGGCGTTGACGGCACGGACGTTGCCGGCGTTTACTACAACCCCGCCACGATGACGCTGCACCCGGGCACGAACATTCAGGCGGGCTTCGTCGGCATCGGCCTCAATCTTGACTACGCTGGGAAGGATGGCGAAACAGCCAACGGCCGCTTCCACCCGCAGGCCATTCCGCACGGCCACATCACGCATCAGATCAACGACTCGACTTGGGTCGGCTTCTCGATGACCGTTCCTTTCGGTATGGGCACGGATTACGACAGCGATTGGAACCAGAGCCGCCGCGGCATCAAGGCAACCATTCTCACGCTCGACTTCAACCCAAGCGTCGCTTGGAAGGTTTCTGAAAAGCTCTCGATCGGTGCCGGCGTTTCGCTGCAGTACGCTTCTGCTGACCTCAAGATGCGCATGAACTTGAGCGACACGACGCCAGGCCAACAGGCCAACAGCGCGCTCAACAATGCGCTGGCAGAGGCAATTAAAAATCAGGATGCCGCGGCAATTAAGCAAATTCAGGAGATTGGGAATGCCGTCAAGGATGGTTCCGCTCAGTCTGAGATTGATGCCGATAGCTGGGCTTGGGGCTGGAACATCGGCGTGATGTGGAGCCCTGTTCAGAACTTCCGCGTCGGCCTGTCGTATCGTTCCGAAATCACGCATGATGCGGATGGCGACCTGAAAGTCAATGGATTGCAGGGAGTTGTTCCCGGGAACTGGCAGGAGTCGGCACTCGGTTCCATCATCAGCGGTGCCATCAGCCAGAGCCTAGGCACGATGGACGGTGCCGCTACGGTTTCCGCGCCGGCTTGGGCCATGGCCTCCGTTGCGTGGGACGTCAACGACCTCCTGAGTCTCTACGCTTCGTTCCGCTGGACCGATTGGTCGAGCTTCGACAAGCTTGACATCGAAGGCAACGGTACCACGATGGCCACCATCACCAACAAGTGGAAGGACACGTACCTCGGCTCACTCGGTGCCGACCTTCGTCTTACCGACTGGTGGACGCTGCGCGGCGGTATTGCTTACGAATCCTCGCCGATTTCCGACCCGTCCTACCGTACGGCCATCATTCCTGACGCCGACCGCTGGTGGTTCGCCATCGGTTCATCCTTCAAGCTTACTGACCAGCTCATTTGGGATGTTTCGTTCGCTCACCTCCACGGCGTGCACGAACGCAACCTCTATGCAGCTGAAGGCAGCAACGAAAAGGTCGGCCGCTTCCGCAAGCTCGACGCCTACCTCCTCGGTACGCAGCTGCAGTACCGCTTCTAAGTACGCGCTTCGCGCTTGACGCGATACCTGCTTAGTTGAAGAAAACCCGCCTCGGTTCAACCGACGGCGGGTTTTTCGTTTTTCGCTTCAACTTGTCAAGCCTCCGCTTCCGGAATATCGCCGTAGACGAAAGCAACAAGGAGGTCGCCCAAGGATTTCCCCTCGGGGAGCGCCATGCGCTGCGCGACGTTCGACTCTTCGCAGGCGCTCATGCCGGCGTGGCGACAGAGCGTGGCAGTGTAGAGCGTCATTGCCATGTCCATCGTGGGCCGCAAATGATAGTGTTTGAGAAGCCCTTTCAAAAGCGCCGCATCTTCTTCCCAGACGCTCATCGGAGCAGGTTCGCCCGAAGCGGCTGTGAGTTCGCCCGGTTCGCTCTTGGCAAACCGCTCGCCCAAAGTCGGCAGCGTTCGGTCGGCATAGTCGCTTGCGAGCGACGACACTACCCTGTCGTCCAGACATCGCGGAAGTCGGACGAAATGCGCCAGTTCTTTGAGTCGAACGGCGTAGCGCGCACAGCGGTAGTCTCGAAGCATGACGGCCTCCGTCTGAATGCGGGGTGGTCTTCACTTCATCCTACGCCATGCGCGCGAATTTGCCAAAAATGCGAGAGCGTTCAACCGAAATCGGGGTGTGTTGAACGCTTTTGATTAATTTTCGTATGACTTCTTGGGAAGAACCGCAGAGAGCGCGGCGCCGAGAATCGCCCCGATCAGCGCGGGGAGCATCCATTCGAGACCGTTTTCGGCAAAGGGGAGCGTATCGGCAAAGTCCGAAAGGACGGGCACACGAATGCCGAAGGCTTCAATGCCGGCCAGCACGGAGAAAATCCCCGTCATGACGATCGTCGCGGGATAGAACGCTCGGAGCGTGAGGAGGCGCCTCGAAGCGAGCGAAAGGAGCCCCAAGACAATCAGCACGATTGCGACCGGATAGATCGCAACGAGGAGCGGCACCGAGAACTTCAAAATGAGCGTGAGGCCGGCGTTTGCAATCACCATGCTCGCAAAAGCAAAGACCTTGGCCCAGCCGCGATAGTCGAGCACGGGGAAGGTTTCGCTGAAGTAGTTCGAGCAGCAGGAGATGAGGCCGACACAGGTGTTAAGACAAGCGATGAAGAAAATAAGGCCCATAAGCACGGTGCCCACCGGCCCGAAAAGGTCGGCGGCGACGAGCGTGAGGGTCTGCGCGCCGTTTTCCATGCCCGAATAGGCGCCCCCAGCCTGCGCGCCGATATAAGCGAGCGCGCCGTAGACCGCAAAGAAAACGCAGGCGGCAATCGCACCCGCGAGGACCGTTTCCTTCACAACCGCGCCTTCGCTCTTGATGCCAAAAGCGCGAATGTTCATCGCGATCACGAGCCCGAAGTTGAGGGCCGCGATCGTATCCATCGTCTGGTAGCCCTCGATAAAGCCCGTCGCAAAGGCGCCGTGCGCGTAGGCGCCGCCGGGCGCCGCCGCCTCACCCAACGGATGAAAGAGGATCCCCAAGAAGAGCACGAAGATGAGAACGATCAGCGCGGGACAAAGGTACTTTCCCAAGCGCTGCGTGAGCTTCTCGGGATTGAGCGCCACGAAGTACGCCACAAGGAAGAAGAGCACCGAGTAGACGAACTGCGCAATCACGAGCGCGCCGAACCCGCCGAAGGACGCTTCGAGCAGCCCCGCGCTCTCGAGCGCGGGGCGCATCACCATTTCAAAGGACGTACTTGCCGTACGCGGAATCGCGAGACACGGCCCGATCGAAAGGTAGATGAGGAGCGTAAAGAGAAACGCAAAGCGCGCGTTCACGCGCGACGCAAGCGACGTGAGGCCTCCCGACTCCGCGACGGCCATGACGCCGAGAATCGGAAAGCCCACGGCCGTCACGAGAAAGCCCGCAAGTGCGGCAGGCATGTCGGTGCCCGCCTGCGCGCCGAGAAACGGCGGGAAAATCAGATTCCCTGCACCGAAAAACATGGAAAACAGCGTGAGGCCGACAAGCAGCCGCTGCGAAAAACTGAGAGCGGATAGCGCGTTCATTGGGTTGTTGTTATTCGTACGCCGGTAGGCATGCAAAAAGCTTCAAAGCGCTCGGTCGGACGGAGAAACAGTTCAAAAATATCGATCGAGCGCCTTGAATTAAGTTCGTAGAAACGAGTAAGACTATCAGAGTATTCGCGAATTCGGTTTTCGGACTACCCGGTACGTGCTTCCAACGATCACGGTCCCCGACGTCGCCGAATCCGCAGCCCGCTTGCGGACGCGATCGCCGCGCCCCGGGCGGGCGGTGTGGCAGAATGAGGCCGACCTTTTTTGATGGAACCGAGATAGAGATGGCCAGCGAGCTCAAGCGCCTTTTCAGCGTCGATTTTTCCAAGTCCCGTCCGGGCGAACGCCTGCGCGTGCCGCTTCCTGCGTCGCGCGCCGACGCAGCGGCCCTTGCCCAGGCAGCCGTCGCCGCCCGCGCGCGCGGCGAGCGCTTTGTCGTCGTCTGTGCCGACCCGGCGGACGTTCACCGGCTTGCGCAGGAAATGCCCTGGTTCGAGCCGAGTCTCGACGTGCGGCCGATGCCCGACTGGGAAACGCTCCCCTACGACGTGCTCTCGCCCCAAGAGGAGCTCGTGAGCGAGCGTCTCGAAACGCTCTACCGCCTCACAACGCCCTCGGGCGGCGCGGACGTACTTCTTGCCTCCGCCGTCACCGCCTCGCAGCGCCTCGCGCCCGTTGCCTACATCGGCGCAAACACGTTCTTCTTCAAAAAGGGCGAGCGCATTTCGATCGAGAAGCTCCGTGAAAACCTCGTGCAGGCGGGCTACGCCGCCGTGAAGCAGGTGCTCGCCGCCGGCGAATTCGCCGTGCGCGGCAGCATCGTCGACGTTTTTCCGATGGGCTCGGAAAAGCCCTTCCGACTCGACCTCTTTGACGACGAAATCGACGAGATCCGCTGGTTTGACGTCGAAACGCAGCGCTCGATGGAGTCGGTTGAAGAAATTCGCCTGCTCCCGGGGCACGAATTCCCCGTCGACCCCGAATCGATGCTCGCTTTTCGGCAGCGCTGGCGCACGCGCTTTCCCTCGGACCCGAAAAAGAGCCTCGTCTACAAAGATGCCGAACAAGGCATTCTGAGCCCCGGAATCGAGTACTACCTGCCGCTTTTCTTTGACGAAACGGCGACGCTCGCCGACTACCTCCCCGAATCGGCCAAGGTGGTGCTCGTGGGCGACGTCGAGAAAGCGCTTCACGCCTTCATGAAGGACATGGCTTCGCGAGAAAAGGTGCTCGCGACCGACCCTGTACGCCCGCCGCTCAAGCCCGAAGAGCTTTGGCTTACCCCCGAAGACTTCTTCGTAAGCCTCAACAAGTTCGCGCGCTTTTCCGTCCTTCGCACGCCCGACGAAGCCGGTGCCGCGATGCTCACGGACGTCGCGGTCGACCGCAAAAACAAGAACCCGATCGCGAAACTTCTCGAATACGCCGACAAAGCACGCGCACTGAAGACGCGCGTTCTCATCGTTGCTTCGTCGCCCGGGCGCATGGAAACGATGTCCGAGCTCTTCAAGGCGGGGGGCCTGAAGTTCCGCGCTTATGAAAACTGGGCGCAATTCTTGGCCGACGAAGACGCACCGGAAGTCGACGCCCGCATCGGCATGACCGCGGGGCCGCTCTACGCGGGCGCCGTCTTTGAAGAACCCAAAGTCGTCATCCTCACGGAAACGGAACTCTATGCGGCGAGTCCGCGTCGACAGCGCATCCGCCGCGTGCGTCACGCGAGCACGCTCGAAATGATGGTGCGAGACGTCGCCGAACTGAAGGTCGGCGACGCGGTCGTGCACATGGATCACGGCATCGGCCGCTACCGCGGGCTCGTGCACATGGATACGCCGGACGGCGAAGTCGAGTTCCTTGAGATTGAATACAAAAACAACGCCAAGCTCTTCGTACCGATCACGAATCTGCAGTTGATCAGCCGCTACGCGGGCTCGGACCCCGAACACGCGCCCTTGCACGCACTCGGGCGAGGCGACTGGGAAAAAGCCAAGCGCAAGGCGGCCGAAGAAGTGCGCGATACGGCAGCGGAACTTCTCAACCTCTATGCGCTTCGCAAGACGCGCGAGGGGATCCACTTCAAGATTGACGCCGCCGACTACGAGCGCTTCCGAGAGGGCTTCGCCTTTGAGGAAACGCCGGACCAGCGTGCGGCGATCGAGGCCGTCATCGCCGACATGACATCAGGCAAAGCCATGGACCGCCTCGTCTGCGGCGACGTCGGATTCGGCAAAACGGAAGTCGCGCTTCGTGCGGCCTTCATCGCCGTGATGAGCGGCAAGCAGGTCGCGGTCCTTTGCCCCACGACCCTTTTGGCCGAACAGCACGCCGCAACCTTCAAGGACCGTTTCGCCGACTGGCCCGTTACCGTCTCCGAACTTTCGCGCTTCCGCACGACAAAGGAGACCAAGAAAACAATCGAAAACCTCGCCGCGGGCGGCGTCGACATCGTGATCGGCACGCACAAGCTCTTGTCCGACAAGGTCACTTTCAAAAACCTCGGCCTCGTCATCATCGACGAAGAGCACCGCTTCGGGGTTCGCCAAAAGGAGACGCTGCGAAAAATCCGCGCCGAAGTCGACGTACTCACGCTCACGGCGACTCCCATTCCGAGAACGCTCTCCATGAGCCTCGAAGGCATCCGCGACTTTTCCGTCATCGCGACGGCGCCCGAGCGACGCCTTTCCGTCAAAACTTTCGTGCAGGCGGCGCAGGACGGCACGATCCGCGAAGCGGTTCTCCGAGAACTCAAGCGCGGCGGCCAAGTCTACTACCTGCACAACGAAGTCGAAACGATTGAAAACTGCCGCGCGCATCTTGAGAAGCTTCTGCCCGAAGCTAGAATCGCGGTCGCCCACGGTCAGATGCACGAGCGCGAACTTGAGCATGTGATGCGCGAGTTCTACCAGCAGCGCTACAACGTGCTCCTTTGCACGACGATTATCGAAACGGGCATCGACATTCCGAGCGCGAACACGATCATCATCGAGCGCGCCGACAAGTTCGGGCTCGCGCAGCTCCACCAGCTGCGCGGCCGCGTGGGCCGCTCGCACCATCAGGCCTATGCGTATCTCCTGACGCCCCCTGACGGCGCCTTCACGAAGGACGCGCAAAAGCGCCTTGATGCCATTCAATCGCTCGAAGAGCTCGGCTCGGGCTTTTATCTCGCCATGCACGACCTTGAAATCCGCGGCGCGGGCGAAGTGCTCGGCGAGCACCAGAGCGGCGAGATCGCCGAAGTGGGCTACGAAATTTATAACCGAATGCTCATGCAGGCTGTAAAAGCCCTGCGCCGAGGGGAATCCCCCGATCTCGAGAGTCCGCTCGGCACGACTGCCGATATCAACGTCCATGCGCCGGCACTTCTGCCCTCGGCCTACGTCTCCGATGTCTCTCAGCGCCTGGCGTTTTATAAGGAATTCGCTTCAGCGGAGGACCGCTATCAGATTGAAAAGACGACTGAAGCCCTCGTCGACTGCTACGGCAAACTGCCCGACCCCGCGAAGCGTCTCATTGAAGTGCATAAGCTTCGTCTGCGCGCCGAAATGCTCGGCATCCGCCGCATTGACGCCGGGCCTCAGCAGCTGGTGATCACGTTCGAAAAGAAGCCTGCGATCGACCCGATGTCGCTCATACGCTTTCTGCAGACGAGCAAAAACGCGACGATGGCCGGTCCCGAAAAACTTCGAGTAGCCGGTTCGTCCGCGAGCCCCGAAGCGCGCATCGAACTCGTCAAACGCGTTCTGTCAAACTTCACGCCGCTCAAGCGCGAAAGCGCCGCTCAGGCCTGACATTTTTTACTGTCGGGCCGTACGAAATCGGCCGCGCCGCCGGGCGCAACGGCGCGGCCTTTTTTCGCGAAATAGACCGATTCGAGATTGCCTATTTCGCCAAGCGGCTTGCCGCATGCAGCTGCGCACCGCTCTCGAACGGCAGCTCACTTTCGGGCACGCCCATTTCAAGCGCAAGGAGCCGGCGCTTTGCATCGTAGCCGCCCCCGTAACCGACGAGCGTGCCGTCTCGCCCGATCACGCGGTGGCAGGGAACGATGATTGAAAAAGGATTCTGACCGACCGCCGCGCCTACGGCACGCGCCGCTTTGGGGCGTCCGATCGCCTCGGCAATATCGCCGTAGCGCACGAGTTCACCATAGGGAACGCGCTCGAGCGCCGACCAAACGGCCCTCTGGAATTCGGTACCCACATAGCGAAGCGGCAGATCGAAGGCTTTACGCTCGCCTTTAAAATAGGCCCGAAGCTCTGCGAGCGCCCGCTCGATCACCGGGGACGTTCCGCTTTCGAACGAAAGGGGCAAGAGCCGCTCGAAACGGCTCATGATGGTTCCGTGATGCCAGCCGTCTGCCCAGTCGCACATGAGGAGCTCGTCGCCGACACTCGCCAGAACGAGTTTGCCACAGGGCGACATCCACTCGACAAATCGAGCGACTTGACAGCTTCTACTGCCGGAATGCGCTTGTTTCTGCATGATTCGCTTTTAATCTCAAAAAGTTCGGATCGGCAAATCGACTGTAGCAAACTGCCGGAGAATGCCGGCTGTTTTTTCCTGCGGGAAACGCTTCTTTTTCCTACGCCCGCTTTCGCGTCCCGTCCACGGGCAACAGAAACGCGATGAAGCCCGCAAGCGGCAAAAGCGACGCCGCAGCAAACATCGTGTGCAGCCCGAAAACGTCGGCCGCGTACCCGAAGGCAGCAGTCGCGAGCCCGCCCATGCCGAAGCTCAATCCGAAGAAGAGTCCCGAAACCATCCCGACGCGCTCTGGGGCGGCATCGAGCGCCCAGACTAGAATCGCCGTGAAGGCCGAGCTCATGATGAAGGAAACGGTAAGCGCGAGCGCTATGACACCCGCGAGACCGACCCAGGGGAGCGCCAGCGCAAAAGGCGCGGCCCCGAGAATCGACCAGAGAATGACGATCCGCCGACCGAAGCGGTCCGTGAGCGGACCGCCCGCGACGGTTCCGAGCGCGCTCATCACAAGGAAGCCAAAGAGCGCATACTGCGCGCGGTCTATGTCGAGCCCGAAGGTGTCGATCAGGTAGAACGTGAAGAAGTTCTGAAGCGTCGCGATGTAGACCTGCTTCGAGAACATCAATATGAGAAGCATCGCAAAGAACGCGATGAGTCCGCGCTTCGTGAGTCCGAAACCGGGCGAAGCGGCTCCCTTCTTTTCCTCGGTTTTCTTGGCGAAGATGCGCTCGCGCAATTCGAGCGCGACACCTTCGCGACCGACCCAGACAAAAAGGCACGCGGCAAAGGCCGCCAAGGACGCAAACCACGCTATGCTCGGCTGTCCGTAGGGGACAACGACAAAGGCGGCGGCCAAAGGCCCCACGGCCATGCCGGCGTTGCCGCCAACCTGGAAGATCGCCTGTGCGAGTCCCTTTCTTCCGCCAGAAGCGAACTGCGCAATGCGCGCCGACTCGGGATGAAAGACCGCGGAACCGCACCCGATCAGTGCGACCGAGAGAAGAATCGCCGAGAACGACGCGGCGCGCCCCAAGAGAATGAGCCCCGCAAACGTGAAGCACATCCCGAGCGCAAGCGCATAGCGGGTCGGATGCCTGTCGGTCGCGAGACCCACAACGGGCTGCAGGAGTGAACTCGTGATCTGCACGATGAGCGTGATGAGGCCCACTTCGGCAAAGGTAAGACCGTGTGCGTCGCGCAGAATCGGCAGCGCCGCAGGAATGATGGAACCGATCCCGTCATTGAGGAAATGCCCGAAGCAGACCGCTGCGAGAAGCCCGACAGCCATGCCGCCAGTTGCCGATGTCGCACCATTCTGACCGACTTTCATCCTCGTTCCGCTCTTCTGTTTCGCCTCGGCCGCCGCAAACCAACCGGCACGCCGTACGCATGAAGTGTAAACCGCCCGCCGTTTTCACTCTAACGCCGACGTTTGTCTTTCGAAAACCGTTGCGCACGCATATTCGGAGTATCCCGAAAAGAAATAAGAAAGTGTGTACTTGCATTCGCTATCTATAGCTGTTACTCGTCGTTTTCCGCCATAAGCAAAGACCATTTTCGGCAATCGGAAAACCGGAAAACTTTATTTCCGAGGCCGGAGCGTTCAAAGTTGAGAGCGTTTGCTGCACGAACCGATCTTTTCCCGATTCTCTTCGTCGCAGCAGATGTCTCATGCATACAAACGAAAAAGGAAGAAACCATGCAGCACAAGCTCTCTCGCTTCGGCCTCGGCTTCGCGGCCGGCCTCCTCGCCTTGAGCGGCCTCGCTTCGCAGAGTGCCGTCGCGTCAGACGTCCAGATCTACGGTCAGTTGGATTATGGTCTGATCTACAAGGACGGCAAGGGTGCGCCCGCCACCTTTACGATGGATAGCGGCGTCGACGTCTCAACCCTCTGGGGCATCCGCGTCGTCGAAGAGCTCGACGAAGACAAGTACGTGCGCGTGGTCCTTGAATCGGGCTTTGACGACGGCACGGGCCAGATCAACAACGGCCACGCCAACAGCACGAGCGACTTCTTCAGCCGAGAATCGGCGCTCACAATCGGCTCAAAGTCAATCGGCGAAATCACGTTCGGCCGACAGGGCGGCTTCTTGGGCTCAACGGGCACGTACGCCCAATGGGCGGCAATGGGCATGAATCCGATGCAATCGAATGCGGCAGACGCTGCGCTTTTAGGCGCCTTCGACAACTCGCCCTGCATCGACAACGCGATCGTCTTCAAGAGCCGCGATCTCGGCGGCCTGACGCTTCTTGGCATGTATTCGAACGGCGTCTCGTCAGAATCGGGCAGCTTTTCGAAGGACTCTCACATCTATGCGCTCGCTGCGGGCTATAAGCACGCGGACTTTTCGCTTTCTGCGATCTGGCAGATGCAGACTTGGCCCAACAGCAAGACGGCTGCGCAAAGTGAAGATGCCAAGCCCACGCATATTTTCTTCCTCGGTGCAGGTAAAAATTTCGGCGACTTCCGCGTTCTCGTTGCCTACGAGCACGTTGAGAACGGCCGGCGCGTCTTCGGCGGCCCGAATTCTCTGCAGGTAGCAGACTTCTTCGGCAGCGAAAAGGGAGCCGACGGCAAGACCCTCAATCAACGCAGCGATGAGGGCTTCCGCGTCGATTCCTTCTCGATCGGCGGCTTTACGCACTTGGGACCGGGCACCATTCACGCCTCCTTCAAGGTCGCGCATGCCGAATGGCAGGGCGAAGACGTTGCCGATGAATACGACACCGACGGCACCCGCTTGGTCTACGCAACGCGCTACTGCTATCCGCTTTCCAAGCGTACGCAGCTCTACGCCATTGCGAGCTACGGCGACGGCTCGGGGCTCTTTGACAACACCGCAACGACGCAGAACGTAGCCACGCGCGTATTTGCGGGCTTTGGCATTCACACCAAGTTCTGACGGTTCGCCGCTCAACGAGGTCCCCCGAAGAAGTTGAGACAGACTTCAGGCACCCGACGAATCCGAAGCTTCCATAAGAAAAGGACGGCATCCGGCTCGATGTCGTCCTTTTGCTTCGAATTGAGTCGGAGCGCGCCAGCAAAGGAGCCGAGCGGCTGCTTACTTACGGAATTTCATGCCGGCCAACGCTGCAAAGGGATTGGGCTTTTTTTCTTCGACCGCTTCGGGTTCTTCGTCTTCCCACATGTCCTCTTCGCAGCCGTCTTCGTGAACAGCCATGGCGGGCAGCGACAAAATCGCCTCTTCCTGCACCCAGGCGTCAACGTTGAACTTGCGCGAACCGACAACGACGTCTTCGTCCTCTTCGTCTTCGCTCACGGGCATGGCGTTGGCTTCGGCCTCGGTCTTCGTGAAAAGGAAGACGGCTTCGGATTCAATGTCGACCGCGACGGGCTTATTGCAGCGCGCGCAGGGCACTTCGACTTCGCCCCAGATCGAAAGCATGGCTGCGGGACGCCCGCGCCGCTCGCCGCGGCCCTCGATCGCGTACCTGACGCTGCCGGCGTCGGTCGCGAGAAAAGCGCGCAATTCGGGCATGTCGCCGACGGGGACTTCGCCTTCGACGGATTTTTCCTTGAGTGCGAGATCGAAGATATCGATGATGAGCGCCATCGAAAGAGTCTCCATGGATTGTTGAGCTTGCGGTTCGCTATCGCGCCGCGCGCTCGTAGATTCAAACTGCGCGCGCAGTTTAGCGCGAAAGACGCGTGCGCTCACTTGTGCGAGCGCCGCGCATCGGGCGGTCGTCCGACCAAAATCACGCGCTCGGCGCATCCCGCTAGAATGGACGAATTATGCAGAAGAAACTCATCCTCGCCTCAAGCTCGCGCTACCGCCGCGAGCTCCTCGACCGCCTTGGCCTCGAATACGACGCCGAGAGCCCAGATATTGACGAATCCTCGCGCCCCGGCGAAACGCCCAAGGACACGGCGCTGCGCCTCTCGGAAATGAAGGCGCGCGCCATTTGGGAAAAGCACCCGGGCAGCGTCGTGATCGGATCCGACCAGGTAGCCGATTTGAACGGCACGAAGCTCGGCAAGCCCCACACTCGAGATCGCGCGATCGAGCAGCTCACGGCCATGCAGGGCAATGTCGTCGTTTTCTACACGGCGCTTTGCGTGATCAACGCCGAAGGACGCGCTGAGAAGCTCCTGTCGCCGACAACGATTCGCATGCGCAGCCTGAAGCGCGAAACGATCGAAGCCTACGTCGACCGTGAAGAACCCTTCGACTGCGCGGGTGCGGCAAAGATTGAAAAGCTCGGCATTGCGCTGATGGCCTCCGTCGAGTCCGACGACCCCACCTCGCTCATCGGGCTGCCGCTCATGAAGCTCACGACGCTGCTTGCAAATGCCGGCGTCGAGGTGCTCCCCGGTCTTGCCGAGAAATAATCGGCCGGCCCCTCGTCATTCCTTTCTACGCATCTCGTACCGTCCGTTTTTGAGCACCTTTCATGCCGGGCATTCTTTATCTGCTCCCCAACCTCGTGAGCGAAAGCGAGGTCGCCGACGCGCTCCCCGACGGGACGCTTGCCGCCATGCGCCGCATCGACCGCTTCCTCGTCGAAGCGGCGAAGACTGCTCGCGCAGCCATCAAGGCCATGGGGCACCCGAAGCCCGTGAGCGAACTTGTGATCGAAGAAATCGGACACGATCCAGACCCCGGCAAGATCGACGGTTGGCTCGCGCCTGTCCTTGTGGGCGAAGACGCAGCGATCCTCTCCGAATCGGGCTGCCCCGGCGTTGCGGATCCGGGGGCGCAGATTGTCGCCCGCGCGCATGCGCTCGGCATCCGCGTGCGCCCGCTCGTCGGTCCGTCGTCAATTCTGCTTGCGCTCATGGCATCTGGCCTGGACGGTCAGCGATTCCGCTTTCTCGGCTACCTCCCGATCGCCGAGGATGAAAGGCGCGCGGCAATCGTAAATCTTGAACGCCAGAGCCGTGCGAGCGAAACACAGCTCTTTATCGAAACACCCTACCGCAACACCCACATGCTCGAGACGCTTGTCGAAACGCTCTCGGCCGAAACGCGCGTGACGGTGGCAACAGACATCACGGGAGCGGGTGAATCGATCAGAACACTCCGTGTACGCGAATGGAAAAAGCTCGACGAAGCAGCCAGAACATTGCCGAAGCTGCCGACTGTCTTTGCGGTTCTCGCCGAGGCGAGCCACGGGCGCGCGCCGCGCTATGCCTCTGAACATGCAAAGCGAAAAGGCGCACAGCCCGAGAAATTTGCAGCAAGTCGTCCCAAGCCCCGCCGTGACGGCAAAGCGTCCCGAGCGGACCGTACCAAACGCGGACACTAGAGGGGGGATGCCTCATGAAGGAAGCCATTCTCAACGCTGCGACGACGCCGCAAGGACTCATCATCCTTGTCGTCTTCGCCTTCATCGCCCTCACGCTCGTCATCACCGCGATTTTTTTTGCAGGAGCGGCCATCGTTCGCAGAAGGCGTCTGCCGAACGTACAGAACGCAAAGAACGCGCCTGCCCTGCCGACTGCTTCCGCCCCTTCCACCGATCCGAACGCGCAAAGGTCGACGACGCCGGTCACCGCTTATTCGACGAATGCGGCAAGCGAAAGTGTGCCGAATAACGAAGTGAGCCCGAACAACGAAGCCGCCTCGAACGATCCGCTTGCGTCCTTTGTGCCGCCGCAGAAATCGCGCTCGAAGGCGCCGATCGGTCTCGCACGCCTTCGCGACGAAGCCGACGACTTTGTTGCGCCTAAGCGCCGTGAACCGGGACTGGCTGAAACGCAGGCAGTAGTGCTCAGCGAACCGAGCTTCGGACACCCTGCGCAGCCCGCCTCAGCCTTTTCACCCCTTCGCAACGAACCAACGATCGCGGCAGTCCCCAGCGCTTCAAACGCCGTGAACGAACACGCCGTTGAGCCGGCCCCGGGCGCCTCACCCGCCATGCCGACGGCGCCCGTCTTCACGTACGAATCGAGCGGAAAGACCGTACCGATCCGCGAGCACTCGGCGCCGCCTCCGCCGGTTTCTCCGCTCGCCAATGCTGCTGTGCTTCTCACCCTCCCCTTCGAGCGCCGTCCCGGCCTCACAACTGCACATGCCGAGCTCTGCGGGATGGGGATCGAAGCCGTTTTCTTCGATCCGGAATTGGTCGAACGCATTGAAGATGATCCCATCCGGCTCGTGCCGTTTCTGCCTGCCGATATGGGGCGACTGCTCTTTCGCGAATCCGACCGCGAAACCTTTCGCGCCGGCCCCCTTCGAGCGCAGCCCGATGCCGTAATCGAACTCACAACCGGCCTCATTGCCCTTGAATACAAATCGAAGGGCGGCCGTCCAGAAGATCCGATCCGCTGGGCGGAAACAATGCGCGAAAAAGATTTGCTGCAGACGGTAGTCAACGCACTTGTGCTTTCGGCCGAGTCGGGGCGCCCCGTTGCACCCGTGCTTCGCACGCATAACGCCGTCTTTTTCCTGCGGCCGGGCGAAGCCGTCTTGAAACTCTTGCGCGAGAACGTCGACAGCGCCCTTCTCTTTCTCGCCAACTCCATGGACGGGCTCGACCGCCCCGGCATTTCCGCGCTTGACTATGCCGGTCTCATGACGGTCGGGATATCGAAGCGCTTCCCGAAGCCGCGTTCCGCCATGAATGACTTCGGCGAGACTGCGCACAAGAAGCTCCTGCGCTAATCAGGCCGCTGGGCAGCGTTTTGCAAACTCGCCCAAACAATCTGCGGCCAAGTCCATTTCGTAAACGAAAAAATGCTTTTTCGTTGTTTTTCGGTTTTGATAACACTCCTCCTACTGTCGAACTAGTCCTTTCGCCGATAGCCTTTTGGGGGCGACCCTGCGTTCACCACGCTTACAACCCCAAAGAGGCTATCCCATGTCAGGCTTTCACAATCTCTCACGGTCATTCTGCACAGCCCTTCTTTCGTCGGGCGCACTTGCCCTCTGCTCGGCAAGTGCGCCGGCATCAGCCGAACCGACTGCTTTTCACAATCTTTCATCCGATTCTTCTATACGAGTCGGCGGCGTGATCGACATGACGTTCATGGGCCAAAAGGCCGACGGCATGAAACACACCTTCGAAATGTCGTCCAATCAGGACGAAACTTCGCGCATCTTCATGCGGGGTCGTGAAAACCTCTCAAATGGCAACTACCTGCGTTTTCTGCTGCAGAGCTCTTTTGCCCCGGATACCGGCAATTTCTATAACCAAGGCGTCTTTTTCGGGCAGTCGATGGTCGCTCTCGGCGGCAACTGGGGGGAGTTTGCTCTTGGGCGAATAGGCGCCATGAAAAGCCCAAACGGAGACTATTCCCAGTTCTTTGAATTCGGCGGCATTTCGCCCATTCACGGCAACTTTCCGTACGGCGGCGTGGGCTACACGTTTCTCACGGACGGCTACCTAAATAATGCGCTCGTTTACAAGTCTCCTGAAGTCGGCCCGTTCCGATTCGGTCTGCAGTACTCGAACGGCACGATGGATGAAACAGGCGAATTCGGCAACGACAACAAACTTCTCACTTTTGCAACGCGCTACAAATTCGGCAACCTGCGTGGCGGCCTCATGCTCACCTGGCAAACTCACGGTCAGCAAGAAGGCAATCAGAATGCAAAGATCAACGACACGTACGACCTTTTCTTCGCCGTCAACTATCGCTTTCCGAAATATGCGCTCAAGCTCGCTTATCAGTACGTCTATGACGGCTTCGGACCGGGTCCCTTCCTCAACTGGTCCCACTTTGGCCTGAAGCCTACGAACGGCCGCGGCTTCGACACGCAGGCGCTGATGCTGGGCATCGAATTTTTTCCGACGGGCGCCGATTCGATCGGCTTCGCTCTGCAGGGAAACCGCACGGAATACAAAGGCAATTCGCCTGCGGCCGACAACGGCGACACAACCGGCTGGCGCATCAATCCGGCTCTCATCTGGCGTCACAAACTGAGTAAGCACCTAGCCGTTTACTCGGCCGTCACTTGGTCGCACGGAACGGGCGTCTACGACCGCATCGACAACAGCAATCCGAACCGCTCGACCCGATTCGACCGCGTGAATGTCACGACTTACGGCGCTGGGATGACCTATTTCTTCTAGCTGATTCCCTGCATTGGCGGCTTTTGCCGCACGAATGATTTGTTTTCTCAATCCATCGTTGTGATCTTCTTTTGTTCGCAGCGAGAGACTCGTTTACTCCATAGGAGTCCATCATGCAGAAACGCACTTTTCTTTTGGCTTCAATGGCCGCTTTCCTCTGCTACGCACAAAGCGCTGCCGCCATGGGTACGGCGAGCGGTCCTGCCGTCGTCGGTTACCCGAGTCAATACGGCCCACTCGGTGAAGTAGCTGTCAATCCCTACGGCATTGCTCCGCTCACAGCTGTGATCAAAAACGGCGGCTACGACCTCGTGAGTGCTACGGTGCACGTTGTTCCCAAAACGGGCGGACAGGATATCCGCTACGATGTCTCTCGCGCTCAGCTCCTTACACATGCAGGCATTCCCGTCTTCGGCCTTTATGCCGATCACACAACGCAGGTTGAAATAACCTTCAAGTACAACTTTGAGGGCAAGCTCAACGAAGGACGCTTTACCTACAGCATCTACTGCGGCGGCATTCGTGGCTTCGAGTCGGGCGCCCCGGGCGAAAAGGGACTTCTCTTTGGCACCGAAGTCAAAAAGATGTCACCCGAATTCGCGGACCGTCTCTACTTTGTCAACAACATTGGTGCACCAGTAGCTGCCAACAGCCGCGTTGTGTGGAACAATCCGATGGGCGGTGCGCTCACCTGGAACTTTCAGCCCAAAGTGGCTGTGATCGATACAACAGGCGAAGTACGCTGGTACCTCGACGCACACGATATTTGGGATCCGAATTCCGTCTATGAGGCGGGCACGATGATGGGCTTCCGCCAGAACGACGACGGCGCCATGACGTGGGGATTCGGGCAGCGCTACGTGAAGTACGATCTGCTCGGCAGAAAAATTTTCAATCGCCGTCTCCCGACGGGGTACAACGATTTCAGCCATTCGCTCGACCCGATGCCCAACGGCCACTACTTGCTGCGCGTTGCCTCGTCAGACGTTCGCCGCATAGATCAGAAGCGCGTTCGCACCGTACGCGACGTGATTATTGAAGTAGACGAAGACGGCACCGTTGTCGATGAATGGCGCCTTTTCGATATCCTCGACCCGTACCGCTCCAATGTCATCAAAGCCCTCGACCAAGGAGCCGTCTGCCTCAACATTGACGCTTCGAAGGCCGGTCAAACGCTTTCGGCCGAAGATCTAGCCGAGCAGGATAAAATCGACAACTTCGGTGACGTTGCGGGAACGGGCCCGGGACGCAACTGGGCTCACGTCAACTCGGTTGATTACGACCCGAGCGACGACTCAATCATCATTTCGTCGCGCCACCAGTCGGCCATCATTAAGATCGGACGCGACCACAAAGTGAAATGGATTCTCGGCGCTCACGCCGGCTGGCGAGATCCCTGGAAACAATCGCTGCTGACGCCCGTCGACCACAATGGCAAACCGCTCAAGTGCGATGAAAACGGCGTCTGCGAAGGTGACTTTGACTTCACGTACACGCAGCACACGGGCTGGCGAATCGACTCTAAATCTGCCGGCGACATCATTTATGTTTCGGCTTTCGACAATGGCGACGCGCGCAACAACGAGCAACCGGCGCTACCCGGTGAAAAATACTCCCGCGCCGTGATTTACAAAATCGACCAAAAGAAAATGACCGTTGAGCAGGTCTGGGCATACGGCAAGGAACGCGGTCACGAATGGTACAGTCCCGTGACGTCACTGACCGAATACCAAGCCGACAAAAACTCCGTTTTCGTTTATTCGGCAACGGCCGGCGCAGACTTCGATCTTTCGACAGGAGCGATGAAGGGACTGCCCAATCCGTTCATTGAAGAATTCCGCTGGGGTGAGCACGAACCGGCAGTGGAAATTCAGCTGAAGCATGCTTCGGGTTATCAAGCGTTCCCCATCAGTCTTGAGAAGGCCTTCGGCAAGCAATAAGATCTTGCTTTCCCTGCCTTAAGAAGACGGAACTGCCGCGGCGCAGCAGCACCGCGGCAGCGCTTGCATTTGTGCAACGCCATGAACCTATCCAATCTCAACCTGCGAGACCTTCGCCTGCTTCTTACGCTCTTTGAGACAGGCAACCTCACGGCAGCCGCTCGCCGCGTCTGTCTGAGCACACCTGTCGCGAGCCGCATGCTCGCCGACATGCGTCACTATTTCGGCGATCCGCTCTTTGTCCGCCGCTCTCAGGGCATGACGCCGACGCCAATTGTGCTTCGCATGATTCCAACCATCCAGCAAATCGTTTCTCTCACCGAAACGCTTGGCAGAGCGGACTACTTCGATCCGCAGGCACATGAAGGCATCGTTCGCATCGCCATGCTCGATCATGTGATGATGAGCTTTCTCACGAAGCGATTTCTCTTCGAGCTGAATCGTCTCGCTCCCAAAACGCAGGTTGAATTCCGCCTTGTTGACCAAGAACTCGACAAGCGGCTTGTCAACGGTGAAATAGACATGGCTGTTTGGCCGAGCGACCAGTTTGGCCCCAACTTTCACAGCCATTCGCTGCATCGCAGCCGCTGCTACCTGACAGTACGCAGGAACCATGCTTTGCACCGCCTGCAGTCCTCACTGCCCGAGGGCGCCTATGTGCCGATCGAAGAGATCGTTCGTTTTCCAAAGATCGCCTGCGCATACAGCCAGGCCTCTTGGACGGGGCTCTTTGATTTTGAAGAACGGCAGCAAACACTCTGCTGGGTTCCGATGTACTCTGCGGCCGCTTACTGGGCGGCAACGTGCGACGCAACGTTGTCGCTTCCGAACGGCGGCCTGCATGCCACTTTCAAGAAGCTCGACCTTGTACAAATTTTCGTGAGACCTGAACACGCATTCTACGAAACGAACAATGTCAAGCTCGTCTGGCACGATCGAGTACATCACGATCCCATGCAGAAATGGGTGCGGGGAATTTTTTCTCAGATTTTCAACAAAGAAGCACAAGCGCTTGCGATCTAGAGCGGCAGTCAAAAATTTGGGATTCGCTTAAACAGTGCACGCTGTCTTCTTGCTGCACCACTCAGAACTTCGGTTCCACACGGCCGTCTCTGTCCCGGACCAAGTCGACCGCACTCCCGGCGCGGCTCGCCGTCATACGTCTTCTCAGAGCGCTTTTTGGGGAAAGCCACAACAAAAAACGCAAAACGCCGGCGAGCACCCCTTTTAGAAGCACGGCGGCAGAGAGGAGCGCCCCAAGAACCGAACCGAATAACCCAACGGCTGCAAGTGCCGTTCGGGTAGCGCGAACGACAGCCTTTCCCGAAAGGAATGCGTAGCGGCGCATATCGCGCAAAAGCGTCTTAGCCGTTCCTTTTTCCATTCGCGAAAGCTTCCCGACCGCGTCCTCGCCGTACTTCATGACGGCTTTGACTTCCGTCGCACCGTGCTTTTCGACTGCCTTAACCACGTCTCGACCGCCAAAGCGAAGCGCCGCGGCCGCCTCGTCGCCGAAGCCTTCCGCTGCTTTGACAACACGCGGGAGGTCAGCCAGCTTCTCGCTGCGCCCGACCGCTTCAAGGGCCGCCGAGCTTCCGTGCGATTTGGCAAACGACGCCAAGTCGGCTAAAGGAGCGGCGACTTCGGCAAGCTTAGCTTCTCCTTTGGCAGCGCGACCGGCAAGTTCGAGCACCTCGCGCTCGAGAGCGGGCGGCACTTTGCCCGCTCGCTTTGCGACTTTGAGTGCTGAAAATGCCGTCTTGGCCGACGCAGCAGCGGGCGCCTGCGGCCCGAAGGAAGCGATGGTAAGCGCAATCCCCGCAGCCGACAACACTGTGACGAAATAGTCGACGTCCTCGCCCTCAAGCCACTTGATGCCTGACGTAGCCAGATCTCGAATGTCCCCTACGACGAAGAAGTTTGAAACCACCTCCGCACCCTGACCGTAGGGTTCGGCGCTTTCGCCGAAGAAAAAGCCTTTGGCGATTTCGTCGGCCTGATAAGCGATCGATTCACGCTTTTCCTTAACGTCGGCGAGCATTGTACGAAGCGCCGCCTTCTCTGCCGACGCTCTCTCGCTGGCATCCTTTTCGCCTGACCAAAGCTTGGCGCTTTCGCCCGGCAGCGACAAATAGAGCTCAATCCATTCCTGCGCTTCAAGAAGCTTCCCCTCATCCAGCAGGCTGCGCGCCCGCACCACCGGATCAACCGGCGCAGCATCGGCCACATAGTCGTATCGGCCGAATGCACCGTAATCAATGAGAAAGAGCGTCCCGCCCACAACAAGCGCCGAGAGCCCAACGAGCGCCCAGCGCTTGAGCACGGCGGACGGACTGTCAAATGAAGAAGCGCAGCGTAGAGGAGTCATCTATAAACTCGAGAGAAGGCGAACGCGCTCGACGCTCGCACGAAGCACACGATTCGTCGACTGCTTCTCCGATTCTCGAACAATCGTGACGCCGCGGGCTCGACAGAGTGGCTAAAAATCGTTTCGCCGCTTTTCTGAGTCTAAAGAGACTTCGCCGCACACTGTCCGGCAATGCGTCCGAAAACGAGCGCATCCAAAAGGCCCGCCGAGCCCACGAACGCAATCCCGTGCAGGCCGCCCGTAACTTCGCCCGCCGCATAGAGCCCCGGAATCGGCCGATCGTCCACGACGGAGAGCACCCGCGCACAGTCGTCCGCCGCGATGCCGCCGCTGCACATGAGGACCTTGGCAAGCATCGGACTCGCGAACCAGGGCCCCTCTTCCATGGGTTCGGCAATGGGCGAGATGCGCCGGCCCATCTCGTCGCGCTCGCGCCCGCTTCGCAAGGCGTCGTTGTAGCGCGCAACGGTTGCTTGAAGTGCCGCAAGCGGAATGCGGCGGCCTTCGGCAAGCGCTTCGAGCGTCGGATAGCGGCTCACGAACCCGCGCGCAACGAGCGCCTCAACGTCGCTCGTGCCGAAAATCACCGACTGCGGATGCCGTACGGCACGCGCATCCGAAATGGCTACGGGCTCCAGTCCGGCGTTGAGCAAATCGAAGATCGCGTTTGTCTTGTCGACGTTGCCGCCCGTTTCATTGACGAAGCGTTGTCCCGTCTGGCGCACCGCCCAGATGCCCTGCGTGGCCGCACAGTAGCGGCTGAATTTCCAGGTTGTGCCCCAGCCCTTTTCATCGGGACTCGCGTCCGGAATGCAGTGGATGTATTCGAGATGCAGCAGCCACGCGCCGATGCGGGCTGCTTCGCGCAGCATTTCGCCCGTGGAGCCCGGCTGCGTCGCGGTACCGACACGCGCGGACAAGCGCCAGTTCTGCATTTGCCGCAGTTCTATGTCGCTCGAAAAGCCCCCGGAAGCGAGCACGACACCGCGCCTGGCGTGAAAAACGATTCTCGTGCCGCTCGAGGCGTCTTCGGCGAGTACGGCCGCAACGCGCCGCTCACCGAGTCGCTCAGCCTCAAGGAGGTGGAGCGCCTTCGTACGCAGCCGGATCACGACGCCGAGCGCCCGTGCGCGTTCGTACAGCGGATAAACGAGGCCGCCGCCCTTGGCTTCGCGGATAACGGCCGTTCGTCGCACGCTCTGGCCGAGCTCATACTCGAGGCGGTCCTCCCACCAGCGAACGCCCAATTCGTCGCGCGTCCACTCGAACGTTTCAAGCGCCTTTTGAGCGAGCACCCGCACCTTGCCCGGATGGTTGACGTAGCCCGCAGCCAAAAGGTCCGCCGCAAAGAGTTCAGGCGAATCGTGAATGCCGAGCGCAGCCTGCATGGGCGTACCCGGCACGCCCACCAGTCCTTCGGAAATCACCGAATTGCCGCCGATGCTGCCCATCTTTTCGAGAATGACGACGCGCGCCCCCGCGCGGCGCGCTTCAAGCGCGGCGGCGAGCCCCGCCGCTCCCGAACCGATCACGACGACGTCCCAGTCCTCGCGCTGCTCGGCGTCAACGCGAACAGGATGTCCCGTGCCTTCGCTCTGCAGAAAGTCGGCATCTTCCGCATCCGCTGAAGCGTATGCCCTCGAAAGACCGCCCGCAGCGAGCCCGAGTCCCGCCCAAGCGCCCGAACGCAGTATGCGTCGTCTGGCGAGTTCTGCTGCATCGGCAGAAACCTTCTTTTGCATCATTTCGCCTCCTCGTCGCCGAGAATCGCGCGTATGCGCCGCACCGCCTGCGAAATGCCCGAGGCCCCTTTAACGCCGAGCTTTCGGCAGACTTCCCCGCGATGCACCTGAACGGTTTTGACCGAAATGCCGCCCAAACGCTCGCCCACTTCGCGATTCAAAAGCCCCTCGGCAATGAGTTCGGCCACCTCGCGTTCTCGGTCCGTGAGCGCATGCCAGCGCGCAACCTCAACGCCTGGATCCGCTGCGGGACCCGTGCTGCGCGCTACCGCCCGGTGAATTGCATCGACCAGGCGGCTCCGGTCGGCCGTCTTCTGCACAAAAGCGGCCGCGCCCTTTTGCATCGTGTCGACCGCCATGTCGATGTCGCCGTGCGCGGAAAGAAAGACGATCGGCAGCGTCATGCCGCGCCGAATCATTTCGTCCTGCAGTTCGAGCCCCGTCATATCGGGCATGCGAACGTCAAGGACGAGGCAGCCCGGACGCGAAGGACTGTCGCCCGTGAGAAATGCGCGGGCGCTTTCGTAAGCCTCGCACTCGTAGCCCTCCTGACGCAGCATGAAGGCGAGTGAACTGCGCACCTGCTCGTCATCGTCCACGATGCGAACGAGCGGCTGCGCGGTTTTATCGGTTTCGAAATGGCGCTCGGTCATGTCGGTGAATCCTTGGCTTGCGTGGCCTCAATGGTTGAATAGGTGTTTGCCGATCGTGCGGCGGTCTCAGCATCGGAAGCGCCCGCTGAGGGCGCCGCAACGGGGAGCCGAACGACCGCAATCGTCCCCCCGTTCGCTGCGCGCTCGAAGGTGAGCCGACCGACATAGCTCTCGGTAAGACTCTTCACGATCAAAAGACCGAGCCCGAGTCCCTTGCTCGAAGACTTGAGCACGGTGCGCCCGAGCGAATCGAAGGCGGCCTGCGTCAGCGCGGGCCCGTTGTCCGCAACGGAAAGCCGCATCATGGCGGGCGCTTCACTGCCGCCCGCCATCTCGACGTTCCCGCTCTTGGCCTTCGCTTCGGGCTCCCTCTCGACACTCACTTCAACGGTCGGACGGTTGCGTGTCGAAGCGGCATTGACGGCATTTGAAAGGAGATTGATAACGATGAGCTCAAGGTCGATCGGATTGACGAAAACGTCGCCCGCTTCGAGCCTGCCAAAACGAATCTCAACGAGACGACCCTTGCCGGACGCAATGAAGCGCTCGACACAGCGCTTTACCGCCCGCTCGAGCGACAGCCGTTCGCGATCCGCGTGGCCCTTGCCGTAGGCGCGCACGCGATCGATGACGCCCGCAGCGCGTTCGGCTTCGCGGTTGATGCTCTCCACCGCCTCGGCCGCGTCGCCCAAATCCGGCGCTTCGTCTTCGAGAATACGAAGCGTCCCGCGAGAGAGGTTCTGGATGACGGCAAGGGGCTGCTTCATTTCGTGCGCGACAATGCTCGAAAGCTGACCAACGGCACCCGCGCGCTCAAGCGCGTCAAGGCGTTCGGTGAGTTCGCGCGCTTCGCGCTGCGCCTGCGCCTGCTCGGCGTGTACGCGCTCGAGCTCCCGCGTGCGGCGACGCACCAGCTTTTCGAGTACGACACCGTGAATAAGGAGTGTGAGAAGCGTGAAGAACCCGATCACAATCGCGGGCCAGTACTCGCGCCAGATGCGCTCAAGCGTCCAGTCGCGCAGGTACGCAAAGGACCCGAGCTTCAACGTGCGGTACATCTCGATCACGGCAGAGTGGTCCGTCGAAACGCTCCAGTACTGCCCCCAGGCGTTTTGGGGCTTCGTGAGGAGTTCCGCCGTAATTTCGCGGGCAGCGCGCTGCGGCAGCGATTCGCTCGAAACGAGCGTCCACCCCGGATACAGGTCCGTCGAGTGATAGCAGACGAGCCCGTCACCCTTTCGGCGGTCGAGCACGCGAATTTGGTTCTGGTAGCTCACGCTCCCCGCACGCCAGAGGTCCTCAAGGAAACAGGCGCGCAAGATCCCTGCGTCCGCCCGACCATCGAGCACGTCGTCAATAACGCCCTTCATCTCAAGCGGCGGACGGCGAACGAGGCTACCCAAAAACGTGTCGGCGTCGTGCCCGGCCTTGGCCGCTTCGTAGAGCACTTCGTAGAGACCCGGCGTTTCTTCGTCGGCCACAACCGAAACGCGACGGCCTTTGAGGTCCTCAATGCGTTCAAGCGGACTGTCGCTGCGCACGATGACGGCCGCTGCCGCCGCACGGCTCGGGTCCGAAGCGGTGTCCGAAACGATCGCCGCCAGTTCGCGCAGCGTCGGCATGCGCTCGGCGTGAAAGAAGGTCGTTGAAGCTGCCGCCACATCGACTTCGCGCTTTCGGATTGCCGCGCGAAGCGCTTCGGGCGGATAGTAGCGGACGACGAATTCGTAGCGCGGCAGCTGCCAGCGCAGGTACTGCAGCGATTCGTCAACAAACGCCCCGTCGTACCATGGCGGCGAATAAGCAAGCACGCCCACGCGTATGCGAAGCCGCTCGCCTTCGTCAAGGTTGACACCCTCGGGCATCGGCGCATCCGCCCCAAGCGCCTTTTCTCGGTGCGGCGGCGCAGGCGTTTCAAAGACAGGCAGCACGAAGGGCGCGGGGGTCGTCGTGACGGGCGCGACCGCTTTGGGCTGCTCAGGGCCCGTTTCGACGGCTACGATTTCCGCGCGGGCCGTTGTGGCGACAAGACCGGCTAACAAACCCGATAAGAGAATGCACGCAGCGAGGGTCAAGCGGCAGGCGACCGGATAAACCAAGCGCCCCCGTACGCCGCAGCGCTTCGCTTGCTGCATCGATTGCTCGACTCTCCTCTTCATGCGCTCCCCGCTTTTTCACCTTTTTCTTCGACTCGATATTCTTTTCAGACAAATCTTGCCCCTTCCAAAGCCTTTTGCCTAGTCCTGCAGGGAATCGCACAACGTTGGCGTTCCTTTGCGCGAGGCACGAATCTACTTCTTTGAAATCCCTGCCGCAGAAGCGATCTCCCAACTGCATGTCGTCAGGCGAAGTGTGTTTTGGCAGCATTCGGCAGCGCCTTCGTCGAACGTTTTCATTGGTTTCGGGCAAACCTCCTAGGAGGTCGAGCGATCGAAAATGAGTCTGCGCGCAGCGGGCGGCACAAAAATCCTTTCGACGAAAAGTCGATGAAGCCGTCCCTACGGCACAGTCGAAATCGAGCGGCGCTCGAAGCTTCGTTCACGTCGCGCGTTGAATGCTCTTTCGCTTGGGACGCCATGCTCGGGGCTCTCTGAGAACATCCGGCCCTGGGCATCCCGTCCCCACGAGAGCAAAGCGCAGAATGGAGCGGCCCGCTCATCAAAGGAGAGCAAAAATGTCTGATCTCAATCGCCGCACGCTTCTTAAGGGCTCCGTCGCCTTGGGCGCCTTCGGCCTCTTCGGTTCCGCGCACGCAGCGGGCGCCGTGAAGCTGCCGCAAAAGTGGGATGAAACGGTCGACGTCATCGTGATCGGCTCGGGCTTTGCGGGCCTCGCTGCCGCCATTGAAGCCAAGAAGGCGGGCGCCGACACGATCGTTCTTGAAAAGATGCCGACCGCGGGCGGCAACTCCGTCATCAACGGCGGCATTCTGACTGCTACGGGTTGCCCGCAGCAGAAGAAGCACAAGATCGAAGACTCGCCCGAACTCCTCGCCAAGGACATCCTCGTTGCGGGCCTTTACATGAACCAGCCCGAAAAGGTGAAGCTCCTCGCCGAAAACGCGCTCTCCAACTACGAGTGGACCGTGAACGAACTCGGTGTCGAATACAACCTTGACGCGATCGGCCAGGAAGGCGGCCACAGCGTGCCGCGCTACGTCTTCACGAAGAACGGTTCGGGCTCGGGCATCGTCTCGAAGGAAATCGAACGCCTTGAAAAGCTCGGCGTCAAGGTCCGCACCCGTACGCTCGTCGAACACATCTTCCGCGACGACGAAGGCCGTGTGGTCGGCGTCGAAGTCCGCGAAGGTTATCGCTTCCCGAAGGCCGACTCCGGCAAGACGAAGTTCATCCGCGCGAAGAAGGGCGTGGTCCTCTGCTACGGCGGCTTCTCGCGCGACGTGCCCTACCGCATGATGCAGGACCCGAAGCTCACCGAAAAGCTCGACAGCACGAACCAGCCGGGAGCTACGGCCGAACTCTGGCGCGAAACGAGCCGCATCGGCTGCGCGCAGGTTCAGAACGACTGGATCCAGTGCACGCCGTGGAACAACCCGAAGGAAAAGGGCATGGGCCTCGGCTGGACCTTCGCGCAGTCGGGTGCTGCCGAATACGGCCTCTGGGTTTCTACGACGGGCAAGCGCTTCGTGAACGAACTCGCCAACCGCAAGGTTCGCGCCGACGCGATCATGGTCGAACAGACGAACGGTCACCGCGCCGTTGCGATCTGCACGCTCCCGAACCTCAAGGCCTATGAAGTCGCGCGTCCGGGCATGCTCAAGAAGCTCGTTGCCGACGGCATCGTCAAGGAATACAAGTCGCTCGACGAAATCGCCGCCGACTACAAGATTCCGGCCGACGAACTCAAGAAGACGGTCGAGGGCTTCAACAAGGCAGTGACCTCGAAGAACGATCCGGAATTCGGCCGCTACATCAACAACGAACAGGTGCCGCTCACCGAAGGCCCCTGGTACGCCGCCGAAATGAGCCCGAAGGTTCACCACTGCATGGGCGGTCTCGTCACCGACATGAAGTGCCACGTGATCGACATCGTCGACAGCAAGCCGATTGCCGGCCTCTACGCCGCCGGTGAAGCCACCTCGGGCGTGCACGGCGCCGTGCGCCTTGGCTCCTGCGCCATTCTCGACTGCCTCGTGAACGGCCGCATCGCGGGTCAGAACGCCGCCAAGGGCGAATAATCCGCGCGTACCCCCGGGTGGACGGCTTTCATCCTCCGAAGCCGGCCGCCCGGACGTTCAATCGCCCAAGGAGCGGACTCGGATCGCCCGGGCAGCAATCGCGCTCGGGCGGATTCGGTCTGAAACCGATCATGACTGCGAAGACTTCTCTCCTCCTAACAGCCGCCGCAGCGCTGGTGTTCTTGGCAAGCGGCACGACGCTTGCCGCCGACAACATTGCGGACTTCCATGCGCAAAAAGGCATGGACTGCACGACCTGCCACAAAACGAAGGATGAAATGCCGACGACGGACACCTGCACGGCATGCCATCCGAAGGACGCGGTCGTAGAAGCAACAAAGAACGTCAAACCAGAAAATCCGCACACGTCGCCGCATTACGGCAAGGATCTCGACTGCTACAACTGCCACGTCGGACATGAAAAGAGCGTCGACTTCTGCGACCAGTGCCACTCCTTCGGCTTCAAGGTGCCTTGATCGAAGCGCCTTGTATTGGCTTTTGAGTGCACCCTCCCTGCGCCCAAAAGCCGTCCCTCAGCCTTGGACGCGTTCGCGCAAACTCTTTTGGCGCGTCCAGGGGAACCTGCCGATCTTTCTGCCGGCGCCGCCTTCCCGAGCGAAGGCTGCCGGCAGTTTTTCTTTTTTGCGTCCCTATTGTCAGTGCTTGTCGCAATCTCTCGCGAGTACCCAGGCCCGGCATGTCGAGACGCAGACGCCCGTCGCTTCCGAAACCTCTCGCCAAGAGAGTCCCAGGTCTCGAACGGCGATCACGTGATCGTGCACTTCAGTCGGAAATCTGTATTGATTGGCTGAGAGTTTCACGGAGAAGCGTCCTTTTTTAAACGCGCGCGACCAGTCGCGCACGGTATTGACGGAAAGCCCGAGCGCTTCGGCTACGGTCTTGTAGCCTTTTCCGGCTTCAAAGAGTTCGAGTGCCGCACGGCGCTTGCCTTCGGACGCAAAGTTCGGGCGAATACGAGCGGCAGGCCGCACCTTGACGCGCACGGGCGTCGACTCGAGCGAGAGCGTCGATCCGTTGACGGCGCTCGCCCGAGTCGAGCAGACGGCATCGCAGGCATCGATTTTGAGCACCTCCTCACGGTTGAAGTCAAAAGCGAGCGTACTCTGCGTCTGCAGAATCGGGTTTACGGTGCGGTCATCCATGGATCGGCCCTCAAAGAAAGCGGTCTCCTTTTGGGGAGGCCAGATTGGATAGGCTGAAGCCCGCACTCCGCCAAACTCGGCGGGAAACGGGCTTCTCTTTGCTTGAATAAATGCGGGCAAGCGCTTGACAGGCAGCGAACCGTCGCAAGCGCTCGGAGCGGACAACTCAAGCTGTCGTCCGCACTTCGTCTGAATCTAAGGTGCTAGTCGTGCGCAGGCATGACGACAGCGCTCGACGCATGGAGACTTAGAAGGTATAGCGGGTGTTCAGGCTGAACGAATTGTTGAGGCGATCGTCGCCGCATGTCGAAACGAACGAGAGCCCGAACAACGAGTCGACCCTCATACTTGTGTTCTGAGGTATGAGTCGGCCTTTACCCAAAAGAAAAACGGCGGGCACAAACAAACGCCGAACAGCCCCCATCGATTAAAGACACTCCAGTCAGCCTAGAGATTCGGACTCCCATAGATATAGGAGTATTACTACTGATTTTTTATTGTATTGCCTTAAATTAATTAAATCAAACCCTTGCAACAGAATGCTCTGCAGGATGCATGCGTTTGTATACCACACCCCTTGGATCATGCGTTGCTCTTTGCCAACTTCAAGCCTTCCAACCAATGAGACGCCGCTTTTCAATGTCCCGCACCCCGCCTTACCGGGCTTGATGAAGCTCTCTATTTTGTGATGCAGTTTTCATTACCCAAGAACGCCCCGAGCAGATACGTATCGAAGGCGGCTTGCCGCAAGTCGCCGTAACTTTCGTTAACGCTTGCCAAACGCATTCGTACACGGCCTGAGCGTCTCTGCCGATGATTCTTCGCCGCCGAACGGTTAAGCTTTTGGGAAACGGCGCGACGCCCGCGAAAGCCCTGCGAGGCACGCGCGCAAGACATAAACAAGGAGGCCAGTCCATGGCACGTGCGCTTTTCAAACGACTTCCGATTGCTGCGGCCCTTTCCGCACTCGGCATCCTGGGATTCACCGCTTCGCCGGCGCTTGCCGCCGCACCCGCTGCCGACGCTGCCGCAGGTACGCAAAAGGAATCGCCGCGCGCCCAAGAGGCGAGCACGATTCGACTCGCTGCACAAGCCGAGGCACCGACCTCTTCGACAGCGCCCCTCATGATTTACCTCGCGCCTGACGAAAAGGCCTGCAGAAAGCTCTACGGCGACGACTGGGCCGTTCGCTGCAGCGTCAACCTCGGCCGCTACGGCGCCGAAGCTGCGGGCGTAAAGCTCACGCCGGCCGTTGCCGGCCGCTGGCAGTGGCAGGGACCCGAAACGCTTGCCTTCATCCCGGAAAAGGCCTGGCCCGCCGGGAAAAAATTCCGCGTCTCGCTCGCTGGACTCGCGCTGCCGCTACGCGTGCGGCTCGCTGCCTCGGGGCTTGACGTCGAGACGCCGCCCCTTACCGCCAACGCAAGCCGCAGCGAATTCTGGCTTGATCCAACCGTTGACGGCACGCGCTACCTCTCGTTTGACTACCAGTTCACGACGGCCCCCGACCGCTCGGCGATCGAAAAGAACTTTGCCGTCGACACGTCGAAGTGCGAAGGCCTGCGGCTTGAGAAGCCCGAATTCATTTGGAACGCTGCCGGAGACGGCGTTTTCGTCAAGGTGAAGGTCCTTGCGCTCCCGAAGACCGCCGGCGCCGTTCGCGCGACGATCAAGGGCGTTGCCGCCAAATTCGATGAGAAGAACGGCCGCTTCACCGTCCCGAAGGGCTTTGAGACGGCCGGACTCGACCTGAGTCTGCCGGGCATCGACACGCTCTTTCGCATTGAGTCGGCACGCGTTTCGAGCGTTCGCGACGAAAAGCTCGACCTCGAATACGAGGCGGTGCTTCGCACGACGCTCTCGATCGCACCCGAGAAGCTTCTCGAAGCGCTTGAAGTCTATGCGCTCCCCGCGAAGCTCTCCGACGCGCAGGCAAGCGAAACCGATTGGCGCCAGGCGCCCGTTATCGACGACGAGGTGCTCTCGCGCGCCAAGCGCATTGACGTGCGTGCGGCAGACGCGGCCATCACGATTCCGACGAATGAAATCAAGATTCGCCTCAAGGCGCCGGCAGGCTCGTTCCTCTACTGGAAGCTCCCGAAGGGCTTCGGGCCCGGCGAAACGTTTGCCTTGAACGAAGACTGGCGCACGGTACTGCTGCTGCCGGCCGCGAACGCCACGCTCAACTTCCTGCAGCCCGGCAACGTTCTCACGATGGCGGGCACGCGCAAGCTCTCGGTGGCCGCCACGGGGCTCGAGAAGATCCGCTGGCGCGTTGCGCGCGTCAAGGACGACTTTCTTGCACTCGCATCAACCGGCTTTCGCGTTCTCTCGAACCCGAGCGCAGACAACCTCGTTGAAGCGGGTTCGGGTACGATTGAACTCGGCGCTCTCTCGCCCGCAACCGCCGCGACGGCGCGCTTCACGACGATCGACCTCGAGAAGCCGCTCGCCGACATGGGCGCGGGGATCTTCCAGGTGACGCTCGAAGGCGTTCGTACGGACAAGGAAAAGGGCGTTGAGCGCACGGTCGTGACCGCCATGAAGAAGGTGCTTGTCACAAACACGGCGCTGATCGTGAAGCGCGCGGCCGACACGTCGATCGACGTTTTTGCCGCGGACTTCGCAACGGGCGAACCAGCCGCAGGCCGCACCGCAGAACTCCTGGCCGCGAACGGCACCGTGATCGAAACCGTTCAGACGGACGCGAACGGCCGAGCACACTTCCGTCCGACCGCGGGCCTCACCCGCGAGCGTCTTCCTGTTGCGGTAGCCGTCAAAAGCACGGCCGAGGCGGCGAACGGTCAAAAGGGTTCGAATCCCCCCTTCTCCGCCAAACTCAAAGATCTCGCCTGGCTCTCGCTCGCCGACCAGAGCAACGTGAGTCCGCTCATGCGCTTTGATGCGGCAGGTCGCCGCACGGACGGTGCTGGCGAAGAAGCGCTCGCCGCGCTTGTCTTTGCCGATCGAGGCGTCTACCGCTCGGGCGAAACCGTTCACTTTGCGGCCGTTCTGAAGCGCGCCGACGGCAAGCCTGTTTCGACGGGCATGCCCGTGACGCTGCGCGTCTCGGACGACGCGGGCCGAACACTCGAAACGAAGACGGTTGAAGCGCCGGCCGACGGGCTGTTGTCGCTCGACTGGCAGATTCCTCGCACGCAGCTTCCGGGACGCATCCGCTGCGACGCGGCGCTCCCGGGGTCCGACACGGTCATCGCGAGCACGACCGTCGTACTCGAAGACTTCGCCCCCGAGACGCTTGCGCTTAAAGCCAAGCTTCCCAAAGAAAAACGCGACGCTGCGTGGCTTGCCCCCGAAGACCTTACGCTCGAGACGCAGCTTACAAGTCTCTACGGCGCTGGCGCAACGGGCCGCCGCATTGAAGGGCGCCTCCTCGTGACGCCGCTCTTGGGACTCACCTTCCCCGACTGGAAGGACTACACGTTCGAAGCCCCGGGCCGCATTGCGGGGACGACCTATCTCGGTTCGCCCGAGTCGCGCGACCTTGACGCGGCACGCACCGATGCCAAGGGGACGGCTGCCGTGACGCTGCCGCTTGCCGAAACGCCGATCGAAGGCTGGGCGCAGGCGCAGGTCTCTTTAGAAGGCTTTGAAGCCGAAGGCGGACGCGCCGTTACCGAGTCGCTCTCCTTCATCGTTTCGCGCGCCGAAACCGCGCTCGGCTGGCGTCTGATCGACACGCCGCAGCCGCTCACAGGGCTACGCGCAGGCAAGGCGGCGACGATGGAAATGCTTTTGATCGACCGCAGCGCCGAGCCCGTTGCAAACGCGCAGCTTTCCGTTTCTTTCGCCAAGCGCCGCTACGTCACCGAACTCGCGACGGATGCCTCGGGGAAGCCCGTCTACCGCGATCGTCCCGTCTCGGAAGCCGTCTCCGAAACGGCGGTCGAAACCGATCCGAACGGGCGCCTCATGCTGCCGCTCGAAACCGAACACCCGGGCGACTGGCTTCTCACGGTGCGCGATGCGTCGGGCACTGTTCTCGCGGCCATCCCCTACCACGCGACGGGCAACGAACCCCGCGCGGGACTTTCGGCTGTGCTACCGAGCGCCGAAGTGCGCGCTTCGACCGACCGCAGCGCCTATGAAGCGGGCGAAAAGATCGCCGTCTCCATCCTCTCGCCGTTCGAGGGGTTCGGGCTTTTGACACTCGAAGCCGACGGCGTCGAGCGCGCTCACTGGATCAAGGTCCGCGCGGGCCAGAACGCCGCCGATTTTGAGGTTCCCGAAAACTTCGCCGGAAAGGGCTATCTGCGGCTTTCGCTCGTGCGCGGCCAAAAAGATGCGGGCAATTACCTCGGCGGCTATGCCGAAGCCGTGATGCCCGTGACGCTCAACCGCAAGACGCATGCGCTCGGCCTGACGCTCGAAGCGCCCGAAACGAACGCCTCGCCCGCGGCCGTCCCCGTCACGATCAAGTCGGAAACACCTGCGCGCGTCTTCCTTTGGGCCGTTGACGACGGGATTCTTTCGCTCACGAATTTCCGCACACCCGATCCGATGCGCGCCATCCTTGAAGATCGTGCGCTCGAAGTCGAAACCCGCCAGGTGCTCGACAAGCTAATGCCGGACGCCTCGGCGCTCGGCACGCTCCTGCCCCCCTTTGGCGGCGACTTCGAATCGGCGAAGATCGCCGCCGGCTCGGCGATGAACAATCCCTTCAGCCGCACGGCCGAAGCGTCCGCCGTCTGGTGGGGCGGCTTGGTTGACGTAGGGCCCGACCCCAAGACCGTCATGATGACGCTCCCCTCGGGCTTTAACGGCAAGGTTCGCGTAATGGCCGCCGGGGCATCGGAGACGCGCATCGGGAGCGCCTCGCGTGAGACGGTCGTACGCGCGCCGCTCGCGCTCGACGCGATGCTCCCGCGCGCCGTCGCGCCGGGCGACCGCTTCCGCATGGCGGCGCTTGTGACACCGAAGGATCCGATCGAGGGTGCAACGGGCACGCTCGCCATCACGACGCCGCCCGCTTTCGGCCTCTCGCGCGTGGAATTCCCGCTCGAATTTTTCGACGAGGGCGGCGCTCGGATTTCGGGCGACTTCACGGCACCGAAATACCCGATGACGGCCGCGATCACGTTCGACGCCCGGGTGAACCCCGAAGCACGAGCGGATGCAGCCGCGGGCACGCAGTCGAACGAGACGCAAAAGACGGAAGAGCAGCCGGACAAAGCGCTTCACGCCGAACGCACGATCGAACTTTCCGTGCGGCCCGCCGCCATTTTGAAGACGACGCTTTCGGGCGGTCGCTTTGGCGAAGCGCCCGCGAAGACGAAAGCGACGGCGAAGGCCGCCGCCGACAAAACGGCAACCTCGCAGGCCGCGGCTGCCGCGGCTCAAGCGGTGGCAACGCTCGCGCCCGACGTGCGCACGCTTTCGCTCAAGGGTGCGCTCTACCCCTTCGACGAAGAAACCGCTCTCACGGTGTCGCGCCGTCCGACGGCACTTGTCGCCAACCTTGCCGATCAGTTTGAACCTTCGCCTTGGGCGCTCGCCGACGAGACGATCGCCGCGGCGCTTCCGCTTGCGTACCTCGCCTCGAACCCGAGCGACCGCGCCGCCTACGCGGCGATCTTTGCGGGCCCCGAAGCCAAGGACGCCGCTACGCTTGAGCGCTTTGAGGAAAAGATTCTGCGCGACGCGCAGGACAAACAAGCCAAGGCGCTCAAGGCCATTCGCGAGTCGCTCGGACACGACGGCATGCGCGTCTTCCCGTGGCTCGAGGGAAATCTCTTCCTCACCGCGTGGACCGAGGACTATCTCCTTTCCGTGGCTTCGGGCGACACGGCCGAGGCGCTCGGCGGCGTGCCGCCGGAACTCATGCGCGATGTCGCGCGGCGTCTTCGCGGTCTGGTCGAGCGCGAACCCATGACGCTTGACGAAGCGCGTTCGTGCGCATACGCCCTCTGGGTGCTCGCGCGCGAAGGCACGATCGTGACGGGCCGCATGGCGTCCTTGAAGGCGCTTCTTGAAGAGCGCTTCCCCGAGTGGAAGAACGATTCGACCGCCGTCTTCCTCGCGGGTGCCGCGATGACGATGCGCATGCGCGACGAAGCGATGGCGTTTCTTGAAGCGGGGGGCGGGCGCATTTCAACCGCCCGCGCGGGCGGCGACTGGTCGCCCGAACTCGCCGCCGCGATGACCGCCACTGTCTTTGCGCAGCCCGACTTCCGGATCCATCCGCGTGCAAACTTCTGGAAGGAGCTGATGCTCGAAGATCTGCGCGCCGCGCTCTCGGGCGGACCGCTCTCGCCCGTTTATGCCGCCGCGGCTGCACGCGCCGTCGTACTCAACACGAACCCGCTTGCAGAAGCGGCGACCGCGCCGACAACGACGACAGACGCCGGTACGGCAGCGAGCGCCGAGCAGACGAGCGCAGCAGCCGCTGCGCCCGCCATGCCAGAACTTGTCTGCACAGAGCGCGCCAAGGGCTTCCGCGGCAAGGCCGACGTCTTCACGAAGACGACGGACGCCGTGAAGCTCGTGGCCCCGGGGTGCCTCGCCTTTGAAGTGCGCGGCCCCGAAGGTGTTGCGCTCGACGATTGGTTCTGGTCGCTGCGCCGCCAGGGCTATGCGGTCGATCCCGCCGAGAAACCGGTCAGGAACGGACTCTCCGTCTCGCGCCGCTACCTCAATGCGCAGGGCGAAGCGGTCGATCGCTTCCAAACGGGCGAACTCGTGACCGTTTCGATCACGCTGCGCGGCACGGCCGCGCAGGGGCCGACGCGCTTTACGGACGTGGCGGTAACAGACCTCCTGCCGGGTGGCTTTGAGCTTGCCGACGGGCCCGGGGTCGGTCCCGAAGGCGCGCTCTCCTTCATGCGCGCCGAGGACCGCATGCGCTTTGTCGCCCGCGAGGTGACGGCCGACGAGGCGACCTACGTCTATCGCGTTCGCGCGGTGACGCCCGGCGTCTTCACGGCGCCCGCCGTCGAAGCACAGTCGGTCTCGCGCCCTGCCGTCAGTGGCGCCGGCGTCGCGAGCCGCATCACGATCGAGGATGCTCTAGAGTAACGGTAGAAGGATGCGCCGCTTCGCAGCACGCCTGCGAAGCGGCCGGGCATCCGCATAACGACATCTGACGGGAGGCGGCGCTGCGCTTGACGCGAAGCCCATCGCTTCTTCGCTTGTTTCCCGCGCTTTTGCGGCGCACTCGGGCCTCTCGGCCTGCGCCCAAGAGCGTCACGCGAAGCTTCAGGCGCGACGCCGATTGCACATGACCGATCGCGAACCCGGGACGCAGCCGAGCGCTGCGCCCCCCGGTGTGAACACACAAACGCTCGAAAAGCAGCGCCCGCAAGCGTCTCAGACACCTCAAGGCGCCGCTCGCAAGCCCGCAGGCGGACCGCGGAAGCCCGCTAAGCGCCACCCGTGCCTGCGTGCGCTCGGCTGGTGCTTTGCGCTTCTCACAGCCTTTCTGATTGCTTTGGGACTCCTTTTCTGGTGGTGGACCGAGAGGCTCGCCGAAGAACCCGCGCCCCCGCTTTTGGACGGCGTCCCCTTCTCGAACGCCGTTTATTCGGCCGAGGGCGCCCTCTTGCACCTCGCGCCCGCCTCGGACGGCATTTATCGCCTGAAGACGCCGCTTTCTGCCATTGCCAAGGAGGCGGTCATTTCAACGGTCTTTTACGAAGACCGCTACTACCGCAAGCACCCGGGCGTCAATCCCCTGGCGCTCGTGCGCGCAGCCTTCGCGACGGCAACCGGCAGCCGTCCGATCGGCGCCTCAACGATCACGATGCAGGTCGCGCGCATGCGCCTCAACCTCGAGACGCGCTCGATCAAGGGCAAGCTCGCGCAGATCGAAGCGGCCTTGCGCTACGAAGCGCACTACACGAAGGACGAGATTCTCGAGGCCTATCTCAACCTCGCGCCCTACGGCGGCAACATCGAGGGGATCGGCGCCGCCGCACGCCTTTATTTCCACAAGGAAGCCGGTGCGCTGCTGCCTGTCGAGTCCCTCGGTCTCGCAGTCGTGCCGCAGAACCCCGTGAAGCGCCGTCCCTGGGAGGGTCCCGAATTTGACAGCGCGCGCGTGCGGCTTGCCAAAGCGGCTGTTCGCGAAGGCGTCTTCCCGCGTTCCCTCGAACCGGCGCTTGCCGGTCCCATTGCCGTAGGAGACCCCAGCCAAAGCCCTTTTGAGTCGCCGCACTATGTGCGGCTACTCGAATCCATGCACTCGTCGGCAGGCGAACGCATCCGCGGGACGCTTCGCCTTTCGGTGCAGCACCGAATGGAATCGGTGATCTCGCAGGCGCTTTCGCGCCTACGTCCCTGGGGCATCAGCAATGCGGCCGTCGCAGTCGTTGACGCGCGCGACAAGTCGCTTCTCGCGCTTGTGGGCTCGGCGGACTTCTTCAGCGACGAAATCGCGGGCGAAGTGAGCGCCTGGCGCGCTCCGAGAAGTCCCGGCTCGACCCTGAAGCCTTTTGTCTACGGCTTGGCGCTCGACCAAGGGCTCATCCACTCGAAAAGCATCCTCTCGGACAGCCCCACAAACTTCGCGGGCTATGCGCCCGAAAACGCCGACGGGCACTTTCGCGGTCCCGTGAACGCCACGTCAGCCCTCGTCGAAAGCCGGAACCTGCCTGCGATCGAGCTTGCGGGAAAAATTCGACCGGACCTCTATTCGCTTCTGGAGCGGGCGGACGTACACCTGCCGGCGCCTCGCTCGCACTACGGTCTCTCGATTGCATTGGGCGGCGCCGAAGTGACGATGGAAAACCTCGCCTCGCTCTACGCTTCGCTCGCCTCTTCGGGCCTTTGGTCGCCCGTACGCTTCACGGCGGACGCGCCGCGCGACGCTGCGCCCCGTCCGCTGCTTTCGCCCGAAGCCGCCTGGATCGTCGGGCAGATGCTCGAAAGCCGCGGCGAGTCGATTCGTGTCGGCGGCAAGCGCTTTCCCCTCATCTACAAAACGGGCACGAGCAACGGCTTTCGCGACGCTTGGACCGCGGGCTGGGTGGGCCCCTACGTGATCGTCGTCTGGGCGGGCAATTTCGACGGACGACCGAACGGCTACTTCCGCGGCGCAACGCTTGCCGCGCCCCTCTGGCGAGAAGCGGCTTCGCGCTTGGCTGCCGACCCGTCGCTCGATTGGCCCGAAACCGCTGCGACGGGAAGCGCTCGTACGCAGGTACCCGAAGGGCTCCGCGTCGTTGAAGAATCCGTCTGCCGCGCTACGGGCGACGTCGGCAACCGACTCTGCCGCGACAAAACGCCCGCCTGGTTCATTCCCGGCAAATCGCCTGTTCGCGATTCGGGCGTCTTTCGCGAAATTCTGATCGACAAGACGACGGGGCTTCGCGCCTGCCGAGAGGCGCCGGGCCGCACGGAAAGACGCGTCTGGGAGTTCTGGCCGAGCCACTTTCAGCGCATGTTCCTGGCTGCGGGGATCGTGAAGCGTCCGCCGCCCCCGTATGAACCGGGCTGCGAAGCATATGCGAGAAGCGGAAACACGCCGGGCGGCGCTGCCGGCGACCCGCCCGTGATTCTCTCGCCGCAGCGGGGCGTCGCCTACTTCACGGGCACGGCTGGTCGCTCTCGCGCAGCGGTTATTCTCGAAGCGGGGCTTGCCGCACAGGCGAAAACGGTCTACTGGTTTGACGGCAGCGTCTTTCTCGGGGCGGCCCGAGGCGGACGTGCCATATCGAAAAGCTTTTCGCCGGGCGAACATCGAATCACCGCGACCGACGACCTCGGACGAAGCACTTCGGTACGGCTTCTCGTACGTACGCCGTAGCGCTGGAGAAAAAGACTTGTTCTTGGATCAGCCTCGCACTCGAATCCGGATACAGGTCTTCACGATTCTTTGCCTTCCTTGAACTTCCTTTTCACCGTAGGCTGTCGCTGCCGCGCTATCGTTGAAGCAAGGAAATGAAGCCGCTTGTCGTCTCAGGCGGTACTTGGAGGCTAACTATGAAAACGCAGAGCCTGCTCGGCGCGCTTGCCGGCCTCGCTGCTGCGGCAGCACTTGCTTTCACTTGGTCGGCGCCCGCTTATGCGCGGCCGCCGGGACCGCCCCCCGGCGGCTTTCACGGCGGTCCGGGCTTTCACCGTCCGCCCCCGCCGCCACCCGGCTTCCACCGTCCGCCGCCTCCGCCGCGGCATCGCCACCATCGGCGTTACTGGAACGACTGGGGCTTCTGGGGACCGCTCGCTTTGGGCGGCATCATCGTGGGCGCCGAGCTCTACAACCGCCCCGAGCGCGTTGAGGTTGTCCCCGTTCCCGTACCGCAGACACCCGTCGTGCCGCAGGCTGCGCCCGCAGTACCCGCGCAGCAGTATGCCTGGTACTGGTGCCCGACCGCGCGCGCTTTCTATCCGGGGGTGGCAACCTGCCCCGTGCAGTGGGAGGTTGTAATGGGAACGAGCGCAACCAATCCGCCGCAGCCGCCGCAATGAAGGACTGCACCGGCATCAAGCGGCTCGACGGCGCTTTCCCTGCGTCATCGAGCCGTTTTTATAGAGCGGTGCGCTTCGCTATCCTTCAGCTTTCGGTATAAGGTAGCTTCCGTCCGACGCCGCGTTCTTCAAGAGAAAGGCCCCGATACGATGCTTCCATAAGCACTGAACTTCGGTCTAAAGAAAGCGAAGGACTTTCGTTTCAAGCGCTCCAAGTCGATTTTGTATTAGCTAATCGCCCATTAGCTAAACGGTCGTCAGGTCTTTTGGCTTTGCTAGAAAAGACTTTTCATGAAGCTGCCAAGCTTTCCGAGCGTCCCAAACGAAGTACCCAAGAAAAAGCGCCGCAAGGTTCGCAACCAAGCGGCGCTTTCTTTACGGCGATCGAATCGAAGTCGAATCAAGTTCCGTTTAGCTCACGGGCTGCTCGGCCTCGCCTTCGTCCTCGTCATCGGCCTTCTTCGCGGGCTTGGCATTTGCGCCGCCAATGCGCGCGAGGTACTCCTCGGTGACGGTGCCCGTAACATATTCGCCGTCAAAGCACGAGCAGTCAAAGCGCGTGATCGAGGGATTCATGTCGTGAAGCGCGTTCTTGAGGCCGTCGAGCGTCTGGAAGACCACGGCGTCGGCGCCGATCACCTTGGCGACTTCTTCGGCGGACTTGCCGTCGCCGCAGATGAGTTCGGCCTTCGTCGGCATGTCGATGCCATAGACGTTCGGATACATCACGCGCGGCGCGGACGAGGCGACGAAGACCTTCTTCGCACCCGATTCGCGCGCCATGCGTACGATTTCCGTCATCGTCGTGCCGCGCACGATCGAGTCGTCGACGAGGAGCACGTTCTTGCCTTCGAATTCGACGGGCATCGCATTGAGCTTCTGACGAACGCTCTTCTTGCGGATGGCCTGGCCTGGCATGATGAAGGTGCGGCCGACATAGCGGTTCTTGATAAAGCCTTCGCGATACGAGAGGTTGAGGCGAGCGGCGAGCTCCTGCGTGCACGGGCGGGAACTATCCGGAATCGGCATCACAACGTCGATCTCGGAGAGGTCGAGCTTTTCCTTCACGGTTTCGGCGAGGTATTCGCCAAGACGCAGGCGAGCGCCGTAGACGTTGATGCCGTCGATCGTCGAATCCGGACGCGCGAAATAGACGTACTCGAAAGCGCAGGGATTCGATTCGGGGTGCTCAGCGCACTGGCAGGTCGTTGCATTCCCTTCAAGGTCGATCCAGAGGGCTTCGCCCGGCGCGAGGTCGCGCTCGACCTTGAAGCCCATGCCGATCATCGTCACTGATTCCGAGCTCACCATCCATTCCTTGGCGCCCGACTCGGTCGTGTTCGAGCCGAAGCAGATCGGACGAATGCCGTGCGGATCGCGGAAGGCGAGAAGGCCCTTGCCCGCGAAGAGTGCAACGACGGCGTAGGAACCCTGCACGCGCTTATGCACTTCGCGAACGGCCGCAAAGGCGCATTCGGCATTAAGGCGCTTATTGACCGTGACGCGCGAAATTTCGTTCGCGAGCACGTTCAGAAGCACTTCGGAGTCGCTCGTCGTGTTGATGTGACGATGATCCATCTCGTAGAGCTCCTGCGTGAGCTCTGCGGCATTGGTGAGATTGCCGTTGTGCGCGAACATGATGCCGTAAGGGGCGTTCACGTAGAAGGGCTGCGACTCCTGGTTGGAGCTCGCGCACCCCTGCGTCGGGTAGCGCACGTGACCGATGCCCATATTGCCCGTCAGATCGCGCATGTTGCGCGTGCGGAAGACATCGGTAACGAGCCCCATGGCCTTGTGAATGTGGAAATGCAGACCGTCGAGCGTCGCGATGCCAGCGGCGTCCTGACCGCGATGCTGCAGCAGCAGGAGCGCGTCATAAAGCCGCTGATTGACGGGTTCGTTCGAAAGAAGGGCAACAATGCCGCACATGGATGGAACCTCGGGAAAAAAGTTCTTGCGTGCGTCGTGCGACAGGTCGGAAAGGCCTTTCGCATGACGGGTTTCGAATCAAACCGAGAGAGTAGTCGAAAGCGCGGCTCGATGCGCAGGCAAACCCGCATTTCAAAGCTTTAAATAAAGCTTTTTGTGAAGACTTTAGAGATCGAATTGTGCAGTTTTCGCATTTTCCCGGGTAACGATGAACGAAGCTGCTGCGTCTCTTCGCTCGGCAGTCAAGCGGTCCCGCCAATACGATTTCGCCCGGCTCTCCTGCGAGAGTCGGGCGAATCTCTAAATGTTTTTCGACGCTACGCTTCGCGTCAAATGCCGCGGCTGCCTTTACGCACTTCCGAGAGCCAATCGGGAAGATACGGCGTCGCCCACTCGATGACGGTTTCCGCGGGCCCGATCAGAATCGACTGGCGCCACATCTTGCTCGAGTGAATGGACTGCGGAATGCCGAAGAGAAAGACACAGGCGCAGACGACCACGACGCCGCGCACGAGCCCGAAGACGGCGCCGAGCGCGCGGTCTTCAAACGAAATCTCGGCAACTTCGAGGAGCTTGCGAAGAAGCATCCCCAAGAGACCGCAGCCAAAGAGCACCGCCACGACGATCAGAACCGACGCAATGATGACGCGCGGCACGTAGCCGATGCTCTCGAGCGGAATGTGCTCCGCAACGTCGCCCGCAAAGTTCATCGCGAGCACGATCCCGACAATCCAGCCCGCAATGGCGAGCACCTCGCGCACGACGCCGCGCACGATGCCGACGACCGTCGAGAGAAGAAGAAGAGCAATGATGATCCAGTCGATTTCGGTCATGTCAGTGAATAAGGCCGCAGTCGACCGCGGGCGGCGTCCGTAGGGCGTGCCTGTCGGGTCGGGAAATAGGTGATGCGCTTGTGGGTGTCGGCCGGCAGCAGGACGCAATAGCCTGGGGCGGGGCCGCACCGAACGGGTCGGGCTATTCTAGCGGAACATGATTGCGGCGCGGCATTGCTTGGGCGGCGGCCGTTTCAGGCCGGACGCCCGAGCACGCACGCGCCGCCAATCCTTAGCGAAAATCTTTCGAATGTTCAATCGGCCGTTACTGCGAACCCACGATGGGCTTCGAGGCAATGCCGTTCAAAACAATCGTACCCACAACGCCTTCGGCTTCCTTCTTGGTCTTGTAGAGACCGACGCGCACGCGCCAGAGCGTCGTCGCCTTGCGGTCGACAGCCGCTCGATAGGCGGGAAGCCCCAGGAGCGCGAGTTTCTTTACCGTGCGCTCGGCTTCGAGTTCGGAGCTCGTCGCCATCACCTGGACGTAGAAGCCCTTGCCCGTGGGCGGCGCAATGCCGACAGAAGGCGCAGCGGGCTTCTTGACCTTTTCTTCTGTCTTGCCTTCGGCCTTTTGGGGCTGACCATTGGATTTCGCCTCGGTCTTCGAATCGGGCTTCGCAGCCTTGCCGTCGGGCTTCTGCGCCTCGTCGGCTTTGGGCTTATCCTGCGCGGCAGTCTTGGCAGCACCGGCCGCAGCCCCTTCGGCAGCGCCCGTCGGTACCGAAGGCGCCGACGCGGCTGCTGAGTCGCTTGCCTCGATCGGATCGGGCACGTCGGCCGCATCGGGCGGCACGGGCGGCACTTCGAGCGTCGCCGTGTTGTCGCTCACGCTCGGAATCGTGGTGTCGATAGCCGCCGTTTCGAAGCTCGATTCGCTGTCGAGAATAAAGGGCGCCGCCACGACGACGGCCAAGAGCAGCGCCGCTGCGCCCACAAGACGATGCTTGGTGCGACGGCGCGCAATGATTTCATCTTCCGTCAGCTCGCGCACAAGAGGCACCTTGCGCCGCTTTTCGGGCGCTGCCTGCGGTTCGCTGATGACGTGTTCTTCGATCGGCTCCTCGGGCTCTTCAGGCTGCACCGCCTCGAAGCGCTTGCGCGCACGAGTTTGGGAAGCCGTCTTCTTTGCGGGCGCATCTTCTTCGAACGCCTGCGCGGCTGCGGGCATATCAAGGTCGAGCACGGGCGAGGCCGGTTCGGGCGAACGCGCTGCACCCTCGAGATGGATGCTCGCCCCCGAAAGAGCGTCAATGCCGGAGTCACCGTCCGCCTTTGCAGGTTCTTCAACGGGCGTGCGAAGGTCGACGGGATCGGGCTCGACCTTGGTCTCAAAGGCGGCGGGAGCAGTCTCGGCGGCAGCGCGTTCGCGCGCCTGCGCCTTTTCTGCGGCCTGCGCCTGTGCGGCGATGCCGTACGGATCGAACGCTTCGCGTGCGGGCTTGACTTCTTCAAAAGCGGGCGGAATACCGCCTGTCGACTGCGGCGCACTCGAGAGGGCACCGGCACTTGACGGGCTTACGCCGTCCGCACCGAGGCGAACGGTCTGCGGCGTCTGCGCGGGTTCGCCGGGCATTGCGCGCGGCGGCTCGCCCCAAGGGGCCGAGGTCGGCGCGCCGGACGAAGCGGGCGCAGCGCCCGACGCGTCGTCGCGCAGGCCGTTCGCGCTCGGTTCGCGCCGTTCGTCCCGACTTTGCGGATTTTTTCGGAATGGATTGAAGAACGACATCGCCAAAAATTCCTTTCGAGCTGCCTGGAGGATTCCGCACGAGGCGCCCGTACTTTGCGTCCGGAAAGAGCCGCATGGGCTCTTCGGTGTTATTCGGTGCGCTACGCTCTGTTCTTTCGTGTTTCGGCTCCGGGCTGGGCGCGAACTCGGGATCCGGCCGCTTGAAAAGCTTAAACGCTTCCCTCGGCGCGCAGTACTTACTGCTAAAACCCGCGTGCGGCACGCTTTTCGAGCGCTTCAAGCGCTTCGGTAACCGTGACGAAAGAACCGAATACGATGATTCTATCAGCGCCCGATGCTTGCGCTTCTACGTTTTGCAGGGGTTTCGACGGCGAATTCGGTGTCAGAAAATTGCCGTCGACTTCATTTGATTTTGAGGCAAGCACCGCTGCGTCGAGCGCCGCTTCGATCGAAGGAAACGCTCGAATGCACTCAGGCGCAACACCGGCGGCATGCATCGCCTCGGTAAGATTGGCCAAATCCGCACCGCGCGGCCCGGGGAGTCCCGAAACGAACCACTCGTCGATTTCGTCCTTCACGAGCGCGACAACACCTTGGCGGTCCTTGTCGCGCAGCATGCCGAAAACAGCGAGCGTGCGCATGCCGGGGCGCGCACCGGCGTGCAGATTTTCCGCGAGCACAACCGCCGCCTGCGGATTGTGGCCGACGTCGAGAATGATTTCGGGATTGTCGGCGACAGTCTCAAAGCGTGCACGAATGCGCGCCGCCCGAAGCCCCGTCTCAACGGCCTGCCGATCGATTGCGACCCATTTCTCGCGTGCGGGCCAATCGCAGCGCGCGAGGAGCTTTTCACGCAATCTCAAAAGCACGGCAAGCGCACCGGCCGCATTTCGGTACTGGTTCTCACCGCGCAGCCCCGGCGCAGGCAGATGCGTAAGCCGCTCGCCTCGGCATTCAAAGTCGAAGGCCCCGTCCTCGGCACCTTCGCGATGACGCACGACAAAGTCCCTGCCGCATTCGAGATAGTCCGCGCCAATCGCCTTGGCGTAAGCGCGAACGCTCTCGGGCGCATCGGGATCCGCACAGACGGCGGGCGCACCCGACCGGTAGACGCAGGCCTTCTCATAGCCGATCGCTTCGCGCGTGTCGCCCAAAATCGCCGTGTGATCGAGCCCGATCGTCGCAATGACGGCCGCATCCGCATCGATCGCGTTCATGGCGTCGAGCCGCCCGCCGAGACCGATTTCAAGGATCACGACGTCGGGTTCGGCGCGCATGAAGCACGTCAGAACGGCGAGTCCCGTGAACTCGAAGTACGTGAGCTTAAGTTCCCCTCTCGCACGCTCGACGGCTTCCATGGCCGCAACAAGCGTGGCGTCGTCGGCCTCCCTGCCGTCGATAAGCGCCCGTTCGTTGAAGCGCAGCAAGTGCGGCGACGTGTGAAGTGCCGTCTTCATTCCCGCCGCCCGGCAAATCGATTCGAGAAACGCACAGGTCGAACCTTTGCCGTTCGTGCCCGCCACCGTGATCACGGGGCAGTCGAAGCGAATGCCGAGGCGACGAATCATTTCGTGCATGCGCTCGAGACCGAGCACCATCGGTTGTTCGTGAATCGACTCGATGTAGGCGAGCCAGTCGTTGAGCGTTTTAAGTTGCGGCATGGTGGCAGGAAGGAAAAAACGGAGACTGCAGAAAAGGAAACGCCCGAAGACGTCGCATGCGCTGGAAGCTTGCGGCCGCTTCGGGCGGGTTCGAGCGATGAGAAAGTCTCTCGCGTATTCGATCTATCAGATGCCGTTCACAGGCTGCTTCTTCATGAGAAGTTGCGTGATCACGGAAATCTTCGCGCGCATTTCGCGGCGGTCGACGATGAGGTCGATCTGACCGGTCTTCATCAGGAATTCGGAACGCTGGAAGCCATCGGGGAGCTTTTCGCGAACGGTCTGCTCAATAACGCGCGGCCCCGCAAAACCGATCAGCGCCTTGGGTTCGGCAATGACAATGTCGCCCATGAAGGCAAAGGACGCCGAGACGCCGCCCATCGTCGGGTCGGTCAGAACGGAAACGAAGGGCAGACCCGCTTCGGAGAGGCGTGCAACGGCGGCGGTCGTCTTCGCCATCTGATAGAGCGAAACGAGGCCTTCCTGCATGCGGGCGCCGCCCGAGGCGCAGAAAACGACAAAAGGCGCATGACGGCGCACGGCTTCGTCGACGCCGCGCACGAAGCGCTCGCCCACAACACTGCCCATGGAGCCGCCCATGAAGCCGAATTCAAATGCCGCCGCAACCACGGGTTCGCGGCGCAGTTCGCCCGCCATCACGATGAGCGCATCGGTTTCGTTGATCTTGGCCTGCGCATCGGCAACGCGCTTCGGATAGGGCTTGCTGTCGACGAACTTCAGCGGATCCTTCGGGCGGACATCCGCACCGATCTCAACGGCGGTATCCGGATCGAGGAAGGAGAGCAGGCGCGTGCGCGCACCGAGTCGGAAGTGATGACCGCACTTCGGGCACACCTTGAGGCTGCGTTCGAGCTCTTCGGTGTAGAGCACCTGGTCGCACCCCGGGCACTTCGTCCAGACGCCCTCGGGAATCGGACTCGCCTTGCGCGTATCTTCTTCACGCTTGATCTTCGGGAGAATGTGGTTGATCCAGCTCATGAGTATTCGGTCCAGAATGGAAATACGCGCCCTAAGAAACCGCGGCTTGCCGCGCCCAGAAGGGCATCGGCCCGCAGTCCCGGCATCAACGGACGACAGTCGCCGACGCGCCGAGTCAATAGGACGCTCGAAATCTTGAATCGGACCATTATAGGCGCGCCGTTTGGCGCGCCGCGCATGTCCGACTGCCGTCTTTCGGTAGCACTTTCGGCGGACGCGTGCGGAAAAAACAGCGTAAGGGCGCGAACTTCGATCCGCACTCAGTGCTTCGGAAAGACGTTGCCGAAAGGCCCTGACGCGCCCTGCGGAATCGAAGCAAACGCCTCGCCCTCGTAGCCCACGCCCGTGAGATAAAGCCCGCAGGGACTGAAGGTAGGGGCTGCGGCCGCGCGGCACTTTGCCGCGAGCACGCGCTCGACCCACTCGGGCGACTCGCGGCCGGTGCCGACGTAAATGAGCGTGCCCACAATGTTTCTCACCATGTGCTGCAGGAAGGCGTTGGCGCTGATGCGGATGCCGACAAAGCGCCCGAGGCGCACGATGTCGAGATGCTTGATCGTTCGCACGGGCGTAGCCGCCTGGCACTCGGCCGCACGAAAACTCGTGAAGTCGTGCGTGCCCAAGAGGCACGCTGCACCCGCGCGCATGCGCTCGACATCAAGCGGTCGAAAGACCCAGCCCGTCGTACTCCAAAAGAGCGGCGAACGAACACGGTCGTTGAGGATCCAGTACTCGTACGTGCGCGACGTGGCACTGAAGCGCGCATGAAAGTCCGCGGGCGCAACACGCGCCCAGCGCACCGAGACGTTGTCGGAAAGAAACGTGTTGAGTCCGCGCACCCAGTTCGACTCGGGGCGATCCGCTTCGGTCTCAAAGCTCACAACCTGGTGCGTCGCATGCACGCCCGTGTCGGTTCGACCCGCGCAGATCGTCGGCGTCTTCACGCAGAGAAAGCGCTCGAGCGCCGCTTCGAGCTCAGCCTGCACGGAAGGCTGATCGGGCTGCACCTGCCAGCCGCAGAAGGCCGTCCCTTTGTACTCGATGCCGAGCGCCATGACGCGGCGCTTGGCACGCTCGGTGTCGTGTTCGACGCTTTCAGCGTTCTCGTTGCTCTCAGTGCTCTCGATCGTCTTCGTCATTGACTGCTCAACCTTTCCGTCGGAGACGGTCTTAGGCTCGTTTCTCATTCAAGGAAACGGCGCCGATCTTGCGATCGACGCCGCGCGTTGATGCTTTCGTTTTCCTCAACGCGGCCCGCTGCGCTCAATGCATTTTGCTTGCGGGCCGCATTCTACCGAAGGCTTGGTCCTTAAAGGCGCGAAGCAATGCGCTCTTCAAGGAAGGCTGCCTGACGGCGCTGCTCGTCGCTGCCGTGACGGCGCACCTCTTCGAGCAGCTCGTGCGCTTCCTTGAGCGCCCCCAAGCCGATGAAAGAGTTGGCGAGCTTCAATTTGCCGTCATAGGCGCTCCACTGCGCACGCTCCTTTTCGCTCGGACGGCGCTCGGCAGGCTTCTCTGCGGTCTTTTCAAGCTCTGCGCTCGAGCCGTTCGTTTCGAGCACCGGCTCGGGCACACGCTCCGTCGGCTTGGCGGACCGTGCTTGGTCGGCACCGATCGGCTCGACCGCAAGGGGCGCGGGCGCCGGAATGGGTTCTGGCTCGAGCGGCGGCACATAACGGTTCGAAGCGATCGGCTCGAACGCGTCGGCCTCGTCGTCTGCGGGCTTTTCAGCCGTCTCGCCCTGCGCTTCACGCTCGGCGGAGGACTTACCGGCCGCGTCCGCATCCTCGAGGTCAAGGCTCACGCCCACCATGGCGGCGGAAAGATCCAAGGGCGCGCTCTGCGCCTGCGAAGCGGGTTCGCTTTCTGCGTCGAGCGGCGGCAGCTCGTCATCATTCGGATCGAGCCAGGGCTGATCGGCGGGCGCCTTGAATGCAGCCGTCTCAACGGTCGCGTCCGCCGCCCGCGCTTCGGCCGAGGCCGCCGCTTCGCGCGGCTGCGCGACGGGCTCCTGCTGCTCTTCGACCGCTTGCGCTTTTGCAGCCTCATCAGCAGGCTGCGCCGACTTTTCCGCTTCTGCCGCTTCGATCTGTGCGCGTACGTACTCGACAGTGCCCGCACCCATCGCACCCGCGGTCGTGCCGTTCTTCACGGCTTCCGAAACCGTGGCGTTCACGGCGCGCAGCTGCGCTTCGCTAGCGGGCTCAACCGCAGCGAAATTGATCGTGCCCTGCTTGGGCGCCTCTTCGCCGGCACCTGCGTGACCGTCGTCGTTCTTACTGCGGCGCGTCCAAGCGAGCCCGCCCAAAATCGCGGCGACAATCAGCGCGAGCGCAATCCAAGCCCAGGGGAAGGCTTCGGCCTCGGCCGCTGCCGCTTTGTCAGCCGCGGCAGTTTTATCAACCGCATTGGCTTGGTCCGGCTTTTGCGCCGCATTTTCGGCACCCTGTTCGTCGCTCGTCTTCTGCGTGTCGGCAGAGGGTGCAGCATCTGCAGCACTCTGAGCGGGCGCCCCACCATCGGCAGCGGCCACATCAGCCGCAGCTTCGTTCGCAGAAGCACCCGTCGTATCGGCCGACGCGGTCTTTTCACCGTTAGCGGCACCTTCAGCACCGGGCATCACGGCCGTTGCCGAAACGGCAATCTTCGGGCGAAGTTCGTCTTCGCTCGGAATTTCAATCGCGGGCTTGGGCTCGGCCGCCGCAACGGCATTCGCTTCAGCCGAAGCGCCGCTGCCCTCGGCAGGTGCTGCCGTCGCAGCAGTCTGTGCGGCCGTTTCAGCAGCCGCCGCCGCTTCAGCTGCTGCAGTCGTTTCTATAGATTCTGCAGACTCTGTCGCTTCGGGCTTCTCGCAGGCAGCAAGCGCCGCAGCGCCCGCTTCGCCGATTGCGCGAACGCTCGCGCCCTTGCCGCGTGCGGCATCCTGCGCATTCGCGACGGCTTCGGCACAGACGGGCGAAACGCGCTGCGCATCCATGAGATTTTGCGTCGGCAGCGGAACGTCGGTCTTCGCGCCGGGTACGGCGCGGAAGGCTTCAGCCGGATCTTCGGCGAGAACCGCTTCGAGCGAAGGCGGCTGCAGCACGGCACCCCGGATGAGGCGAGAGACGTCGCCCTTTTCAAAGGCATCCGGGTTTCTCGCCGCAAAGGCCGCATTGAGCTGCTCGAGCGTCGCGCCGCGGTAGCTAGGCCAATAAAGCTTCGCAATCGACCAGAGCGTCATGTCGCGCTGCACGGTGAAGGGCTCTTCGGGACTGAAGCCATTCAAGGCAACGTATTCCTTCACGACCTGCGGCGCCGAGCGGCGAACGCGCTTGGCGGGGGCCTTCGAGACCTTTTCCGACTTGGCGGTCTTCTCGGACTGCGCGGTCTTTTCGACAGTCTTCTCGGTGGCCGGCGCAACCGGTTCGGCCGTATAGCCCGAATGCGCGGCGCGCGGCACGGCCGCCTCGCCCTTCGGCAGCTGAGTTTCGGCGCTCATGCGCGTGCGCTGTGCGGCGGGTACGACGACATAGGCGCCGTCGCGCACGTCGATCGCGTACTCACGCACCGTCACAACACCGCCCGCATTAAGTTCAATCAAAAGCGGGAAGCCTGCCGCCACGCTCTCCTTGCCCAGAACACGCACGCGAATGCCGTTCCGCCCGGGGTCCTTCGCGATGCGAAGACCCGCCACCTCGTCGGGCCAGTCGACGCCTTCGCGCTTATACGTTGCCGGCGGCGCCACGCGCACAAGAAGCGGCGAAACGGAGAGGTCGACGTCGTCGATTTCAAGCACGGCGTTGAGCGGCTCGCCCGGGCGACTCTCGACGGTAAGCGTACCGAGCGAGACGGCCGAAGCGGACGCCGCCGCGGCGGCGAAAGCGAGAGAGAGGAGAATGGCGGCTGACTTGCGTGCGAACATAAGCGGTTTGCAGAGAGGGCGGCCAAAGAAGCGCGCCTCGGTTGAGTCATTGTTCGGGCAATGATAGCGCACGACCATTGCCGGACCGCAGAGGTCGATTTTTTGGGGCGCGCTTTTTGAGGCGTCGCATGCACGAAAAAAGCCCCGAGGCGCGCATTCAAACGACTTCTCGGGGCTTTTGCAGCGTCTCGAGGCGACGCATGATGCGCGCCGCCCGCCTTCATGGCGGCGCGTCGCGCACCGAACGCTCGGCGATCAGTCGAGCTTCGGGAGTTCGGCCGCCAGACGGTCGAATTCGTCGAGCCACTCGGTGCTCCAGCGGATCTTCGTCTCTTCGTCGACCCAAGCCGCATCAATGCTGTTGACCAACATTTCTCGGATTTCTTCGAGCGAGAACCCAAGAAATTCGAACATGATGCGCCAGCTTTCGGCGTTGTTGACGTGGTGCATCGTCGGGTCGTCGGAGTTCGGGAAAATGCGAAGGCCGGCGCGCTTCATCGCGCGGATCGGGTGACGGATCGCCCACTCTTCGTCCGTGAAGGTGCGCAGGTAATAGGAATTCGTCGGCACAACCGCAAAAATCACGTTTTCGTCGCGGGCATGGCGCATGAGCGCGGGATTGTCCGTGATCGTGTAACCATGATCGATGCGCTCGGCCCCCAAGAGGTCCATTGCGGTTTCAACGTTGCGCCAGTGTTCGCCGAATTCGCCCGCATGGAGCGTAATGTGCAGGCCTGCGGCGCGCGCAAGGAGGAAGGCCTTCCAGAAGTTTTCCGGCTCGTGATTCGTTTCGCGATAGTCGATCCCGAGGCCGATCGTTTCGTCGGCCGGGTGCGCGAGCATTTCGTTCACGAGTTCAAGTGCGTCTTCGGGACTCGCCTCGCGGTCGATCGAGGGAATAAGGCGCCCGACGATGCCGTAACGGGCTTCGCCTTCGCGCAGACCCTCGATGATGGCGCGCTGGCCCGCTTCGTAGGAGAAGTGGCGCTTCAGGCCCGTCCAGTTCCAGAAGAACTCGATGTAGCGCACGCCGTGCTCGCGAGCGCTCGCCATGTGTTCGACCGTGATGCGGCGCAGCATCTCGGGCTTCTTGAGAATGTGTTCTTCAAGCGCGCGGAAGATGCGCAGCACGCCCACGGGCTTTTCGCCGCGGGTAAAGAATTCGTTGACTTCTTCTTCCGTCACGGGCGCTTCGGACTCGCGCACAAGATCCATAAAGGTCTCGCGGCTGATTGTGCCGAGGAGATGGCAGTGAAGTTCCGCACGCGGGAACTTTTCAAAGAATTCGAGCCAGGGCGCGGAAAGTTCGCGATGCAGGGGGCTGTCGGGCACAAAACCCGGATTGGTGCTGCGCATGTGTCGATGCCTGAAGAAAAAAGTGAAAAGGAAACCGCCCGAGACTTCCTGGCGAAAAGCTCGAAGTCCGGGCGGGCCCATTTTAAGACGGCTTGACGCCGCCATCATTGCGATCCAAGGGCTCAGCGTTTTTTGCCGTATGCGGCGCGATAGACGAGCGCAAGCGACGCGCCCGCGACGATGTTGCCGAGCGTCGCCGCAGAGAGATTTTTGAGAATGCCCGCAAGATTGATGGTTTCAACCGCAATCCCGTCGACCGAGACGCCCGCCTGAACGAGAAGCCAGCCGAGCGGCAGAAAGAACATGTTCGCCACGCAGTGTTCGAACCCGAGCGCAACGAAAGCCGCCACGGGGAGCAGCACCGCAAAGGCCTTGTCGACCACGGAGCGCGCCGCGTAGCCCATCCAAACGCCGAGGCACACAAGGAGGTTGCAGAGAATGCCCTTCACAAAAATCGCGCCCCAGCCTGCCGACGTTTTGGCGGCAGCGGTCGCGAGAAGCCCGCGTGCGAGATTGCTCGTTTCGGCCACGTGCGAAAAATAGACGAGCGCCACGAGCGTGAGCGCCCCCAAAAGATTCCCGAGCCAGACGCGCACCCAGTTGCCGAGCGCGGCCGACCAGCCGATGCGCCCTTCGAGCGCGCCCGCAACGATCATGGTGTTGCCCGTAAAGAGTTCCGCACCCGCAACGAGTACCAGAAGAAGGCCGACCGAGAAGACCGCGCCGCCCGCAAAACGCTGCACCGCGTAGGGTAGCGCCGTCTCGCCGAAAAAGAGCGCACTGAAGATGCACCCGATCCCGATGTAGATGCCCGCGAGAAAGGTGAGCGGCAGCTGCCGCCCCGGCGAAAGCGCCGTTTTCGAAACGGCGAGGCCGAGCACCTTTTCAGTGACTTCGGCGGGGGAATAGGCGTCGACCGTGCGAGCCGCGTCGGAAGGATTCAAATTTGCCATGGAGGCCTCCGTAATAACCGTTTGGAAAACGTTCCTTCACGCTGAAGAAGCGCTTTCCGAACAATCATTCGGGGAGAAAACCTATTGACAATTTTTAGCTCCGCCTGCGCCGCTCGCCGGCACGCGGCATTGTAAAACGCGAGCGAGACCGCTCGCGTGGGTACGGGCGGGAAAATTCTCGAGCTCAGGAAAAAAGCAGGCGCCTCGGCTGAGACCGTCGGCGCCCGCTTCCCTACTGTTTCTTCCGATGCGGCTTATTGGCCGTCGCCCTCAACAACCTCGCGGCCGATGAGGTCGTGCTCTTCGTTGCCGGTGATGCGCACCTTCACGAAGTCGCCGGGCTGGAGTTTGCGCTCGGTCGTCACATAGCAGACGCCGTCGATATCGGGGGCGTCCGCCTTCGTGCGGCCGACGGCAACGCCGTCTTCATCGGGCTCTTCGTCAATGAGGACATCGAGCGTCGTGCCGATCTTGCGCGCGAGCTTCTTTGCGGAAATCTCCGCCTGCACTTCCATAAAGCGGCGACGGCGCTCTTCGCGCACTTCGTCGGGGAGCTGTCCCGGCAGATCGTTAGCCGCAGCGCCGTCAACGGGCGAATAAGCGAAGCAGCCGACGCGGTCGAGCTCGGCTTCGCGCAGGAAGTCGAGGAGATACTCGAATTCGGCTTCCGTTTCGCCCGGGAACCCGGCAATAAAGGTCGAGCGGATCGTGATGTCCGGACACGCGGCACGCCACGCGGCGATGCGCTCGAGGTTGCGCTCGGTCGAGGCCGGGCGCTTCATGAGCTTCAGGATGCGCGGGTGAGCGTGCTGGAAAGGCACGTCGAGATAGGGCAGGATCAACCCCTCGGCCATGAGCGGCACCACTTCGTCGACGCTCGGATACGGGTAGACGTAGTGCAGGCGCGTCCACATGCCGAGTCGGCCGAGTTCGCGGCAGAGGTCATAGAGGCGCGTGCGCACGGGGCGCCCGCCCGCAAAGTCGAGCTTGTAATTCTTGTCGACGCCGTAGGCGGCCGTGTCCTGGCTGATGACGAGAAGCTCCTTCACCCCCGCTTCTCGCAGATTCGCCGCCTCGCGAACGATGTCGCCGATCGGGCGGCTCACGAGCTCGCCGCGCAGCTTCGGGATGATGCAGTAAGTGCAGTGGTGATTGCACCCTTCGCTGATCTTTAAATACGCGTAGTGCTTGGGCGTCAGGCGCACGCCGCACTTGGGCACGAGTTCGTCCCAGGGGTCGTGCGGGCGCGGCAGCGCCTTTTCGACCATGGCGAGCACTTCGTCAACACTGTCGGGCCCCGTCACGCCCAAAACCTTGGGCATACGCTTGGCGATGAAGTTCGAACCGTCTTCTTCGGCTTTGCCGCCCAGGCAGCCGCAAACAATGACGCGGCCGTTTTCTTCAAGCGCTTCGGAAATTGCCTGCAGGCTTTCTTCAACGGCTTCATTGATGAAGCCGCAGGTGTTGACGATGACGAGGTCGGCGTCCTTATAGGTCGTGCCGATGCGATAGCCGCGCGCGCGCAACTCCGTCACAATACGCTCGGTGTCGACGAGCGCCTTCGGGCAGCCGAGCGAAACAAAGCCGACGACGGGAATTTTTCGGGTCATTGGAAATCCTTCGGATGACGGGCGCAGCGGTCAATTTCGTCCGCCGCACCGGAATTGTTCTCTTGGGAGGTGCCGAGAAGCGGCTCGTCCATCAGGCCGCTTCGGGCGCGTCGAGCCAGATGAGCGCCGCGTGGCGGCCCGTACGCTCCCCGTCGCGGCGGAAGCTCCAAAAGCGCGCGGCGTCCGCATAGGTCGAAAGCGCGCAGTCGAAGATGTCGGCTTCAGCAACGCCCTCAGCTGCGAGCGCTGCCCGCGCAAGGCCGCCCAGGTCGGCAAGCCACTTCCCTTCATGCGCACCCTTCGTGTTTTCGCAAAAGTGCGCGTCAGCGCCTGGAATCATTTCGCGCATCGCTTCGAGCACGTCGTCGCCCACAGCAAAATCCTCGGCGCCGATGCGCGGTCCGAACCAGACAGCGAATTCGGCAACGGGATCGTTGAGTTCGGCGCGAAGGCGCTCGACCGTTTTCTGAACGATGCCAGCGGCAAGACTGCGCCAGCCCGCATGAACAGCCGCAACGGCGCGGCCGCGCTTCTCGGCGATGAGCACCGGTAGGCAGTCGGCCGTCATCACGCAGAGAACGACGCCCGGGCGCGTCGTGAAGCTCGCATCCGCTTCCGGGACGACGCCCGCCGCAAGTTCGGCCGCGTTGACAATCGTCGTGCCGTGCACCTGACGCAGCCATTTGGGCTCGGCGGGCAGGCACTGCGTGAGAATCGAGCGGTTCATGCGCACGCACGCCGCTGCGTCACCGACGTGGTCGGCGAGGTTGAGGCCCATGATGCCTTCGAGCGTGCCGTAAGGACCGCTCGAGACGCCGCCCGAGCGGCAGGTGAAGCAAGCGGCGACCGCTGCGGGCACGACGCCCGACCATTCGGGCACGATGCGGTCGAGTTCGGGTTTGAATTGATTTTTGGCCATTTTTCTTCTGCCGGAAGATGCCATGCGCCGAGCGGCGAAAGGTTCGCCGCGGCGCACTTCAAAAATTGATCACTGCCTGTCGAAAACGTCCACGGGCGCGTCCCAGGGACCGAAGCCGAGCGCGTCCATCAGTTCGATCATGTCTTCGGGCGGGGGCACGAACCACTCCATGAATTCGCCGCTCACGGGATGGAGGAGTCCCAGACGCGAAGCGTGAAGCGCCTGACGGTGGAAGTCGAGCTCATTTTCGATCTTCACGCAGAGGCCAGGCGCGCGGCCGCGATAGACCTGGTCGCCGATAAGCGGCAGGTCTTCGCCCGTCAAGTGCACGCGGATCTGATGCGTGCGGCCCGTGTCGAGTCGGCACGCCACCCAGGAGACCGGGATCCCCTCGACGCTCGACCAGTCGACCGTACGAACGCGCGTGCGCGCGGGTTTGGCGCGAACGCCCGTCGACCCGGGGAAGCCCTTAAAGCGCGTGCGGCTCTTGGGGTCGCGACCGATCGGCACGTCGACCGTGAATTCGGGCGCGGCGCTCCCGAGCGTAAAGGCCCAGTACTCTCGCTTGACGGTGCGCGCTTGAAGCTGGCGCACGAGGTTCGTCTGCGCCGCAAGCGTGCGCGCGACAACCATGAGGCCCGTCGTATCGCGGTCGAGTCGGTGCACGATCCCGGCGCGCGGCACGTCCTTCAATTCTGGGTAGCGGTAGAGAAGTCCGTTCAGAAGCGTACCCGAGTGATTACCCGCCCCGGGGTGCACGACAAGTCCGGCCGGCTTTTCGACGACAATAATGGCTTCGTCTTCGTAGATCGTTTCGAACTCGACGCCTTCTTCGGGCTCGAAGTGCAGCGCCTCATCGAGCTTGGGCGGCTCGAGAAGCCGCACGGCGTCGCCTTCGGCGACCTTGAAGCGAACCTTGTCGACAACGGCGCCGTTCACCTCGACCTTGCCCGTTTCGATGAGCTTTTGCAGACGCGCGCGCGACACGTCGGGCAGCATCGCCGCCATCACTTTGTCGAGGCGTTCGCCCCAGAAGCCCGTCACCGTGAAGGCCGGCGCCGACGCTTCGGCCTCGCAGCCCTCGTCGATATCCTCGTCATCGGTATAATCGAGCTCGCTTTCTAATTCGACTTTTTCTGTCGTCATGAACCTTGCTAATCCTTTCAAACGGCTTCTTCTGCGCACCGGCGCACTGATCGCGGTGTCCCTTGCGACCGCTTCCTGCTCGTGGCTGCAGAGCCTTGATCAGGACCCTACGCTCGATTGGCCGGCCGACAGGCTTTACACCGAAGCCCGAACAGCCCTCGATGATAGCAATTGGACGCAGGCGAAGGACTACTATCAGAAGCTTGAAGCGCGCTACCCCTTCGGCCAGTATGCTCAGCAGGCGCAGATCGAACTCATTTACGCCACCTGGAAGGATGGTGACGCGCCCGGCGCCGTGCAGGCCGCGGACCGCTTCCTTCGCACGTATCCGAACCATCAGAACAGCGACTACGTCATGTATCTGAAGGCACTCGCGACCTTGAATGAAAACGACAGCTGGTTTGCCATGCTTTCTGCCGAAGACTTGGCCGAACGCGATGCCAACGCCTCGCGTGAAGCCTTCGACATCTTCAAGGAACTCGTCCTTCGCTACCCGAACAGCCGCTTCGCTCCGGAAGCGCGACGCCGCATGCACGAACTCGTTCTCGCGCAGGCCGAGCATGAGCTCAAAACCGCCGAGTACTACTACGTGCGTCACGCGTACGTCGCCGCCATCGACCGCGCGCAGCGCGTCGTTCGCGAATTTCAGAACACGCCGATGCGCGACGATGCGCTCGAACTCATCGCCAAGTGCTACGACGAGCTGCAGCTCACGGAACTTGCCGACGACACGCGCCGCATCATCGAGCTCAACAAGGACGGCGCCCGCGCGCAGCCCGCTCGCTAAAGAAACCTAAAAAATTCACTACGATCGGCCCCGAACGCCTTCAAGCGCTTCGGGGCTTTTCGTTTTCAAAGCGCCGCATTCTGCCCGAAATTTCCTTTTCGTGCGAGCCTTCACGCAGGACGGCGCTTGCAACCCCACAAAAAGGCCTTCGAAATTTTCCGAAGCAAAATACCCTTTCCCCGCAGCTGAAGTTCCTCGCCCGACGTCCGGCCTTTCGAGCCAGCACGCTGCGGCAGCTCTGTCGCCCATCGCGCGATGTGCTCTATTGAGCGGCTTTGCCGGAGCTTTGTCATGCTTGGCGTTCTTATTACGCTCGCCGTAGTGGCCGTTGTCGCCTAGTGCGTTCTCAAAAACTACTATCCGCCGATCATTCTCTTGATCGCGGGTTTTGTGATGCTTATCTGCGCCGCCGTCATGGGCACGCCCCCGATGGCACCCGAAAAGTCCACGCACTTCTTCGGCTTTGACTTGGGCGAAGCCTTCACGGCGCTCATGCGCTCGCGTCTGCCGGGCCTCGGCCTCAACATCATGCTGATCGCGGGCTTCTCTGTCTACATGGACCGCATCGGCGCTTCGCGTGCGCTGGTGAAGCTTTGCGTGCGCCCGCTCCAGGCCATTCGCTCGCCCTACGTGCTTCTTGCCGTCACGTACATCGTCGGCCAGTTCATGGCGCTCTTCATCAACTCGGCCGTGGGTCTCGGACTCCTTCTGATGGCTTCGGTTTATCCGCTTCTCGTTGCGCTCGGCGTTTCGCGCGCCTCCGCCGCTGCCGTGATCGGCTCGACCTGCTGTCTTGACTTGGGTCCGGCCTCTTCGCATGCCATGCGCGCTGCGGACCTTCTCAAAACCGACGTCGTCACGTACTTCGTGCAGGACCAGATTCCGGTGGCGCTCTGCGTGATCGCGACCGTTGCGATCGGTCACTTCTTCGTGCAACGCTGGTTCGACCGCCGCGACGCTTCGAAGCTCTCTGCCGAAGGCGCCGGCGAAAAGCAGGACATCGAAAAGGCATTTGAAGGCGCCGGTCCCGTGCACTATGCGTTCCTGTCGATGCTTCCGCTCGTGCTCCTCATTGTCTTCTCGCCGATGGTTTACGCGGGCGTGAAGCTTTCGCTGCAGACGGGCATCATCGTTTCGATCGTCATCGCATTCTTGGTCGACCTCATTACGCGCCGCGGCTTCAAGGACTGCTGCAAGCGTACGGAAGCCGTCTTCGAAGGCATGGGCAAGGTCTTCACGTCGACCGTGAGCCTCATCTGCTGTGCGGAACTCTTCGCCATGGGCATGAATAAGCTCGGCGGCGTCTCCACGCTCATTTCGGCCGCCGCCTCCATGGAAGGCTCGGGCGTTTGGGTGATGCTCCTCATCATGCTCGCGATCATGGTCGTTGTCACCGTCGTGACGGGCTCGGGCAACGCCGCCTTCTTCGCGTTCTCGCCGCTCCTGCCCGAAGCTGCCGCAAGCGTCGGCATCAACGCCGCCGTTCTTGCCGTGCCGGTGCAGCTCTCTGCGAGCATCGCGCGCACGATGTGCCCGATCGCCGGCGTCATCATCGCCGTTTCGGGCATTGCGGGCATTACGCCCTTTGAGCTCGTGCGCCGCACGGTTCCCGTGATGGTGCTCGCTCTCATCGTGAACGTGCTCGCTTCGGCTGTGCTCCTCTAACGCGCTAAGGCGCAAAGAAACGAGCTGCCCTCCGCAAAAGCGCTTGGGGCCTTGCGCCCCGACGAAGCCTGCGGCCTTGCGTTAAGGAAAGAGCCGCAGACCGACCACCCATACATCATTCAAAGGAGATTCTCATGTCCGCCATTCTCATCAAGAACGCGACCGTCTTCGCGCCCGAAGCGCTCGGCCGCAAGGACGTTCTTTTTGTGAACGACCGCATTGAAGCCATCGGCGACAATCTCGCGCCCAATCTTGATGATCTCGAAACGATCGACGCCGCAGGCAAAATCCTCACGCCGGGCTTCTTCGACCAGCACATCCACGTCACGGGCGGCGGTGAAGGCGGTCCGGCAACGCGCACGCCCGAACTCGTGCTCTCCGAACTCATCGCCTGCGGCACGACGAGCGTTGTGGGCGTCTCGGGCACGGACTACACGACGCGTTCGATCCCGAACCTGCTTGCCAAGGTTCGCGCGCTCCAGACCGAAGGCGTGAGCGCGTGGAAGTACACCTCTAACTACCGCTATCCGGCAACGACGCTTACCGACTCCGTGGCAAACGACCTCTTCTTCGTGCCCGAATGCCTCGGCGTCAAGATCGAGCTCGGCGACCACCGCTCGTCCTTCCCGACGACGCAGCAGGTCCTCGCGCTTTTGGCCGACATCCGCGTGGGCGCCATGATCGCCGGCAAGACCGGGTTCCTGCACATCCACATGGGCAACATCCCGGGCGCATTCGACATATTCAAGGCGATTGTCGAAACCGGCATGCCGATTCGCCACATCCGTCCGACCCACTGCGGCCGCATTCGCCATGTCTTTGACGCGGCGGTCGAGTTCGCGAAGGCTGGCGGCTGGATCGACATCACGACGGGCGCCTCCTGCTGCTTCGAGCACCCGGCCGAAGCGGTCGTCGCCGCGATCGATGCGGGCGTCGATCCCTCGCACATTACGCTCTCGACGGACGGCCACGGCTCGGTGCCGCGCTTCAACGAAAAGGGCGAAATGATCGGTCTCGGCGTGGGCGGCGTCGACGGCAACCTCCTCGAAACCAAGCGCCTCATCGCCGAACACCGCATGCCGATCGAAGAGGCCCTCGCCTTCACGACGAAGAACGTGGGCGCTGCGCTCGGCCTCGCCGACCAGGGCGTCGTCAAGAAGGGCGCCTGCGCCAACGCCTGCCTCTTTAACGATGCGTTCGAACTCACGGATGTCTTCGCGCGCGGCCGCGGCATGATGCGCTCGGGCGAAATCGTCGTGAAGGGCACGTTCGAGCTCTGATCGACGCTCAACCGCCACAATCCTCGGGCGGCGCCGCGCCGCCCGGAATCGAAAGCCCGCATCGATGCGTTCGATGCGGGCTTTCTTCCGTATTGGATGTCTCTCTTTCTCAAGCCTTGCGGCGAACCTCGTCAAGGTAGCTGTAGACCGTTACCTTCGAAATGCCGAGCCGCTCGGCCACGCGCTCGAGCGCGCCCTTCATGAGAAAGATTCCGCGCTCGTTCATGAAGCGGATCAGCTCGACACGACCCTCCTTCGTCGCGAGATTTTCCCCCGATTCCGCAAGAATCTTGTCGATCAGGTCGTAGACCATTTCGTGCACCTTGCGGTCGCCTTCGACGGGCGCCTTCGGCTCGAAAAACGGCCGCTCGCCCTTCCTCAAGCGATGCGCTTCGAAGTCGGGAAGCGACTTCTGCAACCACGCGAGCTGTTCGCGCGCCTGCGTGCTGTCGACGTTGATGCAGAGCGCGCCGACAATCCCGCCATCGGCATCGTGAATGAAAAGCACCGAGGAACGCACGAGGCGTCCTTCGCGCTCGTAGTAATAGTTCGCAACGATCGACTCGCCTTCTTCGGCCGAAAAAAGGGCCTTCGGCACCAGATTTCGGAAGGTGTCCCCGACGTGCCGCCCCGTGACGCGATTGTTCGCGGCATAAACGACCGAGTGGTGCGGCGAGGTGAGGTCATGGAGCAGTACTTCGCAGTCTTCGCCAAACGTTCGGACGATGAGGTCCGCAACAGGCACGTAGGGTTCGAGCAATGGATGCATGGCGTTTCGGGATAAAGAATTTTTTCTACCTCAATGCTCGAGTCTAGACGATTTTCTAATGCGCTCTCACGCTGCC